>Ga0207718_100789_pt1 | contig 22474 bp, 20 predicted proteins | sample A23M2SouthBayCA_FD_187749 | JGI IMG/M metagenome (GOLD analysis project Ga0207718, IMG submission 187749) | Aerobic enrichment media microbial communities from Eden Landing Ponds, California, USA - A23 M2 (SPAdes) | ecosystem: Environmental > Aquatic > Marine > Unclassified | place: Emeryville... | reverse complement strand
CGATCAGGAACGGAACTCGCCGAGGCCCGATTGCTCGTGGTCCAGCGGCTCGATGACCTGGGGATCGTCGTTGCCGGGGTTGTTGACCCGCGTCGAGATCTCGTAGGCGTCCAGATCGTCCTTCGGGTACGGCTGGCACAGTTCCTTTCGGGTGTCCGGGTCTGCGGCGAGCCAGTCAGATTCCGCGTCTTGCGGGAGGACGACCGGCATCCGGTCGTGGATTGAGTTCATCAAGTCGTTCGCCTCCGTCGTGAGAATCGTGACGCACGAGATCGTCTCGTCGTTGCCCTCCCAGACGTCCCAGAGCCCGGCCATCGCGAATGCGGGGTCGTCTTCCCGGTAAATCCGATAGGGCTGTTTCGACCCGCCGTTCGGCGATCTCCACTCGTAGAATCCTGACGAGGGGACGAGGCAGGGACGTGATCCCCACGCCTGCTCGAAGACGCGTTTCTCGTCGGCAGTCTCGGAGCGAGCGTTGATGATTCCCTCCTCGGGTTCATCCGCCCAGAACGGAATCAGCCCCCAGTGGTAGGCGTCGATCTCGTCTTGAGCCTCGTTCGTGATGATGTGGAGGTCGTCACCAGGTGCGATGTTGTATCGGGGTGTGTACCCGCCGTCCGCGACGACCTCGGCATCGAAGCGGGCCTCGAGGTCTGCTTGATCGATGAAGAGCGAGTTCCGGCCACACATACCGAGGAGTTCGGAGGGAAGCATCTTCAACGTAATCGCACAGGAATCTCGCTGTTAACCAACAGATTGTCCCGATGAGCCTGAGTTGTTGGTTAACGACAACGGGGCGGAAAATTCCCCAATGACAAACGGTCCACCTAAACAAACGATAGAAGAGGCTACACTAACTACACTCATACAAAATGACCCATATTCTCGCCGTATCTGACTGGCGCTCTCAACCTATTGACGATCTCTACACCATTCTCGAAACCGTAGAACCGACTCCAGATCTACTCCTATACGCCGGCGACGACCTCTCACGTTTCAAAAACGCCGATACTGACACAGATCATCTTGCAGAACTTGCTCGCCTCACGAAGCACCAACAATCGCTCTATGTCCGAGGAAACGACGACTTCCCCGCGTCAACCGGCCCGCAGTTCGATGCGGAATTTACCACCGACCTCCACAGGACACCATACACCTACGAGGATCTCGTGTTCATTGGCCAAGAAGGATCGACCCAGGGGCCTGGTCGCATCACCTACACCGAGGACGACGTCCAACGGCATCTTTCCGAACAACGCACCGCTTGTGAAGACAAAACCCCGTTTCTTGTCACTCACACCCCTCCCTTCGGAGTTCTCGATATCGGGAAGCGATTCGGGCAACAACATATCGGGTCGAAGGCCGTCAGGAGCTTCATAGACGACATCCAGCCCCCAGTCACCGTCTGCGGTCATTGCCATCAATTCGGAGGCAGAGCTGAAACCCTCGAGTACGGCACGGTGATCAACATTGCATCCCACGACGGAGTAGACGACCCAGGAAGGTACGCGCTCATCACCATCGACGCCTCGAACGAGTCTATCGAGTACGAGTTCTACGACACTCGCCATCTGCTAGGGAGCCGGCTAACTGATCTCGTCCAGGTCGGGAGAAACCGAGTGGAACAGTTCAGTGAGTTAGGGATCACTAGCCCAGATGAGATTACCGAAGAACGGCGTGCCGAACTCGAAGCCCTCCCTGGAGCCTCGTCATGGCACGTGGACCGGTGGATTGCTCATCGCCAGGCTTTCGAAAACGATGAAGTCGTGATTCTAAACAAGTCCGCCTTCGACGACCTTCACGATACAGAGCCTCTCCTCTTGGACATAGAAACGGACCTTCAACAGGATCGGATCTGGCTGGTCGGCACCTACAGTTACCAGAACGATGCGTACCGACAATTCTTCGATCCGGACGACGAGTCAGCACTCCTTCAGGAGCTGTCTGAGTACCTTGATAATCATGGCTCCGAGCCAATCATCTACTACGGAGGGAACTACTTCGACGAGCAGTGTCTCAGTCGGAGATTCGACGAACACGGCATCACTGAGAGGATCGATCATCTGGAGCGAGCACACGACCTCGGGATAACTGCACAACAGGAACTCTTCGGGCCCTTCAATCGGCATAAATTGGACGTCGTAGCGAGCGCACTCGGCTTTGAATATCAAGACCCAACCGTCGATGGATTTGTGGTCGGGAGCAAGTACACGCGATATCTCATCGACGGCGAAGAACCAGACTGGGATCGACTCAAACAGTACAACATCGACGATGTAACCGCGCTGAGAACAATTGTCGATCACATCAGATCGTAGGTTGGTACACCGATTTGCCGAGACAGACTCTGTGAACTTGTATCGGAGCCTAAGCAATATTATAGAAAGTGCAAGGCGAAAACCCACGGCTTTAGCCGTGGGATGAAGCCGACAACTGGGAATCAAACCACACTCCAGTAGCAGGCCGACTCCTCAATGTTTAAGAAACACCAACTCTACATATAACATATGGAGGTGCGGCGTACTGTCCCCGTTGCGCTCGACGTGGACAGTGACGACGCCGCACTCCTCGAAGACACCGTAGATACGTTCCTCTGGTGCGCTCAGTACGTCGTAGACCACGCTTTCAAAGGCGAGTACGTCACCACCAGCAAAACCACGCTCGATGACGAAACCTACGACGACGTGCGAGAGAAAACGGACGGATTCAACGGTGGGCTAGTACAAGCCGCTCGGAACAAAGCTGCCGAAGCCTGCAAGAGCGTCGTCGCACGATGGAAAAACGGCAAGAAAGCGTCGAAGCCAACGTTCACCAGCCCACACGTCGTCTACGACAAACGTACTGCCACATTCCACGACAAGTACGTGAGCCTCGCCACCACTGAAGGTCGCATTGAAGCCGACTACGTGCTGCCCGACAAAGAGAGTGACACGCCGCACTCGGAGTACCTGTTTTCGGACGAGTACGGAATCACAGGTGCGGAACTACACTACCACAACGGCGATTGGGTGCTTCACATCCACTGCAAGAAGGAGGTGGAGTCCGACACGTCGGAACAGGCAACCACCGAGAACGGAACGGTTCTCGGTGTTGACCTCGGCGTGAACAATCTCGCCGTCACCTCAACGGGCACGTTCTGGACAGGCGACGAGTTCGACCACTGGCGGTGCGAATACGAGAAACGGCGTGGATCGCTCCAACAGTGTGGGACGCGGTGGGCACACGAAAACAGCCAATCAGTCGGACGGAAAGAAGAAGGGCGGTTCAAGTTGATGTTGCATCGAATCGCCAACGAACTCGTCGCGGAAGCCTGCGAAAATGGGTGTTCGGTGATTGCGTTCGAGGACTTGACCGACATTCGTGAACGCACTGGTGCGTCGTGGGGACACAAGTGGGCGTTCAACCGCCTCTACGAGTACGTTGAGTACAAATCCGAGGAACACGGCATCACAGTTGAGCAGGTTGACCCTGAGAACACGTCACGGCGTTGCTCGCACTGCGGGTTTACCCATCCCGACAACCGCGATGGCGAGGACTTCGAGTGTCTGAAGTGCGGGTACGAAAATCACGCGGATTACAACGCTGCGAAGAACATCGGGTTACGGTATCTCCGTCGCAACCAGACCGGGGGCGACGGAGGCGCACCCTTGGGCGTGCGCTTGAACAGTGGGACGATGAACGTGAACGGAGGCTATTCTCCTGCCGAGAATTCGGCCAGAACGGGAGTCCACGCTGAATCCCACGGCTTCAGCCGTGGGTAGCTCAAACAGGCGGGGTGCCTTTCGTCAGCTTGTGATATGCAGGGGCTGTCAGCAGAAACGTAGTCGCGTGATGGTCATGCAACCGAGGGATCAAAGTAGATTAACCAACAATTGGCCTCTACCTTCCCGAGTTGTTGGTTAAAGACGACGGTGCTGCTTGCCTTTCACTCTGGAAATGTTCTCAAAAACGGTCGAGCGATGGTAGAAATCCGCTGCCCCGAAGTCTTAGAGAACAGAGACACACCACCGCTACAAGTGAAGCACACCACCTTTACGAGTGAGACAGACCTATCTAGTCTGACCACACCACCGTTGCAAGTGGACAGATAAAATCGCCACTAATCAGCCGCTTCACTTGCAATAGTAGTGTGCCTAGACGACGTCGTTCATCGACGCGATGTCTCTGATCGTCTGAATCTCGCCATCCAATCGGAGTACGTCCGACATGGCTTCGATCGCGCTCGTGAAGGGGACGTCAAGTTGATAACTGTAGTAATTCCCTCGAGAACCACTCCGATTTTCGTGAGCGGACAGAATCCCAAGCATCCGGAGATCCGAAAGGTGGTTGTGCAGAGAGCGCTGTGCAAGCGTATCGGTTTCAGATGACTCACACAGGTTCGTGTATTCCTCGTAGATGTCACGGGTCCGGCAGGGTGTTTCTTCTTTCGCTGCTTTCGAAATGACGGTCAACAGTGCGAGTCGGCCATGCGTTGTTAGTTCTCGCATCCCTTCCTCAACGCGCTCCTGTTCGAGCTTCGAACGTGCCGTTTCGACGTGGTCCTCGACGATGACATCGGCCCCCTCGTTCTCGGCGATCTCGCCGGCGAGCCGAAGAAGATCTAACGCCTGGCGTGCACTCCCGCTGTCGCGAGCCGCGAGCGCTGCGCAGTACTTGAGAACACCGTCCTCGACTGCATCCTCCGTGATCGCGACGTCAGCTCGTGAGGAGAGAATGTTTTCGAGTTCAGGCGCATCATATGGCGGGAACTGCAATTCCCGTTCACAGAGCGTGTCCTGTACGCGGGGATCCAATTGTTCCCGGAACTTGAAGTTATTACTGATGCCGATGACACCGACTTTTGTCGACTCCAAATAGTCATTAGCGCGGGCTCGGGGAAGTTCGTAGAGCAATGCATCGCGATCACCGATCGAATCAACTTCGTCAAGGATGATGAGAATCGTCCCACCGATGGCCTCGAGTTCATCGTACAGTTTCTTGAAAACAGTTTGCTGCGGATAGCCTGTCGAACTGATTTCACCGCCAGCCGGCCGAAGTTTGTTCACTAGTTCAACGGCGACTTGATACGAGGAGTTCAATGTCTTGCAGTTCAGTGAGATTACGGAGAGATCAACATCGTCGTAGTCGGTGACGTCCTCCTGAAGCTGGTCCATCAAATATTCAGTGACGGCTGTCTTCCCCACGCCCGTATTTCCGTAGAGAAAGATATTGTTGGGTTCCCAGCCGTCGACGACAGGCTGGAGCGCATCCATGTACTCCTGAATTTCCTCGTCGCGTTCCTCAATCTGATCCGGTTGATAGGACTCCCCCAGAGCGTCCTTGTTGCGGAAGATGTTTTGCTTCCGCTCAAACCGCCGAGACATAGGCACCGTTTCTAGCGTTTGGTATATAAAACCACCCATGCATCTGTTTCAAGTGAAGTCGACAGACACACACCACTGTTACAAGTGAAGACTAGAACAGGAGTAGCTAGGTTACCAACAGTCCATAATTTCATCTAAAGCAGTGATATGTAGTTTCTAATAGTAGAGTCGAGATCAGTGGAATAAGAGCGTCTATCCGCTGGAATTTGCCTAATACGGTGTGATTTCTCGAACTTCTACTCTGTCCAATGGTCGCCGTGATTCTCGGCTTCACTTGCAGCGGTGGTGTGTCTCTGTTCTCAAAGCATCCGTAGATCAGGGGCAGGGTGAACCCCCTCAATTCAGCATGAGTGGCAATATCCTGCCGCGAATTGAGATTTGGGTGAGGACACACCACCATTACAAGTGAAGAGGATATTGATGATTAGTATCCAGTATGATTTCGCCTGATGCGACAGAAAGAGTCCTTCTCGGGTTAGCCTGTGGTGACGCACTCGGTCGCCCGGTCGAATTCAAGAGTGCAGGAATGATCGCTTCCCAGCATCGCGAGGTGACGGATATGTTAGCGGACGGGTCACACGGTAAGCCAGCGGGGACAGTCACGGACGATACGGAGATGGCGCTGTGTACCGCACGGAGTCTCGTCGCGAACGGGCGCTTCAACGGACAAGACATCGCGGACCGATTTCTGGAGTGGTTCGAAACTGACCCCTTCGACATCGGCCTGATGACGGCCGACGCATTACGAGAATACAACCGCGGAACCGACTGGCGCTCAGCCGGCCAAGAAGTCTGGCAACATCGTGCCGAAGGCTCGAATGCCGGGAACGGGAGCGTCATGCGGTGTGCCCCGCACGCAATCGCGTTCGTGGACGACCCGGACACGCTACAGCGAGTTAGCAAGCAATCCTCGGCGATCACTCACTATGACCCGCGATGTCGATACGGATGCGTTATTCTGAACCAAACGATCGCCGGATTCCTCCGCGGCAAGGACGATCCACTTACCAACGCATTGGCTCAAATCGAAGGTGACGCACCGGGCGAACTCGTCGAAACACTTCGACTAGTTCCGGACCTGATCGACGAAAGCGACCTCGAGACGAGCGGCTACGTCGTGCACACACTCCAGACGGCGCTCCACGATGCGCTGACAGCTGATTCAGCCGAGGAAGCAATCGTCTCGGCCGTAAATCGTGGTGGAGATACAGACACGATTGGCGCCGTCACAGGGGCCGTTGCCGGTGCTCGATTCGGAAAGGAATCGCTGCCCGACCGGTGGCTCGAACAGCTCGAGTATCGCGAGGACCTCTCCTTACTCGCGCGAACGCTTGCGTCAACAAATATAGACGCATCGGTCTGATCAACAACGATGTACCAGAAGGGGCACATCGGGGCGGCATTGTTCGTCTATGCACCAGTCGGGTTCGTGACGTTCGTTGTCGGTTTCAAAGGCATCGCCGTGCTCGGAGCCGTCGGTGCCGGCGCGCTTGCCATGGTTCCTGATTACGATCAAAAGATCCCGGGGATCAGCCATCGCGGGATCACGCACACAGTTTGGTTCGCAGCACTCGTGGGAATCGTTCTCGGAATTGCTGGGATGCTGGTCGGTCTGGGGAGTGAAGGATTGATTGTGGGGATCGGACTGGGCGGATTTGTGGCAATTGTCGGCGCCGGAACGATTCTCTCGCACATTGCAGCGGATGCCCTCACACCGATGGGAGTTGAACCATTCGCGCCGATTCGTGACGATCACTACACCTACGACGTGACGCGTGCGTCGAACCCGCTCGCAAATTATGGGCTACTGGCTATGGGTGTCGTCGCGACCGGACTCGCGTTAGCCGCAGGAAACGCCCTGTCTGGGGTCTAACAATATCACATAGAAGACAGGAAATTCGGAAGTTCCCCCCAATACCCCCTTCGAACCGCTCGAGGAGTTCCATCATCTGCTGAGGCAATATACGGAGCCACTTTCTCGGAACTCATCTATGTCGAGTACTCCAATGTCTTCTCTCTGATCGAGTTCGGTTTCGAACTCTCGAGTTGCCTGCAACGGTTCGTATCGTAATGGAGTGCCGTTTTCTCCTGCAGCGGCTGTCAGTAGTCTCCTATGGTTTGTTATTTTTTATCAGAGAGTGCTAATTTGATGAACGCTCTTGTGAAGTACATTGTTGGTGGAGTGCCCTCTTCCAATTCTGTGCCTGTTGAGAATCAGATGAAACTGGTTCAAATCACGGTTGCCAACGGCTGAACTCGGGGTCGGACGGGACAGGTCGAGTTTCGGCAGTGCTACCAACAACCTGCTTCCCAAGAGCGTTCATTTAATTATCCTACAACAATCAGCCCCGGCGTTCAAGCGATCCATAGAGCTCCGCGTTCTGAATATGGGTGCAGAACTGTGCGCAGAGACGACAGCAGTCTGCGGCATCGGTGAACGTCCGAACACTGGCGTCCCAGCGTGTATGCACAGCACCGAGCATCGCACTGCGAACAGAGGGCTCGGTCGCGACCATGATTCGTCGCGTGCGTTCGGGTGGAGTCGCCTCAGCGGCGGGCCCCTCCATATCAGCGGTCGAGAAGAGATCTTCGAGGACGCTCCCGATCTCGATCCCAACACCCAGGTTATCACCGACCTGTGGGGCGATGAAGATTGTCGCATTGCTTGCCCGCGCAAAGGCGATGCTCTGGGTGGCTGCATCCATCTCGTCGAGCGGGATCCCGACGTCAATCGCGAGAAAGGCGTTGAAACCGCGCTCGCGGAGGCAATCCCGTGTTTCTTCGAGAAGACGGAGGACCTCGTCTTCGGCATAGTCACCACTCTCCCCGTCCCACGTCGCGAACGACGGTGCGTCGGTCTCGACGTCCGCGTCCGCCGGTAACAGTGCGTCTACATCGAATGTCCGGTACGGCCCCATCACGTAGACAAGAAACTGCTCTCGTCGGACCGAGTCGAGTGCAGCCGAGTCATCCACAGCGCGGGGGAGATTTTCGATGATTCGTCGCCGCATTCGGGTCACGCTTCAACGTACAGTTATATAAATACCTGCGTTCTCAAGAATATTCTAGTCGAGAAAGACTAAGTACGTGGTGGGCTAGTATTCGAATGAGGAAATTCCAGATGTCCGAAACCGATCGTCAGTCGACTGGGGACGTTCGCCGGCCCGAGCCACCGCTGCCGAAAGACAGCGGGCTGACGCTGGAAGAATACCTCGCGATGCAGCAGGCTATCGGTCATTCGACGCGGTTTCGAATCCTGCGCACGCTCGTCGCCAATGACGAACTGAGTGCAGCTGATCTCAAAGCTGCGGTTGACGTCGAATCCCACAATTTCCATTACCATTTGGACGAACTCGTCGACGTCGGTCTCGTCGACAAGCGTCAGCGACGGACTGCTGACAGCCAGGGATTCTACACGTACTATCGGCCGACAGCGATGGGCCGCGGTATCCTCGAACACGGCGTCGAAGAACTCATGCGCCGTGAACGTGAGTTCAACGACGTGTATTCGTAGTGTTTGAACAGTAAGTGCGTCCTCCTCACTGATTCTTCTACTTGCGACAAGCGTCAAGCTCTCGCTTGGCCCGTCCAGAAATCGATTTGTGTTTCGAACTAGCGATCACGTTTGGCTGAACTTGTTCACAATTGGCATGCAAACATTCATTCTACCCAATAACTACTAGAGAGATGATAGTCACACGATGGATGCCGAAAAACTACTCCAATTCCTCTTAGACTCCCGGGTACAACCGAGTATCAGCCCTCCAGCCCGAGAGAGTTACCCGACACGGATCCGAGTCCTGCAAGCACTCCAATGGGGGAGCTTCTGCATTCCCGATCTAGCCGAAGAGGTAAACGTAACTCGGCAAACGGGGTACCGAGCGGTTACTCCACTCGAAAACGCTGGTCTCGTTCGTAAGCGAGCCGACTACTTCACGCTGACCTGTTCTGGATCGAGAGTGCTACAGGCATTCTCCGATGTAGATGAGGAGATCACAGTCGAATCGCTCGCCCGACTCGCTCGGTCGCCACACCAACAATGGCTGCTCCAGACACTCGAACAGGAGTCAATGAGAAAGTGCACTCTCGTCGAACGTGCCCAGAATGAAAGAGGTCCCTCTCGAACAACGATTCACCGGATACTCACCCGCCTACAGAAAGACGGATCCATCACTTGTCGATCAAATACGTACGAACTCTCAAATGAAGGAGAGCTACTCTACGACTCATTCGAACATCTTCGAAAGATAGCTGCAGAAGCCATTGAAAACCAGAGCTTCCTTCGCTGGCTACCAGCTGCGCTTGGTTCGCTCCCATTCGAATCATTTGAAGATTCTGTACTCATCCACAATACTCCAGACCAACCACACAACGTTCTGAACGCGTTCGTCACTGGATTGAAGAGAGATTTACGGACGTTCCGAGGCATTGGAGCGATTCGAAGCCCCGCACTCGATCAGGCGTATCGTCCTGTTATGAACCAAGCCTCTAACGCCGAGATCATATTCACTGACGAGATCCTCTTCCAGTTTCATAGCGATCATCAATTCGTCAACTACGCTGCTCAAGACGATTATTCCAGGTACCTGGAAGATGGCTTCATCAGGAATAACGCACGGTTACTGTTCGTCCCCAAATCGGTACCGCTTCAGCTTGTGATATACGACGATTCGCGAGTAATCATGGCTCCTGCCCCCTCAACCGGAGTTTTGGTAGCCGAGTCAACGGCTCTCGACTCATCCGATTCGCAGATCATCAAATGGGCGGTGGAGTTGTTCAACGAATACGTCAAATTCGCTCGACCACCAATTCGCGTATTTCAGGAACACACACCGAGCTCCATCGGAGGAGAACAAAGTTACGAACCCCAGCTTCGATCTTCGATACCACAAACGAAGGCAAGATAAACTGCGGTGGATGAGTGTTCCACAACTCGTTACACTGTCTATAGAGTTGCCATTATTACCGTTACTCGTGTCCAAATATTCATGTCGGAAAGACAATCTAAATCTCACAATAATACATCTACTAACGCTAATCCCTCCGCAGTCGAGAACGAATCTCATACAGAATCAGCACGCCAAAATGATGGGCACGGCGCCGTCACCGGAGAAGAATGGTACAGCGTGACGTTTTCGATGCCGTGGATCGTCCGAGGTGTGGAGACCGGACAAGATGCGATCAATATCGCGGTGAGCGAAGTCGGTAAGCGAATCACTTCAGCCAGCGATCGAACGAAGAGCTGCGATATCAACGTCCAAAGTGTGGGATGCAACGACTGTAACAGCAAGACAGATGCGTTACTGTTGGTTTCGAAGACTGCCCTCGTCGGCCTTCTTGTGACTCTCGAGGCCCAAGCTGAGTCAATGGAGGATGCAGAACAGATTGCTCGAAGAGAGATCGGCCCTCACCTGGAAGACACACCACTCACATCGGTCGATGTCTCACGTAAATAATCGATCTCGAGGGAACAGATCACATCACCCGAACTTGTGGCGTTCACCATCGGGTCAACTCGTTCGAGAGACGCAATCTGTTGTGATCCCGACAGCCGAAGCGTATCCACTTTCACACGAGCCCGAAGCATTCGGTCTGCTCTGCCTATAGATATACATGCAGGAATCGGTTTTTACACTTCGATGGCGGGGGGGTAGTATGTGTGGAAAAGTTCCAGACGACGAATTCGAGCGATGGGTGAGTTACACATCGATGACGGGGGGCGTTACTGATAGATAGTTTGAATTATTTAGGCAGATGTTAGTCTACATTTGACCGAGCAAGACGCTGTTACACATCGAACACGGGGAGGGGTTCAATATCATTGTACTTCGTCACCGGTTCAACTCCAATAGATGCGAGAGTGTCGAAATATGAGGAATAACCCAAATAAAGCAGAGCAATATACATCGATGGGGGTTAAACTTTTAACACCTCCGTCACACAGGAAAGCTATGGCCGGCAGCAATCAGGGGGGGACGGATCAATCTACGATGGAAGGTGAAGCAACGCAATCAGAGACTGAAAACAACGCCGACGTCACCCAAGATAATACCGCTACCGACGGTGCGTCGCTTGGTCTTTCTGAAGACGACTCTACCGAGAGTACACAGCAGTCGATTCGAGATATGCTCAACGAGGACGGTGACGGTTCAGTGTTCATCAACCGCGACCTCGTCGAGCCCGACACGATCATCGACGAAGAGCGTATCGTCGGTCGTGATGATCAACTCGAATCGGTCGTGTCATTCCTGAGGCCTACACTGCAAGGAAACCGGCCGCCAAATATGCTTCTCTATGGCCCTGCTGGAACTGGAAAGTCGCTCATCATCGGCGCCGTAACACAGCAGATCATCGAACTCTGCAAATCGAAAGGCGAGAGCTTCGGCGTCGTCGACATCAACTGCCAGCCGATCAACACCCTCGACCAGGCGGTCTACGAGCTCGTCCAGACAGTCGCGAAAGATGTCGGTGAGGAAGTAGCCGTACCTGAAACTGGCGTATCGACTAAACGCAAGTACCGACGTCTCTACGAACTCATCAACGACCACTACGATTCGGTTATTTTCATCCTCGACGAGATCGACCTGCTGGTCGGACGACGCGCCAACGATGAGCCAGCATACTCGAAGTTGCTCTACCAGCTCTCGAGAGCCAGCAACACGAACGAGATCGAAGGTCGAGTCTCGGTCGCGGCGCTGACGAATGATCCGAAGTTCATGGAGGACATCGACGGCCGAGCCGAGAGTTCATTCAATCCACGAGACGTCTACTTCCCGGACTACGATGCCAACCAGCTGCGAGAGATACTCCAAAATCGTCGCGATGCCTTCCAACCGAATGCACTCTCTGATGACGTGATCCCACTCGTCGCTGCCTTCGCAGCGCAGAGCCACGGTGATGCTCGAAAGGCCATCGACCTGTTCCGTGGCGCCGGCGACTTAGCTGACGAGCGTGGTGACAACAATGTCAAAGAACACCACGTCCGAGACTCTCAAGAGGAGATCGACAAGGACCGATCGCTCAAACTCGTCGAGGGACTAACGACGCAGAAGAAGATCTCGCTGTACGCTACTGCCGCTGTTGCCCATTATTCGAAGCACTCAGGAAGCTCTGTTCCGAGTCCTGTGGGTTTCAAAGTGTATCAGTGGGTAACTGACGAGCTCGACGCGGACCAGATGACTCGGGAGACGTACGTCAAGTACGTCAAAGAGCTTTCTACGTACGGGTTGATTTCGACTTCGAGGAAGAGTCGAGGTCGTGGTGGTGGAATGTACATGGAATTCACCTTCACGGGTGATCCCACAGGAATCATGAAACGGATCACGGAGGACATTCGATTGGAGAGCATTTCTGAAGAGAAGGAGCTTCTTCGAACGGTAGTCAACGCACAGCTGAAAGAATTTCACGAAGATTGAGATCGGTGATTCCGGTAAGGTTGAAGATAAACACGCCCCGTCGTCGATGTGTAAATTTCTGACCCACCCCCCGTCATCGAAGTGTAAATAATTTAGATGGGGGTGGCTGGTTTGACGAAATTGAGTGAGTTCGCCAATAGTGAACGTAGAGTTCAAGATGACAATGAGTACATGGGTAAGATCGTACCCATTGAGTGTAGCAGTTGACTGCGTCCAAACAATATAGAATGAGTCGTAATGAATTATCCTAAGTCATGATCAAACACCCTCCCCCCGCCATCGATGTGTAAATCACCGAGAGAGGATGGGTAGACACAATCGAGCGAATGAATTTAATCAGGGGGAGAAGGTCCAACAACAGCAATAACAGGAGAATACTGGCATAAAACACCGGTCTACAATAACGATTGATCTCGTTCGATCAAGTTGAGTATGTCTAATATCAATAGTTACTCTAGATCCAATACGGATACTGTTCAAACTGGACCTATATAAAACTTCGTCAGACTAGTGTTATAACCTCTACTGAAGTCATTGTTTGGGTGTTGAAACCTCTCACCCGTCTTTACGGCTGTTCCGGCTATTCACCAGCGCTTTCGTTTTCTACACCCTCTCACTTCTCACGGTTTTACACATCGATGACGGGGGGAGAGGGTTCTCTTTTGATCTGAAAGGATTCTCTTCACTTCGGATTCACAGGGGCGATGTATTCGTTCTTCCAGAAGTCTAACATACACCCGAGTCCGTGCTTTTTTGGAAGAAGGTAGTTTCCGCCGGTAGTTACACTTCGATGACGGGGTGTTTGACTACCTCCAATGGCTACACCCGTAACTTTTCGCCTCGCTATCGCGATTTCTCCGAGTACTTCAAAAGTCGCACACGGAGGTGGTAATCTCATAACAGGACATATCGGTTCTCAACCGTCTGGATTCACCGGCCCTTTATATTTCGATGTCACCGTTTCGCCTTCTCTCCATTGCCAGTAGTAGTAGCGGTTGTTGTTGATCTCCTTGATCGTGATCGTGGCCTTCGCCGGGACATCGTCCGGCAGATCGTCCGGCCGCTCGTCGATCTCGTCGTCCCTCGATTCTTCATCGAGGCGGGCCTCGCGAGCTTTGTGCTCTGCCAGCTCCTCGGCGTAGCGTGCCACATGCTGGAGCTGGTCTGGAGAGTAGCCGTTGAGTGTGTTGACGATCTCTGTCGGGAGTTCGGCTGGCGGCGTCGGTGGCTCGTAGGACATCAGCGGTCGCCTCGTGTTAACCAACAGAGTACGTATCGACATAGGTTTGTTGGTTAATCTGATATCGCAACGTCACGGGCTAACGAGTGCGAATAGCAAACTATTCACGAGTGACATCCTCCGCGCCCTGAAGGACGCGGCTTCCCGTCCCGCAGATGGGATATTTGACGGTCTACGACACGGCTTGTTCTCTCGTGCGAAACGTCCCGCTCTCGCGGTCGAACAGGTATGTCGATGGCTGTGCCACACAGCCGTTACTCCTATCCTCGCCGTGAGGACTCGGAGTTATCTTTTGACGCATGTTCTCCGCCCCGTTGCAATCCGCGTTGGCTACCAGTTCACACGACGAACAGACGTACAGGCCACGTTCAACACGGTTCGACTTCGTGTCGTCACCACACGCCGAACACGTCTTCGAGGTGTCCCACTCGTTCTCTTTCAGTACCTCGACACCACGTATCTCGCCTTTGTACGCGAGGTGCTGGTAGATACGGTCGAACGCCCACGAGTGCAATTTCTTGTTGCCAGTCTTGCCCCAATCGGCCTCACGTACGTCTTCGGGCCAACTCACCGCCAGCGTTCCAATACCGCGTTCGACACATTCGGTGATGATGGTGTCCGTAAGCGTGTGGTAGAAATGGGTTTCACGGTCTGTGAGTTTTTGACGTGCCCACTTCGACTGCTCCGACGGGCCGTTCGCACCCTCTGTATCGTACTCTTCACGAGTGAAGTAGTGCTTGTCCTGTTTGAGCGAGTTGCCAGGGTACAGCACGTATTCGTCGGGGAATGCGACCGTGACGATGTTTGTGATCCCAAGGTCGATGCCTGCCATGTTGTCGCCTGCGGAGTCGTTGGTTTCGAATTCGAGTTTGCAGACGAAGTGCAGTTCCCACTCGTCGCCATTCCAGACCGCCCGAACGTTCTGCACGTTGTTGACTTCCGAGAGGTCAACGTCCGGGCGCGTCTGGTACTCACAGAGGACGAAGTCCGACCAGTTGTCTTTCAGATTCGAGCCTTTCGAGAGTCGGATGCGGTCGTTCTCGGGGTCGTGGTTGAAGCCGTCTGCTTTGAATGTGACCGTACTACGCGGTCGAGTGTCGCCGTGTTTGCGGTAACCGGGTGGATTTGCCTCGTCAAACTTGTGTCGCAGGTCGAACCATGACTGAAAAGCGTCGGAAAGTTCTTCGATGACTTTCTGACTGGATTGTGCGTTCAGGTCTTTCCAGCACGCCTGGTTCTTCATGTACGCTTTCAGTGGGCCTTCATCTGGAATTTCGTCGGTTGCATCCCAAATACGGGCGGCTGTCCAGCGTGCGACGTTCCAGATTTTCGAGGCGGAATCACCGAGCGAATCCAGGTCATCGCCGACTTGCCGGTGGTTCTGGATAGAACCAACGTAGGTACGTGTGACCTGAATCGCCATGTATAGTGTATGTGAACAATCTAACTTAATGGTGCGGATTCTCATGGAATATCCAGTCCGCCACTGGCGGTGGATTCTGTAGTCGAGTGACGCGATTCACGCCCGGCCTGAAGGCCGGGATTCTCTCGCTGTTTGAAGATAGACCGTGCCGTTAGACGCCGTCCGGACGGGGGGCGTTCTCGTACTTGACCATCTTCTCGGACTTGTCGGAGATGGTGTCGTAGATCTGCTGGAACGTCTCCTCCGCAGCGAGCAGGTTGTGCTCCTCCAGGAATTCCCATCCCTCCTCCGTAAGTCCATAGGGACTTTCAGGGGTGGCCCTGCCGGCGCTGATCGTCACCTAGGGTGACCTCCTTGACGATGCCGGCGTCGATGAGTTTCTGGATGTGCTTGTAGACGGTGGCATCGCTCACGCTGGGGTTGAGCTCCTCGAGCTCGTACATCGAGGGGAGCTGGTCGGGGGTGCTGGAGGATGTTGTTAATCAGCGCGAACCGCGTCTGTTGGGTGACGAAGTGGACGAGTTCGAGGGATTCCATCCCCTCAGCAGTTCCTAGGTCAGTGCTCATACGACACGACACGGCCTGGCGGCATGTAGTTCGCCCTTGAGTAAATCACTCTGGATCAAATCATATCTAACTAAGCTGGTGATTCACTCTATAAATCATATCGCACAGCGCTGAGAGGAAGCTTGTATGTCCGACGAGGAGTTGCCCGTCCCCGAGGACATCCTCACCAGTGCGAAAGACCAACTCGACGACGACGAGATCTCGCTGGCGGACAACGAGGAGATCGACCCCCTGAGCGAACTGACCCCAGTCTACGAAAAATGAGCGCTCGTACTTCGTGCTGGGAAACTACGACCGGGAGCCGATTCGGCGGCTGAACCTCGTGGACGACCGGCTCAACCGCCGGCAGGACGACTACGCCTTCCGGATGGTCGACATCCGCAGAGAATGGGACAACAGCGTCTATAATTTCTGCCTGGTTGCCGATATCGTCACCTACCTTGTTGGCGTTGCCGAGAAAGAACCGAGTGATTTCCTCGTCGAGCAGGGCCTCTTCGTCGGCACGACGGAATTCTTCGCGAAAAGCCACGTTCTCAAGCGGGTGTATGAAGACGAAGAGCACCCCTTCGGCTGGATGCAGGATGGCGTCTTCGAGCTGTTCGACCGCGAAGGACGACTTTACCGCTGGGAGATCGAAGAGGAGTTCGTTGACGTCACAGAAGAGCTCCCGTGAAGGCAGTGGAACCGTAAATCTCTGTGTTAACAGGTACGGAATTCACCGATGATGTCGACTTCGTAGCAGTTGCTGGACGCCGACAGGACCTCGTTTTGACCCTTTCTCGATCAACGAGACTGCCTTTTCCGCGGTGACCGAGCAAGGGTACGGGGCTTGAAGTCGTTGACTTGGTTGCCAAGGATTAGTGCGATTATCTGAGCACGAGTATCCCCTATGCAATTCCCACCCGGTGCGACGGTGTCAGAACCTCGGGGGTCTGGAACCGGCGTCACACGAAGCTTGGCGAACCCGTATCATAGACCAGGGCAAAGAACTACCATCCCTTGCGCGTTAGCGTTGTTTTACCGTGTCTGGGGATAACAGTAAGCAGAGGTCGCGGTCACGGACCGAGCCGGATTCCGAGCGGACGGACGAGTCTACGGGCCGGTCTGCACCCGAGGAATCGCACGAGATACCCGTCTCCGATGATGAGACACCCGATGACGATCGAGATTGGGACCCGCCGGAAGACGGTGGCAACGGCGGTGACGGCGGCGATGGAGATGGTGGAGATGGTAGCATACCCCCTTCCGACGACGAGGTTCGTCTGCTGGTGTTTCTCTGGCTGCTTGAACAGCACGACTATACGGTCACCGGCGTACAGGCCAAATCCTTCTACGGACAAGAGATCGCCGAGGGGGACAACGTCGGTGAACTCTACGCCGGGTTGAAGGGCGAGTACATCGCGAGCCGTCCGGATTCCGAGCCGATCTCCCTGACCACGGCAGGCCGGCAAGTCGCGAGTGACGCAAGTGCGGTACAGGTGACGGTCATCGATGTCGTGCTCGACACGGTCGCTGACCTTGTGCCGGAGAACGAGACGCTCGAACGGCTCTTCTGGCTCGGAAATGTGGCGCCAGCATCGTTCGACTGGTACCTCGACCGGTACGGCGACCGACTCGACGACCAGATGGTGCTGCTGGTACCGTTCTTCCCCGACGAGCGTTTCCAATCGCGGGCTAGGTACGGCGCGATCCTCGATTCCCTGCCCGATATCCCTACCACCGTCGAGGACAACGTCGCGGAACTCGTCACCGACGAGGAGCATCTCATCGGGGCAGCCGTGGCCGCCGGTGACACGACGGTGGAACTGCTGGATGCACAGGTTCAGGAGACACTCAGATGTGAGTATCGAGACGGGCTCACCATCTACCTTGGAGAACAGACCGCAGAACAGGTGATCGATGATCTCGCGTATGCCGGTCTCACGAGAAATCGTAACGCGTTCGATATCGATATCGCTGGCTTACTGGAGCGGGAAGGGTCCCGTCTCCAGGAGCGGTTCGCGCTCGACAAGGATGCATGCCGGGCAGCATTCGAGGAAAACTGGGATCTGGTGCTGGAGTGGTACGGGGATTTCCCAGGGCGGTCAAATGACACGATCGACCTTCTAGCGGAAACAGGAGCCATCATTCCCGGTGACGATGGGTTCGGAATCAGAACAGATGTTACGGACATCGGGGGCGAGGTTGTCGACGACCTACTGGCTGACATCCAGGAACGGATAGACCGATTCTCGAACGTCGCACTACAGCTGGCCTTCGATTTCGACGCCGCGATGAACGGGGAGGAGGAAATCATCATCACCCTCCACGAGACCTCCTGGAGTTCGAACCAGCACTATTATCCGGCACTCGTCAAGGGAACTGGTAGAAAAGACCCCGATCAGAACCCGCTGACGGAGAAGGTGATTCTGGTTCCGTCACCGACAGAGTTCGGATTCGAAGATGTCCATCTCGATTCGGACCGCTACCACAGTCGGGGCAGTGCCATCGAAGGGCCGAATCGGAATCGTGAGTTCAATGCCATCGGGGACGTTCCAGAGCTGACGGCAGTGAAGGACGAATTCTCGAACCTGGATTGGGAGCAAGTAGACGACAGTACAGTGCAGGCAGCCCGCAAACTGCTCGAGGAAGAGTCCAGAATCTCGCCCGAAGATGCCCTCCAGCAGGCTGACGAGTTCGAGGAGCCACACCTCACGGCTCTGTACACCATCGCGAACAAGGCGGCCACGATCACCTCGATACGGAACGATGATTACACCGAACATCATGTCTGGGATGATGTCGAACGTACGCTACAGCTCCGCTTCGATGACCTGTCGGCGGACGACATCGACGAGGTACGAGAGGATCTCGAGAACCGTCTGGTGAAACAAGCAGGTGTCGACTTCGTCGAATTCGACGACGATGACCTTCTCGAGAGGGTCTTCGGAGGGCGCTATAGACGTGCCGTGAAAGAGCGCATCAGAGGACTGGATACCGATGCGCAGCGAATGGTGCATGTATTTCTTTCCGACTGGGCCGAGAATTCGTCGATCGATATCCGGAATAGCCGTCATCAACCGGAGTTCGATCTTCGTTACCAGTTCGAATTCGGCAAGGCCCCACCAGCAGAGCCACAGCTGTCCGATGTCCTGGTTAGAGCCGGAGTCTGCACCATCGGCACGTATATCGACTCCAATGGCGCACATCAAGGGGAGAGGTACGTAGTCTACACCGGCATCAGATCTCGTCCAGAAGTGTTTCGCTCGGAACTAACGGTCGAACCAACCGAACGATCGGTGGACCGTCTCGATGAATATAGTCAGGACATCCCGCAACTCGCCGGCCTTGAGTACCTGCTCGGCAAAGACGATGGAAAAACACCCCGGAAGAACCTACGTGACCATCTGATACGCCTCGATGATGATGCGATGCGTGCCTTCGAGTTTGTCGATGGCATCGTCGCGGAGAAGGATGGGATAGTGATGCTCAATCCTGCGATCTCATCCGATCTCGATTTATGGCTGATTCAGGCGAAGCGCTCGCTGATGGACAATCTCTCCGATATCGAGGCTTACCTACAAGCGTCGGATCATGCCGACCTCTATCTCGAATTCAATCCAGAGGAAGGGATCTACGAAGGAGAACTTCTGACGAAGGAAGGCGATGAGTTACATCTCATCGTCGCACCGTGGCTGACGGAAAACGCCGAAGACCAGATAGATGACGATGCAGTCGTAATCCTCACACAGCACGCAGGAGAGGCCTTCATTGGTCGTCGGAAGACGGGCTACAAACGGTCGCTGGTCATCGGAATCGGTGAGGATGGACTCCAAATCTACCACGACCTCCCACACGACGATATTGCGACGCCGATAATCGACTCGTTCACGGAGGAGTTCGAGGTCCAACAGCAGAAGGTGGCTGTCGATACTGAACACTCGGAAAGCGAGTCACAAGGCGAGCAAGAATCCGTACAGATCGACCAGGAGGAGCCGGAGGAAGCAGACGACGCGGCCACCACGACATCGCCGGAGTCTACCGTCACAAGTGACACCACGGGAGGAGAGTCACAGCCCCCGGCGACGAACCTGTCGGCGGAACTCTTCGAGTTTGGTGAACCATCGTTCCCTGGGGACATCCTCCGAGACCGGCCCGTGATCCTCCTGCTCCACAAACCCCAGGGTGACCGATTCGGAACGACGCTTCAGTTCCTCTGTCGAGAGCTGTACCACCAGTACCAGGGCGGGCTACCACGGGGGCGTGTCCATAGCGATCCGGAAGAACTCGGACACCAGCTGGAGGCCGGCGGTCGCATCGAGTTCGTGGATGAATCCGAGGGACGGTTCTTTGACAGCGGGAAGATCTCGGATAGCGGTGTTGGCTCGGCTCGCTGGTCCAGCGTCATCCGACGAATCCAGGAGATGTACACCCAGGGAATGGGATTCGTAATCCTCCAACTTCGTCCCCAGGACGTGCATGAATTCCGTTCGAAGCTGGAAGACGACGTCCGGCCACATCGTCCACAGATCTTCGAACTGGACCCCCTACGTCCCAAGGCTGACTTCACAAGCACCAAGGGGTACCTCGAGTGGTTCGTCCCCCGGGCTGAGGCGTTGTGGGGATATCCGGATCTGCAGGGGGAGTTGTACTCGTACTCCGCGTCGGATTCGAAGGTGGACAACTTTGACGATATCTTTACGCTCGCCGAGCGCCGGGCATGGCAGCGATTGGAGGATGCCACCACAGAGCCGATAGACGACGGGACGAAACAGCGATCGCCGGCTATGGTCGTCCGTCCGCATCGGTCGTCGGACGCCGGTGCTGCCGCGGAGAGCGACCTCCACTACGCACTGAAATCGTTCGTCGTCCGGTGGCTCATAGAATCGGATAGCTTCGATTTCGAATCTGTCGCCACGGAACGAGAGACTGACATCGCATCCCGGACCGGCGGGACCCTGATTCCCGATGTTCAGGCGGGACGCGCTGTCTATGAGGTAGAGACCCTCTACGGGACGGGAAGACCGATTCTTTCGGTTAAGCAAACCGTGGAGAAGTACCGTAGTCTCGGAAGCCCTCCCGAATCCATCGCCATCGTCCTCTCGCCAATTGCAGCATTCCTGCACTACCAGTCACTCCGACGCCTTGAGTACGAGATGAACACGGAGTGGGATCTCGAGGTAGACCTGATGCTACCGGTACTACGGGAAGACAGACTGGTCGATCTTGGCCGACTTCGACGCTCGTTCGAGGTGGGTGTGGGGGACGACTAAACGGTCGTCTGATGCGGGCCTCCGCCCCTTCGCGGGCACTGAAGACTTAACCAACGAAGTAGACGTACACTCTCTTCTCGTTGGTTAAAATGAACTGCCGAGGGCGTCGATAATCTCTTCAGTTGTGGTGCTGATCTGGCCGAGGTGCTCGCGAACGATCTCAGGACCGTCCGACTCCCACGCAGCGAGGTAGAACGCCGACCCGCTCGTATCCAGCCCACAGTACCGCCCGACTACGTCGCAGGCGTCCCCGGTCGCTTCTGTGTCCAGATCGGGAAGCGGCTCGCCTTCGGTCTGGGAGACGTCGAACACCGTGGCTTGAATCCGACGAGACTTTCTGACCACTTCTCGGGCGGCGTCTGATCGCACTCACAGTCACTGTCCTCGTGGTAGCTCGGCGAGTTCTCGAACTCTGCGCACTGCTTCGTGATGATCGGCGCCCAGATCCAGATGGCCGACTCACACTCCGTGACGTGGCGGTCGATTCCTCCTGCCACGTCCGGTAGCCCGCCACGCGGGTTGCTCGGAACACTGCCGCTTGATGAGGAGCGTGTTCCGGTAGGAGTCGTCGTGGAAGCGACTCTGGACATCCCGCCACTCCTGGAACTCCGCGCTGGCCTGCGCGTCGTAGACGCCGATGACAAGATCATCGATCCACTGTTCGATGGTACTGTGCATCTGATCGTGTCGGGTATCCGAATCACCGAAGCTAACCCGTGAATCGGGACTCGATAACATTGTCACTCAATCCAGGCGACGCTCACGTCCGAATGAGCGCCCCGCACCCTTCGGGGGCCAAAAAAACACATCGACGGTTGCTCAATGGGATGACTGAATAACTAGTGGGGATTCGGTTAGAGATGGAGACGTAGCCGTCGTTCTGGTGTTGAGCGTGATTTTATAACATCGCAGTCATATACTCAAGAATCAAATCGAATGCTATGTCGACACAACAGTTCCTCGTGATGGGAGATAATCACGGAAATACTGAATCTCTGAGACGGGTAGCTGCTGAAACGGAAGATGAACGCTTCGACTTCATCATTCACGTGGGAGATTTCACAAATGCATATAACGAAGGGGAAGATGCCGGTGTTGACCAGCTCCAAGCTGTAGAGCCATATCTTGAAACGCTCGCAAACCGGACTGAAAACGGGCTTCTCTACGTCTATGGCAATCGAGATCACTACGGCGAGCTTGAATACGATCTAAGC
>Ga0207718_100785_pt1 | contig 22513 bp, 20 predicted proteins | sample A23M2SouthBayCA_FD_187749 | JGI IMG/M metagenome (GOLD analysis project Ga0207718, IMG submission 187749) | Aerobic enrichment media microbial communities from Eden Landing Ponds, California, USA - A23 M2 (SPAdes) | ecosystem: Environmental > Aquatic > Marine > Unclassified | place: Emeryville... | reverse complement strand
GGTAAGAAAGACGGAGGCGAATTCAAGGAGAAGAACTTGAAGGAACAGATGGATCCCGTGACCGAATGTTATGTGATCGATGAGGCGTTGGATTGTCCGCTGAGCCTCCATATGGATTCCATGGATGCACCTGGCATATAAAAAAGTGGACCTGCCCCAGAGTTTCCTTTCTCAGGCCTCCTCCACTCGTTCGACTGTGATGGTTAGATCGCCCGACGCGTAGTCGGCCTCGAAGTCGACGGTGAACGCATCCGAGTCGTACGCGGCGTGGTAGGCACGGTGCCGTTCGAGTGACTCCGTCGCCTTGAAGTGGAAGAACGCAGCTGAGGTGTAGGGCTTGCTCTGGGTCTCGACCTGCGTCTCGACAGAGGCCGGGAGCGCGATTTGTGGTGTGTCCGTGTCGATACTCGCAGCGAACGCCTTCGCTTCCTCGACGGTCGCCTGCGAATGTGCGGGCGTCTCGCCGGTTAGCACGTTTACCGGTGTTTCCGTCTCGTCGGTGAACAGGGCGTCTTCGAAGGTGCGTGTCCCGAGGACTGCGTCGGGGCCTAACTCGCAATCGTGGAATGGATCGTCGTCTGGATTCTCGGGCATCAAATCACGAGCCCACAGTGGGGGCTCAGTCCTTTCTGCCCCAGACAAACCACAACTTGTCTCGATGTAGCGGAGGTAAGTCCCGAAAGAAGAGCGTCCTGCCCGCACTTCCCGCCGCAGAATCAGGCGTCGATGATTCGATCGGGCTCGATTCGTGACAACCGCATCGCGTTCCCGGTGACGCCGAGGCTCATCCCCATATCACCGACAACGACTGCCAGCGCAACGCTGACCAGGCCCAGCGGCACGCCCAGCGCGAGCAGGAGCTTCACGCCGAGGCTCGCCCAGATGTTCTGCCGGATCACGCCGTTGGCCGTATGCGACAGGTCGTACAAGTACGGGAGCTTCTCGATGTCGTCGCCCATCAACGCAATATCGGCCGTCTCGAGGGCGGTGTCGGTGCCCGCCGCGCCCATCGCGATGCCGACCTCCGCAGTGGCGAGCGCGGGCGCGTCATTGATGCCGTCGCCGACCATCGCGACCTCCCCGTACTCCGCCTGTAACTCCTCGACAGCGTCGACCTTCTCGTCGGGCAGGAGTTCGGCGCGATACTCATCGACACCGACCTGCTCGGCGATGGCGCGGGCGGTGCCCTCGTTGTCACCGGTCAGCATCACTACGCGCTCGACGCCCAGCTCGTGCAGGCGTTCGACGGCACGCTTCGAGGCCGGGCGTACCTCGTCGGCGATGGCGATCGCACCCAGCAGTTCCGACTCCGTCCCGACGATAACGACCGTCTTGCCCTCCCGCTCCAGTGCGGCGAGCGCGTCCTCGGCGAACGCTCCGTTGTCGGCCTCGGCCGCCTCTTCCGCCACGACGCCGCCGTCCGTCTCGCGGCGTGCTCGAGCGAGGTCGAAGCCCAGCTCCTCGAAGAGCGCGGGCTTGCCCGCATAGTACGTCTCGCCGTCGATTTCGCCCCGGATGCCCTTCCCCGTGAGGCTCTCGAAGCCAGTCGAGTCGGGCAAGTCACCCACGCCCGCCTCCTCAGCGCGGGCGAGAATCGCCGTAGCGATGGGATGCTCACTGCGCCGCTCCAGCCCGGCGGCGCGACGGAGCAGATCGGCCTCCGTGGTGTCGCCGACCGGGACGACATCGGTGACGGCGAGTTCGCCCTTCGTGAGCGTCCCCGTCTTGTCGAGCGCGACGGCATCGACTTCGCCCATCGCTTCGAGGTAGTTGCCGCCCTTGATCAGGACGCCGTTCTTCGCGGCGCTGGTGATGCCCGACACCACCGAGACGGGTGTGGAGATGACGAACGCACAGGGGCAGGCGATTACCAGCAGGGTGAGCCCGCGGATGAACCAGGTCTGCCAGTCGCCGGCGAAAGTGAACCCGTACCCGGCCACGTCCACCGAGATGGGGTCGGCGATAACCAGCGGCGGGATAGCGGCGGTCAGGATTGCCAGCACGACGACGAGGGGTGTGTAGTAGCCGGAGAAGCGGTCGACGAACTGCTCAGACTCGGTCTTCTTCGCCTGTGCGCCCTGGACCATCTCGATGATGCGCGAGAGCGTTGAATCGCCAGCGGTCGAGGTGACCTCTACCTCGAGGTACCCCTCTTCGTTGATCGCGCCGGCGTAGACCTCGTCGCCGGCAGTCTTGTCGACGGGGACGCTCTCGCCCGTGATCGGCGATTGGTCGACTGCACTCTCGCCGTCGATAACCGTTCCGTCGAGCGGAATCTTGTCGCCGGGGCGGACGACGACGGTCTCGCCAACGTCGACCTCCTCGGCGGGAACGGTCACTTCCTCACCATCGCGAAGGACGGTCGCCTCGTCGGGCGAGAGTTCCATCAGCTCGCGCAGGGAGTCCCGTGCCCTGTCCATCGCGTAGTCCTCGAGCAGCTCGGCGATGCTGAATAGGACGGCCAGCGTGGCGGCCTCGACGAAGTAGCCGATACCGGTCGCCGCGATGATCGCCGTCCCCATCAGCAGGTCGATGTCGAGGCTTCGGTTCTTCGCGGAGTAGTACCCGCTACGGACGACGGGGATGCCGCTGGCGGCGACGGCGCCGAGGAACAGGACATCTGCGATGTGGAGCGGGTACTCGAGGACGCTCGCCACCGTGACGTTCTGTCCGGTGAGGAGGAACTCGAAGAGGAGGCCGAGCGTGACGAACGCCGCGCCGAGCCACGTCTTCTTCGCGCGAGGACTCGTCCAGACCTCCGATGGTGGCGCGATGTCGACGCCGTCGGTCGCCTGGTTGTCCTCATCATCGCCCTCAGCGTCCGAGCCCCCGACGACCTCGTAGCCGGCGCCTTCAATCGCCTTGATTACGTCGGCTTCGCTAGTCCGATCAGGGTCGTACGTGACGTTGGCCGTGCCGGTGGTCGGCTGGAGCGTGGCGTCAGTAATGCCGTCGACACGCTGGAGGCTCTTGTCCACCTTTTGGGCGCAAGAGGGACAGTCCATCTCGGGAACGGCGAGGCGGGCGGTCAGCTCACGTCGCTGTCCGCCGCCGCTCGTTCCTCCTGCTGCGTCCGGATTCTCTGTCATCACGTCACGGTAGGAGCGGGAGTTCGATATGTCTTTGTTGGAATATTCCAACTTCACCCCTCAGTGGGATGCCAGCTGTTCTTCCGTGACCCGCTCCCCGGCGACATGTTGCTTCGCCAAATGTTCTTCCGCCCGACGGAGTCGGTAGGTGAGTGTTGACCGTGGCACGTCGAGATGCTCGGCGAGCTCGCCGACGTCGACCTCGCGGGGTGACTCGTAGTAGCCGTGTTCGACGGCGGCCTGAAGCGCGGCCTCTTGGGCTGGCGGTAGGCCGCTCGGTGTCCCGTCGCGTCCCCCAGCTGCTGTCGTCGTGTCCGCTGTGCGAAGCATCTCCATCTGGGCGCACTCCCCGACGGCGACTTTGAGAGCGTCGAAGAACGCCGCCACGTCGCCCTCACCGGAGTGGATGAGTCGCCACGTGTAGTGGCGGCCCTCGTGACGAGTCTCGAACAGTACGCCGTCGCCGAGGTGGTCGCGAGCGATGTGGGGGACTGAGGCGCAAGTCGGAGTGCGCTCCCAATCTGAGTAGAGGATGAGCGCGTCGTCCGTGCGGTCGAGGACGCGGGTGGTCTGTGTGGCGCCGCAATCCTCAGTCGCCAGACAGTCGGCGTAGTAGTCGCCGGTGAGAAAGGCGTCCTCGATAGCGTCGAGCGCCTCAGGAGTTCCGGTAGCATGGTCGACCCGCCAGAGACGCTCGGCAGTGGCGTGCAGCGAGAGCGAGCGGACGCGGGCGTCGGAGTGGTCGGCAAGAGCGTCCGCCACCCGGTTACAGCCCGGCTCGTATGCGAGAGCGAAGACTAGTTCGCGCATACCCCGTCTAAGGCCTGCTACGACATAACCCATGGCCTGCGGCGTTGTCGACCAGTGGACCTCAGATTACGTCGTCAGGGTCGTGGACTTCCTGCATTCGCTGTGCTTCGGCCGCGTATTGTTCCTGGAGGTCGGGGTCATCGACCATGCCAAGATTGCCGGATTCAGCATCGACTGCTGCTGTCGTATCTCGGACGTCGGTGAAGGACGTGAGTGCGCGTTCCTTCCGATAGTACTGTTCTCCATCGGGTGTTGCGTAGGTGAGGATGATCAGGTTCTGCTCGTCATCGGAGTACGTCCGTTCGACAAGCCAAACACGAACGTCATCTTCAGACTGATTTGACATACTTAGACGTCCCCCGATATCCACTAAGGGATTGGTGTTACGGCTTGCCGAGACTCGCTGTCTCGAAGGGTGATTCTCCGGTCGGAATGAGCAGCTCCTGTCGGTCTCCGACTCGCTCGGCCAGCTTCCGTTTCAGGTACTGCCTCGCCGTCGACGGCGTGAAGACGCCCTTGTCGAGCATGTCGCCGACGACGTCTTTGAGGGCCGCGAACTGTCCCTGCAGGTGGCCGTCGCCGACCGGCTCGCCGTCGTACCAGCGCACCGTCGCGAGCGCGCCGTTCCCGACCGTCTCTCCCTGTTCGACGGTCTCCGAGTCGTACTGCAGGCCGAACCACAGCGTCCGGTAGCCGGTCACCTCGAATGCCGTCGATACCACGAAGAACGCCTCGTGGTGGAGGTAGTCGAGGTGGTCAGCGACGATCTCGTCGAGGGTGAGCCCGGTGGCGCGGGGCTTGGGCTCGACGACTGTCGACGGTCGGTCTTCGCCGGCGAGGTAGCCGTCGACGGCGTCTGCCTCAAGGCCATCGGCCAGTTCAGCCAGCAGCTGTTTTGCCCACTTCGAGTCGGTGTCCTCGTCACCGAACGGTGTTTCGGCCGAGATTCGGTGCTTGAGATTGAGATTCGCTGCACCCCAATGAGAGTAGTGGAGCGTGTACTGTCCGTCTGTGCGTTCGTACGCAACGAGTGCGCGGTGGCCCATTGAACAATCACCTCGCAGGACGACCCACGACTGGATCGCCCCGCACCCCTCCCGGGGGGCGAACAACGCTACTCGTCGATCAGGTCGGGGGAACTGAGGTCCGCGTACAGCACCTCACCGTCGCGGATGACGTACCGTTTCGCCAGCACGGGAAATCGGCACTTGGTAAATCCGGCTGTCTGGATGTCGAACTCTTCGTATGGTTCGAGATACTCCGCGAGCGACCGGAGGAACTCGTGGGTGACGATGCCACCGTCGTAGTCAGGAAGACCGTTCTCACGGGCTTCGTACACTTCGAAGCTGTCGTAGCCCCAGATGACGAGTTCGCCGTCGTCGTCCACTTCCCAGTTGAGCGTCCCGAAGCAGTGGTTCTCACAGAGCTGGCGGACGGCCTGTGGGTCTGTTACGAGCGCGCCGGTCGATGTCGTTGCGGCTTGGAGTGTTGCCATGGGTTGTTCTCGGGAGCGGTCTCGCGCCCCCGCACCCCTTCAGGGGGCGAACAACTGCTCACGCTGTGACGGCCACAGGACGTTGCGCTGCCGACGCGTCGAGCTGTCAGGATTCTCTGTTGACGTCACCGTCCCTCGTCGGATTCGGTTGGGTGAGAAAATCCACCTGCTCGAGGAGCGTCGTCGCGGTGCTAATTCGCTCCTGATCAGCGGGCTCCAATTGGTCGCTGTCGATACTGGTGAGGCTACTGAGCGCGCGGTGGAGTCGATAGCCGGGGGTGTCTCGTGGGTCCATGTGTGCGCCTCCGCCAATTTGCGGCGCGAAAAAACGCCAGCGAGCTGTCAGCAGGGCAGTCCGAGGGTGATCACACACTGTCCTTTAGTTAACCAACAGAACGAATCGGTATCCGGATTTGTTGGTTAGACTGACACCGTCTCTACTGACCGGCTTCGGGTTCGGGTCCATAGCGAGGTGTCCCGCACCGCTGACACTCCCACATGGGCTGCCCGGTCCACTCGTCATCGGGGACAGCCTCGAGTTCGCGGAATCGATGCTTAGTCTCCCGACCACACTCCCGACACTCGAGGTGAGTTCTGTTTGGGGGCTCGCGTCGTGGCTGTTCGGTATCGGTCTTGTCAACGGATTCCTGGAGCGAAATCGCTGGCACCAGCCAGAGGTCGTCGTCTGCGTCCTCACGTAGGCTTGCAAGACGATCTTCGGAGTGAACCCCACTCCCGGTTTCCTCGTAGAGAAACGTCGCGTGCTCGCCGTCGTGACGGGACTGCGTCGTCTCTGTCCACGCCGTCCGCTCACGAGCAGTCGCGAGCAGCTGATTACCACATTCTGACGTGACCCGTGTCGCCGAGGGGAGCGAGGGCCACTGATCGACAAGCTGTGGGGCCGGTTCCTCGTCGAGATCGCAGATTAGCTTGCAGTCATCGACTACTGGGTCATCATCTCCCTTCGCGAGGAGGGTGGCCGCAGCAGATCCCTTCCCGACGGCGCCGTAGAACGTCGACGCCTCTACGAGCAGCTGGATGACGTGGAGGAGAGTCCGTTCGACATTCGATGTGTCCTGGTCGTCGGCTCCTTCGAGATGATTCGTGAGACAGAATCGGCACTTCGACTGGCCGGCGGGGATCGACGCTCCACAGGACTCACACTCGGTTGCAGCCGCTGTCGGGTCGTCTGGATAGCCTGCGTCGACGCTCCCAGATCGCTGTCGCCGGGGCTTACCACCACTGGTGAGCTGGTTGTCGGGAACGTGGGTCGCTTCGCCGAGCGGTCGGAGGGCTTCGTAGTCGGCGTACTGGTCGGTCATAGAGTGATCTGGCCGTATCATGCTTCGTCTTCGGGTTTAAACAATGGCTCTCACATCAATCAGCCTACAGACATACAATCGAAAATCAGCAGTGTGGGCGTTAGACAGCCAGTTCGTCCAGCGCGTCGCGGTGGGTCCGCACGGTGACCACCGAGACGTTCGCAACGTCAGCGACGTCCGACTGGGTGAGCCACCGCCCGTCTTCGCGTCCAGCTTTGTACAGACAGGCTGCGGCGAACCCGGATGGTCGAACCCCCGTGGTTGCTCCGGTCGATTCGGATGCTTCCGCCAGCTGCCGAGCCCGCTGCCGGATCTGATCGGAGACGTCGAGCTCCGAGGCCAACCGCGGAACGAACGCACTCGGCGTCACGGGTTGGGCTGGCAGGCCGAGTTCCGTATTCAGCGTCGTGTATGCGTTCGTCACCCGCGATTGCTCGACGCGCGCTGAATCGATGATGTCGTCGAGCGTTCGAGGTCGCCCGTTACACCGACACGCGCCGTAGACGCTCGCGGCGGCCATCGCCTCGATTGAGCGGCCCTGCAGGAGGTCCTCGTTCTGAGCGCTGCGGAATAGCTGGCAGGCCTGGTCACGGATCGTCTCGGATAGTTCGAGCGCACTACTGATCCGGCGGACTTCACTGAGTCCGTGTGCAAGGTTGCGTTCGGCTTTCGACTGAAACCGCCCACGCGTCTGTTCACGCCGCATCCGAGCGAGCCGCCGTCGCTTCTGTCCTGAGAGTTCGTTCCCGTTCGCATCGGTCCCGCGGCCGATCTCCGTCGACAACCCTCGATCGTGTCGTGCCGCCGTCAACGGAGCGCCCGTGCGCTCCCGTTCGTCTTCGTCGAACCCTCGCCACTCTGGCCCGTGGTCGATCCGCTGCTCGTCGATGACGAGCCCACACTCGTCGCAGATGGTTTCGACTGCGTTGGTTGTAACTTGCCCGTTACACTCGGGACACTGCGTAGCATTCGAGTCGGTCTGGACGTCTTCGTCGAACGTCGTTTCGTAGATCTCTCTGGTTGCCATGGATACTCACGAGGGGACTCACGCGGATCGCGTCTCTCGGAGTGCCCCTCACCCATCAGGGGGCACATACACACCACACGGAACAGCGCTGACACTGATGGGCTGCGGTGGCGAAAGCCCGGCCGCGAAACGGCGCGTGAGCGCCGTGAGCAGCCCGGACCGTGGAGGTGGTGGGAGGTGGCGGTGACCGCGTACACACCAGCAAAAAAGGGGTGCGCCGACCGGCTATTCCCACCACCGACCGCGCTCAGGGAACATAATGGTGCTCCACCCAGTGACAGCCAGTGAGACGCGCCCCTCGTACCAGTTCCGGGCTACCTTGTGAATACGCACCTGCTCGCCCTCTTCAATCCACGGCGCATCTGATTTCTCCCAGATCGTCACCTTCGTTTTTCCACTGTCGTCTGCGATCAGCCCGACTTGAGCGATGGCCGGCGAATCCGCATCCCAGAGTACTTCCACTCGACCCTCGATGCTCACCTCTTTGCGATTGACGTCCTCGAGCTTCCCAATGGGGATCACCGTCCCAGGCGCCGTCTGCAACTCCTCGAACACCCCGACGACTGCACTCGTTAGGTCTTTCCCACCGACGACGGCTTCACCCAACCGCCGGCCAATCGCTGCTCGCGACCAGCCATCCAGCTTCTCCGCCAGTCGCATCGACTGCTTGTTCACCGCCGCCAACTGCTCCTGCGTGAGCTCTGCACGAGGATCGTCTCGCTCCGGCTCAGCCATCGGACTCACGCTCGCTGCCCGCTTCTGGAACTTCACACGCCGCTCAGCGCTTCGCTTCGCTGCGATGTCTCGCGTCCGCTTCGCACGCCCCTCCTGCTGACTGAGTTCTGCCTGGGCACTGATGTGTTCCAACTCGGCCTCTCGTGCCTTGATGCGCTCTTCCTGTTCGAGGGTCTTCCCGAACATGTGATCCGGGCCTTCCTCGACCCGCGCGTCTGGATGGTTGGAATCGACTTTCGCCTGGACTTCCATGTCGACCGTCGCCCGGAACTCCGGGGTCTCGTCGACGACCTCGAATCCGTCCTCGTCGACCTCGACGTCATCGTGTTTCTCGAAAGCCTGTTCATCGACCGAAACCTCATTACCGAAGACGTTCTTACTTGACATTGGAGTACCTAGCTCCGAAGGCGCTCAGCGCCCGACACCGCGATGCCTCAACATCGCGGATTTCCTCGACGATAACGACCGACAGAACCATCTGCGCGCTCTCGCTCGCGCCTTCGCGAGCGCCCTACCGGGCGCGAGCGAGAGCGCGCCCGAGGAGGCCACTCAACCAGCACCGCGCGCCGACCCGCCCGGAGCGAGCGGCCAGCGGGATATGCCCGCTCGTGTCCGGCCCGATGTGCGGGTCCGTGTCCAGGGCGACTGTCGCCGAGAACGCGCGCCGCGGTGTGGCGCGCGACAGCGCAGGCGGCACCAAGCGCTGGAACGCGAAAGCCCGCAAGGGGCGCAACCGACGGGGATACCCGCTGGCGCCGAGGGCACATCCATTTTAGCCCGGAACGGGCGCGGGCGGTGCGGAGAGCGCCCGCACGCCCGGAATGGTCGGTCGCGAGCGACGCGGAGGGCGGCAGCGGCGAGCGGGGCGGGCCGGTACGAACACACCTGTCCAGCCGGCTACGTCGCTCGGCCAGCCATCCACCGTCCTGGCGGACTCAGAAAGGGCGAGGCCGTCTCGGTCACCGGGAGAGCCTGCTCTCCCGAGCTAACGGGCGGCGCGCCGCCCGTGAACGGCCGAGGGCCTTCATCGTGTTGCTCACCCAGCAACTTCAGCTGAGTCAGTCATACTTGTTGCGAGATAGCGAAGTTATTTAAATATCGGTTCGTATCTATGCAACAGATGCTTACCGAAGGCGAGGTTCGCGCGCTTACCGTCCTTCACGGTGAGCAGACAGTCTCCGAATTTGCGACCCAGCTGGACCGCAGTCTCAGCTACACGTCTGAACTTGTCGATCGTCTCGAAGCGACCGGACTCGTCGAGACGCGTCGACAAGGGAAAACAAAGCAGATCCGGCCATCGGACGCGAAAGCACTCGAACTCCTCGCAGACATCACCCAAGAGTATTCGCACATCGACTGGCCTGAACTGTTGTCGGGTGCGACGCTCCGCGTTCTCTACTATCTTGAAACACCGCGGGTCGTAATGGAGCTCGCGCGCCGGGCCAACATTCACAGAAGTACCGTCTATCGCGCCCTCGATCCACTTCAGCATCGAGGGATCATCTACGAAACTGACGAGGATGCATATGTGCTGAACGAGGGATTCGAACAACTGAGTACGCTTGCTCGGGAACTCGTTCATCACGACCATCGCCAGACCGTCGAACAACACACCGACACCTACACGATTCTCTGGGAGTCACTCGACGAGTTCCTCGTCCAGACCGCGGATGAGATTACCGCCGAGGACTTCCTTTCGACGGGGCCAGAGCGTTTCCAGACCTACGACCTGCCCCTTCTGGCCCGCGACCGTCGGTACTATTTCCATTCAGAGACGATGAATGATCTCTCGCCGGCGAAGCTGTGCTGTCACATGCTCGTAATCGATTCGGGCGCACGTACCCAGTCATACTGTCTGCTCCTGCTCAGCCACGTTGACGTCGACCGTGACGAACTGCGTGACCAGGCCACAAAGTACGGCGTCGACGATCTCGTCGAGGACTTGCTCACGTATCTCGACACGAGTGGCGAGGAGCGGGCATCTCGACTTCCCGAGTGGGAAGAGTTCCAAGAATTGGCTGAGGACTACGGGGTGTCAGCATGAGGGCGCGATTCGACAGTTCGTACATTCGGTCTGAACTCGAGCGCATCGGCGAGCAGCTAGACGACCCGCTCACTGTCTTCTTGATCGGCGGTGGGGCAATGGCGTTCCAGGATCTCAAGACCACTACCAAGGATATCGATCTCATCGTCGCATCCGGTGATGACCTCGGGCAGCTCCAAGCAGTACTGCTCGAACTTGGTTACAATATCGTTCGGGAACCGGACGAAGAATACGAAGCGCTCGGTGCTCAGCGAATCCTCGAGAACGATGATGGGTGTCGAATCGACATCTTTCACCAGCAGGTTATCGATAAATTGGTTCTTTCTGACGGGATTCGGAAGCGCAGCGAGCGGTACCTCAACCCCAGCAACTTGGTGGTCGAACTCGTGAGCCCAGAGGACATCTTCCTATTCAAGGCGGTCGCCGGACGGGTGGACGATATCGAAGATATGTTTTCGCTGCTGCAGACTGACCTCGATTTCGACGTCGTCGAAGCAGAACTCGCCGCGCAGATCGACCTCTTGGACCAAGAGCTATTCGTGACATACGTGAACGAGGCGTTGGCCGATCTCACCGAGCAACACAACGTGAGGACACCCCTGCATGAGCCGGTCGCGGAGATTACAGAGCGCGTATACGAGGAACTCGAAGTGCTTCACGCCCTCGACGAACCAAAATCTATGCCTGCCCTCCAGCAGGAACTCGATTACACCACGGTTGAACTACAGGATATTGTGAGTCGTCTTGAGGAGAAAGACGCAGTCAAGGGAACTGCTGATCGCATCGAGCGTCTTTCGACGACGATCTGACGGCGAGGGATACCGGAATCTGTGGCGTAATGCCAAGCGGTGCGGCTTATTGGATACTTTCCCTATCCCTGGATAGGAGACCCCCCATTAGTCGCGGTCAAGCGCGACGTCGACTTCGTCAACGAGGTCCTCCATGGAAACGGTGTAAGCGTCGGCAACATGTCTCACTCAACGAGATGCTCATCGAGGTCGTGCGTCCAGTACGTCGCGGGCCCGCCAGGACTACAGCGCGCACACAGCTGCAGCGGCCCCTCGAGATGGCCGAGTTCCACACGGAAACGCGTGAGCGCCGCGAGGGCGTCGACGACGAGCCCACAGCCATCGCAGGGGTAGCGATCGCGCTCGTCGGGATCCGGCTCCATCTGGATCGCGCAGTCGACGCAGATAGGGTGGGTGACCCGCTCATCTTCCCCCCAGGTGTGGGCCTCGCCAGTCTCGGTGCTGGACGGAGCGTCGCAGAACGCACACCCTGTAAGCGTCTGCTGCATTACTCCGCCTCCGCGTCGGCGTCGCGGCCGGCCGTCCAGCCACGGTGGAAGACGGCCAACTGCGTCGTTGAGTCGAAGGTAGTAACACTCGGCTCGTGAACGAGAACGCGATCCTCGGGAACGGGTGTGACGACGTCCGCGTCGATGAGGTCGTCGACTAGGCTGCGGGCCGTTGCGTCGTCGATGTCCGCGGTCGCAACGCTCGCGGCGTCACGGTCCTGTGCGAGGAGTTCGGTTTCGAGCTGTTCGTGGTCGGCACTCGTGTCGTCGTGAGGATCGGGACCAGCCATGGTGAATCACGCCGCGCACGCTCTCGCGCGCTGCACGCCTCCCGGCGCCGATAAACAGCCCAGTCGGAGGGCGTCAGTCCGACCCTGGGTCGCGATACTCGAAAACGGCAACGTCGCGGAGGGGCAGGGCGGTGGGCGGGGGTTGAGGGCATGAATTCTGGCAACGTCGTTAACCAACACTTCGACAGAACTGGTTCCGAGTGTTGGTTAAGAGTGTGGCCTATGGAGTCCGGAGTTCCTGAACCGGCTTCACGGTGAACGTGTCCGGCTCGCTGGCTGCTGCTTCTCGTGTGCGTTCCGCTTGTGAGGCTGCCGATCGGGTGAGCTGGGTGACGAGTTCGTCGCGAACGGTCTTCCGAGGAACGGTTGTCTCGTGCCAGCCCAGCCGGGCGTCGAAGTGCCGCTTTTGGAACTGCTCGCTGACGTCGTCGACGGCGACATACTGCGTGCGGTTCGTCCCCCGCACCTGGTGGGTGACGACGACTGCTCCCACGTGCTCGTGCGTCAGCTCGACGAGGACACATTCCACGAGCGCGACGAGCGACGCGTGATCGCGGTCGGTCGGGATCGTCACCTCGAGGTCTGCCCAGGGAGCCTCCCCGTCGGAGTTGGTTGCTGCTTGCTGTACCGTCTGCGTTTGGGTCGTACGTTCCGAAGCCATCGTCTATCGGGGGTATGTGATGCGCCCCGCCGCCCCCTGGCGGGGGTGACAGACGTGCCGCTGCGGTCGCAACGCTACTTGGACCGACCGCCGAATAACCGACCCAACAGTGAGGATGACTCTGACTCACTACTGTTCTCACTCGTAGTAGCGGCGTGCTCGCCCTGGCACTCCTCCTCCTCCTCCTGGCCACGGGTGCCGAGTTCGTCAGTGAGTCGCTTGACCTCCGCTTCGAGAGCGTCGATGCGCTCGGTTTTCTCCGTGAGTGTCGCCTCGAGCTCGTCGACGCGATTGCTCAAGATCTGGTTCTTCTCGGCGAGATACGCGCGACTCCGCTCCGAGTCAGCAGCGCCGACGTCTGGCGACGATGTGGCGGGGATCTCGTCCGCGGTATCGTCGCCGGCGTCCGGGTCGTAGAACTCCGACGTAGTCGCAATTGCTCGCTCGATGGTCTTCTCCCCATACGTCGACCCATCAGCGTAGTGGACCTCGTCCCACTTCTCCCGAAGCAATCCTGACTGGCGAAACAGGTGATCCATCTGCGTCCGGTCGCCACCGGTCCAGAACGCCAGCAGACAGCACAGCGCCATGTCGGCCTCGGACTGGCTGTCGTAGCCGGCTGTGTTCCCGTTCCAGAGCCGCTCGAACTTCTCGCCGTTCGATGCATTCCGCGCTTTCTCGAGGAGGTCCTCGTCTTCGAGGTCGACGTCAACGGCGGCTGCACCGGTCGTCGGTGACTCGTCGTCAGCGCTACCACGCTGTTCGGACTCTGCTGCCGTGTCACGCTCAGTCTCCTGAACGTACTCACGGTGAATCGCTCTGAGCGCGTCCTGTCGACGTGCGACGCACGTTGGTGTCCGCTCGACGTGATCGCCAGTGACGGTGAAAAAGCGTGCCGTGTCGTACAGTTCGACGCTCCCGCGACGGTTCCGCCCGTCGGGAAGTTCGCCCCTGATGAGGACGTGATAGCCGGTGCCGGACGGTGACACCTCCGTATAGGAGTCGAGGCGCTCGATGATGTCTAGTGCCGCGTCGTCGACGTCGCCGGTTTCAGGATCACGGCAGTCGTCCAGGTCGACGCCGACGATGGGATCGTCGTCGGTAAACACGAACCCGACGCCATCGGCGTGTGCCGTCTCAGTGTAGTCGAGCGCTGTCTCGAAACTCGCCCAGGTCTCCGACTCTGTTGATGACGCGAACCCCCCACCTCCCGGCGTCACCGGAATCTTCGTCGGCTTGCCGTCCCGCTCCTCTTCGCGCCAGCACACCCACTGGTCCCGTTCGCGTAGCGTCTCCGGAATCGCCTCCGGCTCGTTGACGATATTCTTACTCATGTTCTCACAGTACCTTGCATGGCTCTCACTAATTCTGAGCCAGCATAGAACTCACTCAGTTCTACTCCTCGATCCAATCCCTTGGTCCCAACGGGGACCCCCTGTTCTATCCTAGTTGGTTTTCGCTCGGTGATACCCCTGACCAGCTTCGCCGTCTGGTGGTTTTTCCCCTGACCGCTGATGCGGGCGGGAGTACCCTTTCTTAATTTCCCCTGACCAGCAGTGCCGTCCTGCGATTTCGTATGTTCACTTGATGTTAGATACTGTTGCCCCTCCCAGATGCCCTGACCGGCGGTTCCGTCTTGCGGTTTTCTCGGTCCATAACCGAGCATTAACTCTTGATTCTTACCCTCTCGTGCTGTTACTGGTCGTTTTCCCTGACCGGCAACGCCTTCGGGCGATTTTTTGATGACCCATCTCGAATTCAAGTACCTCATAGATTTCTATTCATTCAATCAACTGTTGCCCTGCTGCCGTGAGCGAAATACCTGTATAGCAGTTCACGCGGGTTCCGTTTTGACGAATCCGACTCGTATCATACGTTACGAACTCCCCGAGAGAACGGGAGAACCATGCTTTCGATTGAACTTCTTTGTCGTGTCTAATTGCCCATATCCGATACGCATTATAGAGATCATCCTTCGGGAGTTCCGCGTCCTCTTCTTCGGTAACGTACACGTCAACGAATGACTCGAAATCGTCCGCGTCGTGATCGAGTTCACTCCCGTTAGTTTGGGAGATTTGCTCTGAGGAATCTTCCCTCGGCATATCCTCTTCTGGAGCAGATTCGGCCCGATAGTCAGTCTCCGCCCGGTCACTATTTTCGTCGTCGTTTTTGGAGTCTCCCTCTGATTCATTGTGGGCGGTTGAGTGATCAAGTAGGGTTGTGAGAGGTTTCGTTGTCCCGTCCGTGTAGACGACTGATGACTTCTCATCGGCAAGAATCACGATTACGTAGCTGTCGCAGCTGTACTCTGGGGTGGAGAACTCGTCTTCCGGAACGAACGGCTTTTTGATCCGAATCCAGTCGTCCTCGAACGCCGATTTCGTCTCGTAGATGTGTTGTTCACCGTGCTCGTATACGACGTACTCGTCGGCAGCGTGGTCGTAGCTGTAGATGGCTGGCACACGATCCTTCGAGAGGTTTCCAAGCGATGGGAGGCGGATGTGTTCCGTCTCGCTGGCATCACGAAGGACGATCTCGTCGCCATCACGCTGCCAGATGTTCTGGGTCCCGTTCTCGTCGCCGTTCGCCGGTCGCACGGCCGTCACCCCACCGTCTTCGGTTGCCCCGCCGTTGAACGTGAGATTCGAGTCAGTCGTGTAGAATCGCGTCTCACCATTCTGGAGTGTACGGACGGGTGGTGTGAGAATGCCGTCAACGCGCTTGGCCCACTCAGTTTCGTCGTTTCCAGGTTGAACGACAAACAGCGGGATATCCCCTGCTGCTTGGGCCTTTCGGAGGTTCGTGAGTACCTTCGCGGGATTCTCGGGCGTCGTCGTCTCGACCTCGATAGCGAATCGGTCGTCAACCTCGGGATGGCTCGCCCTCGCGTCAGGTTTCTCGCTGCCATCCTGGGCGAGGATTGAGACGGTGCAGCCGAGTTTGCTGAGTTCTTCTTCGATCTGGAGGAGTGCCGTATCGTGGTCATGTCCGCCGGCGGCTTGTACGCCCCCAGTCTCGGGTGTCGCGATGTCTTCGCCAGCGTCGGTCAATCGAATCCGTATTTCGTCTGCTTCGATATCAACGGTCGTATCGAGATGGCGTGATCGCTCGCGGATATCTGCTAGTTCCTCATACGACGGTGGTTCGGCATCGACTTCTTCGAAGAGCCGCCTGAGTTCCTCGTCAACCGCTTCGACATCTACCCAGCCGTTCTCTTCCCGACAGCCGTCTCGAAGCTGGCGGCTTCGAACCACCTTCGCTAGCGCGACGTCTAGGTCGTCGCTTTCGATGCTGAGTACCTCGTGTAATTCGGCAGGTGCGCTCGCTGTGGACACATCTGATTCCGCTGGCACCCCGTAGTCGTCACTGATGTCCTCGTGCATCGAGGCGATCGTCTCAGTGAACTGTTCTTCTTCACGCTGTGTCAGCGGGTACTCGCTCTCGGGATGGCCCGGCGGGATTTCGAGCGGTGTGAGACTGAACGGATACGGCCCGGTTTCTCCGAATGCTGGGCTCGGGACGCTCCCGATCCACTCGCCACGGGGTAACGAGCGAATCCGGTTGGCGAAATCGTCCGGGTCCATCTCCTCGTGGGCCATCGCCCGAGCCAGTTCTCGGTCGACGTTGATCTTGCTGACGAGTGAGGTCCCGATGTTGTTCAGGGCGTTCAGGTAGACTTTCCGCCCACCTTCAGCTTCCAGTTGCTCGGGGAACTGCATTGAGAGGCCCACTGAAAGCCGGAATCCTCGTCCTTTCTCGAGGAGGTCGTTCATGATATCGGAGACCACGACTGAGGCCGCTTCGTCGACGAGGAGGTTCACGACGTAGTCGTCGGAGTACTGGGTGAGGTCGCGCTTGCGGTCTTTGAGCGCGTCGTCGAGATTGGTGAGGATCATGCCCGTCATAATCCGGGCGGCCTCGTCGCGAAGATCGCCGAGGTCGAACAGGATGACTTGGTTATCGTCGAGCACTTCTCGGAAGTCGAACTGGTTCTCGGTGTTGTTGAAGATGCGGCGCAGGTGGGGGTTCTGTGAGATGTAGTTGAGGCGGTGTGTGACCCCACCCATCACGTTGTCGAAGGTGGTCGAATCGTGTTGGAATTGCCGCCGGATCATGCGGGAGACTTCCTCGTCGCTCGATCGGGGTGCGTCTGCGAGATTCGGCTGTGGCGGGCCGGCTTCCCACAGCTGGTCGATGACGTGTTCGAGCTGTCGGTGGGCGAAGTAATCGGTTGACTCCCGGTACTGGCCGTTTTCACGGCCGTATTCCTCGTCGAACAGCGCGGTGATGAGCGTCTTGATGAGGGTTGGGGCGACCGTCGCCCGCTTGTATCGGTCCTCGTCCATGACGAGCTTCAGGATCTCTTCGTAGTGGTCGGCTTTTCGCCGGACTGCATCCTCACGGCGGCGGCCACTCTCCAGCGAGGGTTCGAGATCGAAAAAGGAGAATCCGGGAAGCACGTCCGGGATCGGGAAGTGGACGACGTTCTCCTTGAGGTCGGTCATCCCGAATCGGCGCGCGTGGGCCCGCATGTAGTTCTGCGCCATCTCGTCGTTTTTCGGAAGGACGAGGATGGTCGGCCCCTCAGTGTTGTCGTACAACGAGAGCATATCGTTGAGGAGGGCTTTTGACTTGCCTGAGCCGGTGGTGCCGAATCGTCCGTAATGCATCGGCAGTAAGCGGGGCGGAATGCGTGTCGGGACATCTTCGGGGTCGCCAGTGTCGTCGAGGGCATACCCGATAGCCATCCCGTCACGGAACTCGCTCATAATGTCCTGGTGAGGCCGGGCGAGCGGATTCCGGCTCTGTTGTTCCGCACGCGTTCCACGTTCGCCTTCCACGGAGAGTTGGTCCGAAGAGGGAACGACGAGGAAGTTCGCGAGTTCGCGGCCGCTCAGGACGAACTCGGGTCGAGTCTTGCCACGGCCGGTCGTAAGCTCGCGGTCCAAAAGCCGTTGCAGCGCGGTTCGTGCGTGCTGCTCTTTTTTAGCCTGCCGCAAGCCGTTGTCGCGCACCCGTTCGGCCTCCACTTCGTAGCACGGCCCATCGAGTGTATCGAAGACGGGGGCAAGTGACTCCAACCGCTCGTCGAGTTCCTCACGCTCGTCGTCACCAGACGGAACGCCAAGGGCGCGAATATTCGCGGTAAACGAGCGCTTCGCGTTTTTCGCCTCGATAGCTCCGACACGAGCTGTTTGTGTGTCACTCAACTCCTCCCGGCTTCGGCGGTCGGAGCCGTCGTCAAACTCCAAGAGTGGCCCCAAAAACCGCTGCGCCCAGGTATCCCGCCCCTCGATGATGTCTTCCGTACGAACTTCAGCATCGCTCTGCCAGCTCGCCCGTCGCTGGAAGACGACGTGGAACGCTAGTGGGGCACTCGCCTCCGTCAAGTCATCGACGAGCGACGCGAGCGCGCCACCAGGCTGGTCGACGGCATCGGGACTATCGTCTACATCGTCGCCAGTGAACGGCGAGAGCGAAGACATCCAGTCCTGTTTCCGAGTCGCCGAGCCCTGCCACCGGACGCCGAGTGGGGAGACGGTATCAGTCGCTGGCCGGGCAAGTACCGTTCCCTCTGACGTCATCGTTGGTTTCGCCAGCGTTGTGACCGGCTCATCCCTGGGAATCGCATCTGGTGGGGCGAGTTCGAGGGCAGTATCCCCAATCTCGATGATGTGGTCGACAGATGGGTCAGCGACCGTCTCTCCATCCGCGGCTGATTCGGCGTCTACTAGCTCGGTTTGATTGTTGTCGTCAGTCGCTAGTTCGTATTGCTCGTCAGGACCGAATTCGTACTGGAGGTCGTCCGACTCATACTGCTCGACGAATGTCTCCTGGTCGAATTCGACGGGCTGCACGAGTCGCGATGCAACATCGACCTCGGTGCGTTCGATGTCGAACGTCTCGGGATAGATCGACCGGAGACGCTTCTCGAGAGTGTCCAGATGCTCGTTGGCTCCGTAGTAGAATTCGACGGGCTCATCCGCACCGTCACTGAGTGCGAGGAATTCGAACCGGGGAGGTGTCTCGCTATGTAGTGGATTCAGTTTGTCGACCAGCCCTGTCGAGTCCCTTGCGGTCAGTTTGTGGAGGCTTTCCAGTGCCTGGGGCACACGCTCCGGCGTGAGTTGTTCGGATGTCGGCGTCACGCGAAGGTACTCACGCATTGTCATCACCTTCCTCTGAGCCCCCATCGGTCTCCGCCGGCGTCCGCTCGGGTGCAGTTTCTCCATTCCCGGTTGCTCGGGCTTCGAGGTCATCTTGGAATGTCTGGATATCCGGATTCACAGCGTCTTCACCAGCACCGGGGAGTGAGGTTCGCCGTTGCTCGGTCGGCTCGAAGTCGATGACCTGCTTCTCCTTGGCCATCGCTTTGACCTGGATGCCACGCCACTCGCCATCGACGCCCACCAGCGCCTCGGAGAAGCCGGCGTCCTCGTTGCCCGGCACGGCGTCCTGGACGAACCGCATCTGCGCGTAGTTCAGGCCGAACTCGTCGGCCCACTCCTCGTCCATCCCGTCGAGGCGGTGGAACTGCTTGACCGCGCACTGGTCCAGAATGGCCTCGGATTCGGCGTGCTCGAAGAACTCGTCGACCGTCTGGGTGACCAAGCGAATCGAGAGGTCGTGGTGGCGGTGGTGCCGGAACACCGTTTCGAGGAACGCCAGGCTCGCGGCGTCCTGCATGATGTAGCGTGCCTCGTCGATGTAGAACACGACCTCCTTCTCCGAGGTTTTCGCCCGCTCGTACACCAGCGAGATGAGCAGCTGCATCGTCAGCGCCGTACTGCTGTCGACGCTGCCCTCCTGCTGGGCGAGGTCGAGATAGATGACCTTCTCGTCCCGGATGTCGAAGTCGGATTCCTGGCCGAGGTTGGCGTGGCGACCGTCGTCCTCGAAGGGGCGGAGCTGGTCGAGGAGCCACGTCGCATCCTCCTTGATCTTCCCTGCCTCTTCGTCGGACCGGACGACGAATTCCTCAGGTTCGTCGACCATATCCTCGAAGACGTCCATCATATCCCGAATCGTCGGGCTCGGGTTATCGTGCGTGGAGATGTCGTCGGTGATGCCGTTGCGCTTGTACGCGCGCTTGAGGGCGAGCTCGAGCGTGGTGCGCCGGTCTCCCAGTGAGATACCCCGGAGGGCGAAGAAGTTGGTGAGGAAGCTCATCGCGTCGTCAAGCTTCTCGTTGAACGGGCTCGCGTCCTCACCCATCGCTCGCTGGACGTGTTCGGGCGTCTCCCGGATCTCCAAGGGGTTCAAGCCGAGCGTCCCGCCAACCGTGATGCGTTTGGCATCGAGCGCTTCCGCGACGCCCGCCCAGTTGTTCAACGGCTCGAGGATGATGCCGATACGGTCCTTGCTCTGCTCGATCGAGCGGATAAAGTTCTGCTTGGAGCTGAACGACTTCCCGGAGCCGGTGTCGCCGACGGTGAACATCGCGTACCCGTTGTCCCGCGCGAACGGGTCGATGACCACGGGACTCTGGTTGTCCTTGTGAATCCCGAACTCGACGCCGCCCTCCTCGAGAATCGTCGCGTTGTGCGGCGAGGAGAGTAACGCCCCGACGGCGCCGCCGAGGGCGATGGACTCGCGGCCGAACTCGTTGTCACCGATGGGTGCGGCGGACTGGAGGGCAAGGTCCTGCCGGCAGATCGCGGTCTTCGGCGTGAGGTTCGATGGATCATCGCGGAGCGCACTCTTGACCTCCTGGACGGCGTCCCGCAGTTCCTCTTTCTCGTCGGCCCGGACGGTGATGAACATCCCCTGGTCGAAGACGTTCGCGCCATTCTCGACGGCCTTGTACGTCGCTGCGGCCTCGTTCGCTCGCTCCTGGAGGTAGGCGCTACGGACGCTCTGCTCGATATCGGCGTCGACCTGCAGGTCGTCCGCGATGTCCTGCAGTTCGTTCCGGGCCCGCTCCTGGTTCTTCGGCGTGATGTGGGCCGTCAAATCGAACTGCACGTCCGTCATCTCGAAGAGCTCGGAGAGGTAGCCATCGTTGGGGTAGTCCGGGTAGTCAGCGATGTACAGCGTCGTCGTCCACTGCTCCCCGACCCGTGCCGCGCGCGTCTCCCACTCGATCGCCGCCGGCGCCGTCACCGTCTTGTGTGACTCGGAAATATCGTCGAGGAGCTGGCGTTCGGCCGCGCCCTGTTCGATGGTCTCCTCGTCGAGCAGATCCGAGAACTCGACCTCTTCCTCGTCGTCGTCGGTGTACCAGTCCCAGAGGAGTTTCCCGCCGATACCGACCAGTACCGCGAGCAAGATGTAGAGGGCCGCCCCTTCAGCTGAGGTCGGATTCATGAGCCACTCTGTGAGCTGGCCGACGGCTCCGCTGCCCGTCTGGAGGACGAGGTTACGCATCGTGGGCATCCTCCCGGCGCGAGTGGCCGATGATGGGTTGTTCGCGAACGACGCGCTCGGCTTCGTCGTACTCGTGTTCGCGGCCGTTCCAGAAGTCCATATTCAACACGAAGAGTTCGACCGTGCTGAGCCGCCGAGCGGACCACCCTGAGGCCTGCTGGACGAACTCCGACCGCACGTCGTTGACCCGGCTGTCGAGCTTTTCGAACATCTGTGCGCGGCGCTCGACGTCGGTGAGGTCCTCGCGGCGGGTTACGAACGGGTTGAACAGGAACCCGATGACGGGGAACTGGGTCAGCTTCTCGGCGGGAGTGCCCTCGTCGCGGAAGCGGTCGTAGACCTCTATCGGGCTAACTTCAACGCCGATGTAGTACCGGACCTGCTGGATGCCCCGGTCACGCATCTCCTTCGGCCGTGTCTCCCGGTACTCTTCGAGGAGTTCCCGGAAGATCGGGTTCTCCGTAACGTCTTCGTCCGTGAGCCGATCTTCGATGGTCTCAGTGATCTGCTCCACTGGAAATGAACGGGTTGTGGCGTGGAGTTTGAGCTTCGAGTCCAGCTCTTTGTTGGCGAACTCTTCGCCGGCGTCCTGAAGCTGCGCCCAGTCGTCGGACATCGCGAAATCCATGTTGGCCGGATCGATCTCGATGAACGCCTCCATCGCGCCGTCTTCACGCTGGATAGCACCAGCGCCCGGCCACGCCCGCTTGATGTTCGTGAGGTCCTGCGTTCGCTCGTCCGGCTTGAACGGCGTGTAGTTCGCGAGTCCGCCTTCGTTCCGCTCTGACTCGTTGGTACTCGTGTCGGCGTCGACGGGCGCACTGAACGTGACCTGAGGTCGCTTGAGATACCGATAGACATCTTTCGTCCACGTCCAAGCGTTCAGGTGGGTTGGTGAGACGTAGATGACGGCGACGCCAAAGCCAAGCCCGCCAGCAACGAACGGGAGGGCGAGCGACTCGATCCCGGTGAGGCCCGCGATAAACAGCCCAATAATGGGGAAGGCGATGAGCATGCCGACGTCGCCTTCCTCGATATTGAGATACGGGATGCGACTCTCCTCGCCGAACTGATCCATGATGCGCCGTGCGGCTGCGTCTTCGTCTGTTGACATTGTTAGTGGATACCGCGGTCAAAGTCCATACCGTGGTCGTTACTCTCCGATTCCGCTGTCGCTCCACCGGGGTCATTCTCGGTACGGCGGTACGACGGCGTGCCGCTACCGTCTTCTCCGTGTCCACCGCGGGCAGCCGCTTTTTGTGCGACGGCCTGGCCGGCGGCGGCTTTCGGCCCCCACCGAGCGGCGGTCGTCGCGACGCCGGCGCCACCGACGTAGGCTCCAGCGGCGACACCGCCAACGAGTGCTGCGCCTTTCG
>Ga0207718_100775_pt1 | contig 22773 bp, 23 predicted proteins | sample A23M2SouthBayCA_FD_187749 | JGI IMG/M metagenome (GOLD analysis project Ga0207718, IMG submission 187749) | Aerobic enrichment media microbial communities from Eden Landing Ponds, California, USA - A23 M2 (SPAdes) | ecosystem: Environmental > Aquatic > Marine > Unclassified | place: Emeryville... | reverse complement strand
GCGTGGGCCGACTACCCCGGCGGCGAACCCGAGATGGGGACCTCTCGCGCCCACACCAACCACTGGATACACGCACTCGACGAACTCGGAACGCCCGACCCCACGGTGACGGCCGACCACCCGCTCGCGGCCGTCTTCGAGCGCGACGGTTCGCGGACCTACGTCGCCGACAACCCCGCGACGCAGGCCGTCGACGTCACGTTCTCCGACGGCACGACGCTCACCGTTCCCCCCGAAACGCTGGCGACTCAGTGAGCGCTCGGCCGAGCAACGCCCGTCGTAGCCCTGTCGCACCCGGAAAAACAAACAACGAGTTTACTTTCGTGCCACGGGGTATTTGGATCTCGCGCCCCAGGTGGCGATATGGAACTGCTGGACGAGCGCCCCGTCCCGGAGGCGGCTCACGACGTGAAAGCCCAGGCTCGCGAGTTCGCGGCCGAACACATCGCACCCAACGCCGAGGAGTACTACGAGTCCGGCGAGTATCCCCACGAGATTCTGCAGGCGGGGATGGACGCCGGACTGATCGCCCAGGATATCGGCGAGGAGTACGGCGGGAAGGGTTTCTCCCTGGAGCAAGTGCTGGCCATCGCCGAAGAGTTCTACCGTGCGGACGCCGGTATCGCGCTCACGCTCCAGCTCGCCAGTTTCGGCGCCGAAATCGTCCAGGAACACGGCGACGAACACCTCAAGGAAGAGTACCTGCGTCCGGTCGCCGAGAACGAGCAGATCACCGGCCTGGCGGTCTCGGAACCCGACACCGGGAGCGACCTCGCGGGGATGTCCACGACTGCCGAGAGAGAGGGCGACGAGTGGGTCCTGAACGGCGAGAAGTACTGGATCGGCAACGGCGTCGAGGCCGACTGGGTGACCGTCTACGCCAAGACCGGCGACGACCCGGACAACCGCTACGGGAACTACTCGCTGTTCGTCGTGCCCACCGACACGGACGGCTACGAGGCCGAACACATCCCCGAGAAGATGGCCTTCCGTGCTTCCAAACAAGCTCATATCGTCTTCGACGACTGCCGGATCCCCGAGGACAACCTCGTCGGTGTCGAGGGCGCCGGCTTCTACATGCTCGCCGAGTTCTTCAACCACGGCCGCGTCGTCGTCGCCGGCCACGGACTCGGCCTCGCCGCCGCGGCCATCGAGGAGGCCTGGGAATTCGTCCACGACCGCGAGGCCTTCGGTCGCTCGGTCGACGAGTTCCAGGCGGTCCAGCACAAACTCGCCGACATGCGAACGGAGTTCGAGGCGGCGCGGGCGCTGGCCTGGCGGGCCGCAGACCAGGTCGCGAGCAACGACGACGCTGGCTTCTGGGCCGCGATGGCCAAACTCAAGGCCACGGAGACGGCCCGGGACTGCGCCGAGAAGGGGATGCAACTCCACGGCGGCCGGTCGGTGTTGACGGACCGCCGGATCGCGCGCGTGTATCGGGACGTCCGCGTCCCCGTCATCTACGAGGGCGCCAACGACATCCAGCGCAACCTCGTCTACAACCAGACGCCGAAGTAGGACTACGGCTTTCCTCGCGCTAGCGGATCGGACAAGCGTTTTCCCCGTTCGTGCCGTCCGGTCGGGCATGAACAGCGACGAGGTCGCCGAACTCATCGAGTCGGAACTACCGGACGCCGAGGCGACGGTGACGACGCCGCGGGACCCCGACGACGACAAACACTACGCCGTCGACGTGGTGTCGCCGGTCTTCGAGGGGAAGTCGCTCGTCGACCAGCACCAGCTCGTCCACGACGCCCTCGGCGAGCACCTGACGCGGGACATCCACGCTATCGAACTCACGACCGCGACGCCCGACGAAGGAGAGTGAATCGGCAGAAACCACGGATCTACTCGGGTCATGAGTTCGCGTTCGCGTACTGGTAGCTCGGACGGGCGTCCTCAGGGAGTTGACTCTCGTCGGCGCCAATTTCGGAGTCTCACGTAACTCGACGACCGGCGGGACTGCCGGCTTCCAGTACATATACTTTGGGCCGTTTTTCCCGTCGGGAATGGGGGCTGGCCGGTTTATTGGGTGTGCCCCGGAAGTGTCGGGTGCATGCCGCCAACTCCCTCCCGCTCGGTGCTGGCCGCGCTGGGACTGGCAGCCCTCCTCGTGACGGCGGGCTGTCTGTCCACCGCGTCCGGGTCGAGCGCCACGCCCGAGACAGTCGCACCGACCGACGAACCGAGGCAGTCCGGAGTCGCTGCAGCCGACGCGGACGAGACGGACGATGCGGCCGTCGACGAGGCGGACTCCGCGGCCCCGGCAGCGACGCCGACCCCGACCGAGACGCGGACGGCGACGCCGACTGCGATGCCGGCAACCCCGGAGTCGGCGGCGGAACTCGAAGCGGCCTTCGAGTCGCGGATGACGTCACTCTCGTCGTACACGGCCACCCGGTCCCAGACGACTTCGATGGGCAATCGGACCGTCTCGATGACGACCGACATGTGGGTTCGCCTCTCGACTGGCGAGTACCGTACCGAGGTCGTGGCGCCCGGGGAACGCGCCGGTAACGCCGTCGTCGGCGGCACCGACACCGTGTGGGTCTACGACGAGGCCGACAACACGGTTTCGACGTACAACCGCTCGGCGTTCGGGGCCGGCAACGTTTCGGCGTCGGTCGTAACCGGACTCGCGACCGGCTACGACGTCACCGACTACGAGCGCGCGACTCTGGACGGCCGCGAGACCTACCGTGTCACGTTCGTCCCGGAGAACGACACCGCCAGTACGGCCGAGACGACCGTGACTGCCTGGCTCGACCGCGGGACGTACTTCCCGGTGACCATCGAGCAGTCCTACGAGCTCGAGAACACGAGCTTCAGCACGCACACCCACTACGAGAACGTCACGCTGAACGCGACGATCCCCGACGAACGGTTCACCTTCGAGCCGCCGGAAAACGCCACGGTCGAATCGGTCGACCTCCCCGAGACTCGGACGTTCGACTCGCTGGAATCCATGCGCGAGTCGGTCGAGCTGTCCGTCCCGGACCCCGAGGTCCCCGAGGACTTCGCGTTCCAGCAGGGGACTGTCGTCGAGTCCAACCGCACGACGCTCTCGCTGACCTACGAGAACGAATCTGCACGAGTCGGCGTCTCGAAGCTGAGCGGTGAGCGGTCACTCGACGGGGGCGAGAACGTCACCGTCGGCGACCACGACGGCCACCTGCGCAGCTACGGCGAGACGACGATGGTCACCTGGACCTGCGACGGCTGGACCTACTCGGTCAGCGGGACGATAGACCGCGCCGAACTGCTCGATATCGCCCGCTCGATGGAGTGTGACTGAACCCTGAACTGATGACGACTGCGACAACACCCATCGGTAACGAACGGCCGCTCAACCCCGGTTTGCCACCTCCCGGACGTTCGTCGTTGCGGACGCCCACACCAGTCACTCCCATTCGGGACCGTCCCTGTCACACCACTGGTCCCCGCTGACGCGTCTGCTCCCGTGGGCACGTCTGGCCTCCCCACCCCCGTGGATACGCCTCCCCTCTCCACGCCCGGACGTGTCCATCCCGCCCGAATCCGATCCCACCCTCCACCCCACCCCGTCGGTTCACTCTTCCCCTGTCGTTGCACCATGTTCCGACCCTCCACCGTTTCCGTACTCCCTTCGTACTGTCACGGAAGCGCCTGTCGGTCACGGTGTCGACTGGGACTCGCTCGCGTCGCGTTTCCGACCGTTTTAGTGACGGTGGGTCGTCACGGACACTGACGATGGGACCCGCGCTTTCGCCCCTCCGTATCGCCCTCCTGGTCGTCGTGGCCGTCGGCGTCGTCGTCGCCGGCGGTGCGGTGATACTCGCAGACGAGTCGCCGCGACCGAGTCCCGACGTGATCGACGACGCCTCCGAGCGCTACCGGTCGCTGGACGGGTTCGCCGCGACGATGGTGTCGACCACGACGGTCGACAACGAAACCACCCGAACGGTCCGACGCGTCACCGCCCGTCCGGGGACGAACGAGTACCGGGCCGTCGCAGTCAACGGGACCGCGACAGGGTTCGACGTCGCCGTCTCGAACGGCACGACGCTCTGGTACTACGACCGGGACAACGAGACCGTTCGGCGCCTGCAGATCGACGTCGGGGAGAACCGGAGCGGCGTTCTCCTCCGTAGCTCGTACGTCGAACGGATTCTCGAAGCGGCACTGGGCGACGCCAACGAGTCGCGGTCGGGCGTGTCCACGCTCCCGATGGTGTCGGGCCCCGCCGAATCCACCCCTTCGGGGTCGCTGTCCGGGAACACCTCGTCGCTCAGTCTCAACGTCAGCTACCTCGGGACGGAGCAGATCAGCGGGCGTGAAACCTACGTGCTGGAACTGACCGAATCCGGAGACGCCGAGAGACTACAGAACTACACGGCGCGGGTCTGGGTCGACACGGAGTGGTTCGTCGCCCTGAAACAGCAGACGAACTTCACCACCGGTGGGGAGCGCTTCGAAACGGCGACGCGCTACCGGAACGTTTCGTTCGACCCGGACCTCTCGGACGTCTCCTTCCGATTCGAGCCGCCGGAGGACGCGAACGTGACCGTCCAGTCGGGCCCCTCGGTGACGCGCTACGATTCCCGTGACGCGCTGGAACGAAACGCTTCGCTCCCGGTTCCCGAGCCCGACCTCCCCGGGGACTTCCGCTTCCAGCGGGGCGTCCACACCACCGGCGAGAACCGGCTGGTGAGTCTGACCTACACCAACGGGACGACTTCGTTCAGCTTCTCGGTGATCGATTCGACAAGCGCGGCGGCCTCCGAGGGCACCGAAGTACAGATCGGTTCGACGACCGGGCGCCTCCAGACGCTCGCCGGTTCGGCGCTCGTCAGCTGGAACTGTGACGGCCGGACGTACTCGCTGAGCGGTTCGAACGTCGGCAACGAGACGCTCATCGACGTGGCCCGGTCGGTCGGCTGTGAGTGAGTGAGACGCTCTTTCGCGTCGATACCACTACGACCCCTGACAGATACGGTAGACGTTCTCGGAGTCGTGAACGATACAGAACGCGAGTTTCGCGCTATACGATTCGGTAGCATAGCTGAGAGCACGGTGGCATCTCCTCCAACTCCCAGTTCTACCGGACAGGTGGTGTCTCGCTTACAGGTCACCACTAACACCTTACGTTTACAGACACAATCTCTCAGCTACATGGGTGCCGTTCCCGAGAGCATTCACGTCCTACACGTGGATGACGAGCCGGATTTCGCGGAAATGGCCGCCGAATTCGTGCGCAGACAGGATGATCGGTTCGACGTCGAAACGGTCACCGGCGCCAGCGAGGCGCTCGAACGGCTCCGAGAGCAAACTGTCCACTGTATCGTCTCGGACTTCGACATGCCCGGCAAGAACGGCATCGAGTTCTTGGAGGCTGTCCGGACCGATAACCCGAATCTCCCCTTTATCCTGTATACGGGGAAGGGGAGCGAGGAAGTGGCAAGCGAGGCAATCTCGGCCGGCGTAACCGATTACCTCCAGAAAGAAACGGGAAGCAGCCAGTACGAGGTATTGGCCAACCGGATTAGAAACGCCGTCAGTCGGAATCACAGCCAGAGAGAACTCGACCGGAGTCAGGATCTGCTCGAGCACACCGAACAGCTGGCCGATGTCGGTGGCTGGGAGGCCGACGCCGAGACCGGCCATCAACGCTGGACCCCGGGGACGTACAGGATTCACGGCCTCGACCCCGTCTCGGATTTCGACCCGACGGTAGATGCGGGTGTGGCGTTCTATCACCCCGATGACCAGGACGAAATCGGGCGCCTCGTCGAGCGCTGTGTCGAGCTGGGTGAGGAGTATGACGTCGAACTCAGACTATGCACGGCCGACGACCGGCTCCGTTGGGTGCGAGCCACCGGCGAACCGATTCGAGAGAACGGCGAGATCGTCGGCGCCCGTGGCGCGATCCGGGACATCACCGAGAGAAAAGCCATGGAACGGGAGTTGCAAAGTCGGAATCAGGAGTTGCAGGCCGTCCTTGACAACGTCGAGGCAGCAATCTGGATACGGGATCTCGACAGTCGATTCAAGCTCATTAACCAGAATTGCCGGGACCTCTTCGGGGTGGCTGACGAGACAGAGGTCGTCGGGAAGCGCCCCGCGGATCTCTTCTCCGAGGAAGTCGCCGCCCAGTTTCGAGAGAACGATCAGCAGGTCATCGCGACTGAAGAGCCAGCCGAAATTCGGGAAGACGTCGTCACAGAACGGGGTGTCAGAACGTTTTTGACGCGTATCACCCCGCTATTCGATGAGGACGACGAACTGGATGCGATGTGTGGAGTGTCCTCGGACATCACGGCCCAATAAGGTCTTCGACCGAGATGTTCTCTCGCACCTCGGTACTGAACGCGACGACGAAGAGAACTCGAGACAGTGTGAGTGAGGTGACGAGGGGGCCGGATCAATCGTTCCGACGGGCGTGCAGGGAGTAGGCGATGAAGGCGAGCCCGGCGAACTGGAACATACCGGCGACGAGTTCGAGCAGTATCTCGTACTGGCTCCCGACGATCTCCAGGCGCAGGAGGACCGACCCGACGAACGCCGCCGAGTAGGCGACGGCCGTCAACATGAACAGGCCGATGGAGAGAAACTGCATCGACCGACTCTGGTGGCGGCGGTACCCCTGGTAGGCCCGATAGCCGATGTAGAGGCCGACGAGCGTCGCGCCGAGCGTGAACGCGTCGTTACCCCAGGCGAGGAGTTCGTTTCCGGTGACCAGCGGACCGAACGCCATCACAGGTCCTCCCACATCCTGGTGAGCCGGTCCACGGTGTCTTCCTCGCGGATCGGGTCGCGGTCGGTCGTCTCGAGCTCGCTCTCGTAGGAGCCGTCCTCGAGTTCGAGCGAGAACGCTTCGAGGCGTGCGGAGTAGGCGTCGCGGTGGTGGCCGTCGCCGTCGATCCGGACGCGCTCGTCGACGAGGTCGTGCTCCTGGAGTCGCTCGATACGCCTGTATATCGTCGGGAGCGAGGCGTCGCAGTGCTCGCTGAGGGCTTTCGCTGTCATGGGTTCCGTGCTCGTCGCCGCGAGGATCACCCGCGCGTACTCGTCACTCAACAGGTCGAGTACGTCGGCGAGGTCGCGATCCTCACTCACACGACCACGCTCACAGGCCACTCTGTTAAAAAGCTCTCACTTGTTCAGAGTCGGAAAAACGGCGCAAGCCGGACCCCCTATCCGGATCGTCCCGAACTCTCTGGAACCGCTGGTGAGACGCTGTGGGTCAATCGGTTTCGCCCTCGCCAGCGGGGGACTCCGCCTCGGCCGGGTCGGCGCTGTCGCGGTCGACGGTCACCCGGGCCTTCTGGACGCGAGTGTTTTCGACCTGTTCGGCCCGCAGCGTCACGTTCTCGTACTCGAACTCCTCGCTCTGCTCGACGAGGCGGCCCGCACGGTTGAAGATAAAGCCCGCGATGGTCTCGAACTCCTCGCCCTCGGGCAACACGATGTCGAGTGCCTCGTTGACTTCCTCGATCTTGACCGAGCCATCTACCAGAAGGGTGTCGTCGTCGACGGACTCGATCGGGTGGTCCTCGCCGCCGACCAGTATCTCGCCGACGATCTCCTCGGTCATGTCTTCCATCGTGATGAGCCCCTCGGTGGCACCGAACTCGTCGATGACGATGACCATGTGCATCCGGTTCTCGCGCATCTCCGAGAGGAGTTCGTCGACGTTTTTCGACTCGGGGACGTGCAGCGTCGGGGAGACCACGTCCGCCACTTCCAGATCGGCGAAGGTGCCGTAGTCCGATTCGCGCAGGTCGCGGATGTCGAAGACGCCGGTCACGTTGTCCAGCGACCCCTGGTAGACCGGCAGGCGGGCGTGTCCCCCCCGGATACACTTCTGGATGGCCTCCTCGACGGTCGCGTCCGCGGAGATGGCGGTCACGTCGAGACGTGGGGTCATCACCTCCTTGGCGCTGGCGTCGGTAAATCGCATGGTGCGCTGGAGCATCTGGCGTTCCTCCTCGTCGAGGACACCCTCGCGTTCGCCCGTCTGGATCATGTTCTGGATCTCGTCGCGAGTGACGTACGACGACTCGATAGACGGGTTCCCGCCGGTGATCTTGTTCACGGCGGCCGTCAGATAGTAGAACAGGGTGATGAGCGGCCACAGTGGCTTCTCGACGATTTTCAGTCCCCGGGCGACCCGTCGTGCGTGTAGTTCGGTGTTCTCGACGGCGTAGGACTTGGGCGCGCTCTCGCCGAACACCAGCACCATCGACGTGATGCCGAGCGACGAGACGATGACTGCCGTGCCCGCGTCGAAGTAGAAGCCGACGATGGTCGTCGAGACCGACGACATCGTGATGTTGACCATGTTGTTCCCGACGAGGATCGTCACGAGCAGGCGATGTGGGTCCTCTTTGAGGCTCTTGACCGCCTTCGCTCCCGGCAAGCCCTCGTCGATCATCGCGTCGATCTGGTGGTTCGGCAGGGAGAACAACGCGATCTCGGACGACGAAAAGAAACCCGACCCCACGAGGAGCACCAGGATCAGGCAGATACCGATCCCGGTGACTGTCGTCTGTCCCAGTTCGACACCGACGACTGGCACGGTGTACTGTAAGAGAGTGGCACCAGATGCGACTGCGAACACGGGTATTCCCATCAATACTGGGTATTACCGGAGCAGAAAATTAACGCTTGGGCACTGTCTCCGCGCAGTCAGTGCCGATCCGAGGGCGGTCAGTGTCGATCCGAGGGCGGTCCGTACCGCGTCGGACAGGGGTCAGTCGCCGGTTGCGCCCGTCTCGGCCGTCTCCTCGCGGACGCGGGCGACGGCATCGTCCACGTCGGCGCCGGCGTCGAGAGCGCGTTCGAGGACCACGTCGGCCATGAGCGGTTCGGTCCCCACGGCGCCGGAGTACCAGATCCGGTGGCCGTCCACGTCGGCGGGGGTGTCCCAGCCCGTCCGGTAGTCGTCGGTCAGGCCCATGTCCTCGGGGATGTCCTCCTGGGTGTGGTAGCCGTCGGCGACGAACAGCGGCACGACGACGATATCGTCGCTCTCGAAGAAGTCGGTGACGTCGTCGACCTCGGGGTCCTCGTCCATGAACAGGGCCTCGACCTCGTCGAAGCGACCCGACTCACGGATACGGTCGGCGTGGTACTCGACGGCCTTCGCGGAGTTCTCGTTGCGCTCGGTGCCGTGGCCGACGACTGCGAGGCCGAACCCCTCGCCGACGTCGGGGTCGCCGGTGACCGACTCGGCGCGCCGGACGATGACGTCGCTCATCGCGTCGTGGGTCCCGACCGGACCGCAGTAGTGGACCGTCTTCCCGACGTCGGTGGCTTCGAACGTCGCGTGGGTCGCGCTCGTGCCGTCGGATTCCCAGGTTTCCGGGTCCCATCCCTCCAGGCGTAACTCCCGGGGGATGACCTCCTCGGTGAAGTACCCCTCCGAGACGAAGAGCGGAACGACGTAGACCTCGTCGCTCTCGACAGTTCGAAGCACCTCGCGGAAGGAGGGTTCTTCCTTCCAGAACCCCTCGCGGACCTCGTCGAAGGCCCCGGTCGCGCGGACGGTGTCGGCGTGGTCGAACGTCGGCGTCGACGACTCGGCGTTGAGATGGGAGCCGTGGGCGACGATGACGAGTGCTGGCATACACGAACCTTGGGCGGAATCGCTCTTAGGGGCTTCGTCCGCGGTTCGGTCGTGCTCTCCGAAGGTCGTGGCGCTGTCGAGAGATTTTTCGCCCCGCTCGGTGTGCCTTCAGGCATGACACTCGCAGCCGACACTCGCGAGGCCGTTCGCAGACACCCCTTCCTCCACGACGCGCTCCGGGCTGGCGTCCTGAACTACAGCGCTGCCGCTCGCTTTCTCGACGTCGACGACGAGACCGACGCCGTCGTCGCGGCGCTCCGTCGCTACGCCGAGGACCTGCCCGACTACGAGTCACCGACTCCCGGAGCTGCTGTGAGCATGCGGCGCGGGCTTGGTCGGGGCGACCCCGAAGAGGCGCTCCTCGTGGCCGGCGAGACGGCCCTCGTTCCCGAGAATGGCTCGCTCACGGGGTTGCTCGCGACCGGCGATGTCGACGCCGCGGCCCTCCGCTCGGCACTGGGTCGACTCGCCACTGCGGAGGTCGACGTCGAGGCCGCCGCCGTCGCCGGGGACGCGCTCGTGGTCGTCGTCGGTGGCCGTGACGGTCCCGACGCATTGCGTGCGGTCGAAGACGCGCTGGGCGGGTAGTCGGTCGAGTCCGGCGCTGAGCGGGTAGTCGATGGCAAAGAGATCGGTCGATATCCGTGAGGCCAGCCGGTGCTGAAGTGGTCAGTCGGTTCTGGATGGGTCCGGGTCGTCGCTGGAGGACGTATCGGCGTCGGGGCCGACTCCGGCTTCCCCGTCGCCCCCCATCGTCGCGTCGGTGAGTTCCGAGCGTTCCTCGGGGTCGAGTTCGCGGAACTCCTCGCCTTCGGCGTCTTCTGTCGCGATGCCGCTCGTGATGACGATCCGGACTGCTTCCTCGACGGTCATGTCGACGTCGGAAACCCGGTCCCGTGGGATGTGCGTGAGAAAGCCGCCCATCACGGGATTGGGCGCCAGGGGGAGAAAGAGCGTCACCATGTCGGTCTCCGCGGCGGCGGACATCACGGCGGGGGCGGCCTCGTTCGTCTCGAAGCCGATGACGTAGACGTCGTCGTAGGGAAACTCGACGAGTTTCACCGAGCGGAAGTTCTCGACGCCACTTTCGAGGATGACCTCGCCCATCTGGCGAAAGCTTCGGTAGACTGCGCCCACGCCGGGGACGATCCCGACGAAGTAATCGAAGTAGTCGATGATCCGCTCGCCGTAGCGAAAGCGCGCCAGCAGGCCGACACCGACGACGACGGCCGCGAGGATAAGCACCGCGATGAGCGTCGTCAGGAAGTCGGTGACGTTGCTGTAGATGCCGACCCGGATGAGCAGGTCGACGAACCCGACCTGTTTGACCCCCTCGATGAGCCCGACCCACTCCAGGAGTTTGATGAACGGGCGGAGGGCACCGGCGATGAAATCGAGCGCTGCACTCAAGACGTAGACCGTCACGACCAGCGGGACGATGACCACGACGCCCGTGAGCACGACGTCTAGTGCCTCTCTGTAGACCGAGTGACCCGCCTCCTTGGCCGTCTCTTTGCCGTTCACGAACGTGTCCCGCGGGTCCCTGTCCATACCCGCTCCTGTCGTGGCTTCGGTATGACAGTTGGGGATTCCACAGCTACAGACGAGACACCGGATCGACGGGACTAATGTGGCCTCGCCAGCCGACAATTCAAGTCAAAAGCCGACCTACTTCTGGCTGGAATGGCGACACAGGCCCACGGAATCGTCGAGGGGGAGGACTCGGACATCCACGACGAACCGCACGTCCAGGGAAGCAGGGTCACGGTCCGGTCGATCCACGAATGGGTCGAGAACGCAGGACAAGACCCCGAGACGGTCGCCGCTCAGCACAACCTCGATATCGCTTCGGTCTATCGCGCACTGGCGTACTATCACGAACATCCGGAAACGATGCGTCGCGTCGAACGCGAACGCGAACGGACGATCGAGGAACATCGCGATCGTGCGGTCACCGGTCCCGACGACCTCGAATGACTGCGCGGATCCTGGCCGACGAAAACGTCGATCACCGTGTCGTTCACCGTCTCGAGAACTACGGACACGACGTCGAACACGTCGACTTCGCTGCTCAACTCGACAAGGGGTCTGACGACTCGGACGTGGCGGAATACTCGCTCGAAACGGATCGACTTCTCCTGACGAGTGACGACGATTTTCTCACTGATTTCGGGACGACGGAGTACACTGGCCTTCTCTTCGTCGACGACGATGCGCTCGGTCCTGTGGCGATTTCCGATATCGTCAACGAGATCGTCACGAGCGTCACGGACCCGAGCGGTCACACGTACTACGTGAGTCGAAACTGGCTCTGACTCGGAGCAATGCGACGCCCTGCCCCCCTGTCGCGCTATCGCTAGGTTGAAACGCCTACCGGGCAGATGTCCGGGTAATGACGCTCTACGTGACCAACACGCTCACGGGCGAGCGCGAGCGGTTCGAGCCGGCAACCGACGACCGGGTCACGCTCTACCTCTGCGGTCTGACGACCTCGGACCCCGTCCACGTCGGCCACGCCCGCACCTGGACCCACACCGACGTGATGGTCCGCTGGCTGGAGTATCTCGACTACGAGGTGCGCTACGTCCAGAACTTCACCGACGTCAACGAGAAGATCGTCGCCCGGGTCGGCGCCGACGGTCCCGACGAGGACGCGGTCGCTCGCCACTACATGACCGACGTCATCGAGACGATGGGCGATCTGAACCTCCGCCGGGCCGACGTCTACCCCCGCGTGTCCGAGCATGTCGACGAGATAATCGCGATGGTCGAGACGCTCGTCGAGGGTGGCTACGCCTACGAATCGAACGGCTCGGTCTACTTCGACGTGACCGCCTTCTCCGACTACGGCAAACTCTCGAACCAGCGCCTCGACGACCTCGAAGCCCAGGGCGACCCCGACGAACGCTCCGAAAAGCGCAACTCCGCCGACTTCGCGCTCTGGAAGGCCGACGGCGTCGATGCCGATACTGTGGCGGCCGAGCGAAAGGCGGGTGCCGCGCCGCCCGAGGAGGCCGCCGAGGGCGCCCAGACCTGGGAGTCGCCGTGGGGCGAGGGCCGCCCGGGCTGGCACATCGAGTGCTCGGCGATGTCGACGGCCCACCTCGGCGATAGCTTCGACATCCACGTCGCTGGCTCGGATCTCGTCTTCCCGCACAACGAAAACGAGATCGCACAGAGCGAGGCCGCTACCGGCGAGCAGTTCTGCCAGTACTGGCTCCACACCGGGATGGTCCAGGTCGAAGACGAGAAGATGTCCTCCAGCCTGGAGAACTTCACCACCGCCCGCGCGGCCATCGACGAGTACGGCCCCGACGTGCTCAGGACTTTCTTCCTCTCGACGGTCTACTCGGCGGACCCGACCTTCTCCGAGGCGACCCTCGCCGAGGCCGAGGACCGCTGGGAGACGCTCGAACGCGGGTACGACCGGGCGGTCGACGCCGCCGACAGCGTCGACGCCTACGCGACGGTCGTCGACGACGACCTGCGAGCGGCCGTCGAGACGGCTCGCGACGAGTTCGAAGCGGCGATGAACGACGACTTCAACACGCGAGAGGCGATGGCCGCCCTGCTGGAACTGGCCTCGGCGGTCAACGCGCACGTCGACGGCCGAGACCGGTACGACTTCCCGGGGCTCAAGCGCGCAATCGACGCCTTCGAGGAGCTGGGCGGCGACGTGTTCGGACTCTCGCTGGGGGCACCAGCGGGTGGCGACGCCGGCATCGCTGCGGACCTGGTCGAACTCGTCCTCGACGTCCGTGAGGAGGAGCGCGACGCGGGCAACTACGACCGTGCCGACGCCTTGCGCGACCGACTCGACGCCCTCGGCGTCGAAGTCCAGGACAGTGACGACGGTCCCACGTTCCGCTTCGAGTAACTCCGACGCGACGTCTCCGACCGGAGAGGGCCGACTGGTGGTCCCGCGCCAGTTACTGTCCCGGCCGCAGCTTTAAGTTCGCCCTCGTCCCGTGTGGGACTATGACGAGTTACCGACGGGCATTGGCGGTCGTCGTCGTCTGTGTCGGGCTGAGTGCGGGCTGTCTCGGCTTTCTGACGGGGACCCAGGCGCTGGAGTTTTCGGCCAACGAGACGGTCGTGAGCGACACCGCGCTCGAGGAGACGGGCTACCAGGAGGCGAACAACCAGACCGTCAGGAACGTCGTCCAGGTCGGGCTCGCAGGCCAGCAACGCCAGGTCAACCTCACGAGCTACCTCTACACGTACAATCGGAGCGTCAGTGCGAGCGACCTGAACGCGAGCGGTTTCGGGGCGTTCGGTGGTGGCGCGAACGCCGACGGCGGCCAGACCGGCGGCGGGTCGGACGCCAACGAGAACGTCAGCGTCCCGCTCGGCAACACGAGTAGTGCGGTCTCGTTTTCGGTGTTGGCGATGCCCAACGCCCGTGTCGGTGGCCAGAGCGTCCACCCACTCAGTCGGCTCTCGACGGAGAACCTCGTCCGGCGCTTCCTCTCGACGGACGGCAGCTCTGTCAGTTTCGAGGGCAACCGTACCGTCGAGTCACTGGGCGACCAGCGCACCGTCTCGACGTTCCGCTTCGAGGGCAACGGGAGCACCGACGCCACAGACGGACTCGTTCACGTCGCGTCGTTCGACGCGGGGAACGACTACGTCATCGTCTTCAGTGCCCACCCGGTCGTGATCGACGAGCAGGACCAGATCGACATCCTGATCGCGGGGCTCGAACAGCCTGCGGCCCGATAGTGATCGTCGGCGTCAGCTGTTTTCGGTCCTCCCGAGTTCTCGATCTCTCGGGTTTCCCGTCTTCTCGAGGTCCCGTTTTGCCGGTCTTCCGTTTTCCTGAGTTTCCGGTCTGCCGGGGGCCAAACGTTTTGCCGCTGTCGGGGGAATCGAGTCCCCATGAACCGTACGCTGGGGGGCGGGATCGCCGTTACCGTCCTCGGTCTCGTCGGCTACGCGGTCGGTGTCTGGACGCCCTACCCCGGACGCTCGTTCTCGGTGACGGCAGTCATGGTCGGACTGACACTCGTCGCTATCGGGCGGTCCGGGGGGCCGGACGAAGCCGGGGCCGGGACCTCGACCGCGGCAGGTTCTCGGAGCGCGAGCGAACAGCGGGAGGGGTCGCCGTGACCACTGCACTGGTCTACAGCGCCGAGACAGTCAGCGAGTACGACGACCTCCAGGCTGCGCGGGACGCCGACGGGACGACGTGGATCCACCTCGCAGAGCCCGAGACGGCCACCGTCGACCGCCTCGCGGATCTTTTCGAGTTGCACCCGCTCGCCATCGAGGACGTCCGCAACGACGTCCGTCCGAAGACCGAGGAGTACGACCGCTACACGTTCGTCCTGGTCAAGACCGCGACGCTCCGGCGCGGTGAGACGACCTTCGAGGAGGAGATCCGCGACGAACCCGTCGGCATCTTCTTCGGGGACGACTGGATCGTCACCTACGCCCGTGGCGCCGCTCCGGCCATCGACCGCGTCCGGACGGCCGTCGAACGCGGCGACGAGCGCCTGCTCCACCGCGGGCCGGATTTCACCGCCTATCGCGTCGTCGACGTCGTCGTCGACGGGTACTTCGACCTGCTCGACACCGTCGAGGACAAGATCGAGTCCGTCGAAGAGGCGGTCCTCGAATCGACGGACACCGAGACGCTCGAAGAGATAAACAGCGTCCGCCGCGAGTTGCTCTCCTTTCGCAAACTCGCCTGGCCGACCCGCGAGGCCGTCGGTGTCCTCGCCCGAGGTGACCCCGACCACGTGCAGGAACAGACGGAGAAGTACTTCCGGGACGTCTACGACCACCTCGTCCAGCTCGTCGACCTGACCGAGACCTATCGCGACCTGGCCAGCGGAGCGCGGGACATCTATCTCAACGCGCTCTCCCAGTCGACCAACGAGGTGATGAAAGTCCTCACCGTCGTCGCGACTATCTTCATCCCGCTCACGTTCGTCGTCGGCGTCTACGGCATGAACTTCTCCGAGGGGGCACTCAACATGCCCGAACTCACCTGGCCGTACGCCTACCCCGCCGTCATGCTCGGGATGGCCGTCGTCACGTTCGTCTTGCTCCAGTACTTCCGCCGGCAGGGGTACATCTGACCACCTTCAGTACGGGCGTTCTCGATCGAACAGTCCAGTCGTTCAACACGCACGGGAAGACGGGATACGAAGACGACCCACTCGGTCAGTCGGCGTAGGACCTGGCCACTGTCTTGGCTTCTTGTACACTCTCGGCGCGTACTGCGATAATTTCGGAGTCGTTGACGGGGTGTGTCCCGAGCAGTGCAGCGAACTCGAGCCCCGCTCCGCCTCGCAATTCGGTCTGTTCGCCGTCGATCGTAATTTCCTGGCGCGCCTGTTCGTCGTCGATACCCCATAGCAACTGGAACTGGGTGATCAATTCACTCGTCGGCTTCTCTGTCGAACGGATCTCGAGCGTGTCTCCGTTCTGTGAGTCACTGGGTACTGTCCGCAACTCGTCAATTCCGAACGTCGCGGACGACACTTCGACCGTCTGTGGTTCGGCTGCGAACGTGAAACTTCCCGTGTATCGGTCTATCGGGTTCGTGGTTTCGACACGTCCGAGTTCGGCAGAGAGGTAATCTCCGTCCGTGTCCGTCGCTGTGACAGTCTCGGTCTCTGTTTCGGCCGCCGTATCGCCCCGACGGGCGGTACGAATCTCGACGAATCCACCACAGCCGGCCAGCGAACCGAGCGCACCTGTTCCGAGAATCGACAGTAGCTTTCGTCGCGTGTGACGGTCCATCACTGATCACCTCCCGTTGGGTTGATCGCATCGGCCTCCAAGTCAGTCACTGTCGTCACACCGGCACCGAAGGTGTGTAGGACGGTCCTACCCGTCCGTCGAAACGTCGTCGCTAACTCGGCCGCGGACTCGGCCTTCCCGTCGGCGTCGGTGACTACGTCCCAGACAGCGCCGGTGGTACTGGCACTGATCTCCCGCCAGTACTCACTGACTGCCTGGAACGCGGCCGCGCTCATCTGCTGATCCGTAAAGAGCAGTCGGTTGTAGTAGAGTATCTCTCCTGGTGTGGCGATCCCAGCGGCGACGTCGGGTTTCAATCGCTGCAACTCCCGAAGCACCGGCAGTCGTATTGAAGCGTAGGCGAAGCCGATCGAGTGGATCGTCGTCTTGGCTTTCACGACACCCTCGATCTGGTCGACTGCCAAGGACGCGAGGAGACCAGCGAAGAACCCGCCTGTCCCGCGTATCGCGCTCGACGAGGAACTCGTCAGTGAGCCAGTGTCGTCTAACGCCGAGACGAAATCGTCGTAGAACTGTGCGGCTGTCCCACCAGCCTCGTATCCCTGTTTCGCGCTTCCGACGAAGTCTGTGAGCGTGTCGCTGAAATCTCGATGTGACACCATGTCCTCGACGTCGTCCCTGATGGTCCAGGCATCGTAGACCGAGGCACTCATCGACTGAAACGCCTTCTTGTACGGCTGTGTGACGCGTTCGGTGATCCACTCTACCTCTTCGAGGATCCCGTCGACAGCGGCGCTCAGCGCCGCCGCGGGACCGAGGGTCAGTCCGAGGTTGATCATCAGCGTGATGTCCCAGCCGGCGTCGACTACGTGGCCGAACTGCCGGTCGGAGCGTTCGGAGGCCCTGAACTCGGTCGTTCGTTCGATCTCGGCGGCGACGTCACGTGGCCACACGGCGTCTTTCCACACGTACGAATAGAGCGCGTCACGAACCAGGGGCTGTCCGACGAGTTCGTAGTCGGTCGTCGTGACGGCGATTCGTGGACCGGACACGTTCGGAACGTCCGAGATCACGTACAACGTCTCGTCGGCGGGTTCGACCTCGGTGACGTCTCCACCGCGCAGGTCGTACCGTTCGGCCAGGGCGGGGGATTCGGTCGGCGTCGGTGGTGGCGTCGTGGTCGGACTCGGGCCGTACACCGGCGTGGGAGACACGGACGGGGTTCGTGTCGGCGTCTCCGACCCGTCCAGCCTCCGGACCCGGATACTGTCGATCTGCCCACCGTTGTTCGTGTTAATGTAGACGCCGTTGATATCTCCGGTAAAGTCCGTCTCGACGGAGGCTTCGATCCCGTCGTCCTGTCCGAACGGGCGAACCAGCGCGGTGAGTGTCTGGTTCGTATCGCCGACGAGTCGGACGTGGTAGTTCTCCGCGTTTACCGGACCGATGTGGTCGACGTCCTCGAACCTACTGAATCGGATACTCTTTCCCTTGTACGGGTGGTTGTCTACTTCGATACCCGCTCCACCCTGGTCACCGAGCACCCCGACGTGTGGCACGTTCGTGTCGCCTTCTGTGCTCAGGATCGCCCTGAGTTCGAACCCACTCTCCGGATACGACCACGGACCCAGTGAGGTGTTCTCCGCATCTGCCTGGAACAATCCGTCGTCCGGGTCGGTACTGACCGCTTTCGAACCGCCAGCGGGAGCGTACGATTCTTCGATCTTGAACGCGGTGTCGCGGTCGTCGGCGTAGTTCGTGACCGTCCAGCCGTCGATGTTCTGTAAGTTCCGTCCGAGGGAATACGACTCGAAGTCTTCCGTGAAATCCCAGTCGACTGTACCATCCTCCGCACTGCCCACACCGGTCATACCAGTACCATTTTACTACGGTATTTATATTTTCTGCCGATACCCAGGATACGCTGGCCTCACGTCGGGCGGACACGGTCCGATGGCGGCCGCTTCTGCCCGTTCTCGGCGTTCGAAACCCGGTACTTACAACCCCAGCGCCAGCGGCACGAGCAACACGCCCATCAGGTTCGCCTGGCGAGCACCGAACCGGACCGGGATCAACCCCACGAGCGTCGCCGCGGCGAAGACGCCGATACCTATCGGACCTGCGAGGAGGGCCATCAGCACGACCAGGAGCGCGAGGACACTCACCGACAGCCGCGTGTAATCGAGGCGCCCCACGGTCCGCAGATACCGGTCGCCCAGCGCCAGGACGAGGACGAACCCCGCCGCCCCGCCGGCGACGACGCCCACCAGGAGGACGGGCAATTCGACGGCGACGCCGGAACGCTGGACGGCGACCAGGACCCCCGTCCTCGGCGTCCCGAACGCGACCAGCGCAAAGAGCGCAAACACAGTGTTCGCCGTATTCACGCCGCTCGTGGTCACGAGGAACCCGCGGGCACCGGCGGCGGGGACGACGGCGAGTGCGAGCGTCGCCGCGACCGCACTCGACACACCGGGGAGATAGCCCACGGCCGCGCCGCCGAGGGTCCCCACCAGGGCGAACGCCCCGACGGCCGCTGGCGGCGTCGTCACCGCTGGGGAATCCTGTCTGGGCACGCCCGACCCCGTCAGCGCGTCCAGCAGGACCGGGACGCCGAACAACCCCGCGAAGATCGGTGCGAGGACGTTCCCCGCGCCGACGAGGCCGTTCGTTGGGAGGTCCAGCGCGACGGCACCGAGGCCGCCACTCGCCGCGACCGACAGCGCCCCGCCGACCTTCCCGCGGACCCCGTTCTCCGTGAGCACCAGCGCGAGGGCTGCGACGCCGAGCACCAGCGAGATGTGTGCCCGAAGGGTGGGATAGGCGACCTCCATCACTCTCGTCACCGGTACCGCGAGGGGCACTGCCAGCGCGACGGCGCCGGCGCTGCCCATCGCCGAGAGCCGCAGCGCCTCGCGCCCGCGGCCTTCGAGGACGAGCCGGTGCCCCGGTAGCGCGCTACTGGCCATCGCGGGGTCGGGGACGCCCAGTGCCAGTGCGGGCACCACGTCGAGGAACGTGTGGACGGTCCCGGCGGCGAGCATCGCAGCGCCGAGAAAGGCCAGCGGTCCCGGGACCGCCGAGGCGACCCCGGCGAGCAAGAGCGCGAACGTGTTAGCGTGGATCCCCGGCGTGAGACCGCTGACTGTCCCCAGGACGATCCCGCCGGCGAGATAGCCACAGAACACCAGGGACCGGCCGGGGTCGACGGCGAGCGTGCCGAAGGGATCCATCGGGCGGGGGTGGTTGCTTCACCCGAGATAAACCTGCGGGCCGCAGGTTAGACCAGCGCACCCGTCCGCAACAGGACTATCAGGCCGGTCACGACCGGGAGACTGCCGAGGACGGTGAGGAAGATGACGGTGCCGACGTAATCTGCGGGCGAGAGGTCGTCCCCGCCGTCGCTCCCGAATTCGATGGCCAGCACGAGTGGGACCACACCCGAGGGGCCGGCCGCGAGCATGACGAACGACCGCGCGGCCACGTCGTCGGCGACGCCGACGGCCAGTACGACGGCGAGCGCGACGATGGGGGCTGCGAGCACTTTCACGCTCACCATCGGGAGCGTCCGGCCCAGTGCTGCGCCGGGTCGCATGTCCGCAAGCTGGATTCCGAGGATCACGAGAAAGACCGGGATCGACGCGTCACCTGCCATCTCGACGGTCCCCATGACCGGACCGTCGGCGGGCGGGACGACGCCGAGTGCCAGGGCCGCCCCCGCCGCGAGCACGGCGTAGGTCAGCGGGAGTTCGAAGACCCGTCTGAGCGCGGCCAGACGCCCGTCCGCGTCCCCACCGCGGGACAGCACGTAGACACCGACCGTGTACATGAGGACGTTCTGGACGAGGACGAACAGGACAGCGGTCGTCCGACCGACCGCACCGAACGCGAACGTCGCCACCGGGATGCCGAAGTTTCCAGCGTTCGGGATCGCAGCGGCTATCGCCCCGGCGCGCAGCGTCATTCCGGACTCTCCGGCGAGCGAACCGACCGCGACGGCGATCCCCGCGAGGACCGCGGTGAAAAGCACCATCGTCGCGACGAGCGACCCGACCGTCGCGGGGGCGATGGGCATCGTCGCGATGCTGTGAAAGACCAGCGCCGGCAAGAGGAGATAGACCGTCACCGTGCTCAGCGGTTCGACGTCGACGTCCTTCCAGCGACCCAGCAGGTAGCCCGCGGCGGCGATAGAGAGGGGCGGCCCGACCGCCGACGTCAACACCGTCACGATGGAGTCGCCGGCCATGTCGGGGACAGAAGCCAGGTCGCTATTTCAAAGCGGTCATCTCGGCCCGATTCACCGGTTCCATCGAACCGGGACCACTCGCAGACGCGTCGCTGGTCGGTGCCTCGACTACTCGTAGACGCGTCGCTGGGCGGCGAGATAAATCGGAGAATCGGGTCGAAGCGTCGAGGTCAGCCGAAGAGTTCGCCGAGGCCCTCGCCGCTGGCCTCGTCGTCCTCGTCGTCCTCGTCGTCGTCGCCGCCCTCGTCTGCTTCGGCCTCGTCGTCGCCGCCTTCGTCGCCGCCGTCGTCGTCGGGTTCGACCTCGCCGCCGGCCGAGGCGCCGCCCGTCGCTGCGGGGACGGCCGCGGCCTGCTCGACGGCCTCGTCGATGTCGACGTCCTCGAGCGCTGCGACGAGGGCCTTGACGCGGGATTCCTCCACGTCGACGCCCGCCGCCTCGAGCACGTCCGTCAGGTTGCCTTCGTTGATCTCTGCGCCGGTCTCGTTCAGGATGAGTGCTGCGTAAACGTATTCCATTGGTATTAACCGAACATTGCGCCCATGGCGTCGCCCATCTCCTCGTCGTCGTCATCGTCGTCACCGTCGTCGGCGTCGGCCTCGGCGGCCTCGCCGTCGGAGTCGTCGTCGCCATCGGCGTCGTGGTCGTCAGTCGATTCGTCGTCCGCGTCGGCGTCCGCCTCCGTGGCCTCGTCGACGTCCTGCAGTTCCTCGGGCAGGGCCTCCGGGTCGTCGACCTGCGCTGCGAGTGCGCGCACCTGCGCGTCGGCCTTCGAGACGAGGTCGTCGACGACCCCGGGACTCTCGATGGCCGCCTGCAGCGCGAGGCTCTTGGCGTCGCCCCGCGCCGTCTGCAGGAGCGTCGCCGCCGTCCGGTCGGTCGGGTAGACCGCGTTGATCGAGAGGTTGCGACCCCGTGCGGCCGCGGCCTCGATGTCCGCGCGGTACTCCTCGACATCGAGTTCGAGTTCCTCGGGCTCGAAGAGCACGCCGTCCGCGAAGACCGCGCGCAGGTCAAGCCCGACTTCCTTGGGCTCGATACCCAGCTCGTTCAGGACGTTCGCCAGGTCCGCCGAGACTTCCTCGCCGGCGTCGAGCACGGCGGAGTCTTCGAGCACCTGGATGGAGCCGTCCTGGATGCGAGCGTTCGCGCCGATGCTCTGGAGTTCGCCCACGAACGGACCGGGGTCGATCCCCGTGTCACCCTCCGGGATGACGATCTCGTTGGGCGCGACTTCGCCGGCGTTGATCGGGGCCGGCGTCTTCGACGCTTCCAGTTGCTTGAACAGCCCGAACGGGTTGTCGTTGGTCCCGATGAGGCCGACCTGGCCGGAGACGTACTCCGACAGGTCTTCGAGCCCCTCGTCGACTTCCTCCAGGGCGCGCACGAGCAGCGTGTTCCGCGAGACGCGCAACTCGGCGGTGCCGTAGAGGTCCCTGCGCATGTCCTGGAGCTGACGCGAGGGAATGCCCGTGATGTCGACGACGCCGACGCTGTCGTAGGACTCGATGACCTCGACGATGTCGTCGACCTCTTCCCGTTTCCACTCGGGGATGGTCTCGGTTTTGCGCTCGGATTCAGCGCTCATCTCAGGCCACCTCCTCGGCCGGGCCCATCGTGGTCTTGACGTAGACGCTGTCGATGTTCAACGGACCTTTCTCCAGGTTGGCGTTGAGTCGCCGGAGGATCACGTCGATGTTGTCGGCGATCTCCTCGACGGACATGTCCTCGGCGCCCACGCGCGTGTGGAACGTCTTGCGGTCACCGCTCTCGACGGTGACGGAGTTTTTGAGCCGTTCGACCATCTCGACGACGTCGTCGTCGGGTTCGACCGGGTCGGGCATCTTGTTGCGCGGCCCGAGGACGATCCCGAGGCGACTCGCGATGTCTTGCATCATCGCCTGCTCGGCGAGGAAGAAGTCGGTCTCGTCGGCGAGGTCCTTCGCCCGATCCTGGTCGTCGGCCAGGTCGGCGAGGTCGTCCCCGCTCAGTACCTGGTCTGCGACCTCCTCGGCACGGAGGGCGGTCTCGCCCTCGGCGAAGACGACGATGCTCGTCTCCTGGCCGGTGCCGGCCGGGAGTACGACGTCCTCGTCGATACGGTTCGACGGTTCGTTCAAGTCGATGTCGCGCAGGTTGATAGCGAGGTCGACCGTCTCCCGGAAGTTCCGGGGTGGGGCGTCCTCGATAGCGCGAGTTACTGCGTTCT
>Ga0207718_100770_pt1 | contig 22910 bp, 17 predicted proteins | sample A23M2SouthBayCA_FD_187749 | JGI IMG/M metagenome (GOLD analysis project Ga0207718, IMG submission 187749) | Aerobic enrichment media microbial communities from Eden Landing Ponds, California, USA - A23 M2 (SPAdes) | ecosystem: Environmental > Aquatic > Marine > Unclassified | place: Emeryville... | reverse complement strand
CCTCTCGGTCACCGAGACCTACGCCGGCGGTGACGCCGCGATTGCCGATCCGATCACAGTGATGAACGATGTTGCTGGAACCAACGAATCGTTCAACGCGACGCTCGCGGCCGCCGACACTGACGATGATGGGGTCCCCGACCGGAACGTCACGGCCGTCTTCGACGAACTCTATCGCGTCGCACCCGACGAAGCCGGGGACGTGATCTATCGAGACGACGGTGAGTACGAGGCGGTTCGGATGATCGTCACTGTCGACGGGAATAGCGAGGGCGAGACAGTCACCGACCAGATGGACTGGGTCGCCGACGACGTCGAGGGTGATGGTGTCTCCGCGATCGCGACGGGTGACGTGATCGTCAACCAGATCACCGCCGATCAGCTCGCCGAGACGGCGATCGTGAGCCTCGTCGTCGCGCTCCTGTCGGTGCTTGTAGTCCTCTCGATCGCCTACCGCGTGACGGAAGGGAGTGCCACCCTCGGTGCGCTCACGATCGTTCCCGTCGCCATGACGCTGGCATGGGTCCTCGGGACGATGGCACTGCTCGAGATCCCGTTCAACATCGTCACCGGGATGATCACCGGCCTGACGATCGGGCTCGGCGTCGACTACAGCCTGCACGTTAGCGAGCGATTCAACCAGGAACTCGACGACGCGGAAACGATTGCGGAAGCATTACACGAGACGGTGATCGGGACTGGCGGGGCTTTGCTGTCGAGTGCGACGACGACCGCCGCTGGCTTCGCCGTCCTGCTCGTCGCGATTTTGCCATTCCTCCAGTCCTTCGGCCTCATCACCTCGCTCACGATCGTCTATGCCTTCCTCGCGGCGGTCTTCGTCCTGCCGAGCCTGCTGGTGGTCTGGGCCCGATTTGCGGGATACGAGGAGAGACAACCAATGGAGACGACAGAGGAACAACCGATGGAGACGACTGAAACAGCGATCTCGACCGACAGTGGGGTCACACGAACGATTGAGCGATCGTACGTCCTGCCGGAGCAGTCTGTTCCCGTCACGGTGACCTTTCGGGGGATCACCGGCCGTGTGTCCCTTCGAGAGACAGTCCCGGCCGAGATCAGTGACGTCGACGTCTCACCGGATCCGATCGCGATGCGTCGGGAGGACGGAACTCTCACCGTGTTCTGGGACCTGGCTGCTGAGACAGCCGAAGCGACCGCTCCGGTCGAAGCTACCGTATCGTACGAGGCGACACTCCCCCGGTACGACGATGCCGAGGAGTTCGTGTTCGAAGGAACGGTCACCACGACAGCGGCCGACTGCCACGTCCGTGGTGACCACACCGTCACGGTCGTTGCGGACGTCTTCCAGCGCGTGATCGCTCGTGGCGAAATCACTCCCGTGGACATCACGTTTGCCGCCAATAGTCAAGACGTCAGCGACGAGGAGTTCGATCGGCTTCGACAGGCCTGGTTGCGAGACGAGTGACCCAAAACACACTGGCACTTAATCTGCCGGGTTTTCTGGTACTCCCTCTGGCAGTGGGCCGTCGTAGCCCTCGGGAACGTATCCACACAGTGGATCGCTCGCCATCGGATCGCCCGTGGTCGCGAACGCTCGCGAGCGACTGCCGCCACAGACGAACCGAAACTCACAGGCCCCGCACTTTCCGGAGAGTTCGTCGGGATCGCGCAGTCGCTCGAAGAGGCCGGCGTTCCGGTAGAGGTCGACTACGTTCCGTTCCCGGACGTTGCCGGCCGATTTGGGGAGGAAGCCCGACGGGAACACTTCTCCCGTATGGCTGACGAAGGCAAAGCCGTTGCCGGCGGTGATCCCGGTCGATCGATCGCCGTCGGTGGTGCGATTTCCATGGCCCGCTTGCGGCCCAGCGCCCGACCCACGCTGTCGCCGTTGGAGTGCGACCCGCCGGAAGTGGGGAGCTTCGGTCGTCTTGATGCCGAAGTCAGCCTCACGGTGGACGCCTGAAAGCCACGCCATGACTTCTTCAGCACGGTCGGGCGAGATCGGATCGAGTAGCGTTCCACGACCCACCGGCACGAGGAAGAACACCGACCACAGCACTGCGTCGAGGTCAGCCACGAGGTCACGGATCGCCGCCAGATTGTCGACTGTCTCCTTGCAGACAGTGGTGTTGACCTGTAGCGGAAGCCCGCGATCGCGGGCGGCCTGTGCTGCGGCGATCGTCTGCTCGAAACTCCCTTCCTCCTGGCGGAACTCGTCGTGTGATTCGGCGTCGTGACCGTCGAGGCTTACTGCCATCCGTCGAAGTCCAGCCTCGGCGAGTGCGTCGATACGTTCGGGCGTCAGCGACGCCGTGCCGCTCGGCGTGAGCGTCATCCGCAGCCCCTGCTCGGTCCCGTACTCGACGAGTTCGGTCAAGTCGTCCCGATACAGTGGGTCGCCACCCGAGAGCACGACCAGCTGATCCTCGCCGAACTCGGTCGCGTCCGCGAGCAACTGCTTGCCCGCAGCGGTCGTGAGTTCGTCCGGATGGCGGTAGTCCTCAGCCTCGGCTCGACAGTGTTTACACGCGAGGTCACACGCCTGAGTCAGCTCCCAGATGAGCACGACCGGCCGCTCACTCGGGTCGACGTCGGTCGGTCGCACGTCAGATTCCCCCCGAGACGCTGTGTCCGCGAAGTGATACGTGGCGGACGTCGCAACGAACGTTGCGGTCCATGCGTGACCGTTCGACTTGTCAGTCAAGTCGTTCGTCCCGAACACGTTCGCATGTCTCTCACCTGGCAGACCTGTACACAGGTCTATCGACGTCGGCACGTTCGACGTAGAGCGACTCGACGTTCGGAACAGCCCCTAGGGCCTCAAAAACATCGATCATGGCGTCTTCGCTCTCGATTCGATCCGGAGCGACAACCAGCCAGACCGCCTTGGGCCCGACGAACAGTACTTCGACGGGATCGTCCGCCCTGTCGTCGGTGAGTGAATCGATCGTTCGCCTGACTTCCTTCGAGATGGACTCGGTGGTCATGTCTTGATATCGTGGCGACTGCGACCACGGACGTTCCTCGATAGCCTGTTCAAAGCTGTGGCGGCTGGTCTCCCGCCCCTCTCGGATCAGTTCCGCCTGATCGGGTCTGACCGGACGCTACCGTCGCCGAGTCGGTACTATCCAGCGCATGTGCGGCCGTCTTCGCGACAATCGATTCGGTGTCGTCCTGGAGATCGATCAACGCCCGTTCGGCATCAGGATGATCGATCCGACCGAGTAGTTCGGCGACCCACTCACGAACCCGATCGGACTCGTCGTCGGCCAGCGCAAGCAACGCCGGCAGGGCGTCCTCACCGCGTCCTTTCCACAGCGCGATGACAGCGTTCCGACGGATGGCGTGGTGATCATCTTCAAGAGCAGCTTCGATTCGCTCGACGTGGCCCTCCCGGTCAAGGTGATCGAGTGCGACGATTGCCTCCGCACGAACCCACGGGTCGGCGTCATCGCAGGCCGACAATACTGCTTCGGGAGTCGGCCCCGCCACGTTCCCCAACGCCTCGACGGCGAACTGCCGAACGAGGGCATCGGGATCGTCTCTGGCGATGTCGGAAAGCGCCGCGAGTGCGTCCTCGCCAGGATCTCGTTCGGACAGCGCCAGGACGGCCCGCTGACGTTCGGTCGCCGCCTCGGCGTCGAGTCGGTCGAGCAATTCGCGCTCGCTCTCGTCGGCGACGGGCGCAGTGTCGGCCGCGGCGAAGTCGGCCTCGCTCGCCTCGCCCAACTCGATGTCCGCACGGCTGACGGTCACGTCCGGATCGTAGCCGTCGGTCGATTCGTCGCCAGGTTTGTCCTCGCGCTCAGGCATGTGCCTCACCTCTCGAAGATGACCCGACCAGCAACGTGACCGCGAGGGCGAGCGCCAGCGCCCGGGGGATGGTCGCCGGGATACCTGCGAACAGCAGGAGTCCGGCACCCAGCGCAGCGGCGTGGTGACGGCTTCGCAACGCGGCGCTCGCAGTCGTTGTCAGTCCGCCGACGGATAGCGCCATTACCGGAACCGACGCGCCGACGATCCCGCCTGCGACGAGTCCGGTCGCCCCGAGTAGGAACGGCGCGATCACACCAAGGGCGACGAGCAGGCCGGCTCCCAGCGCGCCGAGCAGCCAGTCGGCGCGTCCGCGTGCAAGGAACGCCGGCGTTCCCGCGATTCCCAGCAACGTCAACTGTGAGCCGAGCGTGCGGGTCGTCGTCGGCTCGATGCCGGACGTCCCGGCCAGAGAGACCGCCAGCCCGCCGATCAGAAGGCCGGTTACGAAGACCGGCCCGAGACGGAGGTCGTCGCCCGCTCGGAGACGCCTCCCCGTCGCGAGAGCTGTTCCGGCGGTAATCGCCACAACGGCGGGAGCGTAGGCTGGTCGAGCGACGGTTCCGACGACGCCGAAGACGCCGACGAACGCCAACCCGACCGTCTCGGAGCCCTCGCTGTCCAAAACCGCGATTGCGAGCAGCGATCCAGCACAGCCAAGCGCCGAAAGCGGGACGAGCCATTCTTGAAGACCGACCAGGTCGACGGGTACTGCCACCCCGGCGTTGATCGCGAGCCGGACGCAGAACAGCGTCGCCGCCGCCAGGACGGCTGGGGCGGCGAGAACGTCCCGATCCACCTCACCGAACCACCCCCCGCCTGGCGTCCGCACCACGCTCAAGAAGTCGGCGGACACAACGCGACTACCCATCACCAGGTCACCTCGTGTTCGTCGCTCGTCGACGCTGAATCGAAACGGCCGGCCACGTCTTCGTGATCCGCCGCGACCAGTCGATCGAGGAGGACCGCGAAGTCGGCGTAGACGCCAGCATCGTTCACGCCTGTCAATTCCGCACGAAGGGACGACGCGAAGACGGTCAGGTGCCGGTCCAGGAAGTCCCGTCGTGCAGCCGCGGCGTCGGTCTCCCCGAGGGCCTCCCGTCTGGCGAGATACCCGGCGAATTCGAGTTGCAACCCGAGGTTGTCGTGATGGTCACGTTCGTCCTCGTTGACCGAGAGACCGTAGTACTCATACGCCCGCGCCAGATCCTCGTTGATCGTCTTCCAGGTCGCGTCGTCACGGTGGCCGGACTCGTATAGCGAGACTGCGGGCCCCTCCTTCTCGAGTGACCCGTCGGTCCGATCTGTCACGACAGCTTCTCCGAGGACGAACAGCCGGTTATATCGGGTGCTGAGTGATTCGACATCCGCTCCCGGATCGAGCGTCGGCACGGCCACGTCGAGGGGCGTCTTCGCGAGCGTCTCGCGAAGGCCACGTTCTACCCGGCCGTCGGCGAGACCGGAATGGAAGTCCGCAGTCGGATGCTCGAACGCACGGACGAGCGTCTGGTAGAGGACCCCGCGTGCGGCTGGGTCAGTCTCGACGTCAGCGCGGTCAAGTCGATTCTCCCCGCGTTGACCGGTATCGATGACGTCACACATTACGACTCGCCCTCCTGTCCCGCCCGGCGGACGCTGAGAGCGGTGACGGCGATCACCAGCGCGATCGCCGCGCCGGCGACCGCCCAGAGGATCGTCTGGAACGGCGCACCACCATCGTCGGGTCCAAACGGGAAGTAGTACCATTCGCTGACGGCTTTCTGACCGGCACGTTCGGTGTTCTCGCCGTTCCAAAACGCGAACGCGACGTTCATATCTGTCGTCGCGTCGAGTTGGGTCCGGTTATCGGCGGCAGCGTCCAGATCCCGCGTGAAGACGACGTTCCAGCCCTCGTCCTCTCCGATCGTCGTTCGGGTGGCTTCAGTGGCCACCTGTGGTTGTTCGAAGACCGTCGTCGTCCCGATACCGCCGGCAAGCAGTTCCTGGGTGGTCGCCGTGGCCGACCACTGCCAGACGTTGACCAGGTTATCCCGGCTCCCCATAGCGATCGCCGGCTGGGTCGTCGCGTTGACGGGGAACTGAATCGCCGCCATGTCGGCGAATGCGCGCGGAGAGTCCGTCGAGCGATCGGCGCTCGGATCGGCCCAGCGCAGGCGGACGAACAATTGTTCGTCGCTCCGGGCGGCTTCGATCGCTACCTCACGGACAGTCGTATCGTCGGCATTCGGGACGTCACTCGGCGCACTCGCCAGCGGAACCGTCGCTGCCGGAACGTCACTCCAGCCGTCCGCACCCGGATCAGTCAGCGACTCGTCGACGTTCTCGACGGGGATCTCGCGGGCCGGGCGAGCGTCCGCGATCAGGGGAGCGAGTGCCGCGCTCGCGACCAGCAGCCCCGCGAGCAGGCCAGCGGCGAGCAGTGGTCGGTTCGTTCGAATGGTTTCAGTCATCTCCGAACACCTCTAAACGGTACTGTTGAGCAGGATTCTTGTCCTGGAGGATCTCCATGAGTTCGCTGTGGCCGCCGCGCTCGACCTTCGCGCGCTCGCGTTTGATCGTATCCAGGGCGTCGTTGACTCTCTCCCCGAACAGCTCTTCGAGGTACGACCGTGGGATGCGCTCGACGTCGACCGTCTCGCCGTCATCGCTGTGCTGTGGTGGCGCAGTGGGGGGAATGTAGTAGACGTTCGGCGTGGTCTGATACTCCGGATGCAGGGGAAGCGCAACTTCGTACTGTTCGACCAGCTTGTAGATCGGGCCGTCCCGATCGTCGAGATATCCCACTAGCCGCAGTTGGGTCGTACACTGGTCGGCACAGGCCGGTGGATGGACCTCGTCGTCGGGGCCCTCTCCCTCGATGCGTGGGTAACAGAACACGCACTTCTCGGAGCGCTTCGTGACGGCGTTGTAGTAGACTTTCTTGTACGGACACCCCTCGACGCAGTAGCGGTATCCTCTGCAACGGTCCTGATCGACCAGGACGACCCCGTCCTCTTCACGCTTGTAGATGGCCTTCCGGGGACAGGCCTCGACGCAGGAGGGATGGGTACAGTGGTTGCAGATCCGTGGGAAGTAGAAGTAGTAGTTGTTGGGAAACTCGCCGTCACCCTGGTCCTCGTCCCAGTTGGGGCCCCACTCGGGGTCGCCGCCTTCCGGTTTCAGGGTCTTGTCCTTGCCTTCTTTGAGGATACCTTCGTGGTCGAACTCCCAGGGTTCCCCGTAATCCTCCTGGGATGGGATCTCGCCCACGGAACGATCGGTGTGCTCATCAGACGTCCAGCCACCACCTTTCTGTTCCCAGTCGCGGGGGTAGCCTTTGCCGGGGCGGGTCTCGACGTTGTTCCAGTACATGTACTCGGTTCCCTCCCGCTCGGTCCACAGCGTCTTACAGGCGACCGTGCAGGTCTGACACCCGATGCACTTGTTCAGGTCCATCACCATCGCGACCTGGTGGTCGACGCCGTCGGCGAGTTCGACGTTATCGTGAGCCATCAGTCACCACCTCCGTCCTTGGGTCGGATATCACAGCGAACGTCGCTGTTGACACCGGTCGGCCCCCAGAAGTTCGGGAAGAAGTGCAGGTGTTCCCCGGTGTCTTCGGGGTACTGGACGAGCTGTGTGGGTTTCATGTACATCGGGATCAGCGAGTTGAAGTTGTCACGGCTGGGGAACTGATAGCGCTCCCAGGCGAAGTACAGCCGGACGGTCCCGGGTTCGCTCGCGGGGAAGATCTTGGCGTTGGCCTCGATCGTCGCGAGATCGTTGTAAATCTCGACGGTGTCGCCGTCCTCGATCCCGCGGTGCTGTGCGTCGTCTGGATGGAGGTAGACGACCGGACCACCCCGATTCAACCGGAGCATCTTCTCGCTGTCGCGCCACGTCGAGTGGATCGACCAGCGCCCGTGAGGCGTGTTGTACCGGAGCGGGTACTCGCTCTGGTCCTGGGTTTCGACGGGGCGCTTGTGGGTCGGTAATTGCTCGTCGGCATCGAGAAACCAGTCGTGATCGATGTAGTACTGCTGGCGACCAGTCAGCGTCGGCCAGGGCTCTTTGTCCTGGACGAAGTCCTTCCAGGGCGCGTAGGCCGTCCCTTCTTCCAGATCCGAGGTCCAGTGATCGCCCGCCGCCTCGAATCGCTGGGGCTGTTCGACGGTGTCAGCGAACGTGATCTCACCGCCGTCGTCGGGATTGCTCTCCGTCGAGTGTTCGAGAATGTACTCACAGGCCGCCCGGTCCTCTTCGAGGCCGCCGTCCTCGCCAGTTTCCCAGTCCCGAACGTAGTCGTCGTAGACTGACTGGAGGTCGATCTGCCGGTCGAACGACCGATCGTCGATCGGATCGATGTCACGCTCGCTGGCGATTTCCTGGATCTTCGCCGCAAGTTCCTTGAAGATCTGCCAGTCGGACTTGGCTTCGCCGAGAGGTTCGACTGCGGGCGTGAACGGATGCACGTAGGTGTGCATGTCCGTCATGTTGAGGTCGTGTTTCTCGTAGTGGCTCGCCGCCGGCAGAACGATGTCGGCGTACAGCGCCGTCGAGTCCAGCCGGAAGTTGACGTCCACGACGAGATCGAGTTTGTCCCACAGGACCTCCTCGACGGCGACGTTACCTTTCGCCTGGTTGAAGAAGTTCCCCCGCCAGACGAACATCGTCGAGGGATCGGGTCGAGTCCCGTCTTCCCGCTCCTCGGGGTAGACCGGCATCCAGCCCTTCTCGACGGCTTCCTCGATCTTCCGTCGGGTGTCAGGGTCGGTGTTGTCCAGGATGCCCGCGTGGTAGTACGTCCACAGTGTCGTCGGGACGCCCCTGACCGATCCGCTCGGGAACGAAAGCGTCTGCCAGCCGTGGAACGTCCAGATCTTCTCCTGGCCGACGTAGTGGTCGACGCCGGTGCCGTTCCGGCCGATGTGACCCGTCAGCGTCACGAGCAACTGGATCGCGCGGTTGCCCAGGTCGTTGTGGTACCAGTCGTTGACACCCTTTCCGTGGATGATCTTCCCCCGGTCGACCGCTGCGAACCCCCGGGCTATCTGCTGGTGGGTTTCTTTCCCGACGCCGGTCTCCTCGTGGACGTACTCGGGCGTGTAGTTCGAAAGCTCTTCCCGGAGGTTATTCCAGACTGACGTGACCGAGACCTGGCCATCGGTCGTCTGGACGGTGTCCTCGACGGCCAGTTGCGGATCGAAGTCGAGTTCGATCGACAACGAGTCGTCGTACTTGGCCTCCCGTTCACCGAGCGAACCCGGAGCTGCCCTGAGGTCCCCGTCCCCGTCCCGCATGACCATGACCTTCTCGAGTTCGTCGGCGTCGACGTCGAGACCGGGCACTTCGTCGGCTCGCAGGAACTTCCCGGTGTCCTCACGAACGAGCAGGGGCATGTCGGACTGCTCCTTTAGGTGTTCCTCGTCGTAGCGACCCTCTTCGACGATCGTTCTGGCCATGCCCAGTGCCAGCGCCGTGTCCGTCCCGGGATTGGGGGCGATCCACTCGTCGGTGTGGATCGCCGTCTGGGAGTAATCGGAGAAGATTCCGACACGCTTTGCGCCCTCGTAACCGGCGTCGAGGAAGTACTTCGCGTCGGGGATGCGCGTGACGTTGATGTTCGACCCCCACGCGATGATGTACTCGGCGTTGTGCCAGTCGGCGCTCTCGGCGTTGTCGGTCTGGTGGCCCCAGGTGATGGGCTGACCCGGCGGCAGGTCCGAGTACCAGTCGTAGAACGAATGGGAGACGCCGCCGAGCAGGTTGATCAGGCGGGTCCCGGAAGCGAACGAGACGGGGCTCATCGCCGGGATCGGCGTGAAGCCGGAGATGGCGTCGTACCGCCCCGCCTGCACCTCTTCGATGACGTGTTCGGCAATCTCGGTCAGGGCCTCGTCCCACGAGATGCGCTCCCACTCGCCGGCCCCGCGTTCGCCAGTCCGGCGCATGGGGTACTGGACGCGCTGTTCGGCGTCGACGTAGTCGTTGTAGCAGGCCCCCTTCTGACAGCCCCGTGGATTGGGATCGGGCAGACTGTCGTCGAATCGGGGGTAGTCGTTGGCCTGTTGCTCGCGCCAGACCTGACCGTTCTTGACGTAGACGTCCCACGAACACGACCCGGTACAGTTGACCGAGTGCGTCGAGCGAGCCACAGAGTCCCAGTCCCACTCCTCGCGATAGAAGTCCTCCCAGTCGCGATACGGGTAATTCCCGATGGGGTCGTCTACAGCCTGGAGGCCGTCGAGTGCCTGGTCGGCGACGGACAGGCCGGTGGCGCCGACCACGCCGGCCGCGCCGGCACCGAGCAGGAAGTCGCGGCGCGAGAGGCCGTCTGTACTGTCGTCGGAGTGCGCTGAATTGCTCATTGGTTATCGATGAAGACTGTTGCGGTCGCGAGTGCCGCTCCGAGTGCGACGAGTGCCAGCCCGACGGCGGTCGTCGGCCCTAGTTCAAGACCCGCGACCACCAGTAGGAGGCCGCCGAATTTGCTCGCCGTATCAACGCGTCGACACGTCCGCCCGGACGACACCGGTTGGTCACTCATTCTCGGACACCTCCGCTGGCTCGGCCGTGTCGCCAGACTCGTCGGGCGTCACAGTGGCGTCCCCAGGGTCATCGCCTGCATCCCGTTCGCGGCTGATCGTCCAGTGGACGATCCCGAACGCGGCGACTGGACCGACGATCATCGCGACCAAGAGTGGCTGATTTACCGCTCCAGTCGACACACCGATCGCCTCCGCGAGCAGGTTGTTCATGCCCGCGATCGAGGCGATCATGATGAAGACGACGCCGGCGACGCCGACGCCTGTCTGGACCGGTCGTTCGAACGGATCTGCCGTGAAGTGGACGCTTTCCGTCCGGCGATCGATGAAGGGCCAGGCGAATACCGCCAGGAACACCAGCGCCGGCAGGGCGACCCCGCCGAGGAACTCCGCGCTGACCTCTACCGGCCCGATGTGGAACCCTAGCGACGAGGGGAGGACCTTCAAAAAGCCGTAGAGCCACATGAAGAACCAGTCGGGCATGATGAGTGCGGGCGTGCCCGCGGGGTTGTTCGGTCCGTACTCGGCGATGTTGTGGACGGGCAGGAACCCAGCGAGCAGCGACAGGGTCCCGAGCGTCAGGAAGAACACGACGGCGCTGACCGCTGCCTGGTTGGGGAACGCCGGCAACCCGACGACGATGGTGTCGTCCTCGCTGTCGAGGAGAGCGCGGTCCTGGTCATCGAGGACGTCGGTTCCGGTGGTCTCGACCGGCTCGACGTCATCGTCCCGCGGTGCCTCGGTGTGTTTCTGTCTGACGAGCAGCCCCATGTGGACCGCCAGGCCGACGGCGATCAACACGGGAATGACGAAAACGTGCAGGAAGAACAACCGCGGGATCGTGGCGCTGGAGGGGAAGTCCCCACCGAAGACGATCGATGCGATCGGATCGCCGAGTATCGGGATCGAGCCCGCGATGTTGTACCCGATCCCGGTCGCCGTCGAGGCGAACTCGTCGAACGGCAGCGCGTAGCCGGTGTACGCCGCACCCATTGCCAGGATGGCGAGCGTCGTCCCGACGACCCAGTTGATCTCCCGGGGCTTGCGGTAAGCACCGTGGAAGAACACCCGCAGCATGTGCAGGCCGATCGAAGCGACGAACAGGTGAGCCGCCCAGTGGTGGAACCGGCGGATGAACATGCCGAACGGTACGTCGTAGGTAAGTTGCAGGACGCTGGCGAACGCCGCCGGCAGCGACTCGCCCTGGAACTGGGCGACGCTGCCCTCGTAAGTCATCTCCGCCGTCGAAGGCTCATAGAAGAACCCGAGGAAGATCCCCGTCAGCACCAACATCCCGAAGGAGAACAGCGCGACCTCCCCGAGGAGGAACGAGTCCTCGGCGGGGAAGGCCTTTCCGAGGAAGTTCTCGGCCTCCTCCAGGTCGAGTCGGTCGTCGAACCAGTCGTAGACGCGCTGCGCCCGGGACATCACTCGCCCCCCGCGCCGACGGGCCCTTCGAAGTCGCCCGTCGCGATCAGGTGTCCCTCACTGGCGAGTGTGATCGGCAGTTGCGGGAGCGGACGGGGCGGCGGACCGCCCGTGACTGCTGCGCCGTCCGTCGGATCGAACTTTCCGTAGTGACAGGGACAGACCAGCGTCTCGTCCTCCCGGTCGGAGACCGTACACCCCGCGTGCGTGCAGATCTTCGAATAGGCGGCGTAGCCCTCGACGGTATAGGCCATATTCGTCTCGCCGCCATAGTCCGTCTCGGGGAAGCGGACGAGCAGGGTCGGCGCGTCGCCGATGCCGGGGCGTGGTTCGGGGAAGACAGTCATCTGTTCGCCCTCGGCGAGTCGGTCGGTCGTGATTCGATTCCCGTCGGCGTCCACGAGCGGGATCTCCTCACCGTAAATCGGACCAGTGTAGGTGCGCTGGAAGACCTGCTGGAGACCAGCAAGCGGCGCGGCCAGGCTCGCCAGCGCAGTGAGTCCACCTGCAGTCGCAAGCAGTTTGGCGACGTCGCGGCGTTCGATCTCGGCCCGTTCGTCGGTGTAGATACTCGGCCGGACTGGCTCTTCGGCGTCGCGTTCGCAGGGGCAGTCCTCACTCACCGTGACCCCTCCGTTCGGCCACCGCAACATGGGGCATGAACCAGGCGTAGTAGGCGACTGTGAGCATCGCCAGCGAGGTGAACAACCCGGTCGCGTACAGCCCGAAGTACTGGGTTCGCGCAAGGGAGAAGTACTCACCCGTAAACAGCGCCGCAAAGGCGATTGCGAGCACTGTCAACCCAGCCATGACGACCAGCCCCTCGATCGAGTCAGGTGCATCCTCGTAGGCGACGAGCCACCGATCCTCGGTCTCGAACCAGGGGAGTATTCGGTCCGGGATCGACGGCCGATCTCCCTGATCGGACCGTCTCACCGCCTGGTTCATGAACCGATGGGCACCGGCCAAGACGCCGACCAGAGCGAACAACGCGATCCAGACGATGACCCCGACCTGACTGGGCGAGAGTTTGTTCGGCGTATCGATCAGGCCCTCCAAGGGCTTCATGTCGGAGACACTCTGATCGATCGCGATCTCTTCCGACGGGGGCTCGCCATGTAAGGCCACAAACCACATCGGCAGGAGAACGGCGAGCACCACGATCGCGATGACGATTGTGGACCGTTTCATGTTGATCACTATGAACTGACGCGTCCCGCCGCCAGCTACCGGCTTTGGCAGGGCGAAGACGTCTGTCTTCTAGACATTCTCTGCTGTCCACCAAAGCACCACTCCCTCAACGCTGAGGGGCTTTATGTTAGACAAATGTCGAATATCTTCGGGAGAACAGTTATGTACATCAACCACACTGGAGCCGAACGTATTCGGGCCAAACGAAATATAGGTCGTCCGATGATAGATACAAAAGATGGAGGGGATACGGGCGGAACTCGTCGTCGAAGACCCACGTCAGTGCGATGTCGCTGGCATCTCCCAAGACTGTGGCCCAGTCGTCTCGGTCTCGCGGAGCGCCGTCCCGGACGAAAAGGGTCACATCCACGACGAGTTCACCGTCCAGAACGGCGACCGTCCGGACTCCCTCGGCGACGCGACTGCTATCTTCAGGGACGACCGTCGGACGATCTATCGGCTGCCAAGAGCCCATGGACAGGGTTGTGTCTGTGAATGTATCGAACGACAGGGTTGTACCGTTCGGGACGTCCGCGTCGTCGACGGAACGCTGTTTGTTACGGTGCTCGCCGCAGATCTCGACGGGATCAGGACCATCGTCTCGGCACTTCGAGAGTCACGAGACGGCGTCAAGATCGGAAAACTAGTCCGTGCGCCGCCCGAAACTGACGCGGAGCCACTGTGGGTCACCGATCCCGATGAGTTGACCGCCCGTCAGCGGGAAGTCCTCGAAACGGCGTACGAGATGGGGTACTTCGAATACCCACGGGACACTGGGGCCGAGGCCGTCGCAACTGAACTGGACATTGCGACGTCGACGTTCACCGAACATCTCTCGGCCGCCCAGCGAAAGCTTCTCGACGGCTTGCTGGAGCATTCAAGCAACACTGCCGATGCTGGGATTGGCCGAGAAACACCCTCGAAATGAGCGCCCCTAGAGTCACTGGTCGTCTCTCCAGTTTCGCAAAATAGCCGCCGTTTCGATAGCATTCTGAATCCCAAGAAGAGCAGCTTCGACGACGTCAGACGTTTCCGCTCGGTCGTCTGTCCTCGTCGGTGTTTTTCCCGGCGTCGCCACCGTCAGCTCGGACCTCGCTGCCCTGCTGTTCGCCACCGTCCGTAGCGGTGATCCGGTCCTCGTTCCAGGCGAACTCGCGGGTGAACAGGCCGTCGTCCTTGAGGTCCCACGGATCACCGTCGGTGAGTACCGGGCCGTCGAGCCAGGACTGCAGGACGTTCCAGACGAAGATGAGCTGGCCCACCAGCAGGATCAGGGCCCCGACGGTGGCCGCCTGGTGGAGGAGCGTGATCAGCTCGATGGGGCCGACCGTGATCGCGTCGTAGGTCGCGTAGCGGCGTGGCATGTCGATGTAGCCGAGCAGGATCATCGCGAAGAACGTCACGTTCGTCCCGATCATCGTCAGCCAGAAGTGCCACTTCCCGAGCGTGCGCTGGTACATCCGACCCGTGAAGATGGGGAACCAGTAGTAGATCCCGGCGAACACCGCGAAGGCGATCGCGCCCATGATGACGTAGTGGAAGTGGCCCACGACGTAGTAGGTGTCCGTCAGGATCAGGTCGATCGGGATCGACGCCAGGAACACGCCCGTCACGCCGCCGATGATGAAGTTCGCCACGAACCCGATGGAGAACAGCATCGGGGTTGTCAGCCTGATGCGACCGTTCCACATCGTCGTGATCCAGTTGAACGTCTTGACGGCGCTCGGTATCGCGATCGCCAGCGAGACCGCCATGAAGCTTGCCCGGAGTCGCGGGTCGATCCCGGTCGCGAACATATGGTGGGCCCAGACGCCGAAGGAGAGGACGCCGATCGCCAGCGTCGAGTAGACGACGAACTTGAACCCGAACAGCTTCCGACCCGAGAACCGAGGGATGATATAACTGATCAGCCCCATCGGTGGGAGCACCAGTATGTACACCTCTGGATGACCGAAGAACCAGAAGAGGTGTTGCCAGAGGATCGGATTCCCGCCCTCGACGGCGAAGAACATCGTCCCGAGGTTCCGATCGAGCAGCAACATGACGAGTGCGCTGCCAAGGAGCGGGAACGCGAAGAGGATGATCCCCGACTGGGTGAGCATCGTCCACGAGAAGATGTCTAAGTTCGCCCAGGAGACGTCGTCGCCGCGCTCGGTGAAGATTGTGACGATGAAGTTGATCGCCCCCATCGTCGCCGAGACGCCAGTCAGATGCAACCCGAGCAGCATCATGTCCGTCCCGAGGTGGGGCTGTTCGATCGACAGCGGCGCATACATCGTCCAGGACGCCTGGGAGGGGGCGATCCCGGGGATGAGAAAGCCACTCCAGATGAGTAACGCGCCCGGCGGCAACAGCCAGAACGCGATCGCGTTGATCCGGGGGAAGGCCATGTCGTCGGCCCCGATCAACAGCGGGATGAAGTAGTTGCCGAAGGCCGCGATGATCGGCGTCCCAAAGAGGAACAGCATCGTAATGCCGTGGCTGGTGAGCAACGCGTTGTAGAACTGCGCACTCACGATGTTCGAGGCCGGCGTGACGAGTTCCAACCGCATCACGACAACGGCCAGTCCGCCGACTGCGAGCGCGATCAGTGCAAAGAGGCCATAGAGCAACCCGATGTCCTTGTGATCGACTGTCGTGAGCCACCGGAGCACCCCGGCGGGCTTCTCCCGGTGGCCGTATCCTGTCTCGCTGACGGTCCCGCCACTCCCTGCCGGCGACGCATAGCTCCGCCAGTCTTCGATGCGCGTGAGAAACGCCGCAACCCCGACCAGCAAAACCCCCATCAGAACCGTCAATGCGAGCTGTTCGCCTGCCATGGCACACACTCCGGGAGGTTCCCACTAAAAGGGTGCGTTAGAGGCACCATTCTCTCCCGATTGCGTCTGTCGAATAGCGGCGAGGGTGTCGAGTTCGATCCGCGCTCTCAGTCGAAGACCAGCGCTTCGAGTTTGGTCCCGAAGTTGGGCGTCCCGAAGTGTCGGCGGAGTTCCCGCTCGAGCTGGCCGCCGAGCAGCGGTAGCAAACTCATCCCGAGCACGATTGACCAGCCCTCGGGGCCGATCGGCGCGGTACTCAACGCCAGCGAGATACCGGGCAGATACGTCGCCCCGATCAGGATGAGCGTCGAGAGCACGAGTGCGCCCCACACGTAGATGTTCTCCGTGATCTCGTTGCGGACGATCCCGGACGCGATGTCCCGCATGTTGAAGACGTGCCACAGTTGGGCGAACGCGAGCGTCAAGAAGGAGACGGTGACAGCCTCCTCGCTTCCCAGCCCGCCGGGGTAGATGCTGCCGGCGATCGCGAACGCGCCGACGACCGTGACCGAGATGAACAGGCCGTACAGCCCAAGTTCGGTCCAGTTGGTTCGCGTCATGATCGGTTCGTCCGGATCTCGCGGCGGTCTGGTCATGACGTTCGAACCACCTTCGCTGGCCCCGAGCGCGAACGCCGGGAAGATGTCAGTCACGACGTTCAGGAACAGGATCTGCAGCGGGAGCAACGGGAGCGGGAATGCCAGCAACGTCGCGAGTAAGATCGTCGTGAGTTCGCTGAGGTTACACGACATGAGATAGAGGACGAACTTCCGGATGTTGCCGAAGATGATCCGGCCCTCCCGGACCGCGTGATAGATACTCTCGAAATTGTCGTCGCTGAGGATCATGTCAGCCGCCTCCTGGGCGACCTGCGTGCCGCGTTTCCCCATCGCGACGCCGATGTCGGCCTTCTGGAGTGCCGGGGAGTCGTTGACGCCGTCGCCGGTCATGGCGACGATCGACCCGGCACGCTGATGGAGATCGATCAGATCGAGCTTGTTCTCCGGGTTGACCCGTGCGAAGATCGAGGCGTCCTCGAAGCGCTTTTTCTCCGCGTCCGAGAGGGTCTCCGGGTCGTCGAGTTCGCTGCCCTCGATGACCTCGGCGTCGTCGGAATCGACGATCCCGACACTCCGGGCGATGTTTTTCGCCGTCCCGGCGTGGTCGCCGGTCACCATGACGACGCGCATTCCGGCGTCCTTACAGCCCTGGATGGTCGACTTGATCTCCTCGCGTGGCGGGTCGATCATGCCGACCAGCCCGATCAGCTCGAGGTCGCCGTAGGGGTCGTCCTCGGTGTCCGTGACCGTCTTCCTCGCGAGCGCGAGGACGCGAAGGCCGTCTGCAGCCATGCGATCTGCCTTCTCGATCCACTCGTCCTTTTCGTCGGTTGAGAGGTCCGCGACGCCGCCGTCAGTCAGCTTCCGGGTGGCCGACTCGATGACGGACTCCGGTGCGCCCTTCACGGCGACCCGGTAGTGGCCGTCCTCCTCGTGGTAGGTCGCCACGGACGGGTCGCCTTTGGCGTGGTAGGTCGCCATCATCTTCACCGAGGGATCGAAGGAGACCTCCCGGGCTTCCGGCAGCGAATCGAGCAGGGATTCCCGGTCCATGCCGGCTTTCAGTCCGGCGATCAACAACGCGGCCTCCATCGGGTCGCCGGTCGTCTCAACCCCGTCGTCGGTCTCGGTCACGGAGGCGTTGTTACAGAGGACGCCCACTTCGAGGGCTTCCCGTAGCGGCTGGTTCTGTGGCTCGTCGAGTCGGAGATTCGCGTCGCTCTTCGTGGCATCCGCGCCGTCAGCGTCCGAGCCAGCGCGCCGGAACGACCCCTCGGTGTCGAGGCCGGTTCCGGTGACTTCGATCGACCCGGACGACAGTTCGAGCCGGCTGACGGTCATCTCGTTTTCCGTCAGCGTGCCCGTCTTGTCCGTGGCGATGATGTTGGTCGAGCCGAGCGTCTCGACGGACGCGAGGTCGCTGATAAGGGCGTTCCGCTCGGCCATCCGCCACATCCCGCGGGCGAGCACCAGCGTCGCGACGATGGGAAGCCCCTCGGGGACGGTCGCGATCGCCAGCGCGATCGCCTCCTCGACCATGAGAAGGAGGTCCTGACCGCGGATCCACCCGGAGATCAGCACGATCGTGGCGACGATCAACAGGAAGGGGACGAGCTTGTGTCCGAGCCGATCGAGTTTCTCCTGCAGCGGCGTCTTCTCCTCGGCGGCTTCCTGGAGGGACTGGGAGATCTTCCCGAGTTCGGTGTCCATCCCGGTCGAGACGACGACGGCCTCGACAGAACCACGCGTCACGTACGTCCCTTTGTATAGCATGTTCGAGCGCTCGGCCAGCGGGACGTCCGCGTCGAGCGCCTCGCTGGTCTTGCCGACCGGAACGCTCTCGCCGGTGAGGGCCGACTCGTCGGCCTGGAGTCGGGACGGTTCGACCACGCGGAGGTCGGCCGGAACGATGTCGCCGGCCTCCAGTACCACGACGTCCCCCGGGACGAGTTCCTCGGCCAGAATCTCACGATCGTCCCCCTCGCGGCGGACCCGGGTCTCGATCTGGGTCATCTCCTGGAGGCTCTCCATCGAGTTCCGGGCCCGCATCTCGGTCACGAACCCGACGAGGCCGTTGATGACGAGGACGGCGACCACGGAGATCCCCTCGATGGTCTCGCCGATCGCGAGCGCCCCGATCGCGGCGACGCCGAGCAGGATGATGATGAAGCCGGTGAACTGCTCGACGAGGATCTTCCACCAGGGCTTGCGGTCGGTCTCCCGGAGTTCGTTCCGGCCGTACTCGTCTCGTCTGCGCGTGACTTCCTGTTCGTCCAGTCCGTCGTCCGTCGAGACGTCGTGGTGAGCAAGGACGTCATCGACAGACTGTGTCCACGGGTGCTGTTCGTCCGTTTGGGCGTCAGTCATTGTCCGGCAGTCGTAACCGTACGGGTGTTTGAGTCACGTGATCTACGTCTTTCTGTCCCGAACGTTTCGGCGACCATCCGTTTTCATGATAGTACGTTATCATAGCGAGATCACTGTTTGAATGGCCTGGTGTTCGTCTCTCACCGGTGGCACTTTTCGCACACTCCACGTGCTGACGGCGACACGCTCGGACTGGGGACACCCGCTGACTGCAGCAACGTCTCTCAGCGGACGGCCGTAAACCTAACCGGTCGGCGGGAACGGGACCGTTTTGAGGAGCCTGCCACCATCGAAAGACACTCTCACGAGCGACTGACGGACACGTCAGTACCATTTGGTAGCGTGTTACACTGGTGTTCCACAAAGTGCAGATTAAAGGTTTTGAATCACACGCCCAACTATCCGGTATTTACTACTCAGACCAAACGAGTGGGCGGGAAAATACGGCTGAATTGAACGACAGCGGAGTCGAACCCGTCATTCCCGGGTTTCAGGCACGACGCCCGGTGGCTCCTCGGGTTCGCCATCGGCTTCAGCCCGCGAGACGGCGCGGCCGGCATAGTAGGACAGCACGCCGAGCAGGACAAACATCGAGCCGACGATCGCAAGCTGGAGGCCGGAGGCGACGCTGTTCCAGCCGAACGGACTGACAACGATGAACGCGACGAAGAAGAACGCGAGAATCCCGAGCGGAATCGCATTGACCGTGAGATCGAGCACCGTCTCGCGATCGAGCTCCCCGAGTTGCATGGTCGAGGGTTCGCCGACGGTGATAAATAGGCTGTTGAAACCGGAAATCGACGGGTGGCCGGAGCCGTCCTGGGAAGTCACTCCACAATGAGGCCGGTGATACCGACCGCGATGAGAATAGCGCCACCGCCCGTGATCGACAGTCCACGTCCGACGACGCCGTTTGGCTCTTCGACGAGAGCGAGAACGTCGACAGCACCAGGGTCTACCTGGGTGGCGACAACCGCCCCCCCAAGCACGACGAATGCCACACCGAGTCCGGCGAGCGGTCGCCAGAGGTCGGCCGCGTATCGTGACTCACGGAGGATGCCGGCCACGCTCGTGCCGAGAAGCAGTATCCCGCCGACTGCGACCGGATACAGCCCGATGAACACGCCGAGTTCGGAGAGGGCGAACCCGAGTGCGACGAATAGCGGCCACGGGCTGGCTCGCCGGCGTTGGGTTCGTACGTTCGGCTGTCCGCTCATAGATTGGGATGGATCGCCGGCGTCAAAGGTCCGTCGGAGGTAACAATCCCGGCCGGAACGCGGTCCCGGTCGATGATGTAACGGGGATCCGGAACGTCGTCGACTTCTCCGACAGTGCTCACACGCTGGCGCAAAGTATATGCCGCGCATGGGACTTGTTCCTGACAATGACCACACGTGCGATCGATCGCGTCGACCAGTGGGAGACGCGCTCGTTCACCGGGGGCTATCGCGGCGTGCACGACCTCGCGGATCGGGAGTTCTCGGGCGTCGTGCGCGCAGGTACGGCCACGTTGTGCATGCTCAACGGGGCTGTCGTCGGCGTTCTCGATGGCACGATCGAGGATTTCGAGGACGCCGAGGGCACGGCCCACGTGGCCCCGACGCCAGCGCTACCGCTGTTGATCGTGATGCAGGAGCGAAGCGACGAGGTCCGGGCGAAGTACTACACCGAAGATACACCGCTCTCGAAAGTCGACGGGACGCTCTCCGAGGGCGGATTCACCGGTTTCGTCGAACTTTCCGAGAACGTCCTCAGCGGCGACTATTACGTCGTCTACCACGGCGGCCGCTCGATGAGCGTCGCGTTCGTCGGCGAGCGTGGGGAGCGCCTGACGGAGGAGGAGGCGTTCGAGCGAGCCGACGACGAGGTCGGCATCTACGAGGTTCGACCTGTCGACGTCGACGTCATCGACGTGCCCGAACCGCAACCAGAGCCGGAATCCACACCGTCGAACGTGGCTGGGGGGGCCAGTACCGACGCTGACGCGACCGGCGAAACAGACGCGACATCCGCGGCAGAGGCGACCAGGGACGAACAAGCAGCCGACGCCTCCGACGCGGTAGCTGACGCGGGCGGCAATGCGGACACAGACGACGAGCCCGGACAGGCGACAGACGTGGACGAAACACTGGATGGCGAGACGGTCCTGGACGACGAAACGGGTGCGGCGTCCGGAACCGGCAGTGACACTGACTCGATTGACACTGACGAGAATGTGGCCCGAGAAACGGATGATTCGGCCATCGGAAACACCAGCGAGTCAGGGACGCCCAACAGTGGCGTCACCGATCGAGACGTCGCCGCGGATCGTCACTCGTCGAGTGGGGATCGCGAATCCGGACGATCGGCCGACGGGTCGACGGAACCAACCGCCGAGGATGACTCCGAGACTGCCCGGACGGCCACCGCCGAGAGCACCCGGGCAGACGCATCCGGCGAACCGCGTTCCTCCGCAGGTGAGGAACGTTCGACACGATCCTCTGCGACCGACTCGCCAGCCACCCGGAACGACCGCGTGGGGGAGTCCCAGACGAACGCGAGGTCGCGGGACCATCCCGCAGCCCCGACCGAGACCCGAACCCGCCCGGCGTCGACGCCGGCAACCGGGAGCGCGTCGGATCTCGAGACCCGGACGATCCCGTCGCTCGATCCGGCCCAGTCATGGGGGGCCGACGAGAACGGCTCTCAGGCCAGTACCCCACCGGTCCCGCCGGTCGATACCGGTCGTTCCGCCACGTCAGACCAGCCCTCGTCGGACGAGCGTCGTGATCGAGCCCAGTCGGGAAGTCACTCGTCGAGTGAGGGACAGGTCGAGAAATCGACTACCGGACCGCAATCCGAGTCGACCGATCGAAACGAGACCACGGGCTCAAACGCCGAATCGACCCGGGAGACGACGACCGAACGATCGACGCCCGAGGCAGACGACCGCCTCCAGGAGCTGCAGGCGGTCATCGACGAGCGCGAGTCACGGATCGAGGACTTAGAGGAACGCGTCGAGACCACCGAAGCCAAACGCGACCGGCTCAAGGGCGAACGTGACGACCTCGAAGCCGAACGCGACGAACTGCGCGAGGAACTCTCGGAAGTCCGGGCCGAACTAGAGTCGCTGCGAGATGAACGGGACGGCCTGCAAGCTCAGCTCGAACAACTCGACGTAGACGCCGAGGGCGTGCAACGGCGACTCAGTCGACGCGAGGCGATCGACGGGACGAACCTCTTCGTCAGATACGATTCGAAGAGCGCGCCCACGCTCTCGGCGGCTCGTGAATCCGGCGCGAGCCAGTCGGACGTCAGAGAGAACCTCTCCGTCGAGTACCACACCCAGTTCGAAGTCGAGGGGACACACGTCGAGGGCGAGCCGTTCGAGGCTTTTCTCGAACGCACGATCGAACACCAGTACGTCTCGTGGGTGGTCCAGAAGCTGCTGTTCGAGATCCGTGATACCGGCCATCGCGAGGCGCTGGCAGATCTCTACGACGCCTTGCCCCACATCGATCGCGTCGAACTCAACGGGTCCGTCGGCGTCGAGTTCACGGAGGACGGACAGACCAAACGCTCCCAGGAATCGTTCGACGTCGTCTTTCGCGATCGGATGGGGAACCCGCTCATCGTCGCCAACATGAACGACTCCCGGCAGGCTGCGACCGAGAACCAGATGAACTCGCTGGTCACGGCTGCGACGCGGGTGGGTGAAACAAGTGACTCCCTCGCCGGGGCGATGTTCGTCACGTCGAGTTTCTTCGAGCCGGCCGCCCTCGAAACGACGGCCGACGCGACCGGTGGTGGATTACTCAGCCGCGACAAGCGCCAGAGCTACGTCAAGCTCTCGCGGAAACAGGGGTATCACCTCTGTCTCGTCGAGGCGCGCGACGATCAGTTCCACATGGCTGTCCCCGAGCTTTGAGGAGACGAGCGACCGGCTTCGGCAAGCAGACAGTGACAGCGAACGCCGTCCCGAACTGCCGGCAATGCGAGCGGTGAATCTCAGCCTTCGATCTCGGCCGCGTCTTCGATTTTCATCCCTTCGAGCTTCTCGATGGTCTGATCGACCTTGCTGTCGAGGTCGTCGACGAATTCGTGGGTGTGGTCGGTCGTGATTGCACCCTGGCTCGAGGGCTCGATGAGGTTCTCCTCTTCGAGAACGCGCAGCGAGTAGCGTACCTTGTGGTGGGGGTAGCCCGTCTCGTTGGACATCTTGACGATGCCGATCGGTTCGTTCTCGA
>Ga0207718_100759_pt1 | contig 23190 bp, 28 predicted proteins | sample A23M2SouthBayCA_FD_187749 | JGI IMG/M metagenome (GOLD analysis project Ga0207718, IMG submission 187749) | Aerobic enrichment media microbial communities from Eden Landing Ponds, California, USA - A23 M2 (SPAdes) | ecosystem: Environmental > Aquatic > Marine > Unclassified | place: Emeryville... | reverse complement strand
CAGGTAGGCCCCCGGCATCGGTTCCCACAGGCGCGGGAAGCGCCCATAATGGAATCGTCTGATGGGAGGCTCAACCGATGACAACTGTATTCAGAGTGGTCACACTGGCGGTACTGCTGGCGATGGTCACAGGCTGCGCCCGTTATGCCGTTACGGATTACGACAGCAACGCCGGTTTCGACCGCTACAGCAGCTACCGCTTTGCCGAGCGTGATGAGAACGCCATTCAGGGCCTGGACGCCGCGCGCATCGAACGGGCTCTGGAACAGGCACTGACCGGAGAAGGCTTCACCCGGGCGGATGTGGAGCCGGACGTGCTCGTGCGTTACCGGATTGAGGACGAAATAAGGACTGAATCACGGGGGCCCAGCCTGGGCCTTGGCTTTGGATTCGGGCGCAGCCCCTTCACCTTTGGCGTGGCCCACAGCCCGGTTCAGACCCGCGAAATACGCGAAGGCCAGCTGGTGGTGGAGATGGTGGATCCCACCATTGATCAGGTGGTCTGGGAAGGAAGGGGCCGGCGTTACCTGAGTGAAAACCAGGATCGGGAAGAGCGTACCAAGCTGATTGACCAGGTTATTGAGGCCATGTTCAAACAGTATCCGCCTCAGCCCTGATCGCCCCCAGCCGTTCCATCAGGTCCTCGACGCCACCCAGGGCCATGGGGCGGGCCAGCAGGAACCCCTGGATCCAGTCACAGCCGGCGTTCTCCAGGATCGCCCGCTGTGCCTCCGTCTCCACACCCTCAGCGATCACGCCAATGCCAAGGGTATGGGACAGCTGGATGATGCCCTCCAGAAGGTGACGATCCCGCTCGTTATCCGCAATCGGGTCCACAAAACTCTTATCGATCTTGAGAATATCCGGAGCGAATTCACGCAGGTAGTTCAGACTGGAGTAACGCACGCCGAAATCATCGATGGCGATCTTCGCGCCGATGCTGCGCAACCCCGCGAACAGCCGGCGGGAATAGGCCGGCTCCTCCATCAGCGAACTCTCCGTCAGTTCAAGCTCCAGCATGCCTTCCGGTACATTCCAGGCCTCCATCAGCCGCCGCGTTTCCGTCAGCAGGTGTTCATCCTGCAGCTGCCGCGCCGACACATTGACCGCCAGCACGAAATGCTCCGGCAGCCCGCGCCCGCGCCAGTCGTGGATGCAACGGCAGGCCTGTTCGATCACCCGCACCCCCACATCCACGATCAGGCCGGTCTCCTCGAGAAGGGGAATGAACTCCCCTGGTGAGATCATGCCGTGCTCGGGATGCTGCCAGCGCAGAAGGCACTCGGCACCGTCCATGCGGGTACCCTGGACATTGAACTGGGGCTGATAGTGCAGCTCAAACTCCTGATTCTCCACTGCCCTGTGGATGTCCGCCTCGAGCCGAAGGCGTTCGGTGGTGGCAGGATTGTCACTCTCGTCGAAGTAGGACCAGTTGTTGCGACCCTGGCGCTTGGCACTGTACATGGCCACATCCGCACTGCGGGTGAGGCTTTCCGCATCGCCGCCATCCCGCGGGAACAGCGCCACGCCAACACTGAGGGTCAGGAAGGAATCCTCCCCCTGGAGCCGGTAGGGCCGCGAGAGATCATTGATGATCGCGCGCACGATGGTTTCGCGCTGTTCGGTATCCTGACGACGGGAAAGCAGGACCGCGAACTCATCCCCACCCAGCCGGGCCAGAAACCCCCGCCCCTCGACGACGCTCTGGAGCCGCCGGGCCACCTGGCGCAGCAGTTCGTCACCCGCGCTGTGACCCAGTGAGTCATTGATGTACTTGAAGCGGTCCAGATCCAGAAACAGCAGGGAAAACGTCAGGTTGTTGCAGGTGGCGTCCTGACACTGCTGCTCCAGCCGTTCATGGAAAAGATAACGGTTGGGCAGTCCGGTGAGACGGTCGTAGTAAGCGGCTTCGTAAAGGGCTTCCTGCTGATGGTGCTGCTCCGTGATGTTCTCAGCTACCCCGACCATCCGGACCAGTTCACCCTGTTCGTCACAGATCGGGTAGGCACGGTCCTCAAGCCACAGCCAGGTGCCATCCGCATGCTGGACACGGTACTGCTGTGTGATGCTCTGGCAGCTGCGGATGATGTGTTCCAGCGTGCTGGTAACCCGCTCGCTGTCCTGGGGATGGACGCTTCGAAGCCACAGGTGTCGATCCTCAAGCAGGTGTTGCGCGGGCAATCCCCAGATGGATTCGACCGCCGGAGACACATAGCTCAGGCGCTGATGCACAGGATCCCAGATCCAGAATACCTCCGGGATATGTTCTGCCATCTCCTGGAACCGCGCCTCGCGCTCCACCGCCTCACGGCTTATACCAGCAATGGCCGCGTACAGACTCCGCATGGCCAGGTAAAGGAGCACCCCTGTCAGGGCAATGTAGAGCACCCCTTTCCAGGTCTGCAGGTTTCTGGCTGTTTCAGGATCCTTTACCAGGGTGGCCAGCCAAAGGTCACTGAACAGGATCCAGCTGGTTCCAAACAGGACATACAGGACCACGATCAACAGCGGCCCCCGCTGCAGAAGCAGGGGCCAGTGGTAACGGATGTCATTACTCCGGTTAAGGGGTCCGGACCGCTTTGCCATCAACGCTCTCCAGCGTCATTGCTCACTCGATACCAGGTCTCAGGTCCACCCAGGAGGGGTCATGGTCCGAGGCTCGCCAGGGTTCCTGCGCGGAGACGGTCAGCGACTCCGGCAACCCATTGCGTTCTTCCCTGCTGTAGTGGAGCAGCGGCGGTTCATCGGCATTGATAGGCTGGATGCCGGCCGCCTCCACGGTAACCTCTGATTCTCCTGCCAGTAGAATATAGTCCAGTGTTCCCGACTGTGCCCGGTAGATGTAACTGCTGGCCGGGTTTTCATGACGATGCAGAAGAATATTGCGGTATCCGGCCTGCTCCAGCAGCGACAGGGGGGTCTCCCGCGCATAGGCGTTGAGATCGCCCACCAGAACAACGTTTGGCGCTTCCATCGGTTCCCTGAGCTGCTCCAGCCACTGGAGCAGGCGGCGGGTTGCCGCATTCCGGTGGGCGCTCCAGCAGCCCTCACCATCCCCCTGCGCCGCGTTGCGGCCACTGGCTTCACCGCAGCGCTTGCTCTTGAAGTGGTTGACCACCACGAGAAACACAGCACCGGATGCGTGATGACGAAAGCGCTGGGCTACGGGCGGGCGACTGCCCTGGTTGAAGGGAGGCGAGCGCAGAACCTCCGGCTCGCCCACAGGCCCAACCCGTTCGCTGCGCCAGGCGAGGCCCACGGCGATGGCATCATCACCCGGCCGGCGCTGCGGGCGGGCATACTCCCAGCTGCCCTCAAGATCGGCCGTGAGGGAGGCGATGGCACTGCCTTCCACGGTACCATCGTTCTCCAGCTCCACCAGCCCGATGATGTCCGCCGCCAGGCCATCCAGTGCCGTCACCAGGCGCTGGTGCTGGGCCTGCCAGGCCGCCGCGGATTCCGCGCCACGGGCAGAGGGGAAACCGCCGCCCCTGCCATCACCGTTGAAATAGTTCTGCAGGTTGAAGCCCGCCACCCGGATGATGCCGTCCTCCGGCCGTTCGAGCGGCTCCGGTGGGGGATTCAGCGTCCGGACCGTCGGTGCCGTTGTGGGCTGGAGCCGCCAGTCGCCATAGCGGTAATCGAGAACCCCCTCCACATCCTTCAGCGCGTCCCCCACGCGCAGCCGCCGGTCGGCTTCGTAGTGACGCAGCACCCACTCCGGAAGGGCGGAGAACTGGCTACGGCTCCCGTCATCCAGCAGCAGGCTGCGTTCCTGGTTGTGCTCGGCCACCTGCCGTACCGCCTCACCGGGTTCCGCAACCTGGGTAGGCTGGAACAGGCGCCCGTCCGCCAGGGTGATCACGCCGTAACGCGCCAGCCCATAGAGTCCGGTAATGGTGGCCCCGTGCTCCAGGCGGACCCTCATCCCCTCGCGCGCCTCCTTCCCCTCGCTGTCCAAGGGAAGGGACAACGGCGCGGCTTCGGGCAGCCCCGGGTCGCCGCAACGGGCCTCGATGCGGGCCTCGGAAAGCTGGGTCATGCCGTGGTATTCCCCGGCTTCACCACGCACCCGAAGCCGCTCTCCCGGCGACACATCCGCTCCGGGCGCGTAAATGAACAGGCCACGGGACGCCGGCCCCTGAGCGGGCGCCCGCGTCTCCTGCTGGATGAAATACCCACCCAGTTCCTCACGGGCGCTGAAATCCGCCGTGACAATGCCTTCCGTCAGCACGGTGCGACCGTCCAGTGGCGTGACCGCTGCCGTGCCCTGGATACGCTCCACCGCTGTAACCGCTCCGTGGCAGCCCGTTTCACCCGCCGCCGGCAATGGCCAGAACCAATAGCTGAGAGCGAACCAGAGCGCTATGGCCACTAACACCAGCCATACCGGCACCCACCTGAGGCTGTACATCGACGTGTTCCCTCCCGCTGTAACCTGTGGACAACCCCTATGGGTGAACCCAGCTCCCCACAGTAGACTAACAGAAGGTCGATCATGGATGCCGTGCAGGATTTTAGTCCTCCAAGGCACAATGATGCCGATCGGATGCTAAAATACCGCGTGCACAAATATGAGCAGGCAAATTAATGGATGGTAGGATGGCAGGCAGCCAGCCCAAGCGGAGTGCCGATAACATGAATAACCGTCAGTTCCCCTTCAGTGTCGCCCGCATTGCCCGTCGCTGGCGCAAGCTGCTCGACGAGCGTCTCAAGGATCTCGGTGTCACACAGGCACGCTGGAGCACCATGGTCGCCCTCCACCGTGGCGGCGAAGGGGTAACCCAGCGGGAGCTGGCGGAGTTGATGTCCATTGAGAACCCCACGCTGGTACGGCTGCTCGACAACCTGGAATCCCAGAAGCTGATTGAGCGTCGCCCCTGTGAGCAGGACCGCCGGGCCCGCCGGCTGCACCTGACCGACCGCGGTGAATCCTTCATCCAGAAGCTTGATGAACGGGCCGAAGGCCTCCGTGAGCAGCTGCTGAGTGGCATCAGTGACGACGAGCTGGCAACATGTCTTGATGTGTTTGAACGCATCCTGGCCAACGCCGAAGCCGCGAGTACGGATCAGCAGGATCTTGCTGTCACTGACGAATCGAAATAGTCTCCCCCGGACCCTTGGCGCACTCTGCCTGTGGGCGTTCACGATCGTGCCGCCCGCCAACGGGCAGGTTCATGAGTGGCAGCCCGGCGACACCATCATCGGCAAACCCACCTGGGTCACCACAGCCTACGAGGACACTTTCGCCGGCATCGGCGAGAACCGTGGTTTCGGTTTTCTCGAGATGGTGCGCGCCAATCCGGACGTGGACCCCTGGCTGCCCGGGGACGGCACCCGCATAAGGCTCCCTTCCCGCCGGATTCTGCCCTCGGGCCCCCACGAGGACATTGTCATCAATCTTGCCGAGTTCCGGCTCTATCATTTCCGGGACGACCAGGTGGTGACCTACCCGGTGGGCATTGGCAACTCCAGCACGCCCTCACCACTGACCCGGACCAGTGTGCGCATGCGCCTGGAATCCCCTGCCTGGTACCCACCCGAGTCCATCCGGGAGGAAGCTGCCGAGGAGGGCCGCAAACTGCCGGCAGAGATCCCGCCAGGCCCCTCCAACCCCCTCGGGCCCTTTGCCCTCCAGCTGGAGGAGGACGGCTACCTGATCCACGGCACCAACAAACGCTTCGGGGTTGGCCAGCGGGTGAGTCACGGCTGCATCCGGATGTTCAATGACGACATCGAAGAACTGGTCTGGGCCACGCCCAAGGGCAGTGACGTGCGGATTGTTGACGAGCCCGTGAAGGCGGCCGTTCAGGGCAATACCATATGGCTGCAGGTTCACGGGCAGAAAGAAACCCTCAGTGAGGCCGACCGCGACCGGCTGTGGCGGCAAGCGGAAACAGCCCTGGAAGGGATCCGGAGGAATGAGCCCAGGGTTGAAATCTACCGCGGCCGGGTGGAGGACGCCGTTGAGCGGGCCAGCGGCCTTGCGGTCCGGGTCGGCATGGTCGTGGACAAGGCGCCGGGATGGCGCTACTGGCGCTCCAGCAGGTAGTCCAGGCTGGCGCCGTAGTCCGGGGCAAAGACTTCCAGGAAATACGCCACTTCAGGCAGCGCCTCGGCTTCCAGCCGCGAGCGGATCTGCCGCGCCGCCTGCTCGAACTCCCGGTTGCCCGCCCGCAGCTCCGCCTCGCACTTGAGCAGAGCGGCCAGCCGGTCCGCCGCCTTGATCAGCTCCGCCGTGCTGTCACTCCAGCTGCTTTCTTCCAGGTAGGGCGCCAGCGCCGGGCGCAGTGTCTCCGGCAGCAGGTCCAGCAGCTCCTTCTGGGCCCGGTGCTCAACGTCCGCAAAGGCCTCGCGCATGACGCTGGAGTAGTACTTCACCGGTGTCGGCATGTCACCGGTGATCACCTCCGAGGCATCGTGATAGAGAGCGGCCGCGGCAATGGCGTCGGCGTTGACGTTCCCGTCGTAGTGCGTGTTGCGGATGGTTGCCAGAGCGTGGGCCAGGACCGAGACCTCCCAGGAATGCGTGGCCACATCCTCCTCAATGGCGTTGCGCATCAGCCCCCAGCGTCGGATCCAGCGCAGGCGGCCAAGGTAGGCGAAGAAGGGACTGGTGCGGCGTGCCATGATCCGGTAACTCCATCAAGCGGTGGTCGTTCACGGCGCCATTATACGGCCATGAAGCTGGCACCGGGCAACGCCGGCGCGAACGTGTTAGTGTTCTGGCGACAACACTCAGGAGGTAAACCGTGGACATTGGCGACATGCGCCGCGATTTTGAAAGCGAGGGGCTGGAGCATGAGCAGCTGGACGACTGCCCCTTCCGCCAGTTCGAACACTGGTTCGCCCAGGCACAGGAGGCGGGCATCGAGGACGCCAATGCCCTGACACTGGCCACCGCGGATGCCCAGGGCTGGCCCACGGCCCGCACCGTTCTGCTCAAGTACTTCGATGCCGCCGGCTTCGTGTTCTACACCAACTACGGCAGCCGCAAGGCCAGGGCGTTGGAAGAGAATCCACGCGCGGCCATGCTTTTCCCCTGGGTGGTGCTCAACCGGCAGGTGACCATTGAGGGCGCTGTGGAGAAGGTGAGCCGGCAGGAGTCACTGAAATACTTCACCTCGCGCCCCGAGGGCAGCCAGCTGGGTGCCTGGGTCTCCCATCAGAGCGCGGTGATCGAATCCCGCCAGGCGCTGGAGGCAAAGCTCCAGAGCATGAAGCAACGCTTCCGCCAGGGGCGGATCCCGCTGCCGGATTTCTGGGGTGGCTACCGGGTGATCCCCGAACGCATCGAGTTCTGGCAGGGCCGGCCCAGCCGGCTGCATGATCGTTTCGAGTATCGCCGGGAAGGTGATGGATGGCGGATCCAGCGTCTTCAGCCGTAGCGCCACCGCAGCTTTTCAGTGGGCCGCCCGGCAATGGTGAGCAAGTCTCGCTGAATGCCGCGGAAAAGGCTCGACTCGACGCCATGGCGGACGCCGGACGCCGGAGCACCTACGCGACGGCCCGCCTGCTATGGCGCCAGGGGGCCCGGCACTTCACCCGGACCCATGGACTGGCCTGCCCGGATTTCAGCCAGCTCCCGGCCGGCGGTGCCATCACCCCCGCTGATGCCGGCTTCAGGAGCAGCCTCTGCCACACCCAGACCCTGGTGCTGGCGGCATTCAACCCGGGGCCCATCGGGGTGGATGCCGAGCCGGTGGATCGCCAACCGCCCTGGCAGCCGCTCGCCCGGCGCTGGTTTGCAGCCCCGGAAACGGATTGGCTTCGGGCGCAGGACCAGCCTGAAGACGCCTTCCTGACGCTCTGGACCCTGAAGGAGGCCTGGATCAAGGCCACCGGGCGGGGCATTGCCGGCAATCTGCAGGCACTGGTGTTCGACCCTGAGCGCAACCGGGTTGTTCTTGACCGGCCGGGTCCAGCCTGGCGCATAGCCACCACCACGGTTCAGGGCCACCGGCTGTGCGTGGCCTGGCAGGGGCATGCAATGCCCGAATGGCGACATGACGGGGTAATCCGTGACGCGCACTGGCACTTACACAGGGTGGGTTCAGCATGAAGAATGTGACGGAACGCAGTGACGGGCGCTGCCCCTGGTGCGGCGATGCGCCGGATTACATCGAGTACCACGACCGGGTCTGGGGCCGTCCTGTAACGGACCGGAATGAGCTGTTCGAAAAACTCTGCCTGGATGGCCAGCAGGCCGGGCTGAGCTGGCTGACGATCCTGCGCAAGCAGTCAGGCTACCGGCAGCGGTTCGAGGCATTCCAGCCCGAGCGTCTGGCCGGCTGGGGCGAGCCGGAGATCGAAGCGGCTCTCTCGGACACCGGCATTGTCCGCAATCGCCGCAAGGTTGAGGCCATTGTCGGCAACGCCCGGGCACTTCTGGCCATGGAACAGGATGGCGAGGCCTTCAGTGCCTTCCTGTGGTCGTTCGTGAACCATCAGCCGATCATCAACGAATTCCATGATGTGCAGGAAATTCCGGATGAAACCGCGGAGTCCAGGGCCATGTCCCGGGCGCTGAAAAAACGGGGCTTCCGCTTCGTCGGCCCTACCATCTGCTATGCCTTCATGCAGGCGGTCGGCATGGTCAATGACCACCTCCTGGGGTGCCCGGTCCGGGAGGAAACCGTCGCCCAGAGCCGCGGGGTGGCGCTGTGATCACGGAATTCGTGGCCGTCGCGGCCGGCAGCGCGCTGGGCGGGCTCTGCCGCTTCCACCTGACGGGTTGGATTGACCGGCGCACCCACACGCCACTGTCCTTCGGCACCCTCGCGGTGAACACCCTTGGGGCCTTTCTCCTCGGGCTTCTGGCCGGCACGCTCGGGGGGACAGCAGACCAGCCCGTGGCTGCTGCCCTGGCCATGACGGGCTTCTGCGGGAGCTTCACAACCGTGTCTTCCTGGTCACTGCAGACGCTGACCCTGGCCCGCACGCACCGGGCTGGGACAGCGCTCGTGAACCTGGCCGCCACACTGGTGGCCGGGCTGGGGGCGGTCATTCTGGGACTGGCAATGACAGGAGGCGGGGCGTGAACCAAGGGATCACCAACCTCTGGGTCGCACTGGGTACAGCACTGGGCGGGATTCTGCGCTACGGAGTGGATGGATTCATGGCCCCGGGGGCCACGTTCCCCTGGAGCACCCTTGTCGTGAATACCGTCGGCTCCCTTCTCATTGGCTGGGTTGCCGCGCGTGCCACCACGCCCTCATCACGGTTCGCGCACGCCGACATCCATGCTTTCCTGGTCCCGGGGGTCTGCGCCGGGTTCACCACATTCTCGGTATTCAGCCACGAGACCCTTATCCTGCTGCGCTCAGGCGCCGTAGCGGCGGGGATTGCCAACATGACGGTCACTGTCGTGCTGATGCTGGCCGCCGCCGCTGTGGGTCTGGCAGCAGGCCGGCGGAACATGACAGATCACACAGACTGAGGGCACGGGCAAACCAGATACCACCACGCCATCGTATCTCTCGATACACCACAGGGCATGATGGGACCCGGTTATGCGTATTCAGCTACCCGCTCTCCGCGACGCGGCACAACGTGTCGAGTACACCGAAATCCGTTCACTGGAAGGCCAGTTCTACATGATCCGTGTGCTGCTGGACGGTCAGCAGCGGGTTCTTTCGGACGACCATAACACCACCATGCTCCTTCCCAGCATCCCCGCCGCCAATGAACTGCTCGACGAGGCGGGCATTGCCACCCGGGAACTGGTCCATGATTCGGCCTACAACGAAATGGTCGGTCTGGATGAGGTGGGCATTGATCCTCTGCGCATCCCCACAGGGAGATACCGCTGATGCTTGCAATACGCCCGCTTGCATTCACCTTCGGTCTAGCGGGGCTGACCCCCTTCGTAGCCACGCTTGCCATCATGGTGTTTTCCACCCATCACGGCCCGCTGGGCACCCAGCTCTTCTACCTGTACAGCGCGGGGATACTGGCGTTCCTCAGCGGCGTCTACTGGCCTGTAAGCATGCAGATGGGGGAGCACAGCTATCCGCTGTCCCCCATCCACGCCATGTTCCTGAGTCAGGTGTTCTTCGTTTCCGCGGGGCTGACGCTGCTGCTGGACTGGCACTTACAGGCACTGATCTTCCCGGTCCTGTACATCCTTCTGTGCCTTGCGGACTGGTTTACCCTGCCCGGCTACTGGCCGCGCTGGTACCTCAATCTCCGGCTTATGCTGACAACGGGGGTGGTGGCGTGCCAGGCAGCGGCTGCCACCTGGCTCTACCTGGTGAACTGAGGCTGGGATTCAGTTGCCGGCCACATCCGCAAACAGGGCGGCATGCTCACGCAGCTTGCTGAGTGCGCCCTTTTCGATCTGGCGCACCCGCTCACGGCTGATGCCCAGCTCCTCGGAGATCACCTGAAGCGTTTCCGGCTCGTCCCGGTTGATCCCGAATCGCCGACCCAGGATATCCGCTTCGCGTTCACGCAGCAGGTGGAACAGATCCTTCAGCAGGCGCGCCTGATCCCGTTCCTCCAGAGGCGATTCCCCTTTGTTGCCGCTTTCATCGGCAAGGGTGTCGCCCAGTTCCAGATCCCCTTCACTGGAAATCGGCGTGGCGGTGGAGACCTCCGGACGGGCAAAGCCCAGCAGTTCATCCACGCGCTCCGGCGTGGTTCCGGCCGCCTCCGCCAACTCATAGCGGTCTGGCTGGGAACCGGTTTCGCGCTGGAGACGGGCCTCCACAGCCTGCAGGCGGCGGATCTCATCCACCACATGGTCGGGCGTACGCACCACACGGCGACCGCGCTTGATGGCCCGCTTGACCTCTTCGGAGATCCACCAGTAGGCGTAGGTGGAGAACTTGAAGCCACGGGTCGGATCAAAGCGCTCCACGGCCTTGATCAGGCCCAGGTTGGCCTCCTGGATCAGGTCCGGCAAGGGCAGACCCCGGCCCTGCTGGCCCCGGGCGATGTACACCGCCAGCCGAAGGTTGCTCTGGATGAGTTCACGCCGCCACTTTCGCAGGTCCGCCAGATGCTGGCGTGCCTGCTCGCTGAGCGAACCGCTGTGAGCTTCCACCCGGGCAAGCACTTCCCGGATGGTGAGCGCTTCCAGTTCGGGTTCCGCGATTTCCGCGAGCAGACCGCGAAGGGTCTGTTCCAGTGACTGCCCCAGGTCGCGTTCCGCTTCCCTGCCGAGAAGCGAAAAGCGATGGGCATCCCGGAAATAGTGACCGACGACGGAAGCTGGCTCCTGATCGTCGAGCCCTTCCGGCTCGGCTGACGCCGGTTCCTTCCAGGTTTCCGTCGTATCGGCCCTGACGTCGTCAACCAGCTCACGGTCACGCTGTTCCATTGGGTTTAACAGCGTATCCATAGTATTCCCCTGGTTGATGGTTCTATCTATATATACTGTATGCGGTCGTTTATGGATGACTCAATGCGCCCGCGAGTGTTACAGGGCGGAAGGGCGGGAGCCCCTGTCAGACAGGGGCTCTGAAGCAATAGCAGCGTCTCATCACAGCCATTGAGACAGCCAATCAGGCCGCAACAATGGCGTATTCATGCTTATGGGGCTCAATCAGCTTACCGTGCAGGGTAGCGATGGCACGCTCGTAGTCACTTTCCTCCACCACGAACTGCATGTCCACCTGGCGCATGCACTGGTGCATGGCCAGCACCGGGATCTCCGCATCCTGCAGGGCGTTGACCGCCGTGGCCAGCAGTCCTGGCACCTGCATGTCACTGCCAATGGCCGACACCATCGCCACCTTGCGGGTGGAGATCTCCGCCGACGGAAAGACTTCTTCCAGCGCTTTCACCAGCCGCTTCACGTTGCGCAGCGAGGTATCCACATAATGCGTGATGGTGTTGGCGTTGGTGTCCTTGCTGATGAAGTGCACCTTGAAGCGCGACAGAATCTCCAGGAACTTGCGGTCCGCCCCGGGCTCGCCGAGCATGTCCTGGTCAAATACCTCGATACCAAAGACGTGCCGCATGCCGGCCACGATCTCAACCTGTGGCTTTTCGCTCACATAGTCGCGGGTGATCAGGGTACCGGTGTGTTCCGGTTCGAAGGTATTCTTTAGCCGCAACGGAATATCCGCCTGGCGCATGCCCTTGGCCGCGCGCGGGTGAATCGCTTCCATACCCAGGTTCGCGAGCTGGTCCGCCACGTCGTAGTTGGTGCGGCCCAACGGCACCACCTTTTCCGCATCCACGATCTTTGGGTCAGCGGAGCTGAGATGGTACTCCTTGTGGATCACCGCCTCCTTCGCTTCGGTCATGCACGCGATCCGGGAGAAGGTCATCTCGCTGTAGCCGCGGTCGAAGGTGCGCATCAGCCCTTCCTTGCACTGCGCGTAACCGGTCACGATCGCCAGCTCGCGGCTCAGGTCGATCTTGTCGAACGCCTGGGAGACCTTCTCATCCAGCGGCAGGGTTTCGGTATCACGCCAGCCCGTCAGGTCCACCAGCCGGGCGTTGTAGCCCTCATTCTGCAGCAGCAGCGTGGTGTTGAAGGCACTGTGGGCCTCACCGATGCCGGCGAGCATCTCGCGCACCGTCAGCAGATGGTCCTCCAGCTGGAAATGGCCGTAGGAGCACAGCCGCTGCAGGTCGAGCAGGCAGTTGCGCACCCCCTCGATGCGCTCAGCGATGAACTGGTCGGCCTGCTGGCTCAGCAGCTCGTCGCCGAAAAGCTCCTCATTGATCTCGCACAGGTATTTGGAGAGTTTGGTGAGCTCATCTCCCCAGGCCCAGTCGGAGTCGGACTGGGAGAACAGGGCATAGACCCCTGCGTCGCCGCTCTTCTTGTGTTCCAGAAGCCGGTCCGTGACGCCGCCATAGGCGGAGACAACGAAGATGCGATTGTAGACATCGCCTTCCTCGCGGTTGGCGAGAATGATGTTGTCGCGAACGGCGGTATAATCCGACATGGACGTACCACCGATTTTTTCTACCGTATGTTCTGCCATAGTACCGTTCTTAGGTTGATTCTGACTTTGCGCCCCGGAACCGACCGGTTTTCCTGCCAACCAGTGTAGCCGGCACCGGAGCCGTATGCTGTTTCAGTGAGCGTTCACGTCGAAGGGCCCGATCCGGAACAGGATCTCGGAATCGTGCTGCCCACCGAAATGGGCCTCACTGTCAAAGAAAATGGAGTGCTGTGTCTCCGCGCCCAGATCCCGCGCAAAGGAACGGAACAGGCCCCAGGAGGCCTCGTTGTCCTCGGTGATGGTGGTGTCCATGAAGCAGACGTTGCGGCAGGCCGGGCGCTCCACAATGAAGCGCAGCATGCGCTTACCCAGCCCGGTGCCACGGGCTTTCTCATGCACCGCCACCTGCCAGACGAAAACGGTGTCCGGCTTCGTGGGTGGAATGTACGCGGAAATGAACCCCACCAGCTCGCCGTCAAGCTCGGCGGCCACGCCGGTCTCGGCAAAGTGGGAGCACTGGAGAAGGTTGCAGTAGATGGAATTGGGGTCGAGCGGCGGGCATTCGGCAATCAGCCGGTGTAACCGGTAGCCGTCCGTGTCCGTTGGTTGCCGGAGCTCGATTGCCTCCGCCCTGGAGGTCTCGCTGGTCATTCGGTCTGAGTTCACCCAACCATCGGAGCTGTGCCCGCTGTTCTGGCTGAGTGCCTTTGCCGTTGATTTTAGAGGCTTTTTTCAAGCCCTGTATGGGATAATACGTAGTCCATTATAAAGGCTGGCTGGTGAAAATGGAACCAGCACCCTTCTGGCCCTGTTATCCCAGCCTCCGGCGATGGTACCGCGCGAGCCACTGGATCACCTTCTGCGGCGCATGGGCCTTCTTCCACTCCCCGGCCGTGAACTTCACGCTCTCGTTCCAGGTCGGGTAGGGATGGATGGTGCCCAGGATCTTGTTCAGGCCGATCTTATGCTTCATGGCCAGGATGAACTCGGTCAGCAGCTCGCCGCCGTGTTCACCTGCCACTGTCGCACCCAGGATCTTATCCTTGCCGCGCGGGGTGATGACCTTGATGAACCCATGGTCTTCGCTTTCCGCGATGGCCCGGTCCAGGCTGTCCAGGCCATAGATGGTGACTTCGTAGTCGATGCCCTGTTCCCGGGCCTCGGCTTCATTGAGCCCAACCCGCCCGACTTCCGGTGAGGTGAAGGTCACCCAGGGAGTGACCGAGTAATCCACACTGAAGCGCTTGAACTGGCCGAAAAGCGCATTGACCGCCGCATGCCAGGCCTGGTGTGCCGCCATGTGCGTGAACTGGTAAGGGCCGGCCACGTCGCCGCAGGCGAAGATGTTGGGGTAGACCACGCTCAGGTCGTCGCCGGTCGGTACCGTACCCTGTGGGCCGGGTTCGATGTTCAGGGTCTCAAGGCCCAGGTCTTCCGTATTACCCTTGCGGCCAACGGCTACCAGCACCTGGTCGAAGGGTATCCGCTCCGTCTCCCCGTTGTGTTCGCAGTAAACCACGCGTTCGCCATTCTCGATCGCAAAATGGCTGGCCCTGTGACCGAGGCGGACGTCCAAACCTTCCTCACGGAAGCGGTTGAGGACCAGTTCGGAGACATCGGTATCCTCACGCGGAAGGAGTCGGCCCCCCTGTTCAATCTGGGTCACATGGGTGCCCAGCCGCGCAAAGGCCTGACTGAGCTCAGAACCGATGGGACCGCCACCGAGCACCACCAGACGCCCCGGCTGTTCCTCGATCTCCCAGAGATTCTCCGAGGTCAGCGGATCGACCTCCTCGATACCGGGAATCGGCGGCACGAACGGCTTGCCACCGGTGGCGATGACCACGGTCCGGGTGGTGATGCGGCGTTTGGCGCCGTTTTCATCCAGCTCAATCTCCCAGGGGGTGACGAAGCGAGCGGAGCCCTGGATGCAGTCGACGCCCAGGCTGGTGAACCGCTCCACCGAGTCATTGGGTTCAATGGTCCGGATCACACTGTGAATCCGCTTCATCACACTGGCGAAGGGGATTTTCGGCTCACTGGCCTCCAATCCGTACCGGTCCGCCTGGCGCATCATCTGGGCGACCCTGCCCGAGCGGATCAACGCCTTGGAGGGTACGCAGCCGGTGTTGAGGCAATCACCGCCCATTTTCCCTCGCTCCACCAGTGCTACTTTCGCGTTGACGGTGGCGCCAATGTAGGCGGACACCAGACCGGCACTGCCGCCGCCGATCACGACCATGTTGTAGTCAAAGCGCTCGGGCTTCGGGAAATCCGCATAGAGCCGCTTCTTCTGGATGCGGCCCACCACAAACCTGGCAATGAGCGGGAAGACGCCCAGAAGGACGAAGGACAACAGCAGCTCCGGGGAGATAATGTCCCCCATGCGCTCGATCTGCGCGAGCTGGGTTCCGGCATTCACGAAAACCGCGGTGCCGGGCAGCATGGCGAGCTGGCTCACCCAGTAGAAGGTCCAGGTTTTCATTCCGGTCAGACCCAGAACGATGTTGATCACGAAGAACGGAAAGACCGGGATCAGGCGCAGCGTGGCCAGATAGAAAGCGCCGTCCCGCTGGATGCCATCATCGATCTTCTTCAGATAGCCCGCGTAGCGCTTCCTGAGAGTGTCACGGAAGAGGAAGCGCGCCACCAGAAACGCCAGGGTCGCGCCAATAGTGGAGGCAAAGGAGATCACCAGTAACCCCCACCCAAACCCCAGGAGCGCCCCACCGGCCAGGGTCATGACAGCAGCGCCCGGCAGGGAAAGGGCGGTAACAGTGACGTAGATGACAAAGAACAGCGAAAGACTGACAAGCAGATTTTGCTCGATCAGCGCTGCCAGGTTCGCCTGATGGTCCTTGAGCACCCCAAGTTCCAGAAAACGGCCCAGATCGAAAACGAAAAAGACGCCAATCAACAGCACAATCGTGCCAGCAACCACTTTCTTGCTGTTACTCATCCTTGCATTCCTTCTGGTAATGAATAGCTCGCTGATACTCCGACGCGAACCGGTCGATGACGTTACAGGTATCGGCGTATTAAAAGCCACCAGCAGGATACGCATTCAACACCTTCGCCGATCCACGACAGCCTGGATCTTCTGGCGCACACTACCGTTGTGAATGGTTTTTTTACGCCACTACGACCAACCCGTTATGATTCAGAACGGTCTATGACGCTTGCGGGCGACTCTATTCATGGAACAGGCGATAACGGACGAGCAGCAACTTATCGAGAGGCTGCGCCAGCGTGATTCCGCGGCCTTCCACGAGGCGGTTCAGCGCTTTTCCGGTGCCATGCTGGCAACGGCCCGCAGCATGCTCGATCCTTCAACCGCTGAAGACGTGGTTCAGGAGACCTGGGTTGCTGTGGTGGATGCCATCGATGGTTTTGAGGGCCGTTCGGCTCTAAAGACGTGGTTGTGCACCATCACCGCCAACCGCGCCCGCAACCGTTTACGCCGTGGTAAGCGGGAAACGCTGACGGACTTCCAGTCACCACTGGACCCCGCTCTCGAGACCCGTTTCAATGAGGGTGGCGGATGGTCTCAGCCAACCCAGCCCTGGGGATCCGAATCGGCCGATGAGCTTCTTGAAAACGAGGCCCTTAAGGACTGCCTTAACAAGCATTACGAGGCTCTCACGGAAACCCAGCGTGCCGTCTTGATGATGCGCGACATCCAACAGATGGCGTCTGAGGACGTCTGTCGCATTCTGGGCCTTTCGAATTCCAACCTGCGCGTCACCCTTCATCGGGCAAGACAGAAACTGTTCACCATGATTGAAGGCTTCCGGGAGACGGGCGAATGCTAAAATGCAACGAGGTCACGGCCCTGGCCAGCGATTGGCTGGACAGCGAGCTGACGTTCACGGACCGCATGCGCATTCAGGTTCACCTTTTGATGTGCCGCCACTGCCGGAACTTTGTGGATGGCATGGCTGCCACCCGCAACGCAGTACGCGCCGGTATCCCGGAGGAGGCACTCTGCACGGCGGACCTTGAAACACGCATCCAGAACCGGCTGGATCAGCGACTTACAGGGGAGGCCATCAAGGCTGAACCGTCACAGGCACACGTCTCAGCCGGTAACGACAGGATTTTCCAGCCCGTCGGCGACAGTGATGACGCGCGCGTACAGGCGGTGTTCGCGGATATCCGCGAACATGAGGGATATGTTCCCAACCTGTTCCGCAGTTACGCCCACAACCCGGAACAGCTGGAGCAGGTATGGGGTCGTGTGCGCAGCCTGATGTTCGGTGGGCGGCTCTCGGCGACACTCAAGAACGCCATCGCAACGCTGATTTCCCAGGACAACGGCTGTGATTACTGCGTTTATCACCACCACCGGATGCTGTGCCGACTTGGTATCAACACCAATACACTCAAGCGTTTCCTGGCGACGGCTCAGGCGGATTTTCTGAATGAGTGCGAACAGGCACTGCTCAGGCTGGTGCGCGAAGCCAACCGGAACCCCCACCAGGTTCCCCCGGAGCTGCTGGAAGAAGCCCGCGCAGCAGGCGCTGACAATGACAATATCATTGAGGCAATGAGCGTGATGGAACTCTACGCGGGCTTCAATCGACTACTGGATGCATTCCGGATCCCGATTGAATCGGAGTTCGCCGACGCACACAGGTCCTCCCTGTAACAATCCCCAGACCCCCGTGTCCTGAATTTGATTGAGTCAGAACCGCAGGGTATGAGGCTTCATGCTCAAATGTCGTGATATCACACTGCTTGCTAGTGATTATGTGGACGGCCGCCTGCGCTGGCGCAAACGCTTCACCCTGTTAGTGCATCTTATGATGTGCCCGCACTGCCGCCGGTTCATCAGCCAGTTCCGCACTGTTGTGCGAATCATACGGGGGCATGCACCGCCACCAGTGGCTCCATCAGTCATCAATCGTTTTGAAATGGCAATCGATGACACACTTGACCATAACGGGCGCCCTCGAGCCGACGAGTGACTGCGGGTTCAGTGGCTTTCAATGACTCGAATATGCATCAGCGAGGCACCGGCATGCGCAAAAAACACTATTCAATGCCTGTCGCCATCATCCTTTGGCTGAGCCTGGGTTTCCAGCCCGGGTCCGCCTCTGAGGAGCATGAGGTGGTGATGTTCTCCATCGACTTCTGTCCCGCCTGCGAGGCCGCCAAGCAGTACTTTGCGGAAAACGGGATCGCCTATAACGAATTCAATCTGGATGAGTCAGAGCGTGCACGCGATGCATTCGAACGGCTCGGGGGACGTGGGACGCCACTGCTATTCCTTGAAGGCGAGAGCATGAACGGTTTCCATCCCCAGCGCTTCCGCGCGTTCTGGCACGAAGCCACGGGAACAGAGTTGCCACAGAAACAGCAGTAGGACCAGGCGCCGAACAACGCGATTGCCTACTGTGATGGCGCTCGGGCAGGGAATGCTACCCGTTGGCCGTGGCTTTGGGATCATTCCTTGGTATCGACGCGTGTGCCTGGAGTACCCCGATCATGTCCTCAGCCAGCAACGTGACCGATTGCGGATCCACACGGCGATGGGCAAAGGTTCTCAGTGCCATGATCTGCGCCTGCCAGAGTCGAGCCAGACGCACGCAATCGGTCTCCGGGGGCAACTCGCCCAGGCTCTGGGCACGCTCCAGCGTGGCGGTCAGATCGCTTTCAATCCGGTCAAACAGTTCATTAACCGTTTCGTTCAGCGCCGACGTATCGGCCGTCGTTTCGAGCAATGTTTTCACCATCATGCAGGCGGCAACAGGCGCATCCCCGGCTCCAGCCTCACCGGTCGCCTCCGCGGCCAGCTGACGCAGGTAAGCGGTCAGCCCATCCAGCACCCTGTCGTGGGCCTGAAGCACCCGCGTCATGCCATTGACCAGTTGTTCGTAATACGTCGTCAGAGCCGCCTGGAACAGGTTCTCCTTGCTGCCAAAGGCGGCATAGATGCTGCCGGGGCGCATGTCCAGAGTGGTTTCCAGATCCTTGAGAGAACAGGCGTGGTAGCCCCTTTCCCAGAACAGGTGGGCGGCTCGCTGGAGTGTGACCTGGTGGTCGTGTCGCGCGGTTCTTGGCATAACGGGGCGCTTTTTGAGTATTCGCTCAATTATAACTTGAGTGGTCACTCAAAAACAGTTACCCTTACTGCGATTTTTGAGTGATCACTCAAAAACAAAGACTGATTCCGGAATTCCAGCCTGAACAATTAAGGAGGCTCCATGAGTACATTCCGTCTGCATGATGTGGAAAGCGCCCCAGAAGAATCCAAGCCCATTCTGGAAAACTCCCAGAAAACCATGGGCATGATCCCCAACGCGCATGCGGTCCTGGCGGAATCGCCGCAGACGCTGAAAGCGTATAACATGCTGCACGAACTGTTCAGCAACACCAGTTTCAACAAGGATGAAATCACCGTCGTCTGGCAGACCATCAACGTTGATAACGAATGCACTTACTGCGTACCGGCCCATACCGCCATCGCCAAGCAGATGGGCGTCTCCGACGACATCTCCCAGGCGCTGCGGGATGAAGCCCCTCTCCCGGATGACAAGCTGGAAGCACTGCGCACCTTTACCCAGCAGGTCATGGCCAAGCGGGGGAATGTCGAAAAGGCTGATCTGGACGCCTTCTTCAAGGCCGGGTATGGCCACCAGCAAGTGCTGGAAGTGGTGCTCGGACTGGCCCAGAAGACCATCAGCAACTACGTTAACCACATGGCGGAGACGCCATTGGACGAACCCTTTCAACCGCTCAGCTGGCAGCGCTCGTAACCCTCTGGCCCATCAGGAAAACTCCGCATGACACCGACGCTGGCGTTCGACGTGTACGGCACCCTTGTTGATCCCTCCGGGATGATCGACCACTTACAGACGTATGTCGGTGCGGAGGCGGAGACCGTCTCCGCCCTCTGGCGACAGAAGCAGGTCGAGTATGCGTTCCGCCGCGGCCTGATGGGGCAGTACGCGGATTTCGGGGTCTGCACGCGGCAGGCTCTGGATTACGCGTTCCAGTCCGTTGGGCAAAAGCTGGATGATGCGACAGCCGATGCCCTCCTGGCCGCCTACCAGAGCCTACCGGCCTTCAGCGACGCCGCGCGCGCACTGGCCACAATGCAATCACATTACCGGCTCTATGCCTTCTCCAACGGTACATCTGAGGCAGTGGAGCGGGTTCTCGTGAATGCCGGGTTGCGTGACTGCCTCACGGGCATTGTCAGTGTTCACGAACTCGGAACCTTCAAGCCCAACCCGGCTGTCTATGAGCACGCGCGCAATGCAACCGGAGCCGGTTCGGGGACACTATGGCTGGTGTCCGGTAACCCCTGGGACGTCATTGGTGCACGCTCGACAGGACTGGAGGCTGCATGGGTCCAGCGGGACCCCAATACCGTGTTTGACCCATGGGGTATCAACCCCACGCTCGTGGTCCGGAACCTGTACGAGCTGGCAAACCAGCTGCCAAAGCTCGCCACATAGAGCTCCCCCCTAGAACACAACCCGCCTTGACCGACAACAATGAACGGGACACGGAATCATCCAGAGTGCTCAGTAACATTGAGACTGACTCTGTGTCGGTATCGGTAGACACTGACGCAAGCACCAAAGGAGATGATTCCGATACCAGTAGCTTCGACCATAAAACCATCAAACTTTTCATTGCCCCGCATCTTGGGTGTCGGACTGATCGCGGCCGTCATTCCCTCAATGTTCATGGTACCGATGTTCAAACTGGGCCTCTCACCGATGCCCGAGCCGCCCAGCCTTGAGTTTGCAGAGATGATACTGGGCCAAAATCTGCCCATGCCCGTCGGATTACTTTTTCACCTAGCCTACGGCTGTTCCGGAGCTTTGTTTACGTCACGCTGCTCAAACCCGGATCTCTCAAGGCAGCACTGGGGCAGGCGGAACTGTCCCTGACCAAGACAGTGCTTACATTCCTTGTGCCCTACCTGGTATCCACCTACACATCCGTTTCGAAGGATCTCCAGCGGACAGAGGAGACACCCGTTCACAAAAGCCAGTCGCACGGCTGAAAGTAAGGCACTATCCTGCCCCCGAAACAGTCACCTAAAAGATGGATGTGCCTTTGTTGAGCGTAAACCGCATTCTGCCTGTCATCATTGCGTGGACGATGCTCCTGATCGCTCCTGCATGGGGTGAGGAAGGACGGCGTACGGTTCTGAAGGGCGCCTATATCGAATTCCCGCCTCTGACGTACACCGACGGGCAGGGAAAACCAGCAGGCCCCTACATGGAGGCAACCAACCGCCTCGCGCGCGAAGCCGGTTACAGGATCGAATGGCGAAGCCTTCCCATTGACCGGATCTACCTCTATCTGCGCGAAGGGAAGCTGGACCTATGGCTGGGGTCGCAGGGTGTGCCCGCGCTCTCGAAGTGGACACTGGAGCCGGACTTCTCGTTCCGCGATATACGCCTGCACGCCTATCACCTTGAGGAGACCGGGCCAGTATCCGATGTTACGGACCTGAAGGGCAGCCACCTGATCCAGATCCGGGGGTACACCTACATGAACCAGCTTGACCCCGCGACGGAAGCCGAAGCAACGCAGGTCGACCAGGCCTCAACACACCGGGCAGCCCTGCGTATGCTGAAGGCGGAACGCGGAGACTACCTGCTGGATTTTGAGGCGCCGGTCACCCAGACGCTGGAGAAACTCTCGTTTCCGGAGATTACACACAGCCCCATCACCTCCTGGGGCACGACACTGGTCTTCTCACGGAAGACTGAGGACGCCCGGCGCATCATCCGGGATTTCGAAGGCGCCTGGACCGAGGAGACCCATTCCCTCAGGCATTGAGGACGGACTCGAACACCTCTTCGTGCAGAATGCGATCCTCCTCACTGAACAGCACCCAGCGCAGACGGCGGACGGACTGCAGGCTCCCCGAGCGGGCCAGAATCGTGCGCGACGCCACCTCCGCGGCCTGTTCCATGGGAAAGCCGAAAGCCCCCGTGGAAATCGCCGGGAAAGCAACGGACTCCAGCCCGGCATCCTCAGCCAGCTCAAGTGCCCGCTGATAGCAGCTGGCAAGCAGGGTTGAAGCGGGGTCGTCCACCCCGTGAACCGGACCCAGGCAATGGATGATGTACCGGTTGGGCAGGTTCGGGGCAGACGTCATCACAGCCTCGCCCGTATTGATGGGCGCCAGGGGACGGGTCTCCTCATCCAGCTCCGAGCCTGCTGCCCGATGGATGGCTCCTGCAACACCGCCGCCCATACGCAGTTCCGCGTTGGCCGCGTTCACGATCGCATCCATATCCGACTGATCGGTGATGTCGCCCTGAACCACCTCCACCTCAATACCGTTCGCCTGGAATCCCATCGGGTCTAACCTCTTTCAATCCACTGTCGTTTCATTATTGGAGCGCTCCGCAGGGTGCGTAAAGAGCCACCGGCCGCTAGCGGGAGAAGAGGTTCAGGACGAGGGTCAGTATCACGCTGACAAGGATCATCGAGGTCAGGGGGACGAACACGCGTGTCTGGCCGCTCTCGTAGCGGATGTCACCGGGCAGCCGGCCAAACCAGCTGAGCAGCCAGGGCATGGTGTGAAGCACCACCCCGATCACCACCAGAATGAGGCCGGCCAGTATGAACCAGCGCGCCATGGCGAACCTCCGGAGGATTCACTGAAAGAAAGCGCCTTCTGGGTTATCCTGCGGCTTTTACCGACAGCGTTCAATGCCCATGGAACCGCAACACGCCTTCAGTGACCAGGAGCGCAGGGCGCTCTATCGATGCATCGCCGAGCGCCGCGATATGCGCCATTTCCTGCCGGATCCGGTCCCGGAAGAGGTGCTGATGCGGGTTCTCCAGGCCGCCCATAGGGCGCCCAGCGTCGGGCTTATGCAGCCCTGGCACTTCATCCGCGTAACGGAACCGCAGTTGCGCGAGCGCATCTATGAAATGGTGAACACCGAGCGGGAGCGTACAGCGGAGGCCCTGGGTGAGCGGGGCAACGAGTTCATGAAACTGAAGGTGGAGGGCATCCGCGACTGCGGGGAACTGCTGGTGGTGACCCTGCGGGATGGCCGCGAAAGGCACATCTTCGGCCGCCGCACACTGCCGGAGATGGATCTGGCGTCCGCCTCCTGCGCCATCCAGAACCTGTGGCTGGCCGCCCGCGCGGAAGGCCTGGGCATGGGCTGGGTATCATTGTTCGATCCCCGGGCGCTGGCCGAACTCCTGTCCATTCCGGAGGAAGGTCACCCCATGGCCATCCTCTGCCTCGGGCATGTCGAGGCGTTCTACGAACGCCCGATGCTGGAGATCGAAGGTT
>Ga0207718_100754_pt1 | contig 23375 bp, 22 predicted proteins | sample A23M2SouthBayCA_FD_187749 | JGI IMG/M metagenome (GOLD analysis project Ga0207718, IMG submission 187749) | Aerobic enrichment media microbial communities from Eden Landing Ponds, California, USA - A23 M2 (SPAdes) | ecosystem: Environmental > Aquatic > Marine > Unclassified | place: Emeryville... | reverse complement strand
CAGTTTCTCGGCGGGCGTCCCCTCGTCTCGGAAGCGGTCGTAGACTTCGAGCGGTGTGACCTCGACGCCAAGGTAGTATCGCATTTGCTGAATACCACGGTCACGCATCTCTCTGGGGCGTGTTTCTCGATATTCCTCGAGGAGTTCCCGGAAGATCGGGTTCTCCGTGACGTCTTCGTCGGTAAGCCGTTCCTCGATGGTCTCTGTGATTTGCTCGACCGGGAATGAACGGGTCGTTGCGTGGAATTTGAGCTTCGAGTCGAGTTCCTTGTTGGCGAAGTCTTCGCCGGCGTTCTGGAGCTGGGCCCAGTCGTTGGACATCGCGAAGTCCATGTTCCCCGGGTCGATCTCGATGAACGCCTCCATCGTGCCGTCCGTCCGTTGGATCGCCCCAGCACCGGGCCACGCCCGCTTGATGTTCGTCAGATCCTGCGTTCGCTCGTCCGGTTTGAACGGCGTGTAGTTTGCGAGCCCGCCCTCGTTTCGCTCTGTCTCGTTCGTGGTACTGTCGGCTGCTTCTGGGGCACTGAACGTGACCCGTGGGCGCTTGGCGTATCGATAGACGTCCTTCGTCCACGTCCACGCGTTCAGGTGATCGGGAGAGACGTAGATGACTGCAACACCGAACCCGAGTCCACCGGCTACGAACGGGAGAGCGAGCGATTCGACGCCGGTGAGACTCGCGATGAAGAGCCCGATGATCGGGAAGGCGATGAGCACGCCGACGTCTCCCTCCTCGATGTTGAGGTAGGGGATGCGGCTCTCCTCGCCAAACTGGTTCATGATACGCCGCGCTGCCGCGTCTGGATCTGTAGACATTAGTGAATACCTCGATCATACTCCATTCCGCGTTTGTCACTCGATGCGTCTGCTGTGGCCCCTCCTGGGTCATTCTCGGTTCGACGGTACGACGGGGCTCCGTCCTCAGTTCCGTGTCCGCCTCGAGCAGCAGCTTTCTGTGCGATGGCTTGGCCGGCTGCTGCTTTCGGTCCCCACCGTGCTGCTGTCGTCGCGACACCAGCGCCGCCAACGTAGGCGCCTGCAGCGACACCGCCGATGAGAGCTGCACCTTTTGCAGTCCCTCCAACGACTCTGGCTGTCAGCGGAGTCGCGTACTTGAACGTCTTCCAAGTGATGTAGAGCGCAACCAGCGGGAGGGAAGCGGCGACTAGATATTTGAGAAACGCTGTTCCGGGTGTTAGTGACCCGCCAGCGTATATGAGGTCATATCCTTTGAGGACTATTGCTGCGGGCAATGGAAGTACGGCCAATGGAACGAACCGTTTTGAGAATCCCGTCGCAATGCTAGAGATGATAGGGATATTGCCGTAGGCGAGTGCGAACGCAATCGGCATCCCGTACAAGTATACGTAGAGTAAGACCCTGCGAATGTAGAACAGAGCCTCCAAAGCCCACATCGAAATTCCGCCGATGAACGCGAACAAGAATCCCAAACCGGGATTTGTGATCGTCACTTCTAGAAACCCGAGCATAGCTTCGGCAACTGAGGAGAGTTCTGGCATCAGTGCAATTGTGAATCCGTCGACTAGGTAGAGCGCCAGAGTCCCAACCCAGTACCACGTGATAATTAGAAAAGCCCCGACCCACGCTGTCTTCTTAGCTTTCCGAGCTTCATAGGCACTGCCAATATTGAAAATCCGAACTGTGTGGCGCCCCTGAACACTCATCACGAGGAGCAGGAGCGCGAGAAGCATGATCTCGCCACCGACAAGAGCATCTTGAAGTGCTGGCCAGGGTGCATTGGTCGGTTGCCCGAAAACAAAGGCCCCGTTCGTCTCTGGAGTAGGAGTTCCAAACATCCCCTCAGTCAGAGTCTCATATCCCGTGACGAGACCGTCCATGAACAGTCCGATGAACCAATCAACGACGCCTTTGATTCCCTCGAGTACGACGTCGATTAGGTCAACCATCGTTATGGCCCCGTGATTGTGACCTCACAGTCCGTCATGTCGTTGGACCCTGAGTACTGGACTTCGTAGGATTTTGAGATCTGGTTGCCTTCGACTTGTGTCTCAACAGTGACGGTGAATTGACCACTATTCCCGTCTGGCGAACAGCCCATTCCATTCCCGGTTTCTGTACCAAATGGGAACGAACTACTGAACAGATCAATTGTCTCGCCTGGACCGATTACAACTTGTTCAGCACCGTAGATTCCACCCCCTCTTGGGTCCTCAATTGGATTCGGAACATCACCAGAGAACAGAAGTTCTACGACAGCATCCGGCCCACTACCAACATTCTCGATGGTAACGAATGCCTCTCCGTTCTTTTTTCGATCCGTCTCAGTGTCACCGTAGACCTCGTCCCACGGCTTGTCAGGATTATTCCGGTAGAGCCCGACGTCCTGAATCTGAATCTCCGGTACGATATCCGTTGTACTCTCTGTGACCGTCTCCTCGCCTTTCAGTGCGACCACGCGATACTCACCAGGCTCGTATGCGGTTCCAATCTCGAACGAGACCTGTTGGGCCCCTGCGGCCACGTCACGGGTTCCAAATAGTTCTCCGTTTGGCTGGATGAGATTGACTTGGTCGACGTCAGCGTTGGGGGAGAGTTCGACAACGAGCGTAGTTCCCTCGACTGCGACCCGTTGCAGTGGGCCTTGCCCGTCTGGAGAGCCAGTTCCGTCACCGGGGGTGCCGGAGTCTCCATCGGTGTTCAGACAGCCTGCAACGCTTACAAGCGTGGCACCTGCGGCTGTTCGGAGGACGTTTCGTCTGCTGATGGTTGGGTTGTTTCGTATCATGGATCTCGTTGGAAGAGGTCTTCTGGACCGACCATTCGGAGGAGACGATGTCCAGCGTAGAACATCACGAAGAACGGAATGAACTGCCAGAAGACCTCGAATAGGAACGCGAACCAGCCGTCGATGGTTCCGAGTGGATGCCAGCGAGCAGTCGCCGTATCACTCACGTAGGCTGGGTTATGTCCAAGCCACGACCCTGGGTGATACCGAGCTGTGTAGATCCCGGGTTCGTCGACGGTTACAATAGCCACGCCGGACGCATTGGTTTCGACCTGCTGGTCTGCGATCGTGATGTATCCGTTACGGGTGGTTCCCCCGATAGGATACCAGCGAGCACTATCGTTGAGGACGATCGGTGCGCCAGTCTCGTTGTCACGGAGTTCGATTCGGAGCGTTGCTTGTGACTGACTCTGGTGAAGAACCTCCGCCGTCAGATTACTACGACGGAGCTGTCGTTCAGAACCCGCATCAGGCTCGACAATGGACGCGTTGATCCCTCGAACGATACCTGAAACGTGGAGCGCTTCCCGATCGACAGTCTCGGCTCGAACGGCGACACCGTAGGTCGTCGTATAGGACTGGTTCACCACCTCGATGTTGACGTTCTCACCGATGGTCCCCACTGGAGAGGGCCGATCAGTCCCCCACGTGTCGACGATCTCTGGGCCGTCCCGGACGGGCTCAGCCCGTGGTCCAATTCGGGACGGATACGCGTGGACATACACAGGGAGAGCGTCAGATTTCACGGCGACGCTATCGGTCCGGTTGGACCGAACGAGCCTGTCCCAGCTGGTGTCACGGGCGGTATAGAATCGCCAGACGCCACGAACTCTCGCGTCACCCGCTTCGTTGAGGGTGTACCCTTGCCAGGGACGCGACTGGAAGATGGCGACGCCGGAATCACCGTTTGGATACTCGGCGTAGTACGGGTACGCAGAGAGGTCGTAAATCTCGACATCGATTGAGTCAGAGACGTTCCGCGTCTCTTCACGATAGACGACGGTGACGTCTGTGTCGTTGCCTCGCTCAACCCGCGTTGTCTTCTTTAGGCGGGTGTGGATTTCTGCTTCGAGCGTAAGATTGGCACTCCAGTCATCTTCGATCTGGTAGTCGATAGCCGGCGTATGCGATCCGGCTGTTTGCTCGATGACCTCTCCGTCTTTCCGCAGCCGCACCTCTTCGATACGGTGGCTCGTGAGCGACCATTCGATAGTCGTTCTTCCCGAGGAGCTCCCATTCGGGACGCGGACACGATAATCGACGAGTCCGCGTATCGTCCCATTCGGAGCGATGTAGAGTGGGGTATCCCCGGATTCGAGGTGGCCCCGAGTCGACGGCTGAACCGCAAAGACGGTCGTGTGGGCGTCCTCGATGAACAGCCCATCTTCGAGCGACGCGTGGGATGGATGCACTGACGTATCCGAACCACCGGCGTCGAGGTCTGCGAAATCGTTTCGAGTCCAGGTCGCAGCAGTTGCGGGCGGTCGCTTGAACGTGATGTCCGTCCCGTTCGCGAGCTGGTGAATTGATGTCCGCTCGTCACCGTAGCGTTGGCGGTACTCTTCTTGACTGATGTAATTGTCCGCATCGCGAGACCAGAGTGTCGCTGACTCGTTTTCGGTCAGGCCATTTCCTTCCGTACCCGGACGTGGCGGGGTCGCTGAGACGATACCCGTGACTACGCTCGCCACGCAGAGGGCGGCGATGAGCACGGAGAGTTCTCGTTGTTGCAGGGGTCTCACGATGGGGCAGTGAACGGCTTACCAGGGAACGAGGTCAACACACTGCGCCAGCGGAAGACCCATCATAGAGCCTGCAACCGTGTACAGCGGGCCGAGGATCACGAGGATCACGGCAGACTTCATAGCGGAGCGCTTGTGGCGCTTGAGACCTTTCTTCTGCTCTGGGTTGAGGGTGAACATCTCGATAAGGGAGTCGGCCTGCCAAACGACGGCGAGACCGACAATGCCCAGCCCGGTCGTCAGCTGGAAGAAGCCCTCAATCATGCTCGGGAGGTTGTCGGCGCTGCAGACTGCGCCCTGAGATGTCTGTTGAGCGAGTGCTGGCTCAACCGCAACAAGTGAGAGCACTGCGATCGTGAGGGGGAATCTCAGTCGAACAGTACTCCAGACAGAGGTCGTCGGCTGTTCGTGCGGGGAATCGGTATCTGATCTTTGCATACGTAGCTGTGTTTCGCTGGTTCGCCGCCCGACCGGTCGCAGGTACGTAGCGGGGGCGTGGAATCAGCGTTCAGTTCTATCACTAACAGACCGGGTATATGAATCTGAACATACGAACGTATTTTTTAGTGTCCTTTTGTATTTTCTAGCATCTGATAAGATGGGTGAGAAACTCATCGGGGGATATATACATCGGTTCGGACGACAGTGCAAGTATTCACATGTATCGGGAGGTCAACTGGGCTGTACCTGCCGACCCATACATTCTCGAAGAGTTAGGCAAGTACGAGGGGTGGCACACGGCAAAGAATCTCGAGATCAATACTGAATTCAGCCGGCAATGGATTTCCCAGCGCTGTCCGGTATTTGTTGAGTATGAGCTTGCTGAACGCCATGACGAGGAACCTGCATACCGTATTACTGAGTTCGGCGAGCAAGTTCTCGCCGGCGACGTTGAGTACGAGGAACTCAACGGTTCAGAGGATTGAGCCGTGCCTAACGGACTGATTGGCGTGATTCCATCCTTTAGCTCTGTTGAGAGAACTCGAGTGCTGAATTCAGAGAATATCTATCAGGCTGTTGCAGTATAATCAATAAATAGCGGCGAATCACCCGCCCAGGACATCTAGCTGCTACTCATTCAATTGAGGCCGGTCTAACGAGCCCTGTTTGGATGGTCGGGAAACAAATCTGTGTTAGGGTGTCGAAGTTGCGAAGACGGGTTTTGGTTCGGTGGGTTTGGTCCCGTCACAGATTCGGAGACGTCCATCGGCGCGAACAAAGACGTTCCAGTTGTCGATCCTGAAACTGAGGACGGCCTCGGAATCACTGGCTCCCTCGTGCTGCTGAAAGAGCGTGTCGAGGGCGTCAGGATCAATGAATTCGTATAAGGGAGGGAGTTCTATCGGTTCAACATCGGCGGCTGTCGCTACCGCTTCGATAATCGCCTCTGATGGCGTCTGTGATCCGTCTGTTTCATAACGGCTATCGACCACTGGCGTACAACTGCGATAGATGGTCATGTCTCCAGAACTCATACGGTAGGCTTGTGGAGGGTCGAGTATTATTTTATCGCGGTCAGTGGTAGCGTGCCACAACCATCCGGGTGATCTATTGATTAATCGCAGGTCAAGTCAATCGGCTCCGGGTTGTGTTGTATTTGCGCGTTACACCTCCCATCGGATCGAGGATTTCTCAACTGCTACCAATACTGAAACCGATGTTCAGACCATCGACTTTGTTGAGAAAGTCGGGATATTGCCGGACTTTCTAAACACAAGAGACGGTCTGCGAGAAATCGATTGAATCAAGCAGTTTGATCGATCTGACGTCCGTGTGGCTCGGTGAACGGATTTCGATCTTTTACCATCCAGCGAACGTCGAAATCGATAGTCTGGTCAGAGAGAAAACCGAAAAGTCCACGAGTTGTTGCAAAGTCGGGAATCACGATCCCGAATTCCTACCCTTCCCGAGTTGCAGCGAGTCGCTGAATGCTCCCACTCTTCTTCAGTTGTTGAAGAACAGCATCACGTTGGACGGGTAGGACGAGTTCGAACATGGAGCTAATCATCCTAGATGACACTGTCTTCACTCGTGGTTGTCGTACGGCTTGACCAGCGTCAGGATCTCTTGTTCCAGTGCACCGCCAACAAACTCGACGTGGCCCGTGTCTCCCTCGTAGTCGATTATCCGAGCCTCATCCAGTTTTGGGAGATGAGTATGGTGAAGTCCGATCCGGACTCGTTGTCGGTGTTCGTCGGAGACTCGTTCCGCGTCTTCGTCCCGAATCCGGTCTGCAACGCGATCGACGAGTGTGTCGTATTCCAGAGTGTTATCGGGCGCGGTGTCCAACGCGTTGAGGATGGCGCGTCGGTGTTCGTTCGCTACTGCCGACAAAATCGTATCGGGGGAGATCGAGTCCTTACCCACCGAAGAGTCGGGAGATCCAGCAATCGACTGAATATCACGTGTCTCTCGCTCCGGCATCTCATCCATACTCATAATAACGGAGTCCCAGATGCCTGACCCTATTCCATGGTGTATAATGGAAACAGCCGCTCCAGTTACGTCTCTCACTCGGGAGTGAGAAGCGCGTGCCTACCGAATGCCCCGATGGCCCGACGCAGTCGCTCCGTCGCTGCTTGATCAGAAATCCCGAGTTTGTCAGCGAGTTCCTCGGTCGTACAGCCTCGGGGGATGTCGTAGTATCCCATTCGAATGGCAAGCGTAAGCGCTTCTCGTTGTGGCTCACTCAAGCCGTACCACGGACCGGCCTCTGGATCGGTTGGGTTGAACACACAGAGAATGTCCAGCGAGATGTGCGCGTTTTCACAACAGTCCTGGTACTGACTCAAATCCTCACGGCTTGAGAACCGGATCTCGAAATCCCACTTATCGGGTGTTCCGGTGGCACTCAGTATTTGCCCCTCGTGATCCAGGATACACTGAAAGAAGTGATCCTGGCTCGCATCCCAGTCGAGTCTGAACAGCGTTCGATCTTCGAACACGTCCACCTCTGTGACGCTGTTGACCGTTGGATAGCGTTCGACGGTATCGAGAAACCCGTCTTCCATCGGTTCGTAGACCCAGAAGAGCGGCGCGGTAACGTCCCCACTCGGAACGAGCGTTTCGAGTTCGATGGCCGACGCTTGCTCTACCTTGAGAATCTGTCCGAGTTCGAAATCGTCGGGTGAGATACGAACCTCCGTGATCACACTCATGCTCGCTTGTGAGACTAGATTGCTTAGGGCCGTACAAAAGGAGATGACATGGTGCACCATGGCTAATCGAGATTTGGCACCGACTGCCCGTTCGTAGCAGACACCATCCCAGCCATCACCCGTATTTTGTCTCTTTTCGCAGCCATGATACACCACCCATGTCGGTTATCCGCCTGTCGGACGAAGGCTTCCGCATGGCGACTGTGATGGAGTTCACGAGTCCGGCAGCGGAGTTTCCGTTGGGGAGTGTGTTCGAGAACTTACCGGGCGTGACAGTCGAACTGGAGCGGCTGATTCCACACGAGACCCTGATCATCCCATACTTCTGGGTGCGCGGTGTAGACGCGGAGGACATCGAAGCGGCGTTCGGACCACACGCCGGCGTGAGCAATATTCGCCTGGTCGATAGCATCGAAAACGAGTATCTCATGCGGGCCGAGTGGGAACCGGAGTACTTCGGCGTCCTGAGTGCGCTTGCCAAGGCCAACGTCGTCGTCCTCTCTGGAATCGGGACGAATGACGGGTGGCGGTTCGAAGTACGCGGCGAGAGTCAAGAGGCCATCGCAGAGTTTCGAGACCATTGTCAGGAAAACGACATCCAGATGGCGATCACCGCTGTCCACGCAATGCTTCCGATTCAAGGGGAGGGCTACGAGTTAACCGAAACCCAGCGCGAGGCGCTGGTGTTAGCCTACGAGCGGGGCTACTTCGACACCCCGCGCGAGACGTCGCTCGAAGAGATCGCTGACGAACTTGGCATCACCCAGCAGTCACTCTCGTCACGCCTCCGACGCGGGCATCGACGCCTCATTGGAGCGACGCTTAGCAGTTCGTCGTGACCGTTCGGACTGGCAGTTACTCTTATACCTGCTGTATAATCAGTACCCCTATTCAACCGATTCAAGCGGCTAGAATCAGTGAAATGGAGGCAACGGTATCGGGGATAGGAGTGGAGATGGTCGAGTACTCCCAGGATTCTGCGGCTGTTCGCACCCAGTTCGATCAGGAGAAGACGCCCGCAAGCATGGCTATTATCGCAACACTGGCGGACGTAATGGACACTGACCCGGTTACCCTGAGTCCGCTCCATTCTACTGTTGATCCAGATGCGTTGGATGCGCTCGTTCGGGTTCGAAACGAGACAAGCGGAGATACCCACGTTACATTCACGCACGAGGGCCACGCGATAACCGTGCATAGCTACGGTGTGGTCGCCATCACAGCGGAACACGAGGACACAGCGGAGAACCACGAGAGAGGCGCGAAAAGATGACGACTGAGGAGACACCACTCACGTCGAAGGAGGAATTGAACGCGGAGCTACAGGCGCTCCTTCTCAGGGCCTACGAGAGTGGACTTGACGTGGAGGGTGGATTCGAGTGTCGGAATGGCGTCGAACATCCCGACTGGGACGTCATCGTCACGGAAGTCAAAAAGAACGAGCAATCGGAGTGACCGACTACGAGGGTGACTGGATTGGTCACAGATAACAGGCTCGTGGGTGACGAATACTGAATCAACTAATGCGGCCAATCGGGTTAAATCAGAAGGGAGGTCGTCATTCGGGGTGAACGAGCGCGTGTTTCACGCTACGCAGTATCTGGAGATATGGCTTCGTCGGAAGTGAAATGGTCTCACTCGAATTATCGAGCTAATTCAGTTCACTGTGCCGTCCACCCACCGTCGACGGGGATGTTCACCCCCGTAAGGTAGGACGCCTCGTCAGAAGCAAGGAACATTGCAAGACTGGCGATCTCTTCTGGTTGGGCGACCCTCCCCATCGGAGTCTGCCCGTGAACGTACTCGTAGAATTCCTCTTCTCCGAAGGCAGGTTCAGTCATCGGAGTTTCGACGAATCCCGGACAAATACTGTTGACCCGAATGTTCTGTTTGGCGTAATCGACCGCGACCGACCGTGTGAAGTTGACGATACCGCCCTTGGCCGTCGAATAGGCGGTCGCTCCCGGGCCAGCGACGAGACCATAGATTGACGCGATGTTGATGATGCTCCCTTCGGATTCCTTCAGGTGGGGTATCGCCGCTCGTGTTCCGTGCATGACGCCGTTCAAATTGATCCGCATTACGTCGTGCCAGTCATCAAGTGACATGTCCTCGACCGTTCCGACCCGACCGATTCCCGCATTGTTTACCATCACATCTATAGTAACCGTTAGAATTATCTGCTCGAATAACGTTGTAAGAGGTGATGGAGCATCTCGAAGAGATCACCATCGACGAACTACACGAAGCGCTCGATACAGTGGACGGGAAACGACCGACTCAGCGGTTGATAGCGGCGATTGCGTACAAAAACGGCGTCACACAGACTGAACTTGCCGAATGGTTCGATACTGGCCGGCGAACGATCTACAGCTGGTTGCAGCGACTCGACACCGACGAACCACTCGATGAAGCTGTATCAGATGATCATAGATCGGGGAGGAATCGAAAACTGTCAGAGAGTGAACTAGATTATTTCCGAGATGCGGTCCACGAATCACCGCGTGAAGCGGGCTACGACGAGCCGGCCTGGACGACGAAACTCGTTCGAGATCATCTCGCGGAAACGTACGATGTCGAGTATTCGATTCCAAGCTGCCGGCGATTGCTCAAGGAAGCCGGCCTCAGCTACCAGAAACCGCGTCCGGCGAACGTCAAAGCCGAACCGGAAGATCGTAACGAGTTCGACGAAACCCTCAAAAAAAGCGCCGGGAGATGGACGCCACAGTAGTCTGTATCGATCAGACGAAAACCTCGGTGAACGGCGATCCCACACAGGCCTGGTTCGAACGAAATTCACGGCCAAGCGTGGAGTTGTCAGGCCTTCGGGATTGGACGTGCTTGCTTGGCGCAGTCACCGAGGACGGCGAGTCGTTCTTCTCACGATTTCCCGAGTACGTCACCGCCCAACATGCCAAACATTTCATTTTGGCATTATACAAAGAATTCGAAGAGGATTTGATCATCGTGTTGGATGGTGCGTCGTACTTCCGGGCGTCGGCCGTCACGGACCTCGCGGCCCGTGACGGCCTCGACTTCGTGCGATTGCCGGCATATCGACCGGACCTGAATCCGGTTGAAGAGTGCTGGAGACAGCTGGATTCGGCGCTTGGAAACCGGTACTTCGAGTCAGTCAACGATCTCACGAACCGAATCGACGCGACGCTGGATCAATTGAGTCTACCTGAAGTGAGCAATTATTTCTAAGGTCTACTATAGTGGGTGGGACGACAGTGGTCGCGACGCCGAGCACATGACGATCCGAAAAACCGTCCGATGTAGTCTCGCGAAGGTTCGAGAATTCTGGCAGGCACGAGGCGTATGGCCCGGATCGACAACGAAGGAAGACAGCATTAAGTTCGAGTATCGCGGCCCGTCACCGAGTGATATCGAGGGTGCAGCGTGTACTGAGTGCGATGTGAACGTTTGGACGACTGAACGAGGTCCCTTCGTAGCAGAGTACGATACGGGAGAGATCTGTGGGTACTGTAGCTACGACTGCTACTTCACGCACCGGCATCAGAACCAGCTCGAAGAGCTAGCCGGCGAACAAAGCGTCTACTTCCCGCCAGCCTGAGCAGCGAAGCGTTTTTTGCGCCCCGAAGGGGTGCGGCGCGATCTGAATCGGCGCAGTTGCGATAATTCAAGTTCTGAAAACCATGGCTACGAGTAGTGATTCGTCGGTCTCGTTCGAGAAGACCGACATCCGACACGACGAGATGCACAGTACCATCGAAGAGTGGATCGACGACCTCGTCGACCGCGTCGACGATGCACAAGCAAGTGAGGAGTTCCAGGAGTGGTTAGACGTCCAGAGTCGCTTCCACGACTATTCGCACAGAAATACGCTCCTGATCAAGCTCCAGCATCCAGAGGCAACGAAGGTCGCAGGCTACAACACGTGGCGAAACGATTTCGATCGGCACGTCCAGGAAGGCGAACAGGCCATCTGGATCTGGGCCCCGATCATCACCAAGCGATGTCCCGAGTGTGAGAATTCGCCCAGCTACCACGAGAAAATCGGCTGTGAGTACAACGAGACGTCGACGGATGAGTGGTCGAAAGGCCTTGTCGGGTTCAAACCAGCACCAGTCTTCGACGTTTCCCAGACCGACGGAGAACCGCTTCCCGAACTGGAGACGGCAGCGATGGGCGACGCCGACGACCTGGTGCCAGCGCTCAAAGGAGCAGCTGATGAACTCGGTGTGACGGTACGCATTGTCGATGCTGACGACTGGGACCATGGCGACGCGAAGGGAGTCTGTAAGTACCGGAGCCTACACGACCTCCAGCCAGTCGTCGAAGCGATAGCCCGAGCGAATCAGGCAGATCTCGCTGTCACGCTGATCCATGAGTACGCCCACGCGTTGCTCCACTTCGATATCGAGGATGAACCCGAACGGGCAAAGCGCGAGGTCGAAGCAGAAGCCGTCGCGTACATCGTCGGTCGGTATTTCGGACTCGACACGAGCGGATCTGCGTTCTATCTCGCTGCGTGGCAAGGCGATGACTCGGAGGTGATTCAAGAGCGCCTCGGTCGAATCAGTTCCACCGCTCAGGAGTTAATTGGGTCACTCACGGGGAGCTGAGTCTGCAACATCTTCCTTGCGTCGCAATGGCGTCTGTGCGACGTAGCCTTCGACATCGAAGTGCTTCGTGTTAACTGTAATCGAGACAGACGTCTGTGACTGCTTCTGTCGGTGGGTTTTTAGGACGTGTGCCGGGTTCTGAATCTCGCGAACAAATTCGTCGACCTCGTCGGATGCTTTGAGGTTCCCCATCACATAGAGGTAGTACACGTCTTGGAGTGCCGATTCTGTGGCAGTAGCCCACTCATTAAGCGAGAGCGATGTCTGCCCGTCACCCTTCAGTGATTTAAGTTCTATAAGCCGATCAATGGCGGTGACACGCGGCTGGGATTTCTCGCCGCGGTCCCACGCCTGGACGAACTCCGGATCGAGCACAAGATAGTCGAAGCCCATGTATGTTCTATCGAGGCCAATTTCCGAGACCAGCCACTCAAGTACCGCTGCAGCGGGATCGGAGTCGTAGGCAGTATCAACTGTTTTCCATTCTTCGACAGAGTGAATACAATCTCGGAGGTCGATCTCCCAGGAACTCTCCGAACCGGTATGGAGTCGGTCGTACTCGTAACGAGGGAGCAGTTCCGAGCCTATCACGTCAGGTCCTATCCGACTGGCACCGGCACTTGGATTGGCACTACTCGTACCGGCGCCGTTCGCCGACAGTGACGATCGAGACTTTTCGGTACTTTTCGATCCAGCCGCTACTCCCCGGGAGTCAGGTTCGAACTTCGATTCGAAATCAAAGACGATACTGTCAGGGTCGATGAGTTGCTCTACTGGATCCGTTGGACTAGCTATCCGGTCGACGGACTCTTCGTCAGTGCTGGAGCTGGTAGTTCTGCCGGAACGGTCACCAGGTCCAGACGAGATATCGACTGCTGAGAGACGATATCCACTACTGGAGGCGCTCTCCTCAAATGTGACCGTCGCTCCGTTTACGCGTGACTCCGGTGAATCGAGGTATTCCGTCGGCGCATCGAGCAGATCAAGCTTCTTGCGCCGGTCTGTAGCCTCGAACTCCTGCAGAAGCAGAATCACGTCGCTGACACTCGAGTAAGATGTATAATCACAAAGTGCCTTCGCGATACGCTGGAACAATTCGTCCTCGCTCGACGACGTCGCGATGATCGGTTCTCGCGATTCCCCAGGTGCGGCAGGTCGTTTGAGCGTCCAGCCCGGCTGGGCAGTCTTCTCGGATCCGTCGAGAGAATACGTGACTTCCAATGAGGATACCACACGTACGTCGTTCTTGAACCGTTCAAGGGCTCTTGCGTCCGACTTCGTTTGAGAAGGGCGATCGCGAGCGAACACGCAACGGAGCGATGGCACTACATCAGCGAGGTGGCCTCGAACTCGTTCTGCCTCGTCAATATCCGTTCCTTCGGACACTGCTCGATTGACTGATTTCTCAAATCGGGTAAGACCGAACACTGTTCCGAATCCGCCAGCATCGGTCTCTTTGAGAAGGAATACGGGTGGCTTGTCGAGAGGAATCTGCTTATCCTCCGTGGCGGTCGTCACATAGTACGCTTCATTCGCCGTACAGAGTTCGAGTCCCTCCTCCGTCTCACAGAGTACTGAGATCTCAGAGAGCTCGGTGCTAGCCTCTCGCCAAGCATCAGCGAGGGCCTCGGCGTCAGGAAGTACCCGGGCAAGTTGGCGATATCCGGTCCGTAACTCACGCTGAGCGTCTTCTATCTTTGACTGGGTCGCCTGCTCACACCAAGTGGCGATCCGATTAGCCGCCACAGCCGCATCTGGCGGCGCGAAAGTTGACTGTGAGACGGACGCGTAAATTTCTAAGGCTTCGAAGAAGTCCGAAGGAACCGAGTTCATCGCGTTCCATAGATCCGCCGGGACAAGTGGGAGTAAAACCTCCCCACTCTCCTCTGTGAGCGAGAATCGTTCGATAATGCCGGGAGAACGCTGCCACACACGACCGGGTTCTAACAACCCGTGCTCCGACGGACACCACGGTGTGTACCGAAGTTCCCACAACCATAGGTTTGTGCCAATCTGAAAGCGCTCGTGTGGTTTTGGTACACCCTTACTCCTGCCGCCGACGTTTGACGCATTAGTACTGTGTGCGCCGATGCCAACAGTCGTCGCATCCCGGTATATATCCTCCCACCAGTAGCCGAGGTGGAGGAATAAGCTGCGACCGTGTGTAGGCGACTCCTCTATTGCGGCCATGATCTCGTCCCAGAACTGGAGCCGGTTCGCTTTGAAAATAGAGCGATGGTTTCGCTCCGCGGCAGCCGTCTCCTCGATGGCCTCAGAAAGCTGTTCGCGGAAACCGCCCCAGATTTGATCACTAGGGCCGCCTGTCCCAAGCGTGGGATGAGCAGCAGACGGTCGACCGATCTCCGATGTCGCACTGTACTCACGGTCTGATTCGGGATGCCAAAGCGGAGTGAGACGGAGATGTGCGGTGACACCCAACCAGGTGAAGAATCGCTTCCACTCATCGATTCGTTCGCGGGCTTCCTCACTGATGGAGCCGTCAGTCGCTTCGCTTGCGGCGCTGTCCTCGGCCTCAGCAGTCGAGGGGGTATCCTCGACAAAGGTCTTGGGGGATGCGAGTTCTGGCGCCTTGTCAGCGGTTATTCCACAAGATCGGAGAAATGTGATTGCGGACCCAACCTCACTGTTCTCAACCCACTCAGGGCCGAAGTATACTTGGTATGCACGTGCCCAGCCCCCATCTTTGGTAGGAACTGGCAATAGACACAGTCGGTAATAGTCCGTCGCCTTTCGGAATTCGTGGGGCAATGGCGCTGTTGGATCTGCCACGGACGACGATCCTCGACAGGCAAGTTCTTGGAGGAAGGATAATTTGGCCTCGTCTCTGAGATCGGCTTCTGATCCGGGTGCTCCCCGCCCGCCTGGGAGATGGGGAAGGACGACACCTTGGATGAATGATGAGAAGTTGAACCGGCTGAGCGACCAGATGTTCTGTAGTCGATTAAAAAAGTCATCGGAGTCAGTACTCTGGCCGGTTGGCTTCGTCCACCCAGAGGGTCGATAAATTGCTGGCGCGAACAGCTTCACGCCAGGAAACGCAACGTCGGGCTCAATATCTTCTGGTGGCAATAGTAATGCCGCATCTCCTGGCTCATCGCGCTCAATCTCCCCCGTCGGAGTCACGCGAGTTGGGAAGAGATCATACACTGTGACCTGTTCGACGAATTCGTCACGAGTGTCGCCGCTGAGCGCGTCGTATAGATCGAGCAAAATCTCAACAATCGGATCTACTCCAGCTCGGGTTGAGACATCGGAGAACGGTCTCACAGTGGTTCGTTTTGAATCGGCGTCTGCTAGAACCGACGGAATATCGATTGGATTTAGAGCAGGGGCACCGAGCGAGAGGAGGGCCTGAGCTATCTGCTCGGTCAAAATCGATGTCGCAGGCAGGTAGGCCGAGTCGGATGAGATGAGCGAGGGGAGTGGTTTGGGACCGTTGGCAGTGGTGAGCTTAGTCGCCAACGAGATCGGAATCTGGTCTGGATCGGGAACCTGAAGCTGTGAAATTGACACCCGTGTCCCCCCGTGTTCGAACACGTCCGGAGTGTCGACTCGGGGAACGAACGGTACTGTCGCCACCGCCTCGCGAATTGCGGTCGCACAATAGTGCTCACAGTCAGCCGTGAGGCGGTCCGCATCAAGTCTCATACACGAGAGAAAGTCAGAGACAGTAGTGTCGGTTTGGGACGCGAACTCGACGACCGTTGTCGCAAGCAGGTCTGCGACGTTGTCGAACAGGAGTGCGTTATACCCATCGTCCTCGTCAGCGATTGGAATCCGTTTCCGGGAGCTCTCAGGTTTAAACGCTCCGTTGATCAAGAATCCTCCCGGGCTTGATTGTGTTGTTGGCAGGAAGACGTGAATCGAGGGGGACTCTCGAACCGGTCTGAGTCGAACACCGTTAGAAGTGGTTTCAAGCCCGAATGCAATACTCACCTGCGTTGTAGTGACCTCGTCCCAGTCTCCATTCGGCAGCCCTTCGCGTTGATCAACCGGGATTTCGTCTCGATGAAACTGAACATAGTCGGATTGCTGGACTGGCTCGGTGTCGGTTGCGGACTCGTACTGTTCAAGCGTGATCTGTTGACCGGGTATGTCAGCCAGTGTAGACGGCTCCGGCCGGTCGATCGTCCATATCCTTTCGGCCCCGTCAATAGAGATCTCCAACCGGTTCAGATTCTGTAGAAAAACGAGCGTTTGAGGATCAATCGCCTGAAGACGGGACTCGATGGTATCCTGGATATCGTCAAAGAGGTCGAAGGCGAAAACAGTCGTATATGGAGTCTCCTCGCGAAGAAGCCGAGTCACATGTTTTGGAATCGTCTCAGGTTCAAAGGGAAGCCGGAGCGTCGGCACATCAGCCGCCGAGAGTTCGTTTTCGATTGGGGTGTTATTCAACAATGCCTCTCGAGCCTTTTCGCCGTTAAATTGGAAACGGTAGTCGTGAGAGTACACTGCCGGCCGGTCAGTCAGCTCAAGAACAGAGGTGAATCCACGTCCCTTCCGCCCGATAGATGCTTCTTCGTCACTCTTAGAGCTAAGACCTTGGATACAGAGAGAATGTACGTCGCTCGCGTCGAGTGGACGCCCGGAATTGGCTACGTAGAGTGTTGATCCCTGTAGTTCAAACCGGGTAGTCGCCGAGTCACGGTTTCCGATCGCATCATCGGCGTTCTGTAGGAGTTCGTAGATGAATCTCCCATGGTAATCACCTTGAGTCTCGTTTTCATTCGTCGAATCACCGTAAACATCACCGGATTCCCCAGTGTATGATATGTAGGACCGAGTCCGAATGCGCTCAAGAAGTGTCTTGTTGTCGGTATCCTCAATCGGTGGAACATCGATATCGAGAGGACTAGTCACGGAATATGCCAGATAAAGAGAAGGAGGGTCAAATAGATTAGCACCCATTAGTATCCCCAGCGGAGGGCCCGGTCTGCTCGAATTTATACTGATTATTGGGGCTAGGCCCACGAATCAGCGACTGAATTTCCGAGCGCGTTCGAAACGGTTTTCACGCCGTCGAAGGGCGACGGCGTGCGCGAACTCGTCACGTCGATTCAGCCGAAATCATGACCGAACGAACTGACGACGTCGAGACACGGAGCGAAGATGAAACAGAACGCGAAGAGCGGGTGTACTCTCCTGATGGTGGAGTTGTAGCATCGACTCCTGCAGCTTCGCCACCTACTGAAGCGATCCAACAACCCACCATTGGCGAAGACCCGTCTCAGGAGGAACTCGAGCCCCGCACAAAGCGAGCTCGAACCGAAGAGATGGACGTCTCGCTACTCCAGAAAGGAGGAATCTACGAGGTACAATCGGAGTCAGGGAACATCTACGAAGTCGACATCGCGAGTAAGACGTGTACGTGTCCAGATTTCACGAAGCGGAATCCAAGCGGTGGGTGTAAGCACCTACGGCGAGCCGATCTCGAAGTTCGAAGTGGAAACGTCCCTCGTCCTGATGGCCGTCTCCCGGAAACGATAGACGTGGTTGAACAGCTTTCATCGGAAGTTCGTAAGCTGGAGCAAGAGATTGAAGAACGCCTGGAGCAACAGCAGAAACTCCAAGCCACGGTTGGGGTTATCGAGGAATTCTCGATTAAGTAAGCGAGAAGATTAACCAACAATTCTAAGATATCGTCCAACATCGTTGGTTAATAGAGCCTGCCCCATGTCCTATTCTCCACCAGACCCACCTCGAGAAGTCCCGGCAGACATCGCTTCAAAACTCGATGAGCAATCCCCGGAGGTACTCCGACAAGTCGCTCGATTCGCCGAGGAGCTTGCTGAGCATCGCGAGCGGGAGGCACGACTAGCTGAAAACGAGGAGGATGAGGAGGTCGAAGAGCGACCAGAGGACCTTCCTGATGACGTCCCGTCGAAGGCGACGATCACAATCAAGGAAATCAACGACAACCGCTACTACTACTGGCAGTGGCGGGAGGGAGACAGAATCAAATCAAAGTACAAGGGTCCGGTCAACCCGGATGAATAGACTAAGCGAGCGATCCAATCGAGTGGGTAGTTGTCCGGTGTGACACCGCATCTGCGAAGTGACAGAAGGGCTGTTAGCGCTCGGGTCGTGGGGCAGTCTCGTAGCGTTTGATGTCGTCAGTCTTCTCCACGCGGTCGTAGATCTCTCGAAGCGTGTCTTGTGCCCGGTGGAGCTTATGCTCCTCAAGGAACTGACGCCCACTCTCACTAATGCCGTAGAACTTGTACGGCAGGTCGTTCTGACGGCGGTCCTCGGGTAGGAGCACTTCCTCGACGATGCCAGCGTCGACGAGCTGCTGGAGGTGCTGACGAATCGTCGTCTGACTCTTGCTCGGGTTGACGTAGTCGAGTTCCTTCAGCGTCGGTAGTTCCGACGGGTGTCCGAGGATGTCTTGGAGGAGCGCGAATCGCGTCTCCTGGGTGACGACGTTGAGCCGCTCCCGAACGGATTCCAAGTCGCTTGGCGTATGGTCGGAGGTACTCATTACATCACAATTCGTGTAGTGCGTGCAAAAGCGTTTCGCTCAAATACGAATCGGTATAGAGCAATACGGTCGCTGATGCGTTCGGCACATTAAAGCAAGATACGGGACAATTCTCGCCCTAATGAGTGAGGATCCGGTCACTGTCGATGAACTCGCCGAGAAAGCAGACGAATATCTCCATGAAGCCTCACTCACACCGGAAGAGTACGAAGCACTCAAACAGAGTGTTGCTGAGCTCACACCGATATTCTCAGCTGAGGAGTCGTACTTTGTCCTCGGAAGCTACGGGCAACCCGAGATTCGTCGTCTCCATCTCGTGAAAGACCGCCTCAACCGGCAACCCGGTGCGTACGCGTTCCTGATGGTCGACATTCGGAGCGAGTGGACGAACACCTACCTCAAGTTCCGGCTGCTCGCCGATTACACGGATATCATCGTGGGCGTCGCCGAACACGCCCAGGGCGGCTTTCTCGTCGAGCAAGGCTACTTCACGGCCCTGGAGGAGTACTTCGCGAAGACGCACGTGTTCAAACGCGAATACGGAACGCTCGACCTGGAGGAGGTTGAGACCGGAGTCACGAGTAAGAATCCGTATAGCGGTATGCAGACGGCAATTTTCGAGATGTTGGACAATGGCGGTCGGTTATGTCGGTGGGCTACTGAAGACGATCTCGTCGAGTGTGTTGCCACTCTCTGATCGGAGGCCTACGACTTGTAGTCCCATTGACGAAGTCGTTTGAGGCCCCAGAGTGTGAATGGGGCCGGTTCATCCGGACGAGTAAAACTCGAAGAGAGAACGAAGAGGAAGACACCCACCCCACGTTTCCGTCGTAACTGGATGTGGTGGAGGGGATAACGCTGATTTCGAAGATACCACACCCCCCGTGTTTCCGTCGTTTCTCCACGACGTGTTCGTCGTCAATGGCACCGACGACGAGAAAATAATAGGACACACCCCCCGTTTTCGAGTTGTAACGCATCACGCGGGATACGGACACTCCCCATTTTCGAGTAGTAAGTGCGGGGAGAATACGGGCGAGATTAGTTCTTACTCCGGAACTGCTTCAGCCGTTCGCGGACAACAGCGCTGATAGTCGCCTCTTCATGAGCCAGATCTTCGAACTGGGAATCCTCACCAAGTACAGGAGTCGTCTTAACCAACAAACTATGGACTAGCAGGCTTTGTTGGTTAACACGGAGAGGAACCGATGTCCTACGAATCCCCGACCCACCGGCGAACCTCCTGACTGAGGTCGTCACCACGCTCAACAAGTCAGACTCGGAACAGCCCCGAGACTTTGTTACATTCGCTGAAGCGCTAGCCGAGCACAAGGAACGTGAGGCCCGTCTCGAGGAGTCGGCACATCAAGAAGAAGTCGAAGATGAGATTGAGGAACTCCCGGACGATGCCCCTACCAAAGCGACAATCACGATCAAGGAGATCAACGACAACCGCTACTACTGGCAGTGGCGAAAAGGAGAGAAAGTGCGTTCCCAATATATTGGTCCGTCAGTCCCGACGAATAGACGAGGAGAACCGTAGCCGGGTGTTTGGGCCAGTTGGTTTAGCGGCATAGCAGAGGACACCCCCCAGAGTGTGAATGGATCCAGTCGACGCAGACTGATAAAACTCGGAGAGTGAAGATTCCCACCCCACGTTTCCGTCGTTTCGTCACCTGGTCCGGGTTGATAGTTGGAAGAGAGTAGAAGGAAGTCTCGGATCACCCACCCTACGTTTCCGTCGTTTCTCCATGACATCCACATCACCAATGCAATGGCATTAACGACGAGAATATCATAGATCACACCCCGTGTGCGAAGTGAATTGGAGATGGCTCGGGAGTCAGCACCCCCCGTGTGCGATATGAATTTGCTCTCATCGTCGGGGACCCCGTGTGAGAGATGAATCGAATGATAGATCTCGGGCAGCGACCCCCCGTGTGCGAAGTGAAATCTTGCGCACCCTTGTCAGACAATTCTAGTAAAATTGACTACTCTTCCGTCGATGCCACACCCCGTGTGCGAAATGAATCCGTCGCCGGCGTCGGGGACTCTTCGAGTTAGTTACCCTCGAAGAAATCATCTATCTGCGCATTGACAACAGACCGGACCAAATCCTTGTCGTGTTCCACCTCTTCGAGCCGAATATCGGCTTGAAGCGTCTCAGCGACCACTTCTGGGTCGTCGACGAAGGTGTACTCCTTGTGGACACCACTTCCGTAGCCACGCCCCCGTTTCTCCGACGTCACGAAGTTGTAGGTCTCGGCCTCACTCATGTACCGTAAGTAAGAGTCCCGAGACTTCTCGTCGGCATCAAGCAGGTCGGCTAGGTATTGATATACACGGTATGCAACCGTGCTAGGAACAGCGTTCAGGTTTCGCTTGGAGTGGACAGGGACGATTGCAGTAGCGTAAAGCGAGAGCTTCTTTTGGGTCGAGAGTCCCTGCATCTGGGTTAACGTTCGGTCGCGTTCGGCTTCTTTCTGGGCATCGCGAACGTGCTCTTCACGAATCCTGTCTTCGCCGGCTCGGTCTGCTATCTCACCGGCTTTCCTGAACAGATCAATTGCCTTGCGCGCATCACCGTGGTCTTGGGCGGCGAACGCGGCACTGAGGGGAATGATGCCGTCCTCTAGAACATCGTCTTGGTATGCATCACGACGTCGCTCGAGAATCGACTGCAACTGGTTCGCGTCGTAGTCGGGGAAGACAACATCCTGCGGATTGAAGGAACTCTCCGCCCGCCCGTCCAGATCTTCCATAAACCGGGGGTCGTTCGTGAGCGCAGCGACGGAAACGTGCCCCTCGATGCGACCGAGCTGTGATGCTCGAGACAGCTGGTAGAGCAGTTTCGAATACGCCGGCTCGTCGTTCGGATCTCGTTGCCGGCCCACCAGAAGATCAACCTCGTCGAGGATGATAATGACCGAGTCGAAATTGTGGCTCAGAATTTCGTAGAACCGATTGAGCTTTTGATCCGTCGAGATACCGCTCTGCGGTATGCCGACCTCAACACCAGCTTCGCCAGCTGCATTCTTCGCCAAGCGGTAGACAGCCCGGTCGTGCGATTTGATCGTCTGGCAGTTGATTTTGATAACGCCGAACCGGTCTCCCTGAGAGTTCGCGAGTTCGAGAACCTGTTGACAGACCGCATTGATGATGAGCGATTTTCCGGTCCCCGACGGCCCGTAGAGGAGCATGTTGGGAGGGCGGTTCCCCTGCAAAGCCGGTCGAAGGTAGGTGATGATGTCGTCCAGCTGGTCATCACGACCGACGATCCGGTCCTCGTCGATGACGGCATCCGGGTCGAGAAGTCCTTTATCTCGAAAGACAGAGTTCTGAACGCCCTCTTGAAGACGTCCTTTGATAGATTGTGAGAGGGATTGTTGATCCTCGCCGTCAGCCATGTTTGCGGATTAGGTCGAGACTATAAATAAATATGGGGTACCGTGTGCGAGGTTAAATCAATCGAATTCGACCGATAGAGGCGTTTTTAGAGAGGGTGGTTGGTAGAGCATCGTAACCGCGGGCGAAATCAATTGATCGTGATAACCCCCCGTGTGCAATATGAAATCCCGAATTGCCCATCGAACAGCCGTTGATGCCGAGGCGGGTCAAAAGAACTCGGTGAAGGCAACCCCCTTGTGCAAGATGAAACATCGGACATGGTCTCGATCCAGATAGTACCGAGCATATCTCTCGACAATCTCGAGTGGGACGGGTATCTCGTCGGTGGATCACCCCCACACCCCGTGTGCGATATGAATTTGACGAGAAGGTAGGTAGGGACGAATCATTCGAGGATCACGAGATTCGACCAGAGCGCCCACGAGAAGGCGTTAAACAGACGATGACGCCCAGTCAACGAGGAAGCAAAGCCACGGACAAGTTTAGTCGTGTCACAAAATGTATTGTTTCGTTTCGACCGACTCTATCTCCATTGCGGCTATGGTTGACAGAGTAACTATGTAAATGTTTCCCTGAAACACATCTACTTCTGATATTGTTGTCCTTGAACTCTCTTCTCCGCGATATCGTGGATTCTTGGTGTTTCGTGGACTCTCTTCCAGACCACCCCCTCCCGTCGTCTACCTGATTTCATATCGCACACGGGGTGTGGGGGTTCGACCTCGTTCGTATCCTAGTTAACCAACAAACCGCCTCGGACGACTCTCGTGTTGGTTAACCGTTCTCAGTGGTCGCGAACGCCGTCAACTCACTGTCGAGCTTATGCGAATGTTGGATAGCTCCGTCCGTTCTGCTGGACGTAGGCCTCCTCGACGATGTCGTCGATCTCCGCATCGGTGAAGACGTCCCGTATTGCGGTCTGCTTGAACAGCCGGCGAATCTGGCTGAACCGATAGTCAGCGTAGAAGCTCAGGTCGAAGATGACGGCGCGGGCTGCGTCCTCACGCGTCTCGTACGAGCGCGTCGACGACTCCCAGTCACCCTTCACGATCGGCATGATCCGGGCGCTGTTCGCGGCCGTCTGGAGCATTGTCCAGATCTGGTCGTCACTGAGTGGTTGTTCGAACCGGGGCGTCGGCTCGTTCGTCTGTGCATCGGTCGTGTCCGGCGAGCGGACGTTGCGTTTCGAGCTCATAGTCGGTG
>Ga0207718_100753_pt1 | contig 23379 bp, 27 predicted proteins | sample A23M2SouthBayCA_FD_187749 | JGI IMG/M metagenome (GOLD analysis project Ga0207718, IMG submission 187749) | Aerobic enrichment media microbial communities from Eden Landing Ponds, California, USA - A23 M2 (SPAdes) | ecosystem: Environmental > Aquatic > Marine > Unclassified | place: Emeryville... | reverse complement strand
GGGTCGGCTGCCTCCACCTCCTCGCGGGTGACAGCCCGGGACCGCTCGCCGGGGTCGACGAAGGGATGGTGTCCGCCCGCGGCCGCGACGAGTTCGGGCACCCAGTTGCCGGCGGCCATCGGCGGGTCGGCCCACTCCTCGCAGTAGACGGTCGGACGCGTGTCCGTCGCGCGTTCACGAACCCGGTCCAGCCGCTCCTGGCTCCGGGCGGCCAGTCGCTTGCCCTCGACTCCCCGACCGACCGCGTCGCCGAGGGCGGCGAACCCCTCGACCACCGCCGGGAGCGTCCGCGCGTCCATGTGGTGGACCCGCGTCCCCCGGTCGCGGATGGCGTCCCGTACGTCGGCCTGCAGGCCGTCGCTCGTACAGACGAGGTCGGGATCGAGCCGATCCAGTTCGTCGAGGTCGGGGTTCAGCCACCCACCGAGGACCGCGGGGTCGCGCTCGATTTCGGATCGGCAGTGGGTCGTGATGCCCACGAGGCGATCCGCGACGCCGAGTTCGCGGCAGGTTGCGGTGGCGGCCGGCGCGAGCGAGACGATGCGCTCCGGGGGGGACATACGTGGTTCGTCGGGGCGGACGGACAATAGGGTGACGACGGACGGCAACTACTGAACGCGGTGGCCGTCGCCGCAACCGACACCGATACCTGCCGGGGACGGAGAGGTGTCACCGATGCGGACCCAGCACGTCCTCCACGCCGGCGACGCGAGTGACATGAGCGCCGTCGCCGACGAGTCGGTCGACCTCGTCGTCACGTCGCCGCCGTACCCGATGATCGACCTCTGGGACGACCTCTTCGCGTCGCTGGACCCGGACGTGCGAGCGGCACTCGACGCCGGCGACGGCGACGCCGCGTTCGACCTGATGCACGCACAGCTCGACGCCGTCTGGGACGAGGTGGACCGCGTCCTCGCGCCCGGCGGGATGGCCTGCATCAACGTCGGCGACGCGACCCGCTCCGTCGGCGACGAGTTCCAACAGTACCCCAACCACGTCCGAATCGTCGACGCCCTCCGGGCACGGGGGTTGACGCCCCTGCCGGACGTGCTCTGGCGCAAGCCGACGAACAGCCACACCAAGTTCATGGGATCGGGCACGCTCCCGCCGAACGCGTACGTCACCCTCGAACACGAGTACGTCCTCCTCTTCCGGAAGGGCGGCCCGCGCTCCTTCCCGCCGGGCGACGACCGCCGGTACGAGAGCGCGTTCTTCTGGGAGGAGCGCAACCGCTGGTTCTCGGATCTCTGGGAACGTCGCGGCGAGGAGCAGGCGCTCGCCGACCACGAGGAGCGCCGCGACCGCTCCGCCGCCTTTCCGCTGGAGATCCCCCTCCGTCTGATTCGGATGTTCTCGGTGCGGGACGACTTGGTGCTCGACCCGTTCGCAGGCACCGGGACGACGACGCTGGCGGCGATGCACGCCGCCCGCAACTCGGTCGGCTACGACCTCGACGCCGACCTGTTCGAGGCGCTCGACGACCGACTGGCCGATCTGCCGGCCGCGTCACGCCGTCGGCTCACCGCACGACTCGATCGCCACCGGCGGGCGATGGCCGACCGCGACGGCGGCTACGAGGCCGCCCACTACGACTTCCGCGTGGTGACGAAGCGGGAGCGTCGCATCCGCCCCTACGTCGTCGAGTCGGTCACGGAGCAGTCGCCGGCCGACGGTCGACAGTACCTCCTCGACCACGTCCCGGCCGACGACATTAATGGCGCCCCAGACGAGGGGTGACGTATGGAGTTCGACTCGCTGGTGCTCGCGGCGGCGACGGCCGATCTGGCCGACGAACCCGCGGCCCGCGACCACGCCGACGCCGTCGAGTTTCGGATGGATCTCGCGGTCGACCCCCTCGCCGCGCTGGACGACTACGACGGCGACCTGCCGCTGATCGCCACGAACCGCGATCCGGCGGAGGGGGGCGAGGCCGACGCCCCGGAGCGGGAGCGGCTGGCGGCGCTGGAGGCGGCGAGCGCCCACACCGCCGTCGGCGCCGTCGACGTCGAACTGGCGAGTCTGCGCGCCGATCCCGGGGCGACCGCGGCGGCGACCGCACGCGACAACGGCGCGGCCGTGATCGCGTCGGTCCACGACTTCGAGGCCACGCCCTCGGCGGAACGGCTGGACGACCTGCTCGCGGCCGCGGCCGACCACGGCGACGTGGGGAAGGCGGCGGTGACGGCGACAGATCGGACCGACGCGCTTCGAGTGCTGTCGGCGACGCACGCGGCGACGGTCCGTGGCGACCGGGTGGCGACGATGGCGATGGGCGAGGCCGGCCGGCACACCCGGGCGGTCGCGCCCCTCTACGGCTCGAAGATCGGCTACGCGCCGGTCGATCCCGCCGAGGCGACCGCCCCCGGGCAGTACGATCTGGTGACGCTCGCGGATCTGATCGACCGTCTCGGTGGACGGTAAGCCGAGCATATAAGCGCGTGGCGCGTCCAGGTCAGGAAACCGATGGGTAACACGGAGCGGCGAGTGGTCGTCACCGTCGTCGTGAGCGTGGCGGGGTCCGCGATCGGTATCGCGGGCGCGGGCCACGCCTATCTCCGGGAGTGGGGCCGGGCGTTCGCGTGGTTCTCCTTCGTCCTCGGTGCCGGACTCATGCTGACCGCAGCGTTCGCCGACCCGGAGACCACGACGCTGTCGACGCTGCCACTCCGCGTGATTGGGCCGGTCGGGACTCTGCTCGTGTTGAACACGGTCGACGCGTACTACGTCGCTCGTCGGTCGGAGCCGACGGTCACGACGACCGGTGAGGCGGGTCCATCGTGTCCGACGTGTGGTCGGGACCTCGATCCGGAGCTCTCGTTCTGTCCGTGGTGTGCTGGCTCACGGGACGGCGAGGACGGATGAACTACGTTCGCAGGAAGTAGACTTGCTTTCGGGCGTCCTTGAAACTGTAGCGGGAGCCGACGATGTCGGACTCCTCCAGACGGTTCAGTGCGTAGCGGACCGTCCGGTCGGGGAGCAGCGACTCCTCGGCGAGCTGTCCCTGCGAGAGCGGCGAGTCGCCCTCGAGCACCTTGGCAACGAGTTTCGCACTCGGGGGGAGTTCGCGCAGTCGCTCGCGGTATTCGGTGGTCGTGAGTCGATCGTCGCCGACGGAGTCTGCCGCTGTGGTGCTCATACCCGTTCGTCCGCGTCGGTGTTGGTAAAGGTTATCTCCATATGCGTGCAAACACACGAGATACCTTATATGTGATTAATTGAAAAAAGAGGGACAACGTTCGGCACAGGAATCTGGTGGCTCCGACGGCACATCCAGTACGGTTTTAATCTTCGGGCAAAGAGACGGGTAGCGTGAAAGGAGAGGAGTGGTACCAGGCGGACGAGGTCGCCCAGGAGTACGATGTCAAGCGGTTCTCTCGCGGTGGGCGCCTCATCGACCGCCGCGAAAAGCGGGCCGTCCTCGAAGCGCTGAGCCCACTCGAAGGCCGGAACATCCTCGAGATTGCCTGTGGGACCGGCCGATTCACGGTCATGCTGGCCGAGCGTGGCGCGGATATCGTCGGCCTCGACATCTCCTCGGCGATGATGGCGGAGGGTCGGAAGAAGGCCCGTGCGGCGGGCGTCGCCGACCGTATCGAGTTCCTTCGTGGCGACGCCGCCCGTCTGCCGTTTCCGGACGACCATTTCGACACCGTCTTCGCGATGCGGTTTTTCCACCTCGCGGACACGCCGGCGAAGTTCCTCTCCGAGATGTGTCGCGTCTCCAAGGAGCAGGTGTTCTTCGACACGTTCAACGACCGGAGTACGCGCGTCCTCTACAACTGGCTGCTCCCGATGGGGTCGCGGCTCTACGGCCGCAAGGAGGTCCATCGGCTCATCGAGGGCGCCGGGCTGACGCTCGTCGACGCGAGCCACGACTTCGTCCTCCCGTACGGCTTCTACCGGAAGATTCCCAATCGACTGGCCGGCTCGTTCCGCTCGCTCGACACCGCCGTCGGTGGCACGCCGCTCGGCACGCACCTCGCGTCGGTCTCGTACTGGCACGCGCGCGTCTAGGTGCGAACCGTTATGGTCGCTGAGTCGGTGTGGTCGGATATGGAGCTCTCGGTAGTGGTACCGACTCTCAACGGCCGGGACCGACTCGCCGCCTGTCTCGACGGCGTGACCGCGCACGTCCCGGACGCGGAGGTCGTCGTCGTCAACGGTCCGTCCACCGACGGCACTACCGGGATGATTCGCGACCGCGACGACGTGGACGTGTTGGTCGAGGTGTCGACCCGGACCGAGAACGCCTCCCGGAACGCCGGCCTCGAAGTCGCCACCGGCGACGTGGTGGCGCTCCTTCGGTACGACTTCGTCGTCGAACCGTCGTGGGTCGAGGGGCTCACCGACGGGTTGGGCGACGCGTCGGTCGTCACCGGTCCCACCCACCGGACGCTCGACGGCGGGATGACCACCGAGGAATCCGAACGCCAGCGTGTCGGCTCCCGCGATGTGGCGTACTTCAACGGCGGCAACGTCGCCTTCCGCCGATCGGTGCTCGACGCCCTCGACGGCTTCGACGAGTATCTGGAGACCGGCGGCGACCGCGACGCCGCTCACCGCCTCGCCGGCCTCGACTACGAGGTTGCGTGGCAGCCCGAGATGTGCGTCCGGCAGGAGTACTCGGCCGACGGCGGCGTCACGACGGCGGCTCGCGGCGCCGAGTTCCGCTCGCTCGCCTACCGCCTCGTGAAAAACTACGGCGTGCGGCCCGCGGCGGCGACCGGCACGACCCGGCGGGCGATCCGCGACGCCCTCGCCGCCGGGCGGGACGTGCTGCGCGGCGACCTTCCCCCGACCGAGTGGCTCGCTACTGGCCGGGCCGTCGTCACCGGCGCCGCCCGTGGGGCCGTCGACGGCCTCGTCGCCCGCGTCAAGGACCGCTCGCCGGCCCGCAACCCTCACGGCATCTCCGACCGCTCGGACCGCGCCGTCGCCCGGTACGACTGGCGCTGATCGTCCGTCTCGGGCGCTGTCGCGTGCTATCACGGTTCCGACAACGCATATATAGAACTGCGAGCGTCCTTCTCCCCGACTATGAGTACCCGTATGCAACAGCCGCTGTACATTCTGACCGAGGACACCCAGCGGACACAGGGCCGATCGGCTCAGGATTCGAACATCCGCGCGGGGAAAGCCGTCGCGCACGGCGTCTTCGACCCCGCGGCGGTGAAACGCGAGGCCGTCGGCTCGGCGGCCGAGGCCGCGACGATGATCCTCCGCATCGACGACGTGATCGCCGCGCGCTGAGCGCTCGTACGGAGCATTGTAACGGTGTACCAGTGATTCGCCGAGACGGTCCGGCGAACCACCGGTAATGACTTACAATAGACCGTCTCACTCGATACCGTCTATTTCGACCGTGTTCCCAGGCGAGAGGCCGAACCACTCGTCGCCACGGCCGTCGTTCACGTCACACTCGACGTAGCCGTGGCTCCCGACGACGACGACCGGACTGCCGGGATCGACCGCGCCGAACGTCGCGCCCACCGACACCTCCCGTCCGTTCACGCGGACCACCTCCCGCCCGTCGAGGAAGTCGCCGGGGACGTTCGTGACGACGTTGCCGAAGTCGTCGACAGCGAGGACCCACCCCTCGGCTCGGCCGTCCTCGACCGTCGCTTCGGGGAGCCGGCAGTCGACGGGTCGTTCGATTTCGGTCAGGCGGGGGTGGTCGTCGAGCGCGTCGTTCTCGTGAATCGCCGCCGCGAGCGGCGCGAACACGTCCCGGCCGTGGAAGGTGCTGGAAGACGGGTCGCCGGGGTCGGCGTGGAACCAGTCGGGGTCGGCGTCGATCCGCCGCACGGCGGGCACGAGCAGGCCGTTGTCGGGGCCGACGAACGTGTGTTCGGCCGCCCGCGCGACGAGGACGCCGCGGTCGGTACCGACGCCGGGGTCGACGACGGCGAGGTGGGTGGCCGGCGGGAACGTGGGGAGGACTTCGCGGAGCCAGAACGCCGACTCGCGGATCGCTCCCCGCGGGAGGTCGTGGCTCACGTCGACGAGGCGGGCGTCCGTCCGCTGCAACAGCGCGCCCTTCATCGCGGCGGGGTACGGGCTCCCGAAGTCGGAGGCGAGCGTGATCATGGGCCGTTGCTGTCGGTTTCGCTCACACGCTGTATCCGCTCGATGCCGCCGATTTCGTCGATGACGTCCACCACCGCGTCGGGGACGAGATGCTGCCACTCGCCGCCTTCGATCATGCGCTCGCGGAGCTCCGTGCCTTCGAGGACGTCGCGGTTGAACATGGGGGATTGGCGAACCTCGACGCCCGCCTCCTCGAACAGCTGGATGACGAGCGGGTTGTTGGAGTAGGCCACGTCGAACGACGGGGACATGCTCTGGACGTGACTCGCCCAGACGGAGTTGCGGTCCAGATCCTCGATGGGGACGACGTAGGTCGTGAGGTCGAACTCGGCGACGGATTTCGTAACCATCATCACGCGCTCGCCCGCGGTAAAGGGGTTGCGCGTCGTGTGCGAGTGACCGGCGCTACCGATCCCGAGGACGAGTTCGTCGACCTCGGAGACGATCTCGGCGACCATCCGGTGGTGGCCGTCGTGATACGGCTGGAACCGGCCGATGTAGAATCCCCGCATGCTGACGACGTGTGCGTGCGTATTTATAAAATGCGCGAGTCGTCAGTTCGGCCGAATTCCGACGAGAGATGGGCTGATGGCGGTGACTCTGGGCGTCGTCGATGATAACTGGGGGGAGAAAGTATATCAGGCGCAAACCCTTCAGTTCGACCAACGACACCGTTCTATGAACGACGACACGAACACGGACGAGCGCCCGGCCGATGGCGCGGAGCGGGTCGACGACGATCCGCCCCGTGACGACCACGGTGGGGCCGACGAATGGGAAGACGACGTCCCTGTCCCGTCCGACCCGGAACCCGACGGCCCGGGCGACGGTTCGGACGAGGGGTCCATCGAGGACCTCGGCAGTGACGTTCAGATCGACGCCGAAATCGACGAGGACGCGGAGGACGACCTCCTCGGCGGACTGCAGATCGACTCCACCGCCGAGATCAAGGTTCCCGACCGCCTCGTCGACCAAGTGATCGGACAGGAACACGCTCGCGACGTCGTCATGAAGGCGGCCAAACAGCGCCGTCACGTCATGATGATCGGCTCGCCCGGGACGGGCAAGTCGATGCTCGCGAAGGCGATGAGCGAACTCCTCCCGCAGGAGGAGCTACAGGACGTTCTCGTCTACCACAACCCCGACGACGGCAACGAGCCGAAGGTCCGGACGGTGCCCTCGGGGAAGGGCGATCAGATCGTCGAGGCTCACAAGGAGGAGGCCCGCAAGCGCAACCAGATGCGCTCCTTCCTGATGTGGATCATCATCGCCATCGTGCTGGGCTACTCCCTGATCATCGCCGGCAACATCCTGCTCGGGATTCTGGCGGCCGGGATCATCTACCTCGCGTTCCGCTACGGCTCCCGTGGCTCCGACGCGATGATTCCGAACCTGATCGTGAACACCGCGGACCAGCAGACGGCACCGTTCGAGGACGCCACCGGCGCCCACGCCGGCGCCCTGCTGGGCGACGTGCGCCACGACCCGTTCCAGTCCGGCGGTATGGAGACGCCCAGCCACGACCGGGTCGAGCCGGGCGCCATCCACAAGGCCAACAAGGGCGTGCTGTTCATCGACGAGATCAACACGCTCGACGTCAGGAGCCAACAGCATCTGATGACGGCGATTCAGGAGGGCGAGTTCGGCATCACCGGCCAGTCCGAGCGCTCCTCGGGCGCGATGGTCCAGACCGAACCCGTCCCCTGTGACTTCGTCATGATCGCCGCGGGGAACCTCGACGCGATGGAGAACATGCACCCCGCGCTCCGCTCGCGGATCAAGGGGTACGGCTACGAGGTGTACATGGACGACACCATCGAGGACACCCCGGAGATGCGCCGGAAGTACGCCCGCTTCATCGCCCAGGAAGTCGAGAAGGACGGCCGCCTGCCCCACTTCACCGACGACGCCATCGAGGAGGTCATCCTCGAGGCGCGCCGTCGCGCGGGCCGGAAGGGCCACCTCACGCTCGAACTCAGGAATCTGGGCGGGCTGGTCCGCGTCGCGGGCGACATCGCCCGCGCCGAGGACGCCGACTACACCACCCGCGACCACGTCCTGCAGGCGAAGGGTCGCTCCCGTAGCATCGAACAGCAGCTCGCGGACGACTTCATCCAGCGCCGCAAGGACTACGAACTGCAGGTCGCCGACGGCTACGTCACCGGTCGCGTCAACGGCCTGGCCGTCATGGGCGAGGACTCCGGTATTGTTCTCCCCGTCATGGCCGAGGTGACGCCCTCCCAGGGTCCCGGCGAGGTCATCGCCACCGGGCAGCTGAAGGAGATGGCCCAGGAGGCGGTGTCCAACGTCTCGGCGATCATCAAGAAGTTCTCCGACGAGGACATCACCCAGAAGGACATCCACATCCAGTTCGTGCAGGCGGGTGAGGGCGGCGTGGACGGCGACTCCGCCTCTATCACCGTCGCGACGGCGGTCATCAGCGCCCTCGAAGGCGTCGGCGTCGACCAGTCGCTCGCGATGACCGGCTCGCTCTCGGTCCGCGGGGACGTGCTCCCCGTCGGCGGCGTCACCCACAAAATCGAGGCCGCCGCCAAAACCGGCTGTACTCGGGTTATCATCCCCGAGGCCAACATGCAGGACGTGATGATCGAGGACGAGTACGAGGACATGATCGAGATCATCCCCGTCAGCCACATCAGCGAAGTCCTCGACGTGGCGCTCGAAGGCGAGCCCGAGAAGGACTCGCTGGTCGACCGCCTCAAGACGATCACGGGCTCCGCGCTCGACCAGCAGAGCGTCAGTCAGGGCCCGAGCAGTCCCAGCCCGCAGTAAGGTGCCCGAGTGGGCGGCGTTCGCCGGCTTCGTCGGCGTCGTCCTCGCGGGACTCCTCTTTCTCGCCCGTGCGTCGACGTCGGCCGTCGTCCCGTCACCAGACCCGCAGGGGACGGAGTTTCCCGCCACGCTCACCGACCGCGTCGTCGGCACGCCGGAACACCGCCGGCCGAGGGCGGGGCCGATGCGGCTCTCGACGACCGCGCTGCTGGTGAACGTTGCCGTCTCACAGGGGTTGTTCGCCTCCCTGCTCGTCGTCGGCATCTGGGTCGCGTCCGTTCCGGCGTCGACGCTTGGACTCACCGCCGCCGCCCTCGGTCCCGTCCCCCTCGCCGCCGGCGTCGGCCTCGGCCTCGGGCTCCACGCCGTCAACGCCGTCGGCTCGCGCGTTACCGAGCGGTTCGGCCTCGGCGATACGACGGCGCTCCGTGAGGCGATGGCGCCCGACTCCGCCCGGGGGTGGGCGGCGCTGCTCCTCGTGGTGCTCCCCCTCGTCGCCGGCTTCGAGGAACTCCTCTTCCGGGGCGTCCTCATCGGCGCGTTCGCCACGGGCTTTGGCGTCCCGCCGTGGCTCCTCGTCGCGCTCTCTTCGGTCGCGTTCGCCCTCGGCCACGGCGCGCAGGGACGGATCGGCATCGTCGTCACCGGAGCGCTCGGGTTCGTCCTCGGCGTGGCCTTCGTCCTCACCGGCAGTCTGATCGCGGTGATCGTGGCTCACTACCTCGTGAACGCGCTGGAGTTCGTGGTCAACGAGTCGTAGCGCGTGATGGGGTCCGGAGACCGCGCGACGGGACCTACGCCTCCAGGTCCCGCAGGCGCTCGGCCACGTCGGTCGGCGTCGCGCCCGGCCCGGCAACCCGGTGGTCGGGGACGAAGAGAGGAACGGGGTTGTCCCGAAGCGCGTCGCGGACGGTTTCCAGGTCGCCGTCGTCCTCGTCGTCGAGGCCGGCCAGCCGCGCCACCCGCGCCACGTCGACCGTCTCGCCGTAGGGCACGTTCCGGACGGCTTCGAGCACCGTCCGGTGGTCGGTCGGCACGGTGAGTCCGACGGGCACGTCGTCGAAGTGGTCCTCGGCGCCGCCGAGGTAGTCGAAGACCCGATCCAGGGTCGGATGCTCGGCCGCGGCGTCGGCCGGCGGCTCCTCGGGGAAGGAGACGCTGATGACCCGGTCGGCCACGACGCCCATCTGTACCGCCCGCCCGAGCGTCGGCGACTCGCGTGCGTAGATGCCTTCCATGGATGAGCGGTGGTGCGGTCGACCCATAGAGGTTGTCGTCCGCTACGAGCGGCCCAACGGATCGCGGCGCGCCGCCCGTGGGACGCAAAGCTTATGTGCAAATCAGTCCGTTAGTGTACAATGATGGACGCTAATGGTGAAGAACTCGCGCCCCGAGTGCGCTCGATTCTGGCGGCCGCCAGGGAACGCGCCGGCGGCGAGGAGCGCCTGTCGGTCGACGCGCGGTCGTTTCCCTCGGCCGTCGCGGCCGCCGAGGCCGACGGGCAGGTGCCGGTGATCGCGGAGGTGAAGCCGACCAGCCCCACGACCGAGGGGCGACGCGACGACGACCCGGTCGACCTCGCGCGAGCGATGGTCGCGGGCGGCGCGACGGCGATCTCGGTGTTGACCGAACCCGACCACTTCGGTGGATCGATCGACGCCTTGGCGCGGGTCCGGGACACCGTCGACGTGCCCGTGCTGCGCAAGGACTTTATCGTCGAGGAGTCCCAACTCGACCTCGTGGCGTCGGACCTGATCCTGTTGATCGCGCGGTTCGTGGACGACCTCCCCGGTCTCCTCGCTGCGGCCGAGGCGCGCGGCTTCCAGCCGCTGGTCGAGGTACACACGCGCGACGAACTCGACCGGGCGCTCTCGGCCGGAGCGGACCTGATCGGCGTCAACAACCGCGATCTGGCGCAACTCGAGGTCGACCTCGACACCTTCGAGTCGATCGCGCCGGGCGTCCCGGACGACGTGACGCTCGTCGCCGAGAGCGGGATCGGTTCGGCCGCGGACGTCCGGCGGATGCGCGAGGCGGGCGCCGACGCCCTCCTCATCGGCAGCGCGATCATGGACGGCGACGTAACAGCGAACGTGCGGCGATTTACCACAGCATGAGTTCTCACACAGGCAAGTTCGGCGAGTACGGTGGACAGTACGTTCCCGAGGCGTTGATGCCCGCCATCGAGGAACTGGACGACGCGTACGAGCGGTACGTTCTGAACAACGAGGACGGGTTCATGGACGACTTCCGGGAGCGCCTGGCCGACTTCGGCGGGCGCCCGACCCCCCTCCAGCACGCCAAACGCCTCTCGGACCGCTACAGCTGTGACGTGTATCTCAAGCGGGAGGACCTCCTGCACGGGGGCGCGCACAAGCTGAACAACGCGCTCGGGCAGGTGCTGCTGGCGAAGTACATGGGCAAAGAGCGGATCATCGCGGAGACGGGCGCCGGCCAGCACGGCACCGCCACGGCGATGGCGTGTGCCCACCTGGGCATGCCCTGCGAGGTGTACATGGGCCGACGGGACATCAACCGCCAGCGGCCCAACGTGTTCCGGATGCGCCTCAACGGCGCCGAGGTGACTCCCGTCACGGTGGGACGCGGCACCCTGAAGGAGGCAATCAGCGAGACGATGCGCGACTGGGCGACCAACGTCGAGGACACCCACTACGTCATCGGGTCGGTCGTGGGTCCGCACCCCTTCCCGTCGATGGTCCGGGATTTCCAGCGGGTCATCTCGGAGGAGGCACGCGAGCAGATCCGGGCGCAGGCGGGCCGCCTCCCCGACTCGGTCGTCACCTGCGCCGGCGGCGGATCGAACACGATGGGCGTCTTCGCGGAGTTCGTCGACGACGCGGACGTGGGCCTGTACGCCGTCGAGGCCGGCGGCAGCAGCCTCGAGGTGAACGAGGCGGAGGGCGTCGCGCCCAACTCCGCGACGCTGTCGACGGGGACCGAGGGCGTCCTCCACGGGTCACGGACGCGCGTCCTACAGGACCGCGACGGCCAGATCATGGAGTCACACAGCGTCTCCGCCGGTCTGGACTACGCCGGCGTCGGGCCGGAACTCGCCGACCTGACCGACCGCGGGCGCGTCACCGCCGTCAACGTCGACGACGACGGCGCGCTGGAGGGCTTTCACCGCCTCTCCCAACTGGAGGGGATCATCCCCGCGCTCGAATCCGCTCACGCCGTCGCCTACGTCGAGGAGAACCACGAGGACCTCGGCGATGTCGTCCTGCTCAACGTCTCGGGCCGCGGCGACAAGGACCTCGAAACCGTCCTCGAGGAGACCCACGACCGCGACATCGAGAACGCCCCGGAGATAGAGACGTTCGCCGAGACGGGGGGGTTCCAGTGAGCCGCATCTCGGAGGCGTTCGCGGACGGCCCGGCGTTCGTCCCCTACCTCGCCGCCGGCGACCCCACCTACGAGGCGTCGCTGTCGTATGTCGAGGCGCTCGAACGCGGCGGCGCGGATGTGATCGAACTCGGCCTACCGTTCTCCGAACCCATCGCGGAGGGGCCGACGATCCAGAGCGCCATCGTCCGGTCGCTGGAGGCCGGGATGACGCCCACCCGCTTTTTCGAGTTCGTCGAGGACCTCGACGTGGACGTGCCGCTGGTCTGTATGACGTACTACAACCTCATCTACCAGTTCGGCGAGGGCGAGGAGAAGGGGCCGGAGGCGTTCGTTCGCCGCGCCGCCGAGGCCGGCATCGAGGGCTTCGTCGTCCCCGATCTGCCCGCCGAGGAGGCCGCCCCCCTGCGCGAGGCGTGTGACGCCCACGACTGCGAACTCGTGTTCATCGTCGCGCCGACGACGAAAGGCGAGCGCTTGGAGCGCATCATGTCGCAGGTGTCGGGCTACGTCTACGTGCAGGCGCGACTCGGGACGACCGGCGCGCGGACGGCCCTCTCGGACCAGACCGAGGAGAGCCTCGATCGCATCGCCGAGTGGGACGTACCCAAGGCGGTCGGATTCGGCATCTCGTCGGGCGATCACGCCCAGCGGGTGATCGAGGCCGGGGCCGACGGCGTCATCGTCGGCTCTGCCCTGGTCGACATCGTCGCTCAGGGCGTCGAGCGCGACGACCCGCCCGTGACGGTCGCGAACCGGCTGGAGTCGAAGGCACGCGAACTCAAACAGGGCGCGCTCCGGGGGGCGGCGTCGGCGGACGAACAGCCGCATCCGGAACGTACATAAGCGCCACTGGTACAGGGTAACACATGAATACGGGAACACGCGCGCGCTTGCGACGCATCTCGACGGACGACCGCTTCCTCATCGTCCCCATGGACCACGGCGTCACGATGGGGCCGGTCAAGGGACTGGTCGACATCGAAACCACCATCGACGCCATCACGGACGGCGGCGCGGACGCCGTCCTCACGCAGAAGGGTGTCGCCCCGCGCGTCCACGACAGCAAGAACGGCGCGGGCTACATCGTCCACCTCAACGGCTCGACGAACATCGGCCCCGACGAGGACGACAAACGTCGGACCGGCACGGTCGAGGCCGCCCTCCGCGCCGGCGCCGACGCCGTCTCTTTCCACATCAACGTCGGCTCCGCGTACGAGCCCGAGCAGATGACTCAGCTCGCCGAGGTGACCGAACGCGCGACCGAACTCGGCCTGCCGACGCTAGCGATGGCGTACGCCCGCGGCCCCAGCATCGACGAGGACGACCCCGAGGCCCTCGCCCACGCCGTCCGCCTCGCGGAGGAACTCGGTGCCGACGTGGTGAAGACGGGCTACAGCGGCGACGGTGACAGTTTCACCCCCGTCTGCGAGGGGACGCGCCTCCCCGTCGTCATCGCCGGTGGGAGCCGCGGCACCGACCGTCAGACCGTGCGGATGGTCCGCGGGGCGATGGACGGCGGCGCCGCCGGCGTCTCCATGGGTCGCTCTATCTTCCAGCACGACGACCCCGGCGCCATCACCCGCGCCATCTCGGCGATCATCCACGACGACGCCGGCGTCGACGAGGCGCTTCGGCGTGGCGGGCTGCTCGAAGCCTGACCTGATCACGCCCGTGTATCCGCCACGTTGAAGCCACGGCGTCCCGAGGGTCGGATAATGACACGGAGCGTGTGGTTGAAAGCCGACGGGACGGTCGGCGACTGGGAGTCGCGGAAGGAACGCATCACGGCCGGTCTCGAAGCCGGCGTCGACTGGGTGCTGGTCGACGAATCGGAGGTGGCACAGGTGCGCGAACTCGGCGACGTGAACGTGGCCGCGTTCCGGACGGACGCCGACCTCGTCGAAGACGCCGAACCTGACGGCCCGGACGCCGACGCGTACATCGTCGGCAAGAACGGCGAAGGCGACGGCACGGTCGACCTCCCTCCGGATTTCTCCGGCTCCGCCGACCTCTCGACGCTCCGCCGCGACGACGACCGGGCGCAGGGCGCCTACGTCCGCATCCTCAGCAAGGAGTACGAGTCGTTCGCCGAGGAAGCGGCGAACGACGCCGACTACACTATCGTCGTCGGCGAGGACTGGACGATCATCCCGCTGGAAAACCTCATCGCACGCATCGGGGCGGAGACGGAGTTGATTGCGGGCGTCACCACGGCCGAGGAGGCCCAGACCGCGTTCGAAACGCTCGAAATCGGCGCCGACGGCGTTCTCCTCGATTCGGGCGACCCGGACGAGATTCGCACGACCTGCGAAGTTCGGGACGCGGCCGACCGGGAACATCTCGACCTGCAGTTCGCCGAGGTGACCACGGTGGAACGAACGGGCATGGCCGATCGGGTCTGTGTCGACACCGGATCGCTCATGGAGAGCGACGAGGGGATGCTCGTCGGGTCGATGTCCCGCGGGCTCTTTTTCGTCCACGCCGAGACGGCGGAGTCGCCGTACGTCGCCTCCCGGCCCTTCCGGGTGAACGCGGGTGCGGTCCACGCCTACGCCCGGACGCCGGACGGCGGGACGACGTATCTCTCCGAACTCCAGAGCGGCGACGAGGTGCAGGTGGTCGACACCGAGGGGAACACCCGCGAGGCGGTCGTCGGCCGCGTCAAAATCGAGAAACGGCCCATGTTCCGCGTGCAGGCGGAGGTCGAAACCGACGAGGGCGTCGACCGAATCGAGACGCTCCTCCAGAACGCCGAGACGATCAAGGTCCACACCGGCGAGGGCCGGACCGCCGTCACGGACCTGGAGCCCGGCGACGAGATGCTCGTCTACTACGAGGACGTGGCCCGCCACTTCGGCGAAGCGGTCGAGGAGAGCATCATCGAGAAGTGATGGGCGGTGCCGTACCTGTGTCCCGTCGCTTCGCCGCCCCGTCCCGACGAACCGGCGGCACTGACATACCGCTGGCGTCGTGACCGTCCGACGCGTACCGGTGGCCACCGACACCACCGCCCCCGGCGGCGAGACGAACGCCTACCTCGTTGACGAGCCGACAGGCTCGCTCCTCGTCGATCCCGCGGGTCGGACCGACGCCCTCGACGCCGCCGTCGCCGAGGCCGACGTGACCGACATCGCCGTCACGCACACCCACCCGGACCACGTCGACGGCGTCGCGGGCTACGCCGCCGAGACGGGGGCGACCGTCCACGCGCGCCGCGGCCGCGAGGCGCGGTTCGAGGCCGCGACGGGCGTCGCTCCCGACCGAACGTTCGCGGAGGGCGACCGAGTGGGCTCGCTGACCGTCCTCGACACGCCCGGCCACGCGCCGGACCACGTCGCGTTCGAGACCGACGAAGGCGTCCTCGTCGGCGACCTCGCCCTCGCGTCGGGAAGCGTCGCCGTCGCCGCCCCCGAGGGAGACATGCGCGCGTATCTGGTCGCGCTCCGCCGCCTCCTCGCCCGCGACCCGCCGCGCCTGTTTCCGGGTCACGGCCCGGCCGTCGACGACCCGCGGGCGACCCTGCGTCGCCTCTACGAGCATCGTCTGAACCGCGAACGTCGGATCGAACGTGCCGTCCGCGCGGGCGCCGACTCGGTGGACACCGTTCTCGACGCCGCCTACGACCGCGATCTCTCGGGGGTTCGCGACCTCGCGGCGGCGACGGTCCGCGCCCACCTCGACAAACTCGCCGTGGAGGGGCGGGTTCGGTTCGACCCGGCCACGGGACGCGTCGGACCGGCGTAGCCGACGGCCTTTTTCCTCTCTGCCGCCCACGCCCGGTATGGAGTCGCTCGAAGCCGAACTCGACCGGGCGCGGGCGTTGGACGTGAGCGACCTCGCCGACGCCATCGAGTCTATCGGCTTCGAGTGTACGCGATGTGGTGCTTGCTGTAAGGCTGACGACGACGATCCCCACACGGCGACCGTGTTCCCCGACGAGGTACGCGAACTGCAGGCGACGGACGACGAGTACGACTGGCGGGACGTGGCCCGCCCCATGCCCTACGGCCTCTCCGAGGGACCAGACGGGCCGGAGGGCGAGACGTTCGAGTGGGCGCTTCAAACCGACGCCTGCGGCGACTGCACGTTCTACGAGGAAAACGGGGGCGACGGCCGGTGTACCGTCCACGAGGACCGGCCGCTGATCTGTGAGACCTACCCGTTCAGCGTCGCGCTCGGCGGGACGAGCCAGCCGATGGGCGAGGCGGTCGACGAGGCGGGGCTGGTTCGCGCCCACGAGTGCGAGGGGCTAGGTCGCGATATCTCCCGCGCGGACGCGGAGGCGCTGGCCCGGTCGCTCAAGGAGCGGGCGATCCGCGAACTGGAAGAGGCCATCGGCGTCCGCGACAACTATGCCCCCGTCGAGCGCGAGTCGGGCGAGGTGGTCGTCTACGACTCCGAAGGCCCGAAAACCCGCGATGGTCGACCGTACTGACGGCGATACACCTTTAACGGTCCCGACACAGGTTGGCATGGAGGTTTACACTGTGGAGATCTCAGATAACCTGTTGTGTCTGTTCAGCGCGCGTGTGCGGTCGGAAGACGGATCGTACGTAATCGAAGTGCCCCAGCGTGAGATCGAGACGGGGTCGATCGACTCCGACGAGACCTACCGAGTCGCCCTCATCTCACGGGAGCGGGCGGAGACGGAGGAGCCGACCGAGCCCGAGACGCCGACGTCGGAGCCCCAGCCCCCGGTCGAAGTCGGCGAGATCCGGTACGTCGAGATCGAAGACATCGGCAAACAGGGCGACGGCATCGCCCGCGTCGAGCGCGGCTACGTCATCATCGTCCCGGGCGCCGAAATCGGCGAGCGCGTCAAAATCGAAATCACCGAGGTCAAGTCCAACTTCGCGGTCGGCGAGATCATCGACGAGGACCTCTGACGCGCTCGCGTCGGCCAAGACCTATCCCCTCGGACGTGCGAGTGTCGCTGTGCGCCGCCGTGCCCTCCTCTCTCTCGGCCTGACAGCCGCGACGGCCGGCTGCTTCGGCTTCGGCAGCGGCTGTCCCCGGAGCGCGACGCTCGAACTCGAACCAGTGAGCGACGCCGACGTGGCCGACGCCGAGAGCGATTCACCCGACTCGCTCTCGCCGCCCGAACACGACGCCATCGACGCCGCCCGCCGCGACGACCCGGCGACGATGTGGACCGTCGCCGACCCCTTCTCGTCCGTCGAGTACGTCGTCGACGGGACGTACTACGCCGTCGACACGGCCGTCGAGTCGACGGTCGAGCGCCCCGGCTACGCGCTCAGTCTCGACACCGACGGTGCGACGGCTGACGTGGAGACCCGAGTCGTGGCGTTCGAGGATCTCCCCGACGTGGACCGGGCGGCGCTGTTCGCGGCTCTCGGCTACCCTGGCCCCCGCGAGATGGCGCGCTACGAACGCGCGCACTCGATCAGTATGGGTGGGACGCTCGCCTACCCGACCGACGACACCGAGTCACGGTCGGAACTCGTCCCCGAGCCGTCGGCAGACGTGCTCCGGATTGCCGGCCGCGGCTTCCGGATCGAGATTGGTGATCCCCATCCGGTGACTGTCGAGCAGGTTCGTATCGACGTCCGGAGCGTCGCGGCGACGGCCGACGAGTTCGCAACCCTCGTCTACGACCGTTACGGGGTCGATCTCGACGAACGCGACCTGTCGGCCGAGCAACGCGATATCGTCGAGACGGCCATCGGCGAGGGGTACGACGAGTGCGCGCCGTACTCGGATTCGTTCGGGGATCTGCAGGGGAAACTCGGAAGCACCGACTCGCCCTACGACTACGCCACCTACGACGACGAGTGGTACACCGTCGACCTCTTCGAGGCTGTCGCCTAGTCCGCCGACTCCAGCGATCCGACCGCCGCGAACCGCGACAGGTCGGCGTCGACGTCCACGTCCCCCAGCGAGGCGTACGGACGGTTCACGACGATGTCGCCCGCGGTCGACCGCCCCACGCCCGGAAGCACGGTGAGTTCGTCCATCGACGCCGCGTTCAGGTCGAGCGGATGCGGAACGCCCGTCACCGAGCGGTAGCCGTGATCGACGACCGCCACGTCCATCGTCGTCCCCAGTTCCCGTTCGCCGGGGATGGCGACCAGCAGTGGGTACGTGCCCACCTGTCGCCCGAACGTCTTCCCGCCCTCGTGGTACTCCAGATGTACGTCGGGGAGGACGGTCCCCGGCGGGACGACGCGCCGGAGCATCGGCCGATCGATCTCCTCGCGCACTTCGCGCTTGTACCGCTTGAACTGCTTCTTGTGGTCGCGGGCGATGTCCGCGCCGGTGTCGCTCATCTCCGTCCCCGCGAAGGCCATCACCTGTCGGATGTTGATCCGACGGAGCATCAGCCCCTCGTCGTACACGCGCTGGAGGAAGCGTTTGTTGTGTTCGAACGTCTCCTCGCGCTCGCCCGCGAGGCCGTGGACGAGGTTGATGCCGGGCAGGAGTTTCGGGAGCCGATTCGCGGTGCCGTCGCCCGTCGTCGGCGCGTCGGTCGGGTCGTCGCCCGGTCGCCACCCCCCTTCCTCGTTGACGACGCGCACGGCTTCGAGACACTCGTCGGCCGTGACGAGCAGGTTGTTCTCCTCCTGGACGACCGGATCGGCGGATTCGAGACCGAAGGCGGCCGTGTCGCCCGCCGTGTTGTGCTCGGCGATGGTCCGGATGGCCTCGCGGGACTTCTCGGGGTAGTCGACGATGGTGACCGGGTTCATGTTGTCGAGGTGGAGCGTCTCCAGATCGGGCGCCACCTCGCGGATACCCTCGTACAGGCGGCGGAGGGCGTCGGGGTTGGGCGACTCGCCGTCGCCGCCAAAGGCGAGGATGTCGGCCTGTCGGCCCAGCCGGAAGTGTCGAACGCCGCGCTCGTACAGCGCCGCCACCTCGCGGACCACGGAGTCGGCCGAGCGGAAGCCGGGGTCGCCGTACAGCGGTTCAGTACAGAACGAACACCGGTAGGCACACCCCCGCGAGGTTTCGAGTTCGGCGATCAGGTAGTCGGGGTGGTTGGGGTGGTCCTCGACGACGAAGGCGCCCTTCGCGGCCCAGCGGTCGAGGTCGGCGTTGTCGCGCATGCGGTCGCCAAAGCCCTCCAGTCCGCTGGCTACGAGGTCGTGGGCCGCGGCCTCCACATCGCCTTTGGCGACGAAGTCGTAGTCGAGGTCCTTGCGCTCCATGTCCTGGGCCCCGGCGTTCTCCTCGCCGACGCCGAAGCGGACGGGACCGCCCATGAGCGTCGTGCCGTCGGCGGCCCACGCCAACTCTCGCACCTCGTCCGGTTCGGCGGGCGTCCCGCCGACGTACTTCCCGGGGACGGTCATGCCGCCGAGATAGATCATGAGGTCGGCATCGGCCACGTCGCGCCACTTCGCCCGGTCGTCACGGAGTTCGTCGATGGTGTGGTAGGCGATCCGCGATTCGGGGACTCCGGCGTCGGCGAGGGCGCCGGCGGTGAAACGGGGGTACGTCGAGACGTACGGCGGGACCCCGAAGTGAGCGGGTTCGTCGACGTAGCCGTCGACGATGGTGACGGTGAGGTCGGCGGGGTCGGTCATGGACACGGGTTGGCGGCCGACGCGTAAAACCGTGTCCGTGCGCGTTCGGTCGCGGAACGTCGGCTCCACGCCACTTATGCCGGTCGCAACACTACTGCCGCCCATGCCCGCAACCAAGGAGATCAAATGCACGAGCGCCGACTGCGAACTCGACATGTTCGAGAACCACTACACGTACGACATCGCCGACGACCACACCGTCGGCGACCTCTCCTGTCCGCTCTGTGGTGGGACCGACTGTCTCGAAGAGATCAAACTATGACCGGGTTCAAGGAGTTCGGCAAGTCGGCCGCGAACGCGGTCCTGGAGCGGGTCGGTCGCGGCGTCGGCAAGGTGCAGGAGCGCAAGCCCCTCCCGTACGACGTGCTGGAGTCCGACGACGCGTATCTCGTCGTCTTCGACGCCCCGGGCGTCACCCGGAGCGACGTACAGGTGCGCTACGTCGAGGGCGAGGTGCAGGTGCGACTCGACCGCTTCCGTGACTTCCACGAAGGGTTCGAGATGCGGTTCCCGGGACGTGGGCTCTCGCTCGACGGCCGGGCGCGTCTCCCGCCGGATGCCGACGTGGACGCCGGTGAGGCGTCGGCGACGCTGAGCGACAACGGGACGCTCCGCGTCGAGGTGCCGAAGCGGGCGGACGGCACGGACGTCGAGGTACGCGAGGAGGATTCGACGAACGAACGTCGGGACGAACCGGACGGCTCGGCGTAGTCGGATCGAGACGAGGACGCCGACGTGCTCAAACGGGGAAGTCGGCGTCCGAGTCGACCACTCGATCGACGTCCGGTGGCATCTCCCAGTCGGTCGTGAGTTCGAGCAACTGGACGAGCATCCGTCCCGTCGCCCCCCAGACGGTGTAGCCGCCGACGTAGAAGAAGTGGAGACGGATTTCGCCGTAGTAGGGGTGGTCGCGGCGCTCGGATTCGTAGTTGTCGAGGTTGGTCAGTTCCTCGACCGGGAGGACGGCGATTTCGGCCACCTCCCGTTCGTCGGGGACGTACTCGCGGTCGGGGACGCGTGAGACGAACGGCCTGACGCTGTAGTCGCTGACGGTCGGAATGTCGTCGAGGCGCCCGACGATATCTATCTCTGCCGGGCGCAGACCGATCTCCTCGTTGGCCTCGCGCCGCGCCGTCGCTTCGAGGTCCGCGTCGCTCGGCTCTCGGCCGCCGCCCGGGAAACTCATCTGGCCCGGATGCTGACCGAGGTGGTCCGCACGCTTCGTGAAGAGGAGCGCGTCGTCACCGTCGCGGTCGACGACGGGCGCGACGACCGCTGCTTCGCGCTCGGCGTCGTCGACGCTCCGTGGCGAGTGGCGGGCGATCGCGGACAGGTCGATGCGCATGGTTGGTCGGTCGTCTCCAGTGGACGTTACCCCGGCCTACGATCCGAGGGGTGGTTTCAGTTGTGGTTTTCGAGCGCGTCGTCGAGGCGGCTCCGCACGTCGCTCACGTCGGTCGACCCCCACGTTTCGAGGTCGTAACTCACGTCGAGCAGCCGCTCGATCCGCTCGGTGTCGTCCGCGTCGACGGCTTGGGCGGCGTCGGCGCGCAGGCGACGCTCCGCCGCCTCGACGACGCCCTCGTCGTCGACGTCGCGGTCCGGGGCGTCCATGATGTGCGGGAGGTCTTCGGCGCCGTCGGGGAGGGTGGGAAACGCGACCGGTCCCGGGGCGAGCAGCGTCTCGCCGTCGTGGTCGACGGCGACGAGGTAGTACCCCTCGATTGCGGCGGCGACGGCGTCGTCGATGGCGTCCTCGTCGACCGCTTCGCCCCGTTTGAACGCGAGTTCGCCCAGCGCCGATTCGAGTTCGTCGCGGGTCAGCGCGCCGAAGAGGTCGGCCACGCCCGCGAGTTCGTCGCCCGTCGCCGTCGGGATGCTCATCGGGCCGCCTCCAGATCCGTCGCGGCGGCGGCGGCGATCCGCGACGGCGAGAGCGGGGCGTCGGTCCACGGCGGGAGCCGACGATCCGTGCCCGGCGGTTCGATAGCGTCGACGTACGTTTCGATCTGATCCAGCTCGTCGCCGCGGTCGTACTGCAGGCCGTTGAACCCGGCGTCGAGTTCGTAGCTTCGGACGAGCGAGCGCGCCGCCGCCAGATATCGGTCGGGGAGCGTCTCGTACTCCGGATCGACGCCGTCCTCGCCCACGACGCGGAACAGCGCCGAGGCGACGTGCTGGCTCATATCCGAGAGGCCGGTCGGCCCGTTTACGGACCGATGATCGTGTTCGTACGTCCCGAGGTCGACCTGTGCGCTCCCGTCGAAGCCGGCGTAGTCGAAGGCGTCGCCGAGGGTGCCGACCTCCAGTCCCCAGGAGCGCTGGGGACGGAGCCGTTCGGCGAGGCTCGCCGTCGCCGCGAACTCGCCGGCGAGCGCGTAGCGGAACGACTCCAGATAGCGGAGGACGGGCGCGTCACACCGTTCGCCGAGCGCGCGGATCAGTGGGACGTAAAACAGGCGGAACAGCCGACCGTAGAGGCGGTCGTTCTCGACGCGCGCGTAGTACCCCTTCGAGAAGTCGTGACCGTGAGCGAGCGGGTAGAGGAGCCGCGGCACGTCCGCCCGGGAGTAGGTCTTGGTGTCGGCGTCGTGGACGACGACGTACTCCCGGTCGAGCGCCTGTCCGAGGCCGAGCCACACGTCGCGGCCCTTGCCGAACTCGCCGTCGAGGCCGTGGTCATCGAGGAGCGCCTCCAGCTGGGGGCCGTTACACCAGAGCACCGTCAGCGACAGGTCGAAGCTGTCGAGCCAGTCGTAGAAGGGGCCGACGCGGTCGGGCGCGGCCCGGAGAGGGACGACGACCTCGCCCGGATCGACGCGTTCGAGTTCCGAAAGGACGCGATCCGGCGCCAGCCCGGCGTACTCCCGTTCGGTCATGGGGACGACGACCGCCGCCCGATCGGTCGGCGCCGTCGGCGTCGAATCTGTCAGGTCGTGGAGCGTCGTCACGCGTTCCTGGACGTACTCCATCGGGCTCCCCTGGGGGCGGGGAGGACAAAAGCCCGAGGATGGCGAGGCGGTCTACGGACCGTTCACCGACGGTCGGAACTGACTTACGACGGCCCGTGTCAGCCAGTCCGTTTTTTAAACAGGGGCCCCCAAGATGAGGCTATGAAATCGACGCGGAAGGGGCTCCGTGACGGCGAACTCGTCAAGGACACCTACGAGCGGCTCACCTGTGCGGAGTGTGAGAAGGTGCTGAAAAAACGGGACGACCCCGACGAGGTCTTCTCGCTCCGAATCTGCCCCGAATGCGGTCGGGAGTGGAAGGACCTCAGGTAAAGACGGCGTCGAACGCCCGCGCACCCAGCGGGTCGAACGTGCCCGCTGCGACGTTCTCCGCGACGTGATCCGGATCGCTCGCTCCGACCAGTGCGCAGGTGACCGCCGGCGCGCTCCGCGCGAAGTTGATCGCCCGTTGTGCCGGTGTCTCCCCCGTCAGTTCGTCGGCGACGGCCGACGGCAGGCCGGTCGACAGGTCACCCTGTGCGAGGCTGGCGCTCGTGAACACGTCCAGATCGAGCGCCTGTGCGACCGCCAGTGCCGACCGACGTTCGCCTTCGAACTCGTGGGCACGGCGGGGG
>Ga0207718_100752_pt1 | contig 23454 bp, 22 predicted proteins | sample A23M2SouthBayCA_FD_187749 | JGI IMG/M metagenome (GOLD analysis project Ga0207718, IMG submission 187749) | Aerobic enrichment media microbial communities from Eden Landing Ponds, California, USA - A23 M2 (SPAdes) | ecosystem: Environmental > Aquatic > Marine > Unclassified | place: Emeryville... | reverse complement strand
AGTGCAACCGAGCACCGACCTTCGTACCAGTTCTTCGCGACCGCCCGCAGCCGCACTCGTTCACCTTCGCGAACCAATGGCTGGCCTGACTTGCGCCAGGAGGTAAACTTGATCCGCCCACTATCGTCTTCGAGGAGCCCCACTTGCCTGATCGCCGCACAACTTGGCTCCCACAACACGCTCACCTCGCCCTCGATGTCCACCTCGTACTCCTCGACTCGTTCTACCCTCGAAATCGGGATGACCTGCCCCCCACATTCGGTGAGTTCGTCGTAGACTGCCACGACCGCGTCCAACATCTCCACGTTTTCAACGACTCTCTCGGCCAACCGCCGGCTGATCGCTGCTCGACTCCACCCCTGGAGTTCACCTGCCAACCGCGCTGCCTGCCTGTTCACCTCGCCCAGCTGCATTCGCGATAGCTGCGCTCTCGGATCCTCGATATCCGGGTCGGCCCACCGATCCACGCTCGCTGCTCGTTTTCCGATCTCGTATCGTCTCTTCGCGTTCACCTCCTCGACCATCCTGCGCGTCCGTTCTTCCCTATCCGAGTCCTGTCGCCGATCCCACCGCACTCTCGTTCGAGTGAGCTCCCACTCTCTGGCTGCCATCTTCTCCTCGTCTTCGAGGCTCAGTCCCCGAGAGACCGTCCCCGGTGCCACCCCATCCACCTTCGCGTCGATCTCTTGTGCAACTGAGGGCCGAAGTTCCGGGTCTTCTACCTCGTCGAATTCCACATCTGCATCCGCAACTGTCTGTTCATCGTGCGAAACTTCATATCCGATTCGGGTTGTACTACTCATTGCGTACCTCGAAGGCGTCACACGACGCCGACCACCCGTGCTACTACACGGGTTTTCCTGCGACATCGACAGACACGTCACAGCGCCGCTCGCGCCTTCGTGAGCGCCCCCTGGGGCGCGAGCGGCGCGCCTTCGTAGCCAGAACAACTAGCCACGCGCGCCGTTCCACCGAGCAGAGCGAGGTGGAGCACGGGGCGCGAGCGAAGCGAGTGACCCGGTGGAGTGGCCAGTGCGAGCGGCCAGCGGGAGTACTCTGCTCGCGTTGTGAGCACGCCACGCGAGCGCAGCAACCGAGGAGAGTACCCCGGCTGGCGTCCCGAAAGGGCGAGCGAGCACGGTGTGAGCGAAGGCGAACACCGCGTCTGGCCACGGGAGGCGAGCGGGGCGGGCCGTCAGGACATCCGGTCAAACACGGCGACTCAGAAACAGACACGTCCACACCCCTGGTGGATTGAAAGGGCGAAGCGCGCTCGCGCTGGAAGAGAGTCACTACGTCGGCCACTATCCGAGCGATCGAAGAGAGCGAGGATATGCCGCGTAGCGACCGCGAGCGTGCTGAGGGCGTTCCCTGCGTAGAGGTTGCTGTGGTCGTCAGAATCGCTGAGCGAGCGCGGTGAGGGCGTTCCCTGCTGGTTCGTTGCTGTATCGTCACAATTCCCTGTTCAGGGCGTTCCCGTGTCTACTGCAATACGACTTCGTTAGTCGACCCATCGTGAACAGACTGCAAGGGTAGTTCGAGACCGACACACGATCAAAACCACCAGACGAAGGCCGTGTGTGAGATCACACCCGTGAATCGGACGACCCCCAAAACAGCACCCCCTCTCTTCGTTTGGAAACCCACACACCCCACCGTCTCTGACGCCCAGCGCCGTGGTGTCGAAACGACCCCCAATACCGCTATGGGGCGATCAGTATCGACTGTTCTTCTGAGTGCTCTCTGTGATCGAAGACCTCGTTCTGTCGTGACGGTCGCTCCATATGAGCGAACACACCTAGGAGAGTGCCCTCCACGTTCGAGCGTATCCAGAATCTTCGAGATCACGGACGACACAACGGGAATACCCACACCCCGGTAATACTACCTCACACAGCGAGAACGACGCGTTCTCCGGCCCGAATGAGAGAGCTAGGCACGTCAGAGAGCGTGCGGATACTCACACACTCGGCCGCACAGACCGCAAGAGTAGCTGTTTCGGGAGGTGACCGATGCGTGTGGAGCAGGCGACGTACGTCTGAAGAGGCGACGCAGATTCTGCGAAAACGGGCGTCGATCGCCGTCTCGACGGGTGAGACCCGATCTCTGGAATTACAGGAAAACGCTCACGGACGTGTTCACACAACTCCAGGGAGTCCATTGGGGAAAACCGCACGACGAAGGCCGTGTGTGAACGGCGCTCTCTGTCTCACTGTCGGCTCGCATGGTCGAGTGAACAGATCTGCTGTCTCTCCCAGATAGGTCCTCGCGAGTCTCGCTGTCCTGCTATCCCGAGATCTCGATTCGCAGGCCGCCTCGCAGACGCCCATTCCGTGATGGGACACACATATTGAATCTATGACGAAGAAAGCCTCTTCCGGACGAATACGCCGATTGTGGAACTCGTGTGCCGTCTCATCATCTGGGTTCTGCGAGCAGTTCTATCTCCGTGCCGAGTGTCTGTATTGGCGCGAAGACCCTCTTCGCGACCCACTACCACGAACTGACCGAGCTGGGCGCAGAGCTCTCGACCGTCGAGAACGCCCACGTGGCAGCAGATGAACGTGACGGCGACGTGACCTTCCGCCGTACGGTCAGAGAGGGGCCGGCAGATCGCTCCTACGGCGTCCACGTCGCCGATCTCGCGGGTGTACCCGAACCCGTGGTCGAGCGCTCGCGTGACGTGCTCGATCGACTGCGCAACGACGAGGCCATCGATATCCGGGGAACGACGCCGGCGGCACGACACAGGCCGTCTTCGACCTTTCCTCAGGGCAGTTCGAGCGCGATGGGGCACGTCGCGATCCCGTGAGTGCCGACGGCGGTGACGTGAGCGCCGAGGCGTTCGGCGAGGACGCCGACGCGGTGCTGGAAGCACTGTCGGAAGTGAATGGCAACGAGACGCCCCCAGTCGAACTGATGGCGAAAGTCCAGCAGTGGCAGGAGCGACTGGACGACGAATAGCGCGCCCGTCTCACAGTAGCAATTCGAAGACCCCGAGCAACGTCACGATGGAGACGACGGTCGTCGCGAAGATGTTGAGCGAGGCGATGCGGCGGTCGCCACCGAGTTCGCTGGCGTAGATGTACGTCGAGACCGCTGTCGGCGCGCCGAACATGAGCACGCTGGCCTGCAACGTCAGTTCCGACGCTCCGAGCAGCGTGAAGGTGACCCAGGCCAGCACCGGCATCAACAGCACCTTCAGGCCGACGACCGAGCCGACCGTCCCGAGGTCTTCGCGGGGCAGCGCCAGTTCGATCGACGCGCCGACACAGAGCAACGCGATCGGCAGCGCGAGGTCCGAGAGGACGCCCAGGCCCGCGGTCGCCGGTGCCGGAACGCCGAAGCCGCGCCAGGAGAAGACCAGTCCGATCACGAGCGCGATGAGGACGGGGTTCGTCACGACTCCCTTGAGTTCGTCGGCGATGGAGGCGTCGCTGTCGGTGACGCGCAGGAGGATCAGGATCGTCAGCGGTACTTGCGTGAGCGCGCCGACGCCGAGGATGAGGCTCGCCTTCGCGGCCGCGGCGGTGCCGAGCGTCGAGGCGACCAGTGGGAGCCCGAAGTAGCCGAAGTTCGAGTGATAGGACTGCACCATCGCCACGCCGCGTGCGGCCGGCACCTCGTTTCGGCGGTGGATCAGCCAGCTGAGCCCGACCGTAGCGAACAGGACGATCCATAGTCCGATCACGACTGTCGGCGAGAGAATCTCCCCCAGCGGCTCGGCATACGTCGATAGAAAGATCAGCGCCGGCAGCGCGGCGTAGAACGCGAACCGATTCAACCAGTCCGTCCGCCTGTCGTCGAGGAGGCCGACCGACCGCGCGGCTACTCCGATTCCGAGGAGGCCGAGCATGTACACCACGCGGACGAACAGGTCCATACTCGAACCAGCCGATGACGGGTTTTGTCTCTTTCAGTTTGGCTGTGTACTCAGAATTGCCGGAATCGTCATCGGGATCGACACCGCCGAACAGTACTGACGCTGACTGTCGAACGGTGCCGAGAGAGCGGCTCACGGAGTGCCCATTCGTCGGTGGTCGGATCGAGCCGCGAGGGTTCGCTGCCGCGCTCGGTGAGGATGCCCGCGTGATAGAGCATCGCTTTCAACTGGAAGACCGTCGGCGAGTGATAGCTCGCGCCGTCCTGGAGCATGCTCTGAGAACAGTGATCACGAAGGTCCGTCCACTCCCTGTCGAGTGGGGACGCCGGAACTACGTATCGTCCCGATGTCGCTGATTCAGAATACTCAATTATTTGGTGATTGTCCCTCGATGCCGTCAACGTAGCTCCCCATCTGCTGGAAGAGGAACTCGTCGGATTCACCGTCGAACTGTGTGTCTGCCCAGATATTCAGACTCCCCTCGGCGATCCGAGATTCGGCGTCTTCGACTTCGTTCACGATGTCGTCCGGGACTTGCTCGCCGAGTTCCGCGGAGACAACACCGTCTTCGAGCCCTCGCCAGTAGGCGTCTGCTTCCCAGGACCCCTCCTTGATCGACTGGAGTGCTGGCTTGTAGTATTCGCCCCAGTTGAACAGTGCCGAACCGCCGTAGTACTGACCACCGGCTTCGGCCATCGAGGTCGTGTACGTGAACGCCCAGACATCGTTGTCGGCAGCGGCTGTGACCGGTGCTGCCGTCGACATGTGGTTGTTGATGACGTCAGCACCCTCGTCGACGAGCGCGTTGGCTGTTTCCGTGGCCGTCGGTGGGTCCATGAACGTGTCCAACCACCGAACTTTCATCGTCACCTCCGGATTGACCGATTGCGCACCGAGATAGAAGGCGTTCAACTGTCGGATGACCTCTGGGATGGGAATCGAGGCGACGTACCCGAGTGTGTTCGCATCGGTGAGGCGGCCTGCCGCAATCCCCGTCAGATACCGCGCCTGGTAGAGTCGGCCGAAGTATCGACCCATGTTCTCGCGCGTCCGGAATCCCGAGCAGTGTTCGAACTTCGTATCGGGAAATTCGCTGGCGACGTTGTACGTCGGATCCATGAACGCGAAGTTCGTCGTGAAGACGACGTCGGCGTCACCGCGAGCGTACTGTTCGATGACGCGCGCCGCGTCACCACCCGAGACCGACTCCGTGTATTCCGTCTCGAGCCAGTCGAAGGCGTCGTCTGCCGCCTGTCGGCCGTTGTCGTGGGCCTGCGTGTAACCGAGGCCACCCGCCTCGTGGTTGTAGACGAACGCCGCGGTAACCTCAGCGCCGCTGCTGTCTCCACCGGAGCCCCCGGAGCCGCCACAGCCTGCCAATCCAGCGATTCCGGCCGCACCAGCAGTTCGAAGGACGTTTCGTCGCGTGAGTTTTCGGTCGGTCATATCTCAAAGTTCACTCGTTGATCGTCAGTCGTCCATCACGGTTGGTGCCTCTGACTACCTGTTTGTCTATTCTGGATGGTATAAGGCGTTCATTTACGCTCAAAATTTGAGTTTTACATACTGTTCGTCAACGTGAATGGTACATTATTGCGTAAATGTTGACTCGAAGAAGTGTGGAGGTGGGGTCGACGGCCGTCAGCTAGACTCGCGGGTGTACGACTGGACGAGCGCAGACGGTTGGTCGAGATGGCTGTTCTCGTTCCGGTAGACGACGACGAACAGCACGACGAGCGTCGCCAGATAGGGGTATGTCGCCATGATCGTGGGATTCAGCAGGAAGTCGAGAATCCCGTTGAGCAGCGCGGCGAAAGGCACGTCACTGGGGAACGCCAGCGAGAGCGCCTGCGAACGGAGTTGCAAGACACTGAACAGTCCGAACAGGTACGCACCGACCAGAACGCGCGCCGGTCGCCACTGTGCGAAGATGACGAGCGCCACGGCAATCCAGCCTCGGCCTGCGGTCATCCCGGTCGCCCACAGCTGGTTGAACGCGAGCGAGAGGTGCGCACCGGCGAACCCGGCCATGAGCCCGCCGAGCAATACCGCGAGATACTTGATTTTGAACACGTCGACACCCATCGTGTCTGCGGTTTCGGGGTCCTCACCGACCGAGATTATCTCCAGGCCGAGATTCGTGCGGTACAGGAACAGCCACACCAGCGGGACCAAGAGCAGAGCGAAGTAGTCGACCATCGTGTTTCGGAACAGCGCCGGCCCAACGACCGGGATTTCGACCAGCACGTCGCCGATTAGCGGAAGCGTCCGGTCCGGGAAGCCCGATATCGAGCGACTCGTCCAGTCCACGCCGAAGTACGTCGTCAGTCCGGTCCCGAGCAGCGTGATCATGATACCGCTGATCGCCTGATCCGACTTCAGTGAGATACACAGGAACCCGTGCAACAGCGAAAAGGCCATTCCACAGCAACCGCCGACGAGAAAGCCGAGCCAGTAGTTTCCGGTGAGGACCGTGGTGATGAACCCGGTCAGCGCCCCGACGAGCATGATTCCCTCGACGCCGAGGTTAAGTACGCCGGCACGCTCACTGATGAGTTCTCCCAATCCGGCGAGGATGAACACCGTCGCGGCGCTGACGGTCGCCCCGAGGAAGTTCGCGAGGAACGACATCAGTGGTCCTCCCCCACTGCGTCTGCACGAACGCCACGTACGCGAAGGTCAGTCGAGATGTCGACCGAGTACCGCTTGAAGAACTCCGCCGTGATCAGAAACAGGATGATCAGGGCCTGGATTATCTCTATCAACGCAGCGGGCACACCCATCAGGATGCTGAGACTGTCGCCGCCGACGAACAGCACCGCGAAGAACAGTCCGGCGAGGACGACGTTCAGTGCGTTGTCACGCCCAAGGAGCGCGATCGGGATCGCAGTGAACCCGTATCCGGGCTCGAACGCCGCCCGGAGGCGAGCCTGATTCCCGGCGATCTCCGCCACGCCCGCAAACGCTGCCAGGACGCCACCGATCACCAGTACCAGAACGTACACCCTGGTCTTGCTCATCCCGGCGTGTTCGGCCGCCGCGTCGTTGGACCCGACGAACGTCACCTCGAACCCGAACCGCGTTCGCGTCATCAGCAGATAGACGAGCACGGCAGCGACCAACGCAACGACCAGCCCGGCGTGAACGTCGAGTCCAGGCAGTATCGGCAACTGCGCCGCCGCCGGAAGGATCGCTGTCTGCGGGAAGTTCCCGGTCGGAGACTGCATCGGCCCACGGACGAGGTAGCTCATCACGTCCGCAGCCACGAACGTCAACAACAGGGTCGTGATGATCTCGTTGATGTCCCACTTCGCCTTCAGGATCGCCGGAACTCCGGCCCAGATGGCGCCGACGACCGTTGCCGCGAGGAACATGAGCGGGAGCAAGAACACGGCCGGCAGCGAGACGTTCAGGCCGACCCACGTGCTGGCGACCGCACCGAGTACCAGCTGTCCTTCGGCTCCGACGTTCCACAGGCCGGCTTTGAGCGGGAGATAGACCGCGAGTCCAGCGAGGATCAACGGGACCGCCTCGACCAACGTCTCGCGGATGCCGAACTCGGTCGTCAGCGTCTGTACGAACAGCACGCGATAGGCTTCGAGTGGCGCGACGTCGAGAGCGAGCAGCGCCACCGAGCTGACCGCGAGCGCCGCCAGGATCGTGAACACGGGCGTCGCGTACACGAGCCATCTCGGTACCTCGCTTCGCGGAGTCAGTTCGACGCCGAACTGCATCAGGCCTCACCTCGCGTTGTGACGGCCCGTTTCTCGTCTCCGTCGGGTTGCTTGCCGCCGTTCATCAGCAGGCTCACGCGATTTCTGTCGGCCGTTGCGGGCGTCGTTTCGTGCACGATATCGCCCTCGTAGACGACGAGCACGCGATCGCTGAGGTCGAAGATCTCGTCCAGGTCCTCCGAGAGCAGCACGATTCCAGTGCCCGCCTGGCGCTGAGCCAGGAGTTCGTCGCGGATGAACTCGATCGCTCCGACGTCGACGCCGCGCGTCGGCTGGTTCGCCACGAGCAGATTCGGATCACGGTCGAGTTCCCGTGCGAGGATGAGCTTCTGGAGATTCCCTCCGGAGAGGTCACCCGCCTCCGCCTCGGTCACGTCACCGACGCCGCGAACGTCGAACTCCTCGACGAGCCGTTGGGCGTAGGCTTCGGCGGCGTCGTAGTCCAGCTGGACACCGTCTCCGAACCGTCCGTCACGGTACTCCTTCATCACGGCGTTGTGCATCACCGAGAGGTCACCGGCGGCCCCGTGAGTGTCCCGATCTTCCGGGACGAACGAGACCCCGGCGTCGATGAACGCCTGCGTGGACGAGCCGGTCAGTTCCCGGCCACCGACGGTGATGGCCCCGGCCGTCGCCGGTCGCACGCCCACGAGTGCCTCGGCGAGTTCGCGCTGGCCGTTACCGCTCACGCCGGCGAGGCCGACGATCTCACCCTCGCTCACCGAGAGGTCGACACCGCCGACAGCCTCGATGCTACGGTCGTCCTCGACGTGCAAGTCGGTGACGTCGAGTACCGGCTGCCCGGTCGAGACGGTCTCCTTGTCGAGTTCGAAGAGGACCTCACGACCGACCATCATCTCCGCGAGTTCGGCCCGGGTACAGCTGTCGGTCTCGACCGTATCGACCGTGGTGCCGTCCCGGAGCACGGTCACGCGGTCGGTCACAGCCGTCACTTCGGTCAGCTTGTGCGTGATGAAGATGACTGACAGCCCCTCCGAGGCGAGCTGGCGCAGCGTCTCGAACAACCGCTCGGCCTCCGTCGGGGTCAGCACGGCCGTCGGTTCGTCGAGGATGAGCAAGTCGACGTCGCGGTACAGCGCCTTGAGGATCTCGATGCGCTGTCGCTGGCCGATATCGAGTTCCCAGACGGGCGCGGTCACGTCGATGTCGAACCCGTAGGTGTCGGCAAGGTCCTGGATCTCTGCGGACGGTGCGTCGAGTCCGAGGGTGAACCGAGACGCGAGCGCCCGGACGAGCCGATTCGACCGGAGGAGCGACGACGACCCGTCGGCCTCCTCCCGGAACATCGAAGCGGGCTCTCGGCTCCCGAGGACGATGTTCTCGGCGACGCTGAGCCGCGGGACGAGCATGAAATGCTGGTGGACCATCCCGACCCCGGCGTCGATCGCGTCCTGGGGCGAATCGGCGTCCAGCCGTCGGCCGTCGATCCAGACCGTCCCCGAGTCCTGGGTGTACAGCCCGTAGAGGATCTTCATCAGCGTGCTCTTGCCAGCGCCGTTCTCCCCGAGCAGCCCGTGGATCTCCCCTCGACGAACCGAGAAGTCGACGTCGTCGTTAGCGACGACGCCCGGGAACGTCTTGCGTATCTTCTCCATCCGGAGAAAATCGTCTCCTGCCATAATTTATTCTCTTGACTCTGTATCCGATAGTGATTGTATAAACAGTGCTGTTACGGGCCAAAATTTGCAATTTCGTGCCACTGATGTCCACATTATCTTGAGTTTATTGATCTCCATAAGTCACTCTCACTCCTCGGCTGCGAGGCGCGGGACGACGGCCGTCGCTGCGAGTACCATTCCGACGAGGCTGTCGGCACCGGAGGTGTGGCCGGTCTCGAGCAGGCGAGTCGCGACCGCGCGACACGCGGCCGCGTCGGGACCGGCACGGGTGAGCGACCGTGCACACGCCATCGCCGGATCGGCGGCGCGCCGTCGCGCTGCCTGGTGTAACAGGGCGGCGCTCTGTGTCGTCGTCTCGGTCTCTCCTCGTCGTGCGATGCCCACAGCGAGTTCGCGCGCCCGGCGACGCTGCGAGTCGTCTGCGAGGCCCTGCAAGACGAGGAGCGCGCCGACGAGGACGTCGTCGCCGGAGGGAGTCGCACCGGGGCCGCGACCGAGCAACGCGGTGAGCGGGCGCGGTATCGCACTCTCCGTCTCGCGCCACGACTCGTCTCGCAACGTCGCACAGAAGGCGGTGACGAGGCGGTTCAGATGCGCGTTCACGTCGCCTCTGTGCCACTGCTCTACCGGTTCGAGCAGCCCCAGGCCGTCCTCGACACCACGCGCCCGCAGAGCGTCCACGAGACGGCGGTTACGCTGCTGTATCGCACTTCCCTCGGCGAGTGTTTCGGCGTCGTATCGCTCGTACAACCCACCCGCTGCGGGTAGTGTCGGGAGTGCCTCGAGGGGCGTCGTCGCCGTCAGCCCTGCCCCCAGTTCGACGGCGAGGACAGAGCCGCTTTCGCGCAGCCGAAATGAGACGGTCGACTCACGGCGATCGTCGAGATGGGCGAACGAGAAGCCAGTCGGTGTCCGCAGTTCCACCATCAGCGGCCCGGGTCGAATCCCGCGAGTGCCGAAAACGACAGGGGTCGGTCGAGCAGCGTCGGGCGCCGTCGGGACCGAGGCGTACACGGTTCGATCGAATACCCCGGCGAGCTCCCCGGTGAGACGGTCAACCGACGATCGCTGTAGCCGACGAATCACGGGCCACAGCACCTCGGCCGCCCCCGGACCGACGCGGACCGCCTCGAAGCGGTGATAGCCGTGCGGCCGGCGCTCAGTTCCCGGCATCTGGATCGGGCACCTCGGTGGGTTCGGCGTCTATGGGCGGTTCGGACGCGGTGAAGACTGTGCCTGCTCGACCCGCCAGCGCGGCCTCCACGTCGTCGAGACTCGCGATGATACCCTCGCCGTCCTCGGTCGCCTCCAGGAACCGACAGATCGCTTCGACTTTTTCGTACATGCTCCCGCGCTCGAAGTGGCCTGCTGCCTGGTAGTCTCTGGCCGTCGCGAGGTCGACCCCCTCAAGCGCCCGTTCGTCGGGACCGCCGTAATCGAGGTAGACCTCAGCGACGTCGGTCAAGATGACCAGTCGGTCGACGCCAGTCTCGACGGCGAGCATCGCGGCGGCGAGGTCTTTGTCGACGACGCCGTCGACGTACTCGTAGCCGTCTTGTCCCGGTACGATGGGGAGCCCGCCGCCGCCGGCGGCGATGGGGACGTCCGCTCGGTCGAGGATGTCTGTGACGTGTTCGGCGTTTCTGACCGCCACGGGGTCCGGTGACGGGACGACTCGTCGCCAGCCACGACCCGCGTCCTCGCGGAACTCGCCGTCACGCCGACGGGTCTGTGCCTCCGAGTAGAACGGCCCGACGGGTTTGGTCGCATCGGCGAGGTCCGTCCCGTCGACGACGACCGGGGTCAACATCGGGACGATCCGTGTGTCGAGGTCCGCGCGTCTGAACGCGTTCTCGAACGCGAGCGCCAGTGCCGCGCCCACGAGGCCCTGACTCTCGGCACCACAGGCGAAAAGCGGCATCGACTGGCCCGCCTCGGCGTCGTTCTGAAGCATGACGTTGCCGACCTGCGGGCCGTTGCCGTGGGTCACGGCAACCCGAGTTCCGTTCGACACCATGTCGGCGACGGCAGCAGCGATCCCGCTCGCGTTGGCGACCTGCTGGTCGAACTGCCCCGACTCCGTCTGCCCGACGAGCGCGTTCCCGCCAAGTGCGACCAGAACCGTCTCGGTCATCGTCCTCCAGGCGGTGACGTGTTCGAACCGATGATACGTGCGTAGTGCGGTCTGTCTATCGACATGCGTGGGTAGCGAGCGACTGTCGCTATATCCACGAAGTGGCCGTATATCCACTTAGTATCGCTGTCTGTGGTAAATTATGGAGCGTGTGTCCGGAGAAAACACACGATCGGAGAATTCTATTCGTGAGTCGGCGGTGTGTGCGTGCTCGGCTATTCGTCGAGTTCCTGGCAGAACTGCTCTGCGTCGCTGACCCACCCGAAGATGCCGCCCTGTGCTTTGACCATCTCGACGCCGGCCGTCTGGAACGTCTCGAAGTACGAGGCGACACAGTCCTCCAGGAGAAGACACTCGTAGCCACGGTCATTCGCCTCACGGATCGTCGAGTGGACGCAGACTTCCGTCGTCACGCCGGTCACGACGAGGTTTTCGACACCCATGTTCCGGAGCGTGAGGTCCAGGTCGGTGGCGTAGAACGACCCCTTGCCGGGTTTGTCGATGACCGTCTCTCCGTCTCGGGGTTCGAGTTCGGGAACGATCTCGTGCCCGGGTTCACCCCGTACCAGGACGCGGCCCATCGGGCCGTCGTCACCGATACCGACGTCCAGGTCTCCCCGGTCGCGCTTGGTCGGGGGACAGTCCGACAAGTTCGGCTCGTGGCCCTCGCGAGTGTAGATCACGGGCAGCCCCGCCTCCCGAGCACTCCGCAGGACGGTGCGAGTCGGTTCGACGGCCGCCCGCAGTTTCGAGACGTCGTTGCCAAGCGAGTCGCCGAACCCACCGTCTTCGAGGAAGTCTCGCTGCATGTCGATGATCAGCACGGCGGTGTCGTCGCGTCCGAACGTGAACGGCGTCGGCTCCGCCTCGACCGAACGGGTGTCGTTCGTCGAATCCATGTCAGAAAGGACAGGAACCCTGGATAAATACGCTCACGATCCCGCGAATATTCACGAGGCTCGTCTATCGCGGTGGCACGCTCGTCTCACAGCGACCACTCTCACTCGTGGTCGGTCACGGCCCAGTTTTCCGGCTCGATAGTGTTGGCGTCCAGCGACTCGAACGCCGGGTACGCGGTGAACACGAGGTAGTCAGTTCGATGCCGGAGGTACTCGACGAGCGTTCGGAGGTTCCCCTCGTCGAGACCGCCGACGCGATCGACCAACAGCATCGGCGTGATCGACCCGACATCGAACGCCTCGTACCCTGCCAGTGCGGCGACGAACCCAAGGAGTTCGATCTCGCCCTCGCTCAGCGCATCCAGGCTGGCTCGGCGCCCGTCGCGGGCGACGACGATCTCGAACTCCGGCGTGAGGCGGGCCGTCTCGAACCCGGTCTCGAATCGTTCGAGGAGATCTTGCATCGCCGCCTCGAACTCCTCACGGGTTTCGCGTTTGATGCGTGCTTTGCGGTCCCGGAGTTCATCGAGACGAGACTGGACGCGGTCGCGTTCGGTTTCGAGGTCGTCCAGTTTCGCGATCCGCTGGTCCATCGATTCGAGGTCCGAACGAGTGTCCTCGAGTTCGGCCTCGCGGTACTTGATCTCGCTCTCGACAGTAGTGAGTTCGGCGACGCTCTCGCTGACTTCCGTCGAGAGGTCCTCGACGCGCTGCTCTAGCTCGGTGCGTCGCTCGCGGGCCTGTTCGAGGGTCTGTCTGTCGCTGGCTATTTTCTCCCGGAGACGGTCAGCATCTGATTCGAGCGACTGGGCTCGCTTGCGAGCCGTCTGCGCCTGTTCGACCTCGGCCTCGAGTTCCGCGACCGTCGACTGGGCTGCCTCGAGATCCGACTGGATCTCGGCGATCCGAGCGCGGAGCGCGTCGAGTTGCGTCCGGAGGTCGTCCATGGAAGCCTCTGCACCACACGTCCAGCACGCGGCCGTGTCTCCGTCGAGACCGTGCTGGACGTCCGTGAGGAGGTCGAGCCTGTCCTCGTTCACGACGAGTTCGGTCGCCGAGTACATCGATTCGAGAATGGACTTGTCCTGTTCGAGCTCCCGGAGACGGGACGTGGCCGCCGACAGTTCTGACTCGACGTCAGCGTCGGTCGAAACCGAGAGATCTTCGAGTTGTGACTCGGTCTCGGCGAGTTCCGCCTCGGCGCGTTCGACGCTCTCCCGTCGCCGCTCGATCTGGTTCTCGACACGGGCGAGCTCTGACTCCGCGTCGGTCAACTCTGTCTGGGTCGTCGCTCTGTTGCCGCTGGACCGTTCGGCTCTGATCCGGTCACGTTCGGCACGGAGGTCGGACACCTCCGACTGGAGTTCCTCGACGCGCTCGGCGAGTGTCGGTCGGCGCTTCTGGGCCTGGTTCGCACGGGCGATTTCGGCGTCGATCTGCTCGCGTTCGTGGCGACGGTCCCGGATTCGCTCTTCGATGTTCTCGAAGTCCAGCGGTCGCAACATCAGGTCCGTGAGAGTCGCGCCGGTCCGAACGGCCTGGCGGATCTCGTTGTCCTCGCCCAGACACGCGAACAGTTCCACCCGCGCGAGGTCGTACTGATCGTGAAGATACGGCTCTCCCGACAGCTCCACGAGGTCTCCGGCGTCCGCCAACCTGACGGCCCCCGCGCAGTCGGGCGCGTCGTATCGGACGTAGCCCGACTCTTTGCCCTCAGTCAGCGGTCGCGAGACACCGAGTGCCGTCTCCAGTGATTGCAGGAAACTGGACTTGCCCTGCCAGTTCGACGCCCGGATCACGTTCAGCCCGGGTTCGATACGCGCCGAGCCTCGCAGGATACCGCCGACGTGTTCGAACTCGACGTCCCAGGTCATCGCTCGCCCTCCGGAGACGCTACGGAGTCGGTATGGTGGGTCCCGCACACGTACCCACGCTCGTAGGCGAGTTCGAACGGGACCGTCGTGGGACACTCCCCACACTGTAGCGTGACGGTGACGTCGACACGTGCGGCCTCGGCACCGGCCACGGTGCCGGCCGTCGCCAGCGACTGGAGTGTCGTCTCGGCTTTGGTCGTCGCGAACGCACGGGCCATCTCGACGGTATCGAGGTGCCACTCTGTCTCGCTCTCGCGGGTCTCTTTCTCCGCGTCGAGACACGCCGTGAGATGTGTTCGGATCGCACCGTACGAGACGAAATTCGAGGTGAGTTCCGCGACGGCGATCCCGTCGGCCTCGATGTCCGCTTCGACGTCTCGCCGGAGCAGTTCGTCGCCACCGTCCAGCGCCTCGTAGTCGGCGTCGATTCGGTTCCCCACCGTCTTGCGTCCGTGAGATTCGTAGACCGTCCGGAGTACCCGTTTGTTGAACCACGCCGCCAGACTTCGGTACCCCTGACTCGCGTGACTCCCCTCGCCACGCCATCGAGCGAGCAGGCCGTCGTCGACAGAATCGTGTTGCGGGTCGAGGAGATCGTAGGTAGCGACGACACGGGATACTTTACAGCATCTTCGCTCTCCCATCAGTAACCCACCGTATGTCTGAGGGAGTGTTAGCTCTATCGACGAGGGTAGTCTTTACGAGCCTATTCTTGAACGTTCGTCGAATGGTATCCTCTCGAACGCGCCCGTAGAATAACACACTAAGTGCGTTATTTTTCTCGACCGAAAGCGTCGGCGCTGGGATTATAATCATCGGGAGTAATTGAGACACATGTCCGTCGATCCGGCCGAAATAATGGAAATCAGTGACCGGTTGCTCGAACAATACCCGGACGAATTTACAGATTCTTTCGAGACGAACAAGCGGCAGGTCGAACAGTTGACCGACATCCGGACTCGCCACACGGTCAACCGGATCGCGGGTCACATCACCCGCAGACGACAGCGTGGAGAGTGAGTACCGATGCCAACCATACGCATCCACGATTGGACGAAAGAACAGCTCGAAGCCGTGCGAGAGGCCGAATCACACTCCTCGTACGATTCGGTCGTCAAGGTGTTACTGCGCGACTGGAAACTCGCACAGGCAGTCGGTGAGGAGGTCCATCGCGACTACGCGGAGGGGAAATCGATCGCGACGGCCGTGCCCGAGAAGCGATTCGACACCCTCACTGCCCTCGGCGAGATCGAATCGCCCGAGAAGGGGATCATGTTTCTGTGGTGTCCGAACTGTGGCAACGAGATCGCGCACATCGACGCCGAGGGACCGCTTCGACTGTCGGTCTTCGAGACCCAGTGCCAGCAGTGTCTGACCGAACTCGACCACCACGCTATCGTGGTCGTCGAGATCGGCTACCCGGTCGAGGAGAAATCCGTCGACGGCGAACTGCTGAACGACCTGCGGGCGTGCATTATCGACTACTGGAACCGGACCCTCGTCGACATCGGGCAGGGATCGGTCGATGCGGACGTCGACGAGGAGTACCTCGTCTACCAGATATTCGAGTACGCACAGACGTTCGATTGGCACTGGCCCCGAGAACTGGCGACGGTGACGCTCGTCCCGGGCGAGACGTACCACAACCGAGCGACGGACGAACTCGTGACGATCCAGGAGGCACTCGACGACTACCAGACGAAACTCGGTGCCTACCGAGCCTCGATCCGTGCTGCGGACGGCTCGACGGAGGAAGAGAGCGAGACGACGCTCGAACCCGAGAGAGTCAGGGAGTTGCTCTGTAATCGGGACCTCTATCTGACACATAAGTGAATGCAGACGACGACTCCCGGGAAAGGTCTACGCTCTGTGCGAAACCAGGTTTACAAAATCGAGATTTTAGTAGTAATGCCGTAACGAATACCCATAATATATCCAGTATCGTTAGTAGAACCGTATGTTATTGGATGTAGAAGTGACTGAGACCGTCGGGGGCTAAGATGTCGGAGGGATCGACCACGGACCTCGCCATCGGGTCGCTCCGGCAGGCGTACCAGACCGGAGCGCGGACTCTCACCGAGGTCGTCGAGACACACATCGAACGCGTCCGGGCAGGTCCGTCCGAGGCCTGGATCAGTCGCGTCCCGGTCGACCGGCTCCGTGAACGGGCCGAGACACTCCAGTCGGAGGACGGGATCGACTGGGAGGAGATGCCGCTCTACGGGACGCTCTTCGCGCTGAAGGACAACATCGACCACGCGGGGACGCCGACGACGGCCGCCTGTCCCGCCTTCGAGTACGTGCCCGACGACCACGCCACGGTCGTCGAGCGGCTCCTGGACGCGGGGGCGATCTTCGTCGGGAAGACGAACCTCGATCAGTTCGCCACCGGGCTCGTCGGGACGCGAAGCCCCTACGGCGAGACGCCCAACGCCATCGACCCGGCCTACATCTCCGGCGGATCGAGCGCCGGGTCGGGCGTCGCCGTCGCACTCGGACAGGTTTCGTTCGCGCTCGGGACGGACACAGCCGGATCGGGCAGAGTGCCGGCCGCACTGAACGGTGTCGTCGGGCTGAAACCCTCCCGGGGTGTCCTCAGCAACGACGGCGTCGTCCCTGCCTGCAAGAGCCTCGACTGCGTCGCGGTATTTGCCACGACAGTCCAGGACGCACTCACCGTCGAGCGCGTGACCGCGGGATTCGACTCGGCGGACGAGTATTCCCGCCGGCGTGCCGACGACCTGATATTGAAGCCCGGTCCGATGCCGTCGGACCTGACGGTGGGTGTCCCCCGCGAGTCACAGCTCGAATTTTTCGGCGACGACGCGGCCGCCGAGTGCTTTGCAGCCACCGTGTCCTGGCTCGACGAGCGCTTCGACACCCGACGACTCGACATCGAGCCGTTCGTCCGAGCGGGCCAGTTGCTCTATCAGGGACCGTGGGTCGCAGAGCGACTCGCAGCGATCCAGGGCCTGCTTACCGAGCACCCGGACGCGCTGTTGCCCGTGACCAGACGCATCATCACCCGCGGTCGCGAGTTCGACGCCGCCGACGCCTACAACGCCGAGTACAAACTCCGACGGTTGGCCCGAACGGCCCACGAGCGACTGTCGACGGTCGACGTCTTGCTCACGCCGACGACCGGGACCACGTACACGCGAGCGGACGTCGCAGGGAGGCCAGTCGAGACCAACAGCAACCTGGGCCACTACACCAACTTCGTCAACCTGCTCGACCTCGCTGCCGTGGCCGTGCCGGCGGGGCGGCGACCCTCCGGCCTGCCGTTCGGGGTGACGTTGTTCGCCGACTCGTTCACCGACGCAACGCTCGCGACTATCGCGGACACCTACTGCCACGAGCGGGACGTCTCTCTCGGCGCGAGCGGTGACTCCTACGCCGACGTCCCGACGACGACTCCATCCACCCACAGCAAATGACTCTCACGACGCGACTCCGACCGAGACAGTACCGACGACGAAACCACGAGTGCGGAGTGTCCGGGGGTGTTCGACGATGAAGACCGCCTCCGAGATCGTCTCGGGCACCTACTACGACTCCATGCAACTAATGCGGGTTGTGAGCGACGTCCAGGCGAGCACGCCCGTGGCCGACGCCGACGCCGTGATGGGGACGGCGGCCAACCTCGACCGTCTCGAGAACGGCGACACGATCGACCCGGCCGAACTAGACGGCGTCGAACCGGACGACCTGGTGCTGGTCGCACGCGCACCGGACGCAGCCGACGCCGAGGCCGCCGTCGAGGCGATGCGTGCGGCCCTGGCTACCGGCACCGACAGTGATCGAGCGGCTGCCGAACAGCAGGTCCCACCGAAGTCGATCAGCGGAGTCTGTAAGGCGGCCCCCGAAACCGACATCGCGCTCATCTCCGTCCCGGGGGAGTACGCGGGACTCGAAGCCTGGAACGCCCTCCACGAGGACCTGCACGTCCACCTGTTCTCGGATAACGTCCCCGTCGACACCGAGCAGGCGCTGAAACAGTTCGCACACGACACCGGCCAGCTCTTGATGGGACCGGACTGCGGGACCGCCATCGTCGACGGACTCCCGCTGGGCTTTGCCAACGAAGTGCCAATTGGCTCGATCGGCCTGGTCGCCGCCTCGGGCACCGGTCTCCAGGCCGTCACCAGCCGTCTCGGTCGTCGAGGCGTCGGCATCTCACAGGCTATCGGAACGGGCGGTCGCGATCTCAGCAACGAGGTCGAAGGTCTCGGGACCCGGACCGCGCTGGCGAAACTGGACGACGACGACGACGCGACCGACGTGATCGTCCTCCTCTCGAAAGCGCCGGACGGGGCGGCCGTCCGAGCGGTGTCGGAGATGATATCGGACTGTTCGACGCCGATGGTCGTCCACTTTCAGGGGGCCGAGAGCGCTCCAGAGGGCGTCGCCACGGCCGACACGCTGGCGGCGACCGCCGACCGGGCTATCGAGGTCGCCGAGGTCGACGCGGAACCGCTCTCTGCGGACACCGAGACGACGCTCGACCTCGAACAGTCCGGCTGGATTCGCGGGCTGTTCACCGGCGGCACCCTCTGTGCCGAGGCGGCACGTCTCGCCGCGCGCGAGCACTCGCGCATCAGATCGAACGTCGGTGTCGGCGAGGAAATCGACAGTTCGGAGTCGCCGGCGGCACACACCTTCGTCGACTTCGGTGCTGACCAGTTCACCGAGGGACGCCCACACCCGATGATAGACCCGACGATTCGGAACGAACGACTCGAAGCCGTCCTGACTGCGCCAGACACCGGTGCCGTCCTGCTGGACGTGGTTCTGGGATACGGGTCCCACGAGGACCCCGCAGGTACAGTCGCAGACGTCGTCGCTACCACGGACTCGGACGTCCCGGTCGTCGCCTCGGTCTGTGGAACCGACGCCGACGTGCAGCCGCGCCACGAGCAAGTGGCGAAACTCGAAGCCGCTGGGGTCCACGTCACACAGAGCAACGCCGCAGCGGCGCGCCTGGTGAGTCGACAGCCAGCCCTGCACGGCCCCGACCGTGTCGAGGGGGGATCGGCGTGACTTCGAACCTCCTCGGCCCGGACCCCAGCGTCGTCAACGTCGGTATCTCGTCGTTCCTGGACCCGCTCCGGCAGGCGGGCGCCGACGTCACCGACGTCGACTGGGAACCGCCGGCGGGCGTCGACGGCGACTTGCTCCGATCGCTGACCGAACTCGGGCCCGCCCGCGAGAAGATTCGACGGGCCAACGAACGGGCAGGTCAGCGACTGGTGTCGGCCCAGCCGGTATGGACCGACGTCCGGCCAGCGGGCGAGACGCTGCCCGCGATGGACGGGGCGACGCTCTGTCACGCCGGCCCCCCGGTGACCTGGGAACGGATGTCCGGTCCGCAGCGCGGGGCCGTCATCGGTGCAATCCTCTACGAGGGCTGGGCCGAGACCGAAGACGAAGCGCGAACGGTCGCGGCCGAGGACGTCGAGTTCGTCCCCTGTCACGACCAGTCTGCCGTCGGGCCGATGGCCGGAGTCATCTCCCCGTCGATGCCGCTCGCAGTCGTCGAGAACGAAGCACACGGCAACGTCGCCTACTCGAACCTCAACGAGGGGCTCGGAACCGTGCTTCGGTTCGGAGCCTACACGCCCGACGTCATCGAGAACCTGCGGTGGATGGAGCGGGAGCTGGCACCCCTACTCAGTGACGCACTCGATGCCCACGGGCCGGTCGACCTGAAGCTGTTGAGTTCGAAAGCACTCCAGATGGGAGACGAGGTTCACAACCGCAACGTCGCTGGGACGGCGCTGCTGATCCGGGAACTCGCGCCGACCATCGCGATCCAGGAAGGCGAGGTCGAATCGGTACTCGAATTCATCGGTGACAACGAGCACTTCTTCCTCAATCTCTCGATGGCGGCGTGCAAGTCGGCTGCAGACGCCGCCGCGGACATCCCCTGGAGCACAGTCGTAACAGCGATGGCCCGCAACGGCACCGACTTCGGGATCCGGGTTAGCGGACTCGGCGACGAGTGGTTCACCACGCCCGCAACTGTCGTCGACGGCCTGTACTTTTCGGAGTACTCCGAGGCCGACGCCAGCCCGGACATCGGGGACAGTTCAATCGCCGAGACGACGGGCGTCGGCGGGTTCGCCATGGCTGGGTCACCGGCGATCACCCAGTTCGTCGGCGGCCACCCCCAGGATGCGCTCCGGTACACCCGGGAGATGTACGAGATCACCGTGACCGAGAACACGAACTACGCGTTGCCGCCACTCGATTTCCGGGGCACGCCGACCGGTATCGATACGCTCGCGGTCGTCCAGACGGGCGTCCAGCCGATCATCAACACGGGTATCGCCCACGAGGAACCCGGCGTCGGCCAGATCGGTGCCGGCATCGGTCGCGCGCCGCGTGCCTGTTTCCTCGACGCCGCCGCGGCGTTCTGTGCGGCCTACGAGAACGGTACCGCGCCGACGGAGGTGGCCGAATGAGCGCTCCCGCCGTGGACGTCCACGTCCTCCCGACGAGTGCGCCAGACGACACCAGCGAGCTCGAAGCACTGTTCGACAGCGAGACCGTCCGACCCGAGAACGTGATCTGTATCCTCGGGAAGACCGAGGGCAACGGCTGTGTGAACGATTTCTCGCGCGGCCTCGCGACGCGAGCCTACCGTGACTTGCTGGCCGACCACCTCGACGCCGCTCCGGAGACCGTCCACGAGGACGTCCTCCTCATCATGTCCGGCGGGACGGAAGGCGTCATGACGCCACACGTGACGGTGTTCTCCCGGCGAGAAACCGATACTGATCCCGGCCCCGAGCGCCGTCTCGCAGCAGGCACCGCCGCGACGGACGAGATTCCCCCCGGGGAACTCGGCCGCATGGGACAGGTCGAACGCACGGCTGCGGCTGTACGTCGTGGGATGGCCGAGGCCGGGATCGAAGATCCTGCGAACGTGGCCTTCGTCCAGATAAAGTGCCCACTGCTCACTGCCGATCGTATCGCGACGGCCCGAGAGAGCGGTGAGACAGTCGCGACCGAAGATACCTACAAGTCCATGGGGTACTCGCGTGCGGCGTCGGCACTCGGCGTCGCCACTGCGACGGGTGAGATTGCCGCGGAGTCGCTCGACGACGGGATGATATACGACGATCCGTCGGTCTACTCCCGGGTCGCTTCGACCTCGGCTGGAGTCGAGCTCACACACTCGGAGGTGCTCGTCCTCGGCAACAGCCAGCACGCGGCCAGCACGCACGCCATCGGTAGCGCCGTCATGCAGGACGCGCTGGACGCCGAGGCCGTCCAGGCAGCGATAGACGACGCCACCAGCGACGGTGACACCTCGCAGATCACGAACGTCTTCGCGAAGGCCCAGGCCGCTCGAAGCGGGCGAATCAGAGATCGACGGCACGTCATCCACAACGACTCCGACATCGAATCGACGCGTCACGCCCGCGCTGTCGTGAACGCCGTCGTCGGTGCCGTCACGGGCGACCCGCTGTCGTACATCTCCGGCGGTGCCGAACACCAGGGCCCCGACGGTGGCGGGCCTGTGGCGACGATCGTCGACACGGACTGAGACGGTCGGTTGTCCCGAGTTCTCGGTGCGATTTCACGATGTGGGCGATCGATCTGGAACAGACGTACAACCGATCGTACGACGATATTGATGGCACTATTTTCGAGCGCGTCGTCAGAACGTACACGTTGTGCTGCAATAATTGGCCGAATATAGCTTGATAAGTGGTTTAGGGCCAAATAGAGTGTTGTGATGAAGAGAAACTGTGACGAACGGAGTAGAATATAATACAATGGTGGACAAAAAATCATTTTCGAGGCGGCACGTCCTCGCGGGACTTGGCGCGACGGCTGTCGGTGGGTTAGCCGGCTGTGGCGGTGGGCAGGGCGATTCTGGCTCGGACGACGACACGATTCGAGCGGCGTGGATCTACAACACGAACATCGGCGACCTGGGGTGGACGTACGCCCACGAGCAGGGTAGATTGAGCGTCGAAGAGGAGTTCGACTGGATCGAGACAGCCTACACGGAGTCGGTCGCTCCCGCAGACGTCGAGCGGGTGCTCCAGCAGTACACCAACAACGGCTACGACGTCATCTACGGCTGTACGTTCGACTACATGGACCCGATGCTGTCGGTCGCGTCGGAGAATCCCGACACCACGTACGAACACTGCGCCGGGTACCAGACCAGCGAGAACATGGGTCGCTACTTCGGCCGCGTGTACGAACCACGGTATCTCTCGGGGATCGCGGCGGCACACCTCACCGAGTCGGACACGCTCGGGTTCGTCGGTGCCTTCCCGATCACCCAGGTAATCCGCGGGATCAACGCGTTCGCCCTGGGGGCGTTATCGGTCGATCCGGATCTCGACATCGAGATTCAGTACGTCAACTCCTGGTACGACCCGCCCGCCGAAGAGCAAGCGGCACAGACGCTCATCGACAACGGTGCCGACGTCATCACCCAACACCAGAACTCGCCCGCACCTGTCCGGGCAGCATCGAACGCCGACGTGTGGTCGATCGGATTCAACGCACCGATGGGCGAGTACGGCGGCGAGAAGTACGTCACCTCACCGATCTGGGGATGGGACGCGTTCTACGCACAGAGTCTTCAGGAACTGAAGAATGATGACTGGTCGGCCGACTTCGACTGGGGCGGCGTCGGTGACGGCTACGTCGCACTGGACGACTTCGGGCCGAACGTGTCCGACGAGGCTGTCTCGGCCGTCGAGGATGCCCGAACCGAACTGGTCGACGGTGACACGACCGTCTGGAGTGGCAGCAAGTTCGCCGACTCTGACGACACGTTCCTGTTCCAGGAGATGTCGTCGTACGTCGACGGTATCGACGCAACCGTTCCCGAGTAATATCGAGTACGGGAGTTTGAGCGTGCCTCCGAGCCGCGAGACTTCGCAAACCGGTGGCTAGCCTGACTTGCGCCTCGAATCGCTACCGCCCACGAGCCAGTGGTTCACACAGCGCCCACTCGTCGGTCTCGGGATCGAGTCGTGAGGGTTCGTTCCCGCGCTCGGTGAGGATGCCCGCGTGGTAGAGCATCGCTTTCAACTGGAAGACCGTCGGCGAGTGATAGGTCGACCCCTCGCGGAGGACACGCGGCCGCAGCTCGCCGTCTGCGGTGAGTGCCCGTTGGCGGACATCGTCGTCCCCGCGGAGGAACAACTCGACGGTGAATGTCGGGTGCTGTGCGTGCAGCCACTGGACGAGGTCGACCAGCGACGGGGCGGGAAGGCCGTCGTCGTGCATCGTCTGTAGTTCCGTCACGAGCAACTCCG
>Ga0207718_100744_pt1 | contig 23636 bp, 17 predicted proteins | sample A23M2SouthBayCA_FD_187749 | JGI IMG/M metagenome (GOLD analysis project Ga0207718, IMG submission 187749) | Aerobic enrichment media microbial communities from Eden Landing Ponds, California, USA - A23 M2 (SPAdes) | ecosystem: Environmental > Aquatic > Marine > Unclassified | place: Emeryville... | reverse complement strand
TCTTCAAAAAGTTGACGTCCAGGAAGTACTCGTCCATTGAATATTTTTCGACGGTGGGTGCGAATTCTTCCAGCACGTCTTCAATAAGGACACTGATACCTTTGTACTTTTCGTAGTCGGCCTGCAGGCCAATAATATAGGGGCAGATCTGCTCGGCCTCGTAGGCACTCATGGCCGTCTTGATCCCCAGCGCCCGAGCCTCATAGGAGCTGGTGGCAACGATGCCTCGAGGTGTTCTCTGGTCGCCTTTATACCATCCGCCGATGTAAATGGGCAGCCCGTGGAGCTTAAAGCACTGCTGCTCGACCTGCGCATAGAAGCAGTTCATATCCAGGTGCAGATACAGCCGTTCCTTGATCGAGGAGTGCTGCATGTCACGACTCACGCACCGGTAGTCGGTAATCTTGTGGACATCCTCATCAGGGTTGTAGGTTCCGGGGTTAACAGCAGGCATCATGGATATGAATAATAATTGAACTTATGGAGTATTTATTTGTAATATACATGAAAAAATATATGAATTACAATATAGCATTTCATGCAAACAGTCCTCAAAGAAAAGGTTAACGTGGATGCCGTCTTTCGCAGCTTCAAAGATAGTAATGTCCATTCCCGAAGCGGATGGGAACACAAGCGCATCGAGCCCCGGTACGTAAAGCGCAAAAAGGGTAAAGTGCTGAAAATCAAAGAGGTTCGGCGCTCATACGCCCAACGCAAGGGCAAACGCCTGCAGGTCCACTTTGTCATTCGCTGCGAGGACAACCGGTATTTTCATCTGGTGTATGATGCCGACAAGGTTATCTGGATCCTGCTCTATGAGTTCGATGATCAGATGCTCTTTGACGAAAAAGAGGTGGATGTCGAAATCCAGTGGAACGGGCGATCAGGACCCAATGAATAATCCGTTGCTCTCTTTTGAGCGACGAGAGTCTCTTGCAAGTGTCGGTGACTATCAGTTTTTGGCAATCACCCACACTGCATGGATAATGCCCGGAAGATATCCAAGGATAGTTAGTAGAATATTTAACCAAAATGATCCCTTGAGTCCCACTTCCAAAAAAACTCCCAGAGGAGGAAGGAGTACCGCAAAAATAATCTTTATAAGATCCATATGTTGATCCCAATTCAGTAATTAGAATTTTTAATCCGCATACAGTTACAACCAGCTAAGTCTCTGTTTTGTTTCTTCCAGTTTAACCTGGCGCCGCGCTATCCGGATCGAAAGATTAAGCCCCAATCGTTGCCGTTTTTCCAGGCCTTCCCCACATAGGTACCATATACGGTGATCTTCTCCCACTCATCAGGAGTAATGTCAATGGGATCATAGGTGGGGTTTTCCGGTTGCAGGGTGATCCCATCTGCTCGTTTTCGGATGGTTTTGAGCGTCGTCTCTCCACGGTAGCGAATAGCGCCAATCTCACCATCACTGGGCTCACGCGGGTCAATAATAATATAATCCCCATCGCGGATATCGGCATCAATCATGCTTTCCCCATCGACGATGAGCGCAAAGTAGTGATCCGACTTTTCGGGATGAATTTCCACCGGCAGGTGCCCGAGGTTCTCGCTGATGGCTTCGTGCATTGCTCCGGCGGCAATCCTCCCCTTTACGGGAATGCCGGGATAAAAACCAGAGAGTTCATTGCGTTTACTCGGATGGATCTCGTACTGGCCGCGACCGTGTTTGGCCAGGTAATTCTTTTTGGTCAGTGCTTGCAGGTGTTGGTAGATGCTGTTAGAGGAGCTATAGCCAAATTCATCCTGCATATGATCGTAGCTGGGAAACTGACTGTAGTCCTCATAAAAGTCCAGAATGTATTCCCAAAGTTTCCGCTGTTTGTCGGTTAGTGACTTCATAGCTAATATTGTGCAAATTTATATGGATAACCACATGAATATTAGTAATTATAATATGAAATAAAAGAATTTTGTAAGGATTGCCCGACACAATGGTCTTACTTACAGATAAGCCGTTGAAAATATCAAGAGAGAGTTACATTGAGCCTGCCCGGAGGGGCGGGCTTTTTGTATTTGGATTAAGTGCACTTCTAGTAGAGTTAAGCAGTGGAAGGCTATAAAAATGTTTCGATCTATATGAGCCTAATCCTTGTACCAGATTAATTTCTGTCTTACATCGAGGGGTTATCTTGGCAAATAAAAAAGCCAATAGGAAAGAAGTGTTTAATATTGAAACCACTATTGAACTTTATTCAAGTGCGGGTGCCTTGGATAAGTTTGCAAGGGTTCAAGGCCTTTACAAAGATTCCATGCAACTTGAAATTGAAGGTAAAGTCAGGTGTGCTACGAACGGGTCAAGACATGGACGCTGAGGCTTGGGCGGAACAAGTCGCTAACTACAGGAACCATTTACAAAGCAAGCTGAACGATGAGGATGCAGAGTGGCTTTTATAAATTTTAAAATTTCGATAGAATGGTTGGAAAATCTATTCTTGAATCTCCATTCCCCTTATTTGAAGCAGAATATATTCCTTCCCACGAGTTAACTATGCCACTGGCCATGAACCGGATGATGCCGTGGAAGAGGTGCTTATCAACGAGGAAAAGAAAAAGCAGTTTGTTACCCATGCCAATGTGGTGAAAATATTGTATAAAGCAATTCTTACTGATCCTAATGCTCAGGATTTTTGATGATTCGCTCAGCACTGAAAACCATTAAAGATCGCATCAAGATACTGGGCTCGGAAGAGAATGATGATATTTCCGATATCCGCAAACACATCAAGGGTAAGCTGGACGAATCTATTGTCAGTGAGTCTTACTGGATTGACGGGGATAATGATCTGGTACATATTAGGCAGATTGATTTTGAGAAGCTTAAAGAGCGTTTTGCCAAGAAGAAACATAAACGCGTAGCCCTGCAGGGGCTGAAGACCAAGATTGAAAACCAGATCCAGAAAATGGTTGAAGAGAACCGCACGCGGATGGACTTTAAGGATCGGTTTTGAGGAGATGATCGAGAAGCACAATAACTACAGCATCAATCTAGATGTGCAGTTCGAGGAGTTTTTGAAGCTGTATCAGGATCTGAATGAAGAGCGTGAGGGAAGCGCAAAAGAAAACATGATCGAAGAGGAATTGGCCTTTATGATTTAAAAACGCAGCGCGAAAAATAGATCTGAAGGAGGAAGAACGTAAAGAGATCAAATAAGGGGTATCAGAACCTACTACAAAGTAGAAGAAGTTGGTCATGGACTGGACCAAACAACAGAAACGCATCGCCGATGTGAAAGTTACGATCGAAAATGAGCTGGATAACGTATCACCCGATCAGTTGGACCGCCAGCTCTTCGCCCAGACGTGTAACGAGGTCCTTGAATGTGTATCAGTCATATTAGGGTTAAGAACTTGATTATCTTTAAAAGGTAATTATTTGAAACTGTTATAAGTTGTTAAAAAGCACTTTCCTTTTCAGGAAGTTTAACTTTCTTTTTTTAAGTAGTTGTCTATTACTAATAGACAACTACTTAAAATATCTTCAAAAATGAAACTACCCTTTGCGTTGGCGAAGCGATTTGTCGCTGGAGAAACGTTTGATCAAACCATTCCCAAAGTAAAAGAGCTCAACAAAAAAGACATAACAGTCACCGTTGATTTGCTGGGTGAAAATGTAGAAGATCGTCAGACAGCCGATCAAACAGTTGAAAGTTATATTCAATTGTTGCAAAATATAGATCAGTCTGATCTGAACAGCACAATCTCCATCAAGCTAACCATGATGGGATTGGATATTGATCGGAACTACTGTCGCGATAATCTATTTAAGTTGTTGGATATAGCTCGAGAAAATGATCAATTTGTTCGTATCGACATGGAGAGTTCGGATTATACCCAAGTGACAATAAATATGTTTAAAGAAGCTTTTCAGGAATATGGCAACCACGCGGGTATAGTTATTCAAGCATACTTACATCGTACAAAAGATGATATCGAGGAACTTGCTAATATGGGTGCTGATGTGCGTTTGTGCAAAGGAGCCTATAAAGAGCCCAAAGATATTGCGCTGCAAAATATGGATGATATACGCGTCGCTTTTAAAGAATATGCTAAAGTACTGTTGGAGAAAACACCCTATCCGCGCATCGCTACCCACGACGACGAGATTATAAACTGGACGAAGGAGTATACAGGTCAAAATGGTATCGATCCTTCGCGATTTGAATTCCAGATGCTTTACGGGCTTCGACAGAAAACAATGGAAGAATTTGCGTCCGACGAATACAATGCCCGTATCTATGTCCCTTTTGGCACGATGTGGTTTGCCTATTTTAAACGCCGTTTAATGGAGCGTAAAGAAAATATCTGGTTTGTCCTTTCTACTTTATTTCAAAAATAACTGTGCTGGGTAAAACCTTTAGTAAAGACTACTTTATAGGTCAAGCCGGTGAGGATTTTTCAGAGATAGTCCCATTATAATAGTAGAGAAGCCCCATAACTATCCCCCATTGTACTAATATAGTAGCAACAGAGAATGCACTGAGAGGATTATACCAAGTATCCGGAGCATAGGAGGAAATGCTCAAATAAATCCACCAAATTAGCAAGGATATAACTTCAACGGGAACTACGTACTTAATAATAACTTCCCACCACCCACCGAGGGTATATTTTTGTTCTCCGTTATTAACAATCTCTGATCGAAAACGTTCTGGACCGAATCGGATAATAGCAAAAGACATAAAAGCCCCGGATACCATCAGCCCGACAGACCAAACAAAATCTTGATTGGCCAGAATATCTACTGAAAGAGCTGAGGGCAATCCCATAAAAAAGCCGGTCAAGCAGATGAAAATGGTTGCTGATCTGCGAGGGAATCCCATATCCACAAATACCCTACTTGCTAATTCAATCATTGATATTAAGGAACTAAAAGCGGCAAATGTTAAGCCTAAGAAAAACAAAATTGCAAAAATCTTACCCCCTGTCATTTCGTTGAAGAGCTGAGGCATCCACATAAAAGTTAGACCTGTTGAAGCGGGACCGGAGGTTTTCATTATTTCCAAAATCTCAACATTGTTCATAGTACTGCCCAAGGTCCCAAAGACTGTTGCAAAAATAGTCATGGCAGCAAGAAGTGATACAATATTATTACCGATGCCTGTTTGAAATGCACTAATGGTTATATCATCTCTGGAGCGCATGTATGCACCATATGTTAAAATAAGACCCCATGCGGCCCCTGTATCCCAGGCGTTTTGGGTAAGTGCTTCGAGCCATAGGCTTGGTTCTAAAAGCGTATGCCAATCGGGGGTAAATAAATACTCCAGCCCTTGCATACTACCCGGAAGAGTGACGGCCCGAACTAATGAGATTACAACTACTAAAAGTAATGAGGGAATCAGAATTTTGTTGATACGTTCAATTGATGAAATACCTTTTATAACAATAAGCCCCCCCAAACCCATCATAATAGCATGAAAAACAGAGGGCCAGAAAGAACCTTGAAATCCATCCCAAATCATGTTGGCCTGCTGCATATTTTTAGGTAAACTGGATGTGATAGATTCGATCAGGTAGAATAGTGACCAACCTGCAACTACGCTATAGTAGAACATAATTGCAGTAGCAACGAAACCTATGAATGCTCCCATCCATCCATATCGTTTTCCTACCAGCTTAACAAATGAGCCGATCACCCCTTTTCGCCCATACCTGCCAATTCCATACTCTGCAATAATTAGTGGAATGGAGAACAAAAAAAGACAGCATAACCAAGCTATTATAAAAGCTCCACTTCCTTCTTCACCGCCATTTTGTGCTGCAATTCGTGGGAAACGCCAAATATTGCCGGTTCCAACTGCGATTCCCAAAACACTTAGGATTAACCCTAATTTAGTAGAAAATAGGGCAGTACTGCTGGCATTCTTTTTATCGGACTTCATGCTAAAGTTATTTATGAAACTGTTCTGATTAGCCAAGAATGTAACTGCTAACTACTATGAATTATTTAGGATATGATCAAAGTGTACTGCAGTTAAACTTTGTAAATAATACGAATTAACGTTTTCGGATAAGGGTAAAAAGCAGAAATCATAACATGTTCTATATGTGGTATATCTTATTAATAAGTCGAGAGAGTGATATGTGATATTATAAATTATTGTAAAACACCCCTGCTGCCTTTTGGAAAGAGGTGAAGGTTAGTTATAGTAATTTTTAAATTGGAATGTAATAGGCGTAAAAGCTAATGCTATATAAGTAAGTCTATTTGAACGATAATTGTAATTGAAAATAAAATTGATGGAAATATGGATATAAGAAAAAGAAATATCTATTTGGAGTATTCCTGTTTTGTAATCTTATTTCTTGCCTTGGTGATGATGTCTACAAAAAGTCATGCCCAAGAGAGAAAGTTACCGGCAGACACAACGATTGTTTCAACAGATAATGTGACGATTAAGGGTGAAGAAGTGCCTTATCGTGTAAGTGTAGGGACTCAACCTGTTTACGGCGAAGACGGTAAGCCTGATGCCTCCCTGTTTTATACCTATTACGAACGAACTGATGTGGAGAATAAAGAGGATCGTCCTGTTTTTGTGTCTTTCAATGGTGGACCCGGCGCGGGTTCGTTATGGATGCATCTGGGATATACCAGTCCCAAACGCCTGAAAATCAGTGATCAAGGTTATCCCGTACAGCCATATGGGGTTGAGGACAACCCGCATTCCATTCTGGACGTAGCGGATATTGTGTACGTAAATCCGGTTAATACGGGGTTTTCCCGGATTCTCAATGATGGTGAAAAAGAGCAATTTTTTGGTGTTAATGAGGACCTAAAGTATTTAGCTGACTGGATCGATAATTTTATTTCGAGACAGGAACGCTGGGAATCACCTAAATACCTGATTGGAGAAAGTTATGGAACTCCGCGTGTTTCCGGTTTGGCCGGTCAATTGCAGGGAGATCACTGGATGTTTTTAAATGGTGTTATTCTCGTATCTCCAACCGGTTTGGGATTAGAGCCTGAAGGTCCGTCCCCCCGTGCTTCGGTATTGAAACTTCCATACTTTACTGCTGCTGCCTGGTATCATGAGCAGTTACCGCAGGATCTGCAGAGCCAGGAGTTGGAAGAGATTTTGCCTAAAGTAGAAGAATTTACCATTGAAGAACTTTTGCCGGCCCTTTCACGTGGTGGATTCATCGACGAAAAACGGAAGCAGGATCTGGCCCCACAAATTGCACGTTATTCGGGACTGTCAGAAGATTTTGTTCTTGATTATAATTTGGCGGTACCGGCGTCAGTGTTTTGGAAAGAACTGCTTCGTGATGAAGGTTATACCATTGGCCGACTTGATTCCCGTTATACAGGAATTGATAAAACAGATGGCGGTGACAGACCTGATTATTCTCCGGAGTACTCCTCTTGGAAGCATTCATTTACTCCGGCTATAAATCATTATGTACAAGACCAGCTTGGCTTTAAAACAGATCTGCAATATTACGTTTCAGGTCCGGTTCGCCCTTGGAATCGACAGGGAAATGAAACCGGAGAAATGCTACGTCAGGCCATGGCAGAGAATCCCAATTTGGAAGTCTTGGTACAGTCAGGCTATTACGATGGAGCTACTGATTACTTTTCAGCCAAATATGTAATGTGGAATATTGATCCCAGTGGTAAAATGAAAGATCGTTTCCATTTTGAAGGTTATCGAAGTGGTCATATGATGTATTTGCGGACTGAAGATTTGGAAACATCGAATGAGCACATTCGGGAATTTATAAGAGAATCGATGCCCGCTGAAGGAGAGCCGGCAAAATATTAAATTTTTAATAAGTCATATTTTAATGGCATAGCATATCTCATGTTATGCCATTTTTTAATTTATCGTAGCGAGAGTTCAAATTGAAAGTTACATCATGCCACAATTTGGGTGTATGCTTTTTAAGTAAAAGGACTAAAAGGGTTGGGAGACATTTCTTTGTATAGTGTCCTTATTGTAGCTGCAGAGGGTTCAAAATTATCTTTAATTGATAGTAAAACTAGTGAGAATATTAGTGTGGGGATATTGTTAGTAGATAACTACATGCTAAAGTTTTAGAGAAGGTTCTCTGCCTTTCTTTTATGAAAGAAGAATGAATATTATACAGCCTTATACTTTTTTTCATCTTTTTACAGTTGGGGTGTTGACTTTATGGTTGTATTAGCTAACTATACCAAGTCGAATTAAAACAATCTAATCTTCGGAAGGATAAATAAAATATACAGGGATACAGCTATGAGGATATATATACAAACGGCTCTAGTTTTGTTTTTTCTTTTGTGTCTTTCAAGTATCGGGTGGGCACAAACAGGAATAGTAGAAGGACAGGTTACGGAAAGCAACGGAACAACAATGCCAGGGGTTAATGTGGTTGTTGAAGGTGAAAATATCGGTTCAACAACAGATGCAGATGGGAACTTTCGTATAACCTCAGTTCCGGTAGGAGTAGTAGAAGTTACTGCTCGTTTTATTGGTTATAGTACCCAAACAAAAGAAGTTGAGGTTACTGCTGATGAAGTTGCTCAAGTTAATTTTACATTGAGAACCTCAACAATGAATTTAGACGAAGTAGTTGTTACGGGAACGGGGGGAGAAGTTGAGCGTAAGTCATTGGGTCATACCATTTCTTCTGTTGAACTGGATGGGGTAGAAAATGTTGCTTCAAACTCTGTACAAGATGCTCTACAAGGAAAAATTGCTGGCGTAAGTATTAACAACCAAAGTGGGGCAATTGATCAAGAGCCAAAAATACGAATTAGGGGAACCTCAAGTTTGGCAATGTCTAATCAACCCCTGATATATGTTGATGGGGTTCGAGTTAATGGGACGGGAGGATTTGCTCCAGGATTTGATGCCGGAGGATTGGGTTCGCCATCGGGATTATCTAATATAAATTTCGATGCAATAGAAAGAGTCGAGATACTGAAGGGGCCTGCTGCAGCAACACTTTATGGTTCGCAAGCAAATGCAGGTGTAATGCAGATTTTTACTACACAGGGAAGTGAACAATCAGCTCCTCAGTTTGATATAGAATTAGGAGCGAGCTTACACCAAATGCCAAATAAATTTAAGAAAAATGCCGGTTTTGCTGAGACTACTGCTGAACAGCAAAATATAAGAGATGTATTGGGAGTAAATGTTGATTTATATGAGCCATTTGAGTCCCCAGTTAATCTTATTGATCTGTATAGTTTGGGAATTGGGCAAGAGTTTTCAGGTTCAGTACAAGGTGGCGGAGAATCGATGACTTATTTTGCTAATCTCCGCTACAATCATACTGATGGTCCTTGGGATCCTCAGCCTTCCAATTTTAATGGTGGTGAAGTAGGTCAATCTACTGATATATATAAGAAGTTTTATTTTACCGGGAATTTAAATTTTATCCCTACAGATAACTTTCGTGTGAGAGCTCAAACGTCTTATACGAATTCAAATATAGACATTTACGAAAGTGGAATTACCATATATACTCCTACAAGTACCGCTCGCTATGCGAAGCCAGAACGTGTAGGGCAAGTGAGTGAATATGATACTTTCGGGATCCCCTTATTTGCTACAGTGAGAGAAGGTACATATCCGCAAGTAACGGATGTTTCAAATCAAGGAAGATTTGTTTTACAGGCCAACTATTTTCCTTCTGATAATATTTCAGTAGATGCTTCATTCGGTGTTGATTATCGTGATCAGCGCAGTGCTAACTACTTGCCATTTGGTTATGCTGTTGACGGACTTGCACCTACTCCTGATGGTGAAATTACTATAGGAACAAGGCAACAAATGGTTTGGTCTGTGGAAGCAAAAATGAACTGGTCTAAAGATTTTACAGAAAATATCCAATCAAAATTTGTGGCGGGATTTCAGGGGTATCATGACGAGCAAAACACTACAGCAAGTACAGGCACAAATTTTTCCGGTCCAGGGTTAGAGGTTTTAGATGCGACAGCTTTTCAAACTAGTATTTCTGGGTTTCAGGAAGTAGTTAATGCCGGTCTTTTTGCTCAAGAGCAAATTGACTATAGCGATTGGATTTATTTTACGGTAGGAGTACGTTTAGATGCAAGTAGTGCATTTGGGGATGACTTTAACTATGCAACATATCCAAAGATTTCAGCATCATTTTTGCCGACCGATGCTTTTAACTTTGAAATAAATAATGTTTCAACACTTCGATTGCGTGCAGCCTGGGGACAGTCCGGTCAACAGCCCGGTGCATTTGACAGGTTTACAACCTATACTCCGGTCAATTCCCCTGAAGGTTCCGGTGTGTTACCTGGAAATCCAGGAAACCCTGACCTAAAGCCGGAAATCGCAACAGAATGGGAAGCTGGTTTTGAGATTGGATTGTTAGAAGATCGAGTAGGAATTGAAGCGACTTACTGGGATAGGACGGTAGAAGATGCGCTTATCGACCGAACCTTTGCGCCTTCCGGTGGTTTTACAACGCCACAACTTACAAATGCAGCAGAACTTGAGGGCAGGGGCGTCGAATTAGGTTTAAATAGTGATGTAATACAAAGTCAAAACTTAGATCTGAATGTTTTTGTAAATGGAGCCTATCTATATGAAAATGTTAATTCTCTGGGAGGGGAGCCCCCAATAAAAGTTGATGCAACCTATATTCGTGACCGAATGTTTATTAGAGAGGGTTATGCTCCCGGCTCTTATTTTGGAACTAAGTTGCCGTCAGGTATCGACTTTCCTTTCGATAGTAATCAGGACGGGACCCCTGACTCACAGTCAGAACTTCAAAGCTTTTTCTCAGGTCCAGTAGATCCGGGGACGTTTAACTCAGCTATTATGGTTGCTGGTCCTGATGGAGAAGCGTTACCGGGAGGATCTACTTATTTAGGTCATTATCTGGGAAAGCAAACCCCTGACTGGGAAGGAAGCTTTGGATTCAATGCAAATATATTTGAAAACTTCACAATAAGTACTCGGTTTCAATATGCGACAGGTAACTACTATCATCATAACCTGACCGATGCTTTTAGAAGAGTAAACAGTGCTATCGGCCGAAACTTTATGAAGTCTGCTCAATTAGAAGCTACTTTAAAAGATCCAAGCAGTAGTACAGATGAAAGAATTTCTGCTGCTCGCACTTGGGTAAATGAGATGGTCTCCCTTTCTCCCTTTGATGGACTTAATGAAATAGAGAAGGCTGATTATATAAGATGGCAAAACCTAAGTATATCTTATCAAATCCCATCTGATAAAGTAGAAAGCTTAGGTATAAATAATGCATCTGTGACAGTCTCTGGAAGTAATATTGCCTTGTGGAGTAAGTACGGAGGTGTTGACCCTCTCGCTACTGGTGAGGCTAGTTTAGGGCAAGGAGCTGATTTGCAAGAGAACTTTGGGGGTGGTATGGATACCTATGGAACACCGCTTTTAAGGTCATATACAATGACTCTCAAGTTTGATTTTTAAAAGATACTTCGTGAGACCAATTTTCATATCAAAAATATTGTCAATTATGAAACGCTTATTAACTGATCTTAAAATACGTTTTAGTGAACTATTCGTTCTATCATTGTTCATTTTCTTTCTGGGTAGCTGTGGGGTGATGGATGTAGAAAATCCCAATAGCCTGACTGAAGAAGATATAAGTGTTCCTTCTTCGGCAAATGGTTTAAAAAATGGTGTACTCAGTGCATTAATGACTGGAACGGGATGGACTTATGCATCAATTACTACAGTAAGTGATGAAATATATTGGACTGGCTCATATGAATCATACAAGACTTATGATGAAGGAAGAGTTGCCTTCGAAGAGAATGAAATTACCGTTGCCGGGTACCCTGAAATTAGCCAAGCACGATATATGTCGGATTTGGCTATTTCAAGATTAGAAGAGTTTGATTCCAATGGGGAATTGGATGATAGGTCAATCTTGGTTCGCACATATATTTATGGTGCACTTGCACGCATAACGATTGCTGATTCATACGATAACTTTGTGTTCTCTGATGGTCGGGAGACGAGCCCACCAATAGGTGAGGGGAATATGAGTCAGCTTTATGATCAAGCTATCGGCATGTTAGATCAAGCAGTAAGTATGTCCCAAGAAATCGGGAATGAGACTTATGAGATGCAGGCGTTGGGAGTTCGTGCTCGTGCCAAGCATGCTAAAGGAGTCTGGGAAAAGCTAAATCCCAAGGGTGAAGTTCCTCAAGACCCATTGGTTTCAGGGACAGGAGCATCGGATGATGCAGAGGCAGCCTTGGCTTTAATGAACCAAGATTACAAAGCTAAATTCAACTATAATGAACCTCAATTGCTAAATTATTTGGCAGATCAGGTAAATAGTCGAGGAGAAATTACTTTGTCAGAACCTTTTGATGATATCAAGACTAACGAAGATGATCCCCGGGTTGTAGCTATTCAAGAGGATTTTGGAGATACGGATTCCTATACCGAAAGCTATTCTCCTTTAACATGGTTATCAGCGCGTGAAATGCGTTTGATTATTGCTGAAGAAGCAGTGGGAACAAATGATACAGAAGCGCGTAGCCAAATAAATGCAGTACGATCACTTGACGGTTTGCCTGATATGGAGCCTGGTGATAGCTTTGTTGAATTTATAGAGCATGAACGTCGAGCCAACCTTTATCTGCAAGGTAGAAGGCTAAATGATATGTATCGGTTTGGCACGCAATCAGATAATTGGTTGTCAGGAGAAGATGCATTACAAACGCCGGGTGTATTACTGCCAATTCCATCAAATGAAAGATTGGCAAACCCTGATGTATAGTAGTTCAAAATTATTCCAAATCTTTTCATAAAACTTAATAAGGATTAGTTATGGGTAAATTATTTAGAATAGGGCTATCAATTATTGTTGGCAGTTTCCTTTTAGTGGCAATATCAACTCCAATATGGGCACAGCCATCTGATGCTGCACCGGATCGTGCATCCGATGAGGGGGAAGGGCCTTATGAGCGACTTATCATACGAGGTGCAACGGTTATTGACGGGACAGGTGCTCCGGCATCGGGACCTAAGGATATTGTTATTGAGGATAACCGAATAGTAGCAGTAGAAAGTGTAGGATACCCGGGAGTTCCCATTGATGAGGAAAAGCGTCCCGATGGAGCTACTAAAGAGATAGTTGCTTCGGGAATGTATGTAATGCCCGGTTTTATAGATATGCATGTGCATACTGGTGGAAAACCGAAGGTACCCAATGCCGAATATACTTATAAGCTTTGGATGGGGCACGGCGTAACAACGGTACGAGGCGTTCCTTTTGATGCGATGGAATGGTCGCTGAGTGAGAAGGAACGGGCAAATAACAATGAAATTACCGCTCCCAGAATGTACAGCTATCACCGAATAGGTTCCGGATGGGAAGATCGCGAGGTCACGGATCCGGAGTCGGCGCGGGAATGGGTACGTTGGGCAAAGGACCAGGGCATTGATGGCCTAAAGCTTGGAGCTCATGATCCGGATATCATGGAAGCTGTATTGGACGAAGCAGAGAAGCTAAACCTGAATAGTACAGCTCACCTCGACCAGATGGGCGTTGCCCGTATGAATACACTGGACGCTGCTAAATTGGGGTTGGGCGCGCAGACACACTATTATGGTTTGTTTGAATCCATGTATGATGATCATGATGTACAGCCCTATCCCTATGATCATAACTATCAAAATGAGCAACACCGCTTTGGTCAGGTAGCACGGCAGTGGGACAAGATTGTGGAACCCGGTGGCAAGGAATGGAATGAGCTTATTCAGAAGTTTCTGAAGCATGATCTTACCATGGATCCCACAATGACAATATATGAAGCCAGTCGTGATGTAATGCGAGCACGTGCAGCTGAATGGCATAAAGACTATACGCTGCCAAGTTTGTGGGAGTTTTATTCTCCAAGCAGACGTGCCCACGGATCATACTGGTTTAATTGGACAACGAAAGATGAGATCGAATGGAAAAACTTTTATGACCGCTGGATGCAGTTCCTTGATGATTATAAGGATGCAGGCGGACGAGTAACAACAGGATCGGATTCCGGATTTATTTACAAGCTTTACGGCTTTGGATATGTAAGGGAGTTGGAGCTTTTACAGGAAGCCGGTTTTCATCCGCTTGAAGTTATTCGTTCGGCAACAATGTCTGGTGCAGAAGAATTGTATAAAAAGTTAGATGAAGATCCCCCGTTTGGTATCATACGTCCCGGCAAGCTTGCAGATTTGGTAATTGTGGATGAGAATCCGCTGGAAAATCTGAAAGTGCTTTATGGAAATGGCGCTGTTCAAGTAGAGGGGGTCAATGAGGTGAAACGAGCAGGTGGTGTTAAGTATACGATTAAGGATGGAATTGTATATGATGCCCAGGAGCTGCTCGAGGATGTTCGAAATATGGTTGATGAGCAAGCCGAAGAGCAGGGAGAAAAGGAATGGTACTAACGGTATTATTTAAAATATGAAGTTCATGCCCCTGAGATAATCAGGGGCATATTTTTTTTAAAAATTTAATGAGATGAGGATGTATCATGGGATGGCAAAAGGGGATAATATTTAAAACGGTAATTGTAACCATTGTATGTTTTTTCGCAGGATTTCAGAATGGAAAGGCGCAAGATTTTGGCGATTTGGCTGAAGGTCCGTATGACCGTCTGGTGATTCGCAATGCCATGGTGATTCCCGGTCACGGTGGACCGCCCGTTGGTCCGTACGATATTATGATTGAGCAGGATAAAATTACGGATATGATCCCGTTTGATCCGGTTACTGCAGAACGAAGAGGAGATGCCAATCGCCCGACCGGTGATCGGGTTATTGAGGCCGACGGTAAATATGTGATGCCCGGAATGATTGATCTGCATATGCATCTCCGGCAAGAACCAATGCCTATCGAGTATGTTTACTATACAAAATTGGCTCACGGGGTAACTACGCTGGTACCGGCACCTGATCGTGGTCTTGATGAGGCCATGAATGAAGCTACACGCAGTGAGCGAAATGAAATATTGGCTCCTCGGATGTTTCCGATTTGGGGTTGGGGTAGTAATACCGATTACGACCGGGAGTTTTTGGAGAATCCAGATAATGCTCCTCAGATTGCCCGGGAGATGGTAGAGAAGGGTGCTCATGTTGTGAGTGTGGGAAATCTGGGCTGGAACCAGGAGCTACTTGGAGCGGTTTCTGAGGCTGTGGAAAATGCCGGTGGAATAACAACTTATCACATTCCCCCGTCAACGACTGCTGTAACGCAGGCTGTAGACGCTGCGCGGCTCGGTGTTACGATGATTGAGCACCATTATGCGTATGCCGAATCATCCCTCGACAGACAGGTTCAGGATTATCCGCGTGACTATAACTATAATGATGAAAATGAAAGATTTCGTCATGCCGGAAAAGTATGGACCGAAGCCAATGAAGAACGCTTGTTGGGAGAAGTTGCCGATTCATTAGTGGAATATGGTGTGCATATGCTTCCCACGAGGGTTGTTTACGAGGCCAATCGAGATATTTTGAGAGCTTCAAGTTTGCCTTGGCACGAGAAGTATACCCACCAGGCTTTAATTAACTGGAATTTACCTAATCCCGCTTTCCATGGGTCATATCATTATGACTGGACATCCGATGACGAGTACTACTGGGATTATGCGTTTGACCTTTGGGGTGATCTGATCTATGAATTCAATAAGCGCGGAGGACATGTCTCATACGGAACTGATGACAATTATATCTGGGCGACGCCGGGCTTTTCAAATATTCGGGAACTACAGCTGCTCCGTGAAACCGGACTGCATACCCTGGAAGTGTTAAAGGCGGCAACACATAACAGTGCCCAGACCCTGAGGCAAGAGAAAACGGGGCTTGTGCGACCGGGATATACGGCCGATTTGGTTATAGTTGACGGAAGTCCGTTGTATAACATGCGTTTCATGTATTCTTTTGGTGCCCTCACGCTGGATGATAATGGGGAGATGTATCGCACCAATGGCATTGAACATACGATTAAGGGCGGAGTGGTTACGAATAACGATCGCCTTATGGAAGAGGTGGCTCGTATGGTTGAAGAATCAAAAGAAGGAGTATCTCCTTCTAATGCTATGACAGAACCATTTATTAAAGAATAAGTGCTTTTTATAAAAAATAATAGGACGAAATTAATTTTAATTAAAGAGTGATGTTATGGAACGACTAATCAGTCGCATTGTGAAAGGTATATGCTTAAGCCTGATCATTTTGGGCTTGGGGATGCAAAGCAGCGAAGCTCAAAAGAAGTTCGGTGATCTGGCCGAAGGTCCGTACGATCGCTTGGTGATTCGCAACGCCATGGTGATTCCGGGCCATGGAGGACCACCGGTAGGCCCGTATGACATTGTTATTGAGCAGGATCAGATAACCGAAATGATCCCGTTTGATCCGGTTACGGCAGAACGACGTGATGATCTGGAACGCCCGACCGGTGATCGTGTTATCGATGCCAGTGGAAAATATGTAATGCCGGGATTAATTGACCTTCACGGACACCTTCGACAGGAGCCAATGTCACTTGAATATATTTACTATTTGAAGCTTGCCCATGGGGTAACCACTTTTGGGCCGGCATCGGATCGCGGGGTTGAAAATGCAATGGAAGAAGTACGCCTCGAAGAAAATAATGAAATATTAGCTCCTACGATGTACCCACTATGGTCTTGGGGATCGGGGCTGGATTATGATCAGGAGTTTTTAGAGAATCCCGATAATGCTCCACAAATTGCCCGGGAGATGGTGGAGAAAGGTGCTCATCAGGTATATCTGAATGGCATAACCTGGAATGATGACCTTTTTGAGGCCGCTGCCGAAGCTGTTTGGGAAGCCGGCGGAGTAACAGGGGTACATATTCCTCCCTCAAATACAGCCGTAGTAGATGCAGTAGACGCGGCACGCTTGGGTGTTACTATGATACTACATCATTATGGATATGCTGAATCATCCCTTGACAGGCAGGTGCAGGATTATCCACGTAACTATAATTTCGATAATGAAAATCACCGTTTCAGAGAAGCGGGAACGGTATGGCAACAGGCCAACAAGGAAAAACTTCTTGGCGAAGTGGCTGATTCGCTGGCAGCCTACGGTGTTATTATGCAGCCGACACGAGTGGTGTATGAAGCAAATCGTGATATTTTGAGGGCTCAAAATCTGCCATGGCACGAAAAATATACCCATCAGTTGCTCATAGAATGGAATCTACCCGATCCGGCATATCACGGTTCCTATCACTACGAATGGACCTCTGATGACGAGCAAATTTGGTATGAGGCTTATGACCTGTGGGGAGATTTGATTTATGAATTCAACAAGCGGGGCGGCACCGTGGCTTACGGAACTGATGACAATTATATCTGGGCAACACCGGGCTTTTCAAATGTCCGTGAGCTTCAGCTTATTCGTGAGTCAGGGATGCATACACTCGAAGTATTAAAAGCAGCCACTCACAATAGCGCGAAAGCTCTTCGCATAGAAGATGAAACAGGATTGGTGCGTCCGGGTTATGAAGCGGATCTTATCCTTGTTGATGGAAGTCCACTGGAAAACCTACGATTTCTCTATTCTTTCGGGGCTGTGACCCTGGATAATAGTGATGAAATGTATCGTACCGATGGCATCATTCATACAATCAAAGACGGAGTTGTTGTCAACAACGATAAGTTGATGGAAGAAGTGGCCCGGATGGTGAAAGAATCCAAGGAAGGGGCTGAGCCGAATATTGCAAATGAGCCCTTTTTAATTGAAGAAGAATAGCTTTTATGTTTGGGCAAAAAGTGTCCAAATTTATTCTCTTCGGCGATAATTTTATTACTGATCTTCATTTGGGGTGGTACAACAGTATCGATACAAATCTGAACAGTAAATAATGGAGTGTTTTGGCCGGGCAGGCAGGATGGTAAAATATGAATTCGATAGATAGGGCGGGGCAGAATTACATACTGTTACAAGACTTACAAACAAATTAAGTCCTTAATGCTTGATAAGTAATAATGTTCTCAGTCTAAGATGAGGAAATAGAATTTCAACATAATGACTTCTATAATGATACGAGCAAAGCAATGGTTAGGTGCACTATGTATATGTGCAGTACTATCTATTACTCTAATAACATGTTCCAGTAATCCCGAACCCTACGTAAATGAAGTTGACCAGGCTCGGGATATGCTTGATGAGCAGCGATCGGAGGTACGTTCAGAACTGGACGAAGAAGTGACTCCGGAAAATATTGAACAGCTTATTGAGCTGGGTCTATGGACAGAGGCAGAAACCCACCTTGATAGTATCGATGAAAATAATACAGAGTACAGGTTGATAAGGGCACAACTACTGTTCAAGCAGCACCGATACGAAGATGCTGAACGTATTGTCAATGAAGTTTTGCAGTCTAATCCCGGCAGTCGTAAAGCACAACTGCTGCAGGCGGAGTTGGATATTCAGGCCTGGCAACTGGAAGAGGCCGATCAGCTGGCAGCTGAATTGCTGCAAGAAAATGATCGTGATGCCGAAGTTGGAATGATTCGGGGCAGAGTTGCGCTGTTAAATCGCAATTATGATGAAGCCTTGCAGTGGGCGAATAGGTTACAGGAGTGGGATTCGGAATTTGCCGGTGGATATCTGTTGGAAGCAGAAAGTCGTTTTTGGTCACAGGATCCTGCCGGGGCTGAGGGGCCGTTGATTCGTGCTATAGAGTTGAACCCGTTTAATCCCGATGCACGGTTTAGCTATGGATATGCCATCTGGCGACGCGTTGATGCTACCCAGCTGGATGATATGGCTGCCCAGTGGAATCTGGCTTTTGAACTTAACCCGTTACACTATCTTACACATTGGCATTTTGGAAATGGACATACTAATTTGACTTATGCCAATTATGCTCATCCTACTGATAGTTTGGTGCGGCCGCGTCTTGATGAGGCTGATGCGTTAATATCCGAAGACAGGCTCGATGAGGCGATTGATATTACCCGGGAAGTGGAATCGGAATATCCTGAGTCGGTACTGCCGGCGATGATGCGGGGCTCAATTTATTATATGTATTATGATATGGATCGGGCGACACGGCTTGATTCTGCCCAAACAATTTTTAGATCTATCCTGGAGAAAAAGCAAAATTATGGACCCGCTCACAATGGACTGGCCGCCGTTATCAAACAGCGTCAATTTGAGCAGCTGGATGGATTTAAAGAGTTGAAGGAACGGGTTGAAGAAACGGAAATACCGGAAGAGGGATCGGTATTCTATAATATCTTTGAAGATGCAAACTACTACCCGGGTGATCGCGTAAAAAAAATGATTGCCCAGCAGATAGGTCCGAGTAAGGCCTATTTGCCGATGATTAATAAATTTGATTCTGATTTTGCCATTCCCCCGCTTCATATTGATTTAGCTGAAGCGATGGAGTCAAACTATTTTCGGTATGGCACTACTTTTGATAATCGGCAGTGGATGGATATTCGCGGAGTCGGTAGCGGAGCTACGGGTATCGAATATCTTGAGCGGGGTGCCCACTGGGAGCGCAATGTATTAGCCCATGAATATGCACATCTATACCACGGACGCATTTTAACGGATAAGGAAAGTCGACGTATTCGTTCGCTGTATCACAAGGCAATGAAAAACAATCGCACGTTGGACTACTATGCATCCAATAATGAAAGTGAATTTTTCGCACAGGGATATGCGGGATTCCTTTCGGAGAAGAAAGTACATCCGCTTAATCATAAATCGATGAATACCCGGCAGTATATAAAGGATAAAGATCCTGCTTATTATACTTTTTTGGATTCCCTTCTGCAGAAACAGCAGGAATATCTTTCCGGCAATGAAGAAGTTATGGCTGATAATTGGGCCCAGACATACCTCTCGCTTGCTGAACGAGCTGGCAACAGTGATGATCTGAATACTGCTGTGGCATACCTTGATACCGCCTTGACTCACAGCGCTGATTACATGCCGGCCATACTGGAATATGCCGAAGTTGATGCTACACAGGGTGAGTTCGATACTGCTGAAGATAAGATTGCCCGTGTAAAAGAGTTGGATGAGGAATACGCCCCGATTTATGTAACTAAAGCTAATGTCATTCATGAGGAAGCGGTACAGGGAAGACTTTCGTTTGACAAAGCAATTGAGGAACAAATAGTCTTTTTGGAAAAGGCTGAAACCCTTGAAACAGATCTTGCCGAACGGGCACGTCTCAACCGGCTTTACCGGGAGCGCAATAAGAGTTACGGAAATTGGGCCGAATCGATAGAAGTTGCTGAAGGATATGTAGAAGAGGCACCGACCATTTCGACCTATCTCCGAGATCGAAAAGAAGAGGCTGAAACATTTGCCAAGTATATGCGGAGTTTGCTGGGATATTCAGAACAAATGACGGATTACTTTGAAACGCTGATCGATCAAAATCCTCAAAACTTTGAGTATCTTTTGAGGTATGCGGAGGTGCTTACGCTGGCCGACGAACCAGATCAAGCGCAAGAAGTACTGCGGGAAGGACAGCGGATTTTATCCGCTGCCGATAATGAGCGTGTTGATTACACGCTGCACATTGCCAAAATCCACGCCGAAAATGGTCAAAATGCTGAAGCGGAAGATCTGATTGACTCTATCAATAGACAGGAGTTGGGTTTTGCGGAAAAGCTTCTGCTTGCTGAAGTTTATGCCGGCCTGGATCGCGTGAGCGATGGAAAAGAAGTGCTGGATCAAGTTGAGGATCTTACGTTACCCGAGGAAAGAGGCGACTTTGAATATGTGAAAGCTGTGATGGCTGATGTCGATAACAATGTAGATGAAGCTGTAAGCAGTTATCGGCAGGCGCTTGACTATAACCCTTATCACTTGAAAGCCAGGGCGGCATTAGTAAATCTGATGAATGAACGCGGTGACGAAGAAGCTTCGAACCGGTTAATGGACGAAGCTGATAAATTGTCCATTCCCTTGGGACCTGATTTTAATCGGTTAACTTCATAAGTGATTAATTTTTAAATATGGTTGGGAAAGGGTAAAAATCAGCTATTGCAAACCAATAAGCATTATAACTTTGTATTTGTTTTAATTCTTGACCTTTTCGGGGACCACTTACAGCCTCTCCAAATATATTCCATTTAGTACCTTCTTGATCTTCTAAAACTATTGGGAATTTCTTATCAGTGGAACTAAATGTTAATTCTGTTCCATTTTCCAGTATACGGGAAAATGAAATGGCCATATTGATCTTACTATTTCCTACTACAACTAAATTGGTGGCTTCAAATGAATCGTTAATTACTTTAAAATTGTCGCCAAAGTTCGATAGGGGATAAGTTTTTGCTTGTAAATTATCAATTACGTTATGCACCAATTCTTTACGTTTAAGTCTATTATCTTCATTAAAAATTGGGAATAAAATGCGTTCATCATCTTCTGAGTAGTCTTTCCCATATAAATATTGGTTATAATTACGATCAAAACCTGTATTTGTATTTAGAACCTGTGATTCTGGGAAAGCGTTTCTCCAGGCTCCCCACGTCATTTCGACTATTTGTATAGTTTCTGTAGTGGTAGATTTGAATTCCCCACCAATGCTTTGATTTTTCATCTGTGACCAAAAACTATTTGTTGATCGATCATAGGCGATTAAGTTATTTTTATGTATAAAGCCAGATACTCCAAAAGATGTTGTTTGGCCACCAATAGTTCTATTCCATGCAATACCCGACCCTGTTAATGGACAATAAGTTACTGCTATAGGGGTACCATTGATAGAGTCATTCACTATCTCATGATAGTATAATATAACATTGGGATAAGCCTTAAGTTTATCTCCAATTTTTATACCGTGTACAAGTTCCCAGTCTTCCAGAAAAGAAACATCAGAGGCAGTAGTGAATTTAGGATTATCAATAGATGGGATATCATCTTTCCCTACAGCGTTTACTATTTGCTGACAAGGAATGATCCAATTTTCTCCGGCACAATCTTCAAATTTAACTTCATTACTAGTTTCAACAGAGGAAGTGGTGCATGAGATTGCAAAAAGAATAGTTGTAAATATAAATAGAAGTAAAACTAATCTATTATTCATGTAAAATTAGAATAAATTAGGTTGCTTTTATTATTGACTACTATATTACTCTCAATCTTACCAAAAATTTTACATTTAAATAACTATAGGTTTGGTAGAAGTATCTAAGTGCTTTCTAGGATTATATTTGATCTTTTTAAGAGCATAGAACTTTTTGACGGAGGAAGTCACTATGCACAGAAAAACTAACTACTTTTAAAAGTTTTTTGAGCAAAGCACTTATTTTTAGAGTACCCCCCAGCTGTTCTGGTACAACCAGATCATTATTCTGTCGAACGGCGCGGACACCAAAGTGGGCACCATCACGTCACCTTGGGAATTTTACGGGGAGTGGAAAAAGATCAGTGATGAAGACGAGCCGGGGCTGGTCAGCCTCCAAACGGCTATCTACGGGATTTGCGAGAAAGAGCGGCTGTCAGATCTGATGGAGCATTTTATTCTCTTTGAAAGCGCGAAGTCGAATCCGAAGAAACTCTTTGCCCGAAATCACCAATATCTGGGCGTGAATAATGCTATCGAAGCGGTACGTTCTATTGAAGAGAACAAAGGAAAGCTCGGGGTCTTCTGGCATACGCAGGGAAGTGGAAAAAGCTTTTCCATGGTATTTCTGACGCGGAAAATCATGCGCGAGCTTGCCGGAGACTGGAAGTTTGTCATCGTCACCGACCGACTGGATCTCGACGATCAGATCTACAAGAACTTTGCCTCCGTTGGGGCCGTCACCGAACCCGAAGACAACGTACGGGCCGACAGCAAGGAAGAGCTCCAGCAGCTGCTCAGCGAAAACCACCGCTACGTCTTTACCCTCATCCATAAATTTCACAGCCGGGATAACGAAGATTTCCCCGTCCTCAGCACCGACGATGATATTATTGTCATTACCGACGAGGCCCACCGCACGCAGTATGACAAGCTGGCGATGAATATGCGCAAGGCGTTACCGAACGCTGCCTTCTTGGGCTTTACCGGCACGCCGCTTATTAAAGGACAGGACGAGAAGACCCGGGAAGTATTTGGGGATTACGTGAGCGTCTATGATTTTCAGCAGTCCATTGAAGATGGCGCCACGGTGCCGCTCTACTACGAAAACCGCATCCCTGAGCTGCAGCTCACCAACGAGCACCTCAACGAAGAGCTGGAAGAGCTGTTGGATGAAGCCATGCTTAACGAGGCGCAGGAGGAAAAGCTGGAGCGGGAGTTTCGTCAGGAGTATCACTTGATTACCCGGCAAGACCGCCTCGAAGCCATTGCCGAAGACGTGGTGCAGCACTTCCTGGACCGGGGCTATCTGGGCAAAGGGATGATGATCTGTATTGATCGCTTTACCACCGTTCGCATGTATGATCTGGTGCAGCAGGAGTGGGAGAAAGAAAAACAGCGTGTCAAAAAAGAGCTGGAGGTTACGGATGCTGAAATGGAGCGGGATCGCTTGCTGGAGCGCCTGAATTACATAGAGGAAACCGACATGGCCGTGGTGATCTCCAAGTCCCAAAATGAAATTAAAGAATTTGAAGAAGAGGGACTGGACATTCGTCCCCATCGCAAGCGACTGGAGAACGAGCCGCTGGATGAGCAGTTCA
>Ga0207718_100734_pt1 | contig 23793 bp, 20 predicted proteins | sample A23M2SouthBayCA_FD_187749 | JGI IMG/M metagenome (GOLD analysis project Ga0207718, IMG submission 187749) | Aerobic enrichment media microbial communities from Eden Landing Ponds, California, USA - A23 M2 (SPAdes) | ecosystem: Environmental > Aquatic > Marine > Unclassified | place: Emeryville... | reverse complement strand
TGGTGTCCTGCGCGAACGAAGTGAGCGCAGGGCTCAGGAGAGCTTGCTCTCCTGGCGGATGAAAGGGCGAGACTCGCGTGGCGGCGCAGCCGCCACGTTTGAGGAGGTCGGTGCAACCGACCTCCCGCTCGGCGGTTCCCGGACGAAGCAAGCACCGCAGTGAAACGAGGAGCACAGCGAGTCCCGGAGCCCCGAGCGGGGCGAGGGCTTTCCCGAGTTCTTGGGCGCCGTACGGTCACCGTCTCCTGGCCAGCGAGGGGAGGGCCTTCGAGGAGTCGTTGTTCTGCAGCAGTAGCACCTCAGTTTCCTGGCCAGCGTGTCGGGGGCGTTTCCGAGGCAGTCACACCAAAACAACCCCGACCCCGCGACAGCAATTGAGCCGTGATAACTCACCACATAAAAGCCCGCGGACCTCCCAGACTAGCCGCCGGTAGCAAAAAGCATATCTCCGGGTATGCCCCAGTCTATCATATCGACGCTCACCTATGAACGAAGTCCAACTAGAGGTCGCGAAGGCCTACCCCAACGACTCGGGCAGAGGGATCGCGCGCCTCGACCCCGACACCCTGTTGCATCTCAAACTCTCCCCCGGTGACATCATCGAGATAGAGGGTGGGGACACGACCGCCGCCAAGGTCTGGCGTGCCGACCGCCAGGACTGGAACACCGACACCGTGCGAATTGACGGGTTCACCCGTCAGAACGCGGACGTCGGGATCGGCGAGCGGGTCACCATCAGAAAAGCAGAGGCAGAGAAAGCAGAGAAACTCGTCCTCGCGCCACCCGAGGAGGCCAGCGTCCAGTTCGGCAGCGACGCCGCGGGCATGGTCAAACGCCAGATCCTCAAACGCCCGGTCGTCGAACGCGACATCGTCCCGGTCATGTCCTCGACGAACCATCCGTTCATGCGCTCGCCCGGGCAGGCGATCCCGCTGATCGCCGTCGAGACCGAGCCCGACGGCGTCGCGCTCATCACCGAGGACACCGACGTCGAGTTGCGCGAAGAACCCATCTCCGGGTTCGAGAAGACCGGCGGCGGCATCACCTACGAGGACATCGGCGGCCTCCAGAACGAGATCCAGCGTGTGCGGGAGATGGTCGAACTCCCGATGAAACACCCCCAGATCTTCAAGAAACTGGGCATCGAGCCACCCCAGGGTGTGCTTCTCCATGGACCGCCCGGCACTGGCAAGACGCTGCTGGCGAAGGCCGTGGCCAACGAGACTTCCGCGAGTTTCTTCTCCATCGCTGGCCCGGAGATCATCTCCAAATACTACGGTGAGTCAGAACAACAGTTACGTGAGATCTTCGAGGACGCGACCGAGGAATCACCCTCGATCATCTTCATCGACGAGTTAGACTCCATCGCGCCCAAACGGGAGGACGTCACCGGCGAGGTCGAGCGCCGGGTCGTGGCCCAGCTGCTGACGATGATGGACGGCCTCGAATCGCGGGGCCAGGTCATCGTCATCGCCGCGACCAACCGCGTCGATTCGGTCGATCCCGCCCTCCGACGCCCGGGTCGGTTCGACCGGGAGATCGAGATCGGTGTCCCGGACGAGGTCGGGCGCGAGGAGATTCTCCAGATCCACACCCGTGGCATGCCACTCAGCGACGACGTCGAACTCCCACGCCTCGCGGATGAGACCCACGGCTTCGTCGGCGCGGACATCGAGTCCCTCACCAAAGAAGCGGCGATGAAAGCGCTTCGCCGCTACCTGCCGGAGATCGATCTCGACGAGGAGGACATCCCGCCGAGTCTGATCGACCGGATGATCATCAAGCGCGAGGACTTCCGCGGTGCCCTCAACGAGGTGAGTCCGAGCGCGATGCGCGAAGTCCTCGTCGAACTGCCGAAGATCTCTTGGGACCACGTCGGTGGGCTGGAAGACGCCAAGAGCCAGGTCAAAGAGAGCGTCGAGTGGCCGATGAACAGTCCCGAGAAATTCGAGCGCATGGGCGTCACCCCGCCTGCGGGCGTCCTGCTCTACGGCCCGCCCGGCACCGGGAAGACGCTGATGGCCAAGGCCGTCGCCAACGAGACCGACGCCAACTTCATCTCAGTCAGGGGTCCGCAACTCCTCAGCAAATGGGTTGGCGAAAGCGAGAAGGCCATCAGGCAGACCTTCCGGAAAGCCCGGCAGGTCGCGCCCACAGTCATCTTCTTCGACGAACTCGACAGTCTCGCGCCGGGTCGTGGCGGCGAAGTCGGGTCCAACGTCTCAGAGCGCGTCGTCAACCAGCTCCTGACGGAGATGGACGGGCTCGAAGAGATGGAGGACGTCATGGTCATCGGCGCGACCAACCGGCCGGACATGATCGACCCCGCCCTCATTCGGTCGGGTCGGTTCGATCGACTCATCAATATCGGCGAGCCCGATGTCGAAGGTCGCGAGCAGATCATGAAGATCCACACCGACGACACGCCGCTGGCTCCCGATGTGAGCCTGCGCGAGATCGCCGAGATCACCGAAGGCTACGTCGGCTCCGATCTGGAATCTATCTCTCGGGAAGCCGCCATCGAGGCGCTGCGGGCGGACGACGACGCCGAGGAAGTCGAGATGAAACACTTCCGGTTGGCACTCGAAAGCGTGCGACCGACGATCAGCGACGACATCCGCGAGTACTTCGAGAAGATGGAAGACGAGTTCCGCGGCGGCGGCCGCGAGATGGACCGCCAGCACGGGTCGGGCCGGATCGGCTTCCAGTAGACACGCGGTCGTTTTTCAGGTCGAAAGGCTCCACGTTCAAGACCCTGCGAGCCCCAGCCCAGGTATGCCAAGCGACCCTGCCGATTCCCCGGCCGACGACGCCGACGCGGGAGTGCCGAACGGCCCCGACGAGGTCGACGACACGCCGACGATCACCTGCGAGCGCTGTGGCCGCGCGTGGGATCTTGACTACGAGCTCGACGAGATGGCCGTCGGCAACCTGGCCGTCGAGCAGTTTGCACTCGACCATCAGCGCCACACCGGCCACTTTCCGGACGGTATCTCGACCTGGCAAGCCCGCTGTCGAAACTGCCCCGAGGAGGTCCAGCGTCTGGAGGAGTCCGCCGCCCGACGGTGGGCCGAAACCCATGCTCGCCATACGCGCCACAGGGTTACGCTCGAACACGCCGACAGCGAGGAATCGACGCTGATCGAGCAGCCAGACTAATCCCGGACGGCCCGGAATCGAAGCCGCCGGTAGTCCACCGACCAGTCCTGACCGTCGAAATGAGTCTCCCGGAGCCGGTCCTCCGCGGCCGAGACAATCGCCTCGCTCTCGTCGTCCGGAATCCCCTCGAAGAACGAATCCCCAAACATCTCGATCCAGTTGCGCAGGCCGTCCGTACCCTCCAGCGTCGTCGGCCGGTCGAACAGTCGCGCGTCCCGTACCGCAAAGCCCGCGCGCTCCAGTCGCGGCGTGTACTCGCCGATCGTCGGGAAGTACCACGGATGTTCGAACCCGTATCCGCGATCTGTGAGTTCGGCTTCGAGCGCGTCGGTGATCGACGCAACGTTGCCGTGCCCGCCCATCTCCGCGACGAAGCGGCCGTCCTCGGCGAGTGCGTCGGCCACCGCTTCGAGCACTGCGTCCTGATCAGCGCCGGGGATCCAGTGGAGCGCGGCGTTGGAGAAAGCGGCGTCGGCAGGTGAATCGAGAACGATTTCGCGAGCGTCGGCCTGCCGAAAATTGAGTTCGGGATAGTTCTCTCGTGCCCGTTCGACCATCTCAGGATCGGCGTCGATTCCAATCACGTCGGCCCCGCGCTCGGCGATGTCGTGAGTGAGGTGCCCGGTCCCACAGCCCAGGTCGAGGACGCGCTCGCCAGAGTGGGGGTCGAGGACGTCGATCAGGTCGGCGCTGCGTTCGTAGACGAAGCTGTGGCTGTCGTCGTAGTCGTCGGGATCCCACTGGTTCGCGTCGGAAGTCATGGATGGAGTGGCGTCATCGGCCCTGAAAACACTGCTGGAGGCGTGTCACTCACCCTCGCAGTCGAGGATTTTCCGCATCCGGACACACTTCAGGATCACGTCGTGTGGTCCCGACGGTTCGTGCTCGACCAGACCGAGCCGCTCGTACCCGGCCTGCTCGTAGAAGCCGACGGCGTTCTTCGAAGCCGTCAGTTCCAGTGTCTCACAGCCGCGGTCACGGGCAGCCGTCTCCAGCCGATCAAGGATCGCTGTCCCGATTCCCGCTCCAGCGTGGTCGGGATGGACGTACACAGCATAGAGTTCGCCCTCGGAGGGCGAGACGTCGCCCAGGCCCGTCAGGTGACCGTCGTCAGCCTCGGCGACCACGATAACGTGGTCCGGATCGTCGATCGGATAGGAAGGGTCATTCTCTGTGTAGGCCCAGGCTTCGACCTGCTCGTCGTCGTAGGCGTCGGGACCGAACGCCCGGATCGAGGCGACGTGAAGGTCGAGCATCGCGTCGGCATCGTGCTCGGTCGCTTCACGGACGGAGACCATATCGTCGCCTTCGATCGACACTGCAGTAGTTCTTTCTACAGGTCGACAGATGCTGACACGGCGTAAGAACAGGGTGGTCGACTACTCGTCGGGGACGTCGGGGTCGTCACTCTCGGTCTTCGTCATGTCCAGATCCTTCTCGCCGAAGTAGATCTCCGCGCCGTCCTGAGCGACTTTCTCGGCCAGAACCGCGCATTTCACGCGCATCGGCGAGATGTCGACGCCGAGCATGTCGATGATATCGTCTCGATCCATCTTCTGGAGATTCTCGATGGACATCCCTTTCAATTCCTCGGAGAGCATCGAGGCCGACGCCTGCGAGATTGCACAGCCGTCCCCGCGAAAGGCCACGTGCTCGATGGTTTCTTCGTCGTCGTCGAGCACGACATCCATCTCGATAGTGTCGCCACACATCGGGTTCTCGCCGACGTGGGTGAACGTCGCGTCCTCGATCTCCCCGTAGTTCCGGGGGTTCTTGTAGTGATCGAGGATCTGCTGACGGTACATATCCGAGCCTCCGATACCCATTGTTGGATGCGTGTACGTGAGTCGGACCGAAAAGGATTCCGCGTGAGGTGCTCGCACGCCACCGACAACGTCATCCGTCAGTCACGACGTCGACACCGGTGATCTCGAAGCGTGCGCCCCCGTCGTCGCTCTCACCAATCGAGATGGTCCAGTCGTGGCCGTCGGCGATTTCGGCGACGATCGACAGGCCGTATCCGGTCCCTGTCTCGTCTGTCGAGAACCCGGGGTCGAAGATCCGATCGCGGATCTCCGGGGCGATCCCGGGACCATCGTCTTCGAGGAAAAAGCCGTTTTCGAGCCGGCCGACCTGAATCCTGACCAACGAGTCGTCGTCTGTAGCGGCGTGCTCGACCGAGTTCCGGTAGAGGTTTTCGAGCAGTTGGCGAACGCCGCTGAGATCGCCCACGAACGACATCGACCCAGCGACCGCAAGTGTCGCGCCGTCGGTCTCGACACTCTGCCAGCACCGTTCTGCGATCGATTCCAGTTCGATCCGTTCGGTGTCGGTCACGCGGTCACCTTCCCGGGCGAGCGTCAGCAGATCCTCCAGTAGCTCGTCCATGCGCTCGTGCATGGCGGCCACGCGATCGAGGTGCTCGTCGTCGGCCGTCGAGAGGTCGAGGTGGCCACGAGCGACTTCCAGCGGATTCCGGAGGTCGTGACTCACAATCGAGGCGAAGCGATCGAGACGGTCGTTCTGCCGCTGGAGGCGTTCGGTCTGTCGTCGCAGTTCGCGCTCGCGATCGAGGCGAGTCAGTGCCGTCGCAGTGTGGGTGAGCAACAACTCAGCCAGTTCCAGATCGTTCGCATCGAAGGAGTCGATCTCGGCCGAGATCGCCTGAAAGACGCCGTGCTCGCCGACGGGGATGCTGAGTACGCTTCGGCAGTCGTCACGATATCTGGCGATGTCGTCCTCACGGATATCCGAGACGATCGACGCGGTTCCCTGCTGGTAGCACTGCCCCGCCAGCCCTTCGTTGACATCGAGTGGGTCGATCGCGTCGGCGTCCAGCCCCTCGGAACTGGCCTCGATCGGAAGCCGATCGCCTTCGCGGAGCATGAGTGCACACTGATCGAACGCCAGAACGTCACCAGCAGCCTCGATCGTCCGCTCACAGACCGCTGTCGGGGTTTCACAGTGCTGGAGCGTGACCGCCACGTCGTGCAGCGCGGTGATCCGATTTCGGTGCCGAGTGCGGTCGCGTTGGCGGTCCTTTCGGTCGGTCGTATCGGCCACGATGCCGATCACTCGTTCGGGGGCGCCCGTCTCGTCAGACCGACATTCGCCGGTGAGTTCGACCCAGCGCCAGCCAGTCGAACCTGGGACCCGAAACTCGACTTCGATCTGGTCGGCGTCGCCCGGATCGACCAGGCGATCGATGGCGTCTGTATCCTCTGGATGGACCTGATCACGAAGCGTCGAGGGCGATAATGTTGGCCGCTCGTCCAGGCCGAGAATCAAGGTGGCCGCGCCGTGGAAGTTGACGTCCCGCGAGTTGAGATCCCAGTCAACGACACCGACACCGGTGACCGTCACAGCCAGTTCGAATCGTTCTGTGAGTTGCTCGAGGCGCTGCTCGTAGCGTTTGCGCTCGGTAATGTCTTCGGTGAACCCGATCAATCCGACGACCGAACCATCGTCACGCCACGGGACTTTCCAGGTCGAGAGCCACTTCTCGTACAGCGGCGAGCGCTCTTCTCGGTCGACGACCCGGTCACCAGTGTCGGTCACCTGCAGGTCGTCCTGATAGGTCTCACATTCTCCCGGTGGGACGCCGACGACTTCGTAATCAGTCTTGCCGAGAAGCATGTCCGCGTCGAAGAGCGTGTCGGTCACCCGGATATGTGTCCCCGTCTCGTCTTTGACATAGAGGTGGATGTGTTCGGGGATCTGTTCGAACAGAGAGTCGAGAATCGAGGAGGCCTGTCGGTGGCCGATCTGCTCGCGCCGCGCCCTGATGGCGTCGGGGACTCGTTCGAGGAGTTCCTGTGGCCAGTCCTCGCCGTCACGGTGGACGTACCCGTCTGCGCCACGATTGAGTGCGCTAGCCGGTACTGTCGGATCGGAAATATCATCGCAGAACACGACCGCGACATCGTCGTGGTCGTCGCGGATCGATTCCAGCAACGTGACGCCGTCGCGCTCGGGGAGGCGAGCGGCCGTCACGACACAGTCGACGGCCGACGACGACAGCTGTGACAGTGCTTGCTCGGCCGTCGAGACACTCTCGTAGTCGAAAGCTGTCGTCTCTCGTACGGCAGTCGCCGTCCGCCTTCGAACGGCTTCGTCGGGGTCGACCTGCAGCAGGCGACGCGACGCGCTCATCACGTCTACGTCTCCGCTGGACGTACATTCGTGTTTCCCCCGACTACGTAGATTGCCTCGACCAGCGATCTATCGTCGGAGTTTTGCCCCACCACCGTGCAGGTGCTGGCATGCAAGCTGTGCTTCTCGCAGCGGGACAGGGAACCCGTATGCGGCCACTGACTGACTCGCTACCGAAACCGATGCTCCCAGTCGCCGATCGACCGCTGCTGGCCCACACCGCCGACGCAGCCGTCGACGCCGGCGCGGACGAGCTAATCGTCGTCGTCGGCTACGAGGCCGAGGAAGTCCGATCGTACTTCGGCGAGCGCTACCGCGGCGTGCCGGTCACCTTCGCCGTCCAGGACTCCCAGGACGGGACGGCCGACGCCGTTCGAGCCGCCAGAGAGCACCTCGACGGACCGTTCGCCGTCCTCAACGGGGACAACCTCTACGACCCCGAATCGATCGACTCGCTCTTTGCTGCGGGGCCAGCGCTGGCGACCTTCCAGGTAGAGGATCCGTCGAACTACGGCGTTATCTCTGTCGAAGGAAATTGCGTCTCGGATATCGTCGAGAAGCCGACCGATCCGCCGACGAACCTGGCAAATACAGGTGCGTACGTCTTTCCGGCCGAGACTCGCGAGTGGCTGGACGTCCCAGAGAGCGAGCGCGGCGAGTACGAGATTACCGACGTTGTGGCGCGCGTGATCGACGAATACGACGTGACGCCCGTCGAACTCGATCGCTGGCTCGACGTCGGTCGCCCCTGGGAACTGCTGGAGGCAAACGAGTGGAAACTCGACGACCTCAACAGTCGAATCGAGGGCGACGTTAGCGCCGACGCCGACCTCCGGGGCACAGTCCTAGTCGAGGAGGGCGCGACCGTCGAACCGGGCGTCGTGATCGAGGGGCCCGCACTCGTTCGCTCGGGCGCGTCGGTGGGCCCGAACGCCTACGTCCGTGGCGCGACCCTGCTCGGCGAGGACACCCACGTGGGCCAGAGCGTCGAACTCAAGAACACGGTCGTGATGGCCGACAGCAACGTCCCACATCTTTCCTACGTGGGTGACAGTGTTCTGGGCCGGAACGTGAACTTCGGTGCGGGGACGAACGTGGCGAATCTGCGCCACGACGGCGGTGACGTCCGCCTCACAGTCAAAGGCGACCGCGTCTCGACGGGACGGCGAAAGTTCGGCGTCGTGGTGGGCGACGGCGTCAAGACGGGGATCAACACGAGCCTCAACGCGGGCGTGACCCTCTCGACGGGGGCGTCGACGACACCGGGCGAGGTCCTCACGCGGGATCGGTAACGTCACCTTCCAGCGAGAGTACGCCGAGAAGATGAGGTTAAGTATCCACCAGCCCACGTTTCGGTAGAAGATGGTCGATCCGACTTCGGAGCTCGGTGAGGATGTCACCGAGGAGGACGCGCCGACGTGTACGGTCTGTGGTGATCCGATCGTTCAGGAAGCAACTCACCGGGTCGTCACGTGGATCGAGGACGGGGAGGTCCGAACGGCGCACTTCTGTGACGAGGCGTGTCGAGAGGAGTGGACACATCCGACTGAAGAGTGAAAATCTTCAGGGAAGACCATTACATTTATTATCCGGGGCGTAGTCGGCAGTAGATACGATGCAGCCACTCCTCGTACGTGGTGCACGCTCCTTCTGCTAGTGACCGTTGTACGTCCGTTCCGGTCGATCACACGTGCTGTGCGGTCGTCCCGGTAATTCGGTACAACGGTCACCAGGATCGGCTAGCATCGTCGCCGAACCGACTGCGTTCCACCACGTTCCAATGAGTACGAATCCGACAATGACACAGTATCGCCCCGAAATCACGCCCGCGGATCCGACACCCAGGCCGGAGCCACCGATGCGCCGGAGTCCGGTCTCGCGAACGGCTCCACGGACGTTCGAACCAACGAACACCGGCACACTCCCGCCGATGTTCAAGACGGAGGCCGATCAGCAGGATCGCTAGCCTGCGTTCGAGCTGTTTTCAGCCACTCCGGCCGAGAGACGCGTAGTGATCGTCTCGCCGAGTGCAACACAGCCCGCGCCGAACAGCGAAAAGAGTGCGACCGACACGACGAGTACGACGGGGGCCAGCAGGAGGAACCAGACGGGCGGGTCGGTCGACGGCTGCTGGAGTTGTAGATACAGCTCCCGCAGGCCGACGATTATCGGCCCGACCGCGGCGATCGAACCGAAGCGGAACCCGGCACGGGTACTACTGACGTCACGACCGCTGTAGTGATACCCGACGAGCAGCGCGGCCAGGACGAACGGCACACCCGTGTTCGCCGCGATCCAGCCTGGCATCGTCTCCAGCGAGACCAGAACAGTCAGCGGGACCGTCGCGACGCCCGCAAGCGTCGCTGTTCGCAACTGCTGGTCGCGTAGCCTCCGTCGGACGTGTGCGACTCGTGGCACTCGCATCGTTCAGCGCTACTCTGTGGTGGATAAAAAAAACGTGTTGCCCGAGCGAAACAGAGCCTGTCTGTGACACAACGCCTATCCCGCCCGCGGGCCTGCTGTCGGGTATGACCGACTACACCACCGTTTCGATTCCGAAGGACCTGGCCGACCGCGTCGAAGAGACCATCGAGGGGACGAGCTTCTCCAGTACGAGCGACCTCGTCCGATTCCTGCTGCGGAGTATCGTCGTCCAGCACCAGCGCGAGGGCGAACTCACCGAGGCGCAGTTCGCCGAAATCACCGAGCAACTGCAGGATCTGGGCTATCTGGACTAGTCAGTCGGCATCGTTAGAGGGCTTCTTCCGGCGGTTCGACGTCCAGTACCGCCAGGTTCAGCCGCCGTCCGCTGCGGTCGAACACCGCCAGTGAGTCTCGATCCCACGGCGGGACGGCGACGAACACGACCGCGTGGAGGTCGTCGGTCTTCGAAACGTCGAGGCCACCGTTCGGATGGGAGACGAACCGGCCCCTGGTCTGGCCGGCGGGCGTCCCCAGATCCATCCCGAAGACGGCGTTAACCGACCCGCCCGCCTCTGGCACGTAGAAGTGAGTGAACACCGGCGTCTCGTCGGGGAGATCGGAGACATCGAGTTCACCGGCAGGGGTGACCGCAAGCGAAATAGTCACCGACTGTGGCTCGCGCTCGCCGGCGTGATCGAGGAGGTACTCGACGAGCCCGGTCGTCGCGTAACAGCGATCGGTCATCCGAATATCATCGACCGGGCCGCCTTGGCGTAGAGTCGTGGCGTCCGACGGCGTGCCCCCGAGAGCGCTGTCTGAATCGCCTCGCTCGCGTCCTCGTGAATGCCCGCGCCGTGGCCAACCAGCACGCGCTCCGGGTCGAACCGCCGGAGCCGTTTCGGCGGTTTCAGTCGCAGTGCCGGATGGACGCCGACCCGCTCCTCGCCGACGAGGAAGTATTCGGCGGTTCCGAGTGCCTCGGGAACGACCAGCGTGTCGTCGTGTTCGCCGTAGATGATCGCTTCCTTCCAGAACGCGTTGTCGATCAGCTCGTGGACGCCGAACCCGGACTCACCGAGATCGGTGTAGACACGCTCGACGGGGGCGTCCAGATCTTGCGCGACTGCGTCCATGAAGTCCGGGACGTGGACAGAAACGTCGTGGCGGCGGGCAATCGCGGCCGCGTCGCGCTTGTGGCGATTCAGCAAGACGACCACGCCCGCGACCTCGCCGTATTCGGCGAGCAGTTCGTCTAGCCCCTCGGCGTCGACTGGATCGACCACCCAGACGCCGCCGTTCTCGCCGACGACGGCGTGGCTCGCCCGTTGCATGTCTTCGTCGGGGTGGGCGATCCAGCCCACCCCGCCATCGTAACGGTCGATCTCCTGCAACGACGCCGCGCCCGACCCTTTCATTGGCATACCTCTACTCAGGGGTGCGAGCGATTTAAACGCCCGGCGTCGTGGCCGACCGTGCGACCGGATGAATAAAGGGTATTCCAGGAATATGCCTCGAATATGCCCAAGATAAGTGTGGAAGTGCCACAGGAGTTACTGGACGATCTCGACAAGCACGTCGGCGAAGAAGGAAAGTTCGTCAACCGGAGCGAGGCCATCCGCGCCTCGGTCCGCAAGACGCTGGATCTGCTCGACGAAATAGACGCCCGTCACGACCGACTCGACGATGAATACGAATAGAAACTACTTTTTCTCGCTCGGGTGCTCGCCGCGAGCGCCCACAAGCGCTCGCGGCGAGCACCACTGCGCGAGAAAAACTTGGGGAAAAAGGCCGGAATCGCCTTACGAGGGCGATTCCGGTGGTCTGCGGAGTACAACGACGCAGACGTCGTCAGAGCGCAGCTCTGACGGAAAAACACGCCTTCGGCGCGTATGCTCTATGCGTCCGCGACAACCACCAGAAATTCAACAATGAGTACGAGTGAGACGCGTCTGCAGGTCGCGCAGGTCGGCCTGCTCTCGCTGTTCGTGACGGCGCTGGTGACGGCGCAAGTGACCGCCTCGAAAGTGCTGGCGTTCGAGCTTCCGGTGTCGGTCCCGATCGCGGGTGAGACACTGTTTCTCCCGGGTGCGGCGCTGGCGTACGCACTGACCTTTTTCGCCTCAGACTGTTACGCCGAGCTGTACGGCCGCCGGGCGGCGCAGATCATGGTCAACGTTGCGTTCGCGATGAACTTCGTCCTGCTGGCGCTGATCTGGGGGACGATCTACGCGCCGATCGCACCCCCATCCGCCACGTCGGTCGGCCAGACCGAGTTCGCGAACGTCCTCGGTGCGTCGACCGGCATCGTTGTCGGAAGCCTCGCTGCCTACATCGTCAGTCAAAACTGGGACGTGATCGTCTTCCACCGGATCCGGGAGGCGACCGACGGCGAGTCGCTCTGGTTGCGCAACATCGGGTCGACGGCGACGAGCCAGCTTCTCGACACGGTGATCTTCATCTCGATCGCCTTCGTCATCTTTCAGGGGGCCACACTCGACTTCGCACTCCAGTTGATCGTCGGCCAGTACCTGCTCAAGCTACTGATCGCGCTGGCTGATACGCCGTTCGTCTATCTGGTCGTCGGGCTGGTCAGATCACAGGACGAGTCACACTCGATTGCCGAATAAGACGGCCACTGGCGGCGTTTCAATCCACGACTTCGACGTCGAATTTGTGTCGCCAGCGATAGCGCCGACCGCCCCAGACGAACGTTCGGCGGGCCAGCGAGTACAGCAACAGGGGAAGTGCCAGAGCCATCGCCGGATACGCGAGCACGACGGTCCAGCGGCGGTGGCCGAAGGCAGCATAGATCATCCCGGAGCCCAGCGTCAGGACGCCGGCCGAGAGGAGCGGAAAGAGCAGACACGCGACGAGGATTCCTGTCGCGCCGAGGACGTTCCCGACAGTCAGCAGCGGTGCGTGAAACCGGACGAGTTTGATGAACCGGACGTGCCGTTCGAGGGTCTCCCGAAACGAGCCACCGATCTCGACACGCCGTGCTCGGCGGACCGTCGTCACATCGAGGTGTTCCCCGAGGATCCCGTCGTCGCTGACAGTCCGGCGGAGCTCCGAGCGGAACGACTCGACATCCAGATCCGAGCGGTCGAAGATGACGGCCCCGCCCCAGATGACGTCGCCGGCCCAGACCAGCAGCGTCCCGCTGAATGCGTAGCTCGGTTCGAGGAGAATCGAAAGTGGGTCACGCCCGGTGAAAAACGGCACTTCGGAAACTGGGCCATGCGCGTCGTAGGCCGACTGCATCGTCGCCAGCCAGTCCGGCGGATGGTGGAAGTCATCGTCGGTCCAGACGATCCGGTCGTTGCGCGCTCGTTCCATCCCTGCATCGATGGCGTTGGCTTTTCCCGAGCAGTGCTCCGGTTCGTCCGCAACGACGATGTCGACGCTGTCCGGGACGGCTGTTTGCTCGGCGACCGGATCGTGTTCGGTGTCACAGACGACGAGCAGTTCGTCGGCGGGGTCGAACTGGTCAGCGACTTCCTGACAGGCCGTGGTCCACGTCGTCGTCGGCAGCAGGACCGAAACCGGTTCCCCACCCATCGTCGCCTCTCAGGCCTCTGCTTCCGCGACTGGAACCACCGCAATCTCCATCTCGATTCCTTCGACTTCCCGAAGCCACTTTTTACTTCGTCGGGTGTCCTCGCTCACTACGTTCACTGCGGGCACCACTCCTTGTAAAAACTTGGGGAAAAACACCTCGACCTCACTTCGTTCGGTCGAGCGAAACACCTCCCTTCGGTCGGCGTATGCTCTAGGCTTCCGCCTCGGCCACCGGCACCACCGCTATCTCGCAACCACTTTTTACTTCCTCGGGTACGCTCCCGCGGGTCGCGTACCACTCCTCGCAAAAACGTGGGGAAAAACACCTCGACCTCACTTCGTTCGGTTGAGCGAAACGCCTCCCTTCGGTCGGCGTATGCTCTAGGCTTCCGCCTCGGCCACCGGCACCACCGCAATCTCCATCTCGATTCCTTCGACATCCCAGGTCTTGCGGTGGCCGTCTTCAACTGTGCCGAGTTCGTCCGCGCGGACCTCCTCTGTGATGAGGTCCTCGTGCTCGCTCACGAGGTCAGCGATGCGCTCGTCGCTCACGTGCAGTTCGACACGGATCCGGGCTTCCAGATCGAGTTCGAGATCCTTGCGCATCTCCTGGACACGCCGGATGACCTCCCGAGCGTAGCCCTCACTCTCGATGTCCTCGGTGAGCGTGGTGTCGACGTAGACGACACCCTCGCCGTCCAGTGCCTGGAAGCTCGTGCCGGCGACCCCATCCGGAAGTTGGCGGACGAACTCGACCATCTCCGGGTCGAGGTCGACACCGCGCCCGAGGGTGTCGGCGACCGCGACCTCCAGTGCCTCGAGCGACGGCTCGGCGATGCGGGCCTCGTTGCAGGCCTGCATGACCTCCTGGGCGTCCTGTCCGAACGCCGGACCGAGCTTGCTCATGTCGACCTCGGCGCTGTAGGTGAGTTCACCCCAGTCTTCGTCGGGGCCGATAACCTCGACCTTGCGGGCGTTGAGTCGGTCCGCGATGATCTCCGAGCGGAGTTCGATCGTCCCCGGTAGATCCCCGGTCTCGTCTTTATCGATGTCGACGACGACACGCTTGACGGGCCAGCGGAGTTTCCGTTCGGCCTGCTGGCGGGCGTTCGACCCAGCTTCCTCGACGGCACGGACAACCTCGATATCATCTTCCAGGCCGACGTTCTGCCACTCGGCCTCGCGCTCGGGGAAGTCACACATGTGGACCGTCGGATGGCCCGACTCACCTGTGAGGTGCTGGTAGATCTCCTCGCTGACGAACGGTGCGTAGGGGGCCAGCAGCGCGACGACCTCTTCGAGAACTTGATACAGCGTCGCGTAGGCGGCCAGTTTGCTCGGGCTGTCCTCCTCTTCCCACATACGCTCGCGGACCTCCTGAATGTAAAAGCGCGAGACGTCCTCGACGACGAAATCGAGGAGGGAATCGAGGCCCTTGTCGTGCTCGAACTCCTCGAAGGCCGAATCCATCCTGTCCTTCACCGTCTGCAGGCGCGAGAGCAGCCATTCGTCAATGAGTTCGAGATCGTCTTCGACCTCGGCGACCGTCGTGGCTTCGGGATCGAACCCGTCCGCGCGCATGTACGGCAGCGGGAAGCGGAAGACGTTCCAGAGGATGTTAAGCCGCCGTTGCATCTCCTGGGTCTCCTCCCAGGAGAAACGCATGTCCTCGCCCTGCGCAGTGACAGAGAGCAGGAACAGCCGCATCGGGTCCCGGCCGTGTTTCTCGATGACCTCGTGGGGGTCGACCAGGATACCCTTGGACTTGGACATCCCGCGACCGTCTGGCATGTTGGCGTAGCCGTGCATCAGCACCTCGTCGTAGGGAACGTCTCCGACCGACGCGCCACCCATGCCCAGCTGAGACCAGAACCACCCGCGGGTCTGGTCGTGAGCCTCGATGATGAGGTCGGCGGGCCACAACTCCTCGAAGGGCTCCGTCTGCTCGGGGTAGTCCAGTGTACCCCACGTCGCCACAGAGGAGTCGAGCCAGACGTCGAAGACGTCCTCGACACGGGAGTAGGTCCGCCCGCCCTCGGTGATCGTCAGGTCGTCGACGGTGTCCTTGTGGAGATCAACAGTCTGGGGATCGATGTCCTGATCGACCCGCTCGGCGAGTTCCTCGCGGTCGCCGATCACGATGGCGTCGTCCATCGACCCGTCCCAGTCGACGGCTTCGCCGTCTCCATCCGAGGCTGTCGCCTCACTATCCGGCGTCCAGATCGGGATCGGAATGCCCCAGTAGCGCTGGCGGGAGACGTTCCAGTCGGGTGCCTCCTCGACGAAGTCTCTGAACCTGTTGTCCCGGGCCCACCCGGGGTGCCACTCCGAATCCTCGATCAGTTCGAGCAGTTCGTCTTTGATGTCGGTGATCGTGATGAACCACTGGTCGGTGACGATCCGGACGATATCCGTATCACAGCGCCAGCACTGTCCCTCGCGGACGGTGTGGCCCGACTCGCTCGAGAGGAGGTGGCCGTTCGCATCGAGGTCGGCGATGATCTCGTCGTTTGCGTCCCGGACGAAGGTGCCGACGTACTTGCCCGCACTCTCCCCGTAGGTACCGTCGGCTCCCACGGGACAGAATATCTCAAGGTCGAGTTCCTGGCCGCGCTCGAAGTCCTCCTCACCGTGGCCGGGGGCGGAGTGGACCAATCCTGTGCGGTCGGCTTCGACGTACTCGGCGGTGTAGACCTGGCCCGAGCCCTCGGCGCTGGCGTGGTCAGGTACTTCCCCGGCCAGCGGGTGCTCGTACGCCCAGCCGACCATCTCTTCGCCCGTGACCTCGTCGACGACCTCGTAGTCCTCGTAGCGACCCGCCTTCAGCACGTCCTCGACGACCGCCTCGGCGACGTACAGCCGCTCGGTTTCTCCATCTTTCGTGGCGTCGACACCGACGTAGTCGAGGTCGCCGTCGACGGCGACGAAGGTGTTGGCGACGATGGTCCATGGCGTGGTCGTCCAGATGACCAGATTCCCTTCCCGCTCGGAGAGAGGGAACTTCACGTAGATCGAGGGCTTGCCGACATCGTGGTACTCGACCTCGTTGTTGGCGATGGCCGTCTCACACCGGGGACACTGGTTGATCGAGCGTTTGCCCTGCTCGACCAGCCCGCGCTCGTGAGCGTTCTGGAAGCCCCACCAGGCAGCCTCCATGTACTCGGGATTCACCGTTTTATAGGGGTCATCCCAGTCCATCCAGACCCCAAAGTCCTGGAAGTCGCTCTGGAGCCCTTCGAGTTGCTCGTTGGCGTACTGCTTGCACTCGGCGATGAAGTTCTCCTCGCCGAACTCCTCGATGTCTTTCTTGTTCTCGAAGTCCAGGCGTTCCTCGACGCGAGTCTCGATGGGGAGGCCGTGCATGTCGTAGCCAGGGCGGTCGGTCACGTCGTAGCCCTGCATGCGGAGATAGCGGATGTAGATGTCTTTCAGCGTCTTGTTCCAGGTCGTCCCCATGTGGGCCGAGCCGGATGTGTAGGGTGGTCCGTCGACGAAGAAGAAGTCTTCCCCGTCTGCTCGATGCGCTACAGTTTTCTCGTAGGCGTCGACCTCGTCCCAGTACTCGAAGACCCGCTGTTCGACCGCATCGGGGTCGTACTGGTCCTCAACGTCGGCGAATCGGTCCATACAGGATGTCATCCGCGCCGGGATTAAAGGACAATCGGTTGTGTGCTATCCGTTCGAACGGGTCAGCGCGCGTCGAGGCCCGTCACCACGACGCGTGTCCCGCCCACGTCGCTGTTCTCGATACTGATCTCCCATCCCTGCTCGTCGGCGATCTGCTGGGCGATATAGAGGCCGAATCCGGCCCCGTTCCGGTCGGACGTGACGCCCGGCTCCAGTGCCCGCTCCGGTGGGTCGAATACGACGCCGGGGCCGTCGTCCGCGATGTAGAACCCGCCGTCAGTCTCGCCGACCGTGACGGCCACATCCGGTCCGCAGTGGGTGATGGCGTTGTCGACGAGCAATTCGACGAGCAACTGGGTGGCGTCCCGGTAGCCGAAGATCTGTCGGTCAGACGCGATCGTCAGCGAGGCGTTACTGGTGGGGTGGCCCTCCCAGACATCCCTGACAAGCGCCGAGAGCCACATGGTCTTCGGCGTCCGGTCGCGTTCGGTGTAGGTCGCCAGTGAGACGATCTTGTCGACGATACCGTCGAGGTGTTCGATGGACGCGATCACACCCGTGGTACGGTCGTCCTCGACGTCCAGTTGCGAACAGCGACGCAACAGCACCTGGAGTTCGTTCCGGAGTTCGTGCGAGCTGACCAGTGCGACTTTCCGCAGTCGACGATTGCGCCGGCGGAGCTGTTCTTTGTCCTCGCGCATCTCCGTGATGTCCTGGGTAATGCCGACGAGACCGAGGACGTCGCCGTCGGGACCGCGCCACGGCACCTTCGAGGTCCGGAAGAACAGTCCGTGGTCGTCGGCGAACTCGTCCATCTCGACGACCGGTTCGCCGTCCTCGATGACCTGCCAGTCGTCGGAGTAGTTCGCCCGTTCGTACTCCTCGTCACCGAACGTCTCCATGTCGGTCAGTCCCAGGAGTTCGGTAGGGTCGAGGATGTGATCGCTCGCCATGAGATGGCGGGCCTCGCTGTCTTTGGTGTAGAGGTGGGCAGGGTAGGTCTCGAACAGCGAGGCGAGTATCGTCTCGGGTCGTGACGGTCGTCGTGCGGAGTCGGGGTCGGGGTTCGCCGCCAGCGTCTTGCTGATGGCAGCCACGACGCGGTCGTCGTCGATTCGTTCGGCCTCGACAACAGTTGCGGCGTCGGGCTCGGGTGGGTCGGAGCCGAACACGACGACCGAGAGGTCGGGGTAGAGCCCACGGGAGGCGTAGACGAGATAGTCAGCGGGAACCCCCTCTGCGCGCTGTGGAACGACGAGACAGTCGACCGCCGTCCGGCACAGCGTTATCGTCAGGTCGGCCACACGAGCCACAGCAACCGTCGCGTCCGGAAGCCGCGCCGCCGCCGAGCGAGTGGCCTGCTCGTCCACACCGGCGGCCAGAACGTTTCGGGGGGTTGCCATCCGTAGATAACACCAGTCAGTCTATCGTTATGACTCTCTCGACGGAGGCCGAGACTCGTCGGGCTGTGTTCCGTCTCGCTCGGGTGGCCCTTCGATTCCGATCACGTCGAAGCGAGCGCCCCCCGCGTCGCTCTCGGAGACCGCCAGCCGCCAGCCCTGTTCGTCGGCGATTTGCTGGGCGATGTACAGCCCGAACCCACTCGCGCTTTCGACGGTCGTCACCGCCGGCTCCAGCACGCGCTCGGGTGGATCGATCCCGATCCCGGGGCCGTCGTCTGCGACGTAAAATCCCGTGTCCGTGCCACCGACCTCGACGGTGACATCGGACCCGCCGTGGACCATCGCGTTGTCGATCAGCAGTTCGATCAGCAACTGCGTCGCGTCGCGGTCGGCCAGCAGTCGCCGGTCGTTGGTGAACGACAGCGTCGATTCAGGGGTCGAGAACGTCTCCCAGATGTCCCGGACGATTGCAGAGAGCCACAGCGTCGTTGGTTCGCGCTCACGCTGGTTGAACGTCGCCAGCGAGACGATCTTGTCGACGATCGCCGCCACGTGTTCGATCGACGTCTCTGTCTCCTCGACGGCCGCCTCTTCACACCCGATCTGTGAAAGGTGACCGGTCGCGACCTGTAACTCGTTTCGGAGTTCGTGGGCCGTCATCAGTGCCACTTTCCGCAGACGTCTGTTCTGTCGGCGGAGGGCCTCTTTCTGCTCGCGGAGTTCACCCATGTCCTGTGTGATCCCGACGAGCCCGACAATCTCACCCGAGCTGTCCCGCCACGGGACCTTCGAGGTGCGGAGAAAGTGCCCGGTCGAGTCGGCGTACTCGTCGATATCCAGCACGTTCTCTCCAGCCTCGATGACACGCCGGTCGTCGTTGTAGTTGGCCTCGTCGTATGTCTCGTCGCCCCAGAGCGTCTCCATGTCGGTCAGTCCGAGCAACGACGAGGGGGTGAGTAGCTCGTCGCTGGCGATGAGGTGACGCGCCTCGCTGTCTTTGGCGTAGAGGTGGGCCGGAAATCCATCGAACATCGCTGCGAGAAGTGTCTCCCGCCGCGTCGGCGGCCGCGCGGAGGCGGGCGGTTCACCGGAAAGTACGTCCGCGACGGCGTCCACGACGGCTGCGTCGGCGAGCGTCTCGGCGTCGACCGCCACGGCGTCGGCGTCGGGCAGATCGGTCCCGAACACGACGACGGGTAGTTCGGGATACAGCCCGTCGACGGCGTAGACGACGTTTTCAACGTCGGTGGCCGTGTCGGACGGGACGACCAGACAGTGGACCGCCGACCGACACAGCCGGACCATCAGGTCGTCGATGGTCACTGACTCGGCCGCCACATCGCCGACCGTCTCCTGGAGCACCGACACGAACTCCTCGATCGATCGGCCTGCGCCGTCGACGACGAGGACCTGGCGATCGTCGGTCATCAGTACACGTACGGGAGCCACCCATATAATTCTCCGAGTTGACCCCTCATCGGACGTTGCCCTCGTACCGCTGGGCGACGCCGTCGCCGTCGATGGAAACGGAGCCACCGGTTGCGTATTCGACAGTGAGCGTCCAGTCTTTGCCGACGAGGTCGTCGAGTTCGACAATCTCCAGTTCCGGGAGGGGGCCGCTGTCGGTCTCGCCCTCGACGGCCAGCGGGACGCCACCACGTTCGAACGTCGAAAACCGATAGGTGACGTCCGTTCGGCCGTCGTCGTTCCACAGCAGGAGACGCTCACCGTCGGCGTTGTCGAGGTGAGCGACACCGACTCCACAGAGCGTCTCGACGATCGCCCGGACCTGCTCGCCGGTCGCCACCTCTGCGAAGTTGCCCAGCCACTGCAGATCGGATCGGCTGCCGTCGAGGACGGCCGCCGCGTACTCCTCGATCCGCTGTTTCGAGCGCGCCGGCAGTTCGAGGTGGCGAAGGATCTCCCTCGTTCGGGCCAGTCGCCCGGAGCCGGGCGCTCGAAGGGTGGGTGCGCCGGTCGTCAGCGTCACCGTCACCGACTCGTCACTGGAATGGTCCGCAATTCGGACGATCTGCGTGCGAGTCTCGGCGTCGTATTCGACTGTGCCCTCGCCACCCCGAACGTCGACCTCGACGTGCTCGCGAAGGCCGCGGAAACACAGTTCGAGATCGCGACTGTCGGGAACGTGGGCAAGGGTCCCGGTCGCGGCCTCGACGGTGAACTCCAGGCGATCCGGCTCGTAGCTCTGCCGGAGCGTCGTGGTCGCATACGCACCGTCGCGGTAGTTCTGGCTCGTTCCGTCGTCCTCGTAGAGTTCGAACGTATTGTCCGCGCCGGGGAAGGTGAGAACCCGCAGCGTCTCCGGGTTGTCGACATCGCCGAATCCGGGCTCGCCATCGAGTGGGACGATCGCCCCCGCCTTCGCGAAGATCGGTGTATCGAACAGATCGCCGTAACAGGCTCGCAGCCCGGACTCGTAGGGCTCGCCCGTCTCGAAGTCGAACCACTCGCCGTCGGGCAGCCAGACGGTCTGTCGGGCAAGGTTCGTCTCCTCGCCCCGCTCGCGAACGTAGGGCGCGGCGATCAGTTCCGACCCGAAGTAGTACTGCTGGGGGACGTGGTAGGCCAGTTCCGTGTCGGGGTGGTGGTAGTACATCGGTCGCACCAGTGGGACGCCCCGGTCGTGATTGCGCCAGGCCATCGTGTAGAGGTACGGAACGAGCTCGTGGCGACGCTGCATGGCGTCACCCAGCGCCTCCCGAATCGTCGGCTCGAAGGTCCAGGGCCGCTTGTCGATGTAGTCGATGTTCCCGGTGTGGAAGCGATTGATCGGACTGAACGTACCGAACTGTGCCCAGCGAGCGTACAGTTCGCCGAAGCCGGTCGGTGTGCCGGTCCCGCCAAAGTGCCCACCGATATCGTGGCTCCACCAGCCGAAGTCGACGTTGCTCCCAGTCGACGTGAGGTAGGGCTGGAAGGCCAGCGAGTCCCAGGAGATGTAGGCGTCCCCGGAGAAGCCGACGGGATAGCGATGGCCACCCAGACCGCCCCAGCGAGAGAGGATGAACGGCCGTCGCCCGTCCCGTGTCCGGTCGAGCGCGTGGAGGTGATTGAGCGCCCACAGCGGGTCCAGCCCCTCCATCTCGGGTGACTCGTCCCACTGTTGCCAGTCGATCCACCAGAAGTCGACACCGTCCTGATCCTCGACGGGGTCGATCACGTGATCGAAATACCCACGAAGGAAAGTAGTGTCGCTGGCGTCGAAGGGAATCGGCGTCTCACCGCTGGGATCGAGTCCCATGTGCTCGGCCAGGGGTTCGTAGCAGTCCTCGTGAGGGTAGACGCCTTCGGCGGGGTGAAGATTGAGTGTGGTCTTCAGACCTTCCTCGTGGAGCCACTGGACGAAGCCTTCGGGGTCAGGAAAGAGGTCGTCATTCCAGGACCAGCCCGTCCAGCCGCCGTGATACTCGTTTTCGACGACGTGCCAGTCCATGTCGATGACGCACACTGAGAGTGGGAGCTCTTCGTCGCGAAATCGTTCCATCAGTTCGCGGAGTTCGTCGGCGCTATAGTCCTCGTAGCGACTCCACCAGTTCCCCAGTGCCCACCTGGGAATCATCGGCACGTCGCCAGCGACCGACGTGAAATCCTGCAAACAGTCGAGGTAGTCGTGGCCGTAGCCGAACAGATACAGATCCTCGTATTCCTCGGGGGCGTCTCGGGGCGTGACCCAGCCCTCGTCGTCGAACACCAGACTGTCGGTGTCGTCGAGTACGGTCCAGCCGTCCCCGCCCAGGAGACCGGGTTCGAGGCCAGTCGAGCCTTCGACGCGATCGAGCGTTCTGACCGTCCCACCCATGTTGCCTTCGTCGGCATCGCCATACTGCCAGTCGGTCCCCACGTCGAGAATATGGGCCGACAGTGAGTCGGTACTGAACGGATCGCCGCGTTCGTACTGGAGACGAAGTGCGTCGGTCTCGATGATGATTCGATCGTCAGTCTCGGTGACGTCGAAGTCGGGCACTGGCTGGTCGCGATACCAGAACACCTGGCTCGGCCGATCCTCGAACCCACCGTCGGGGTCGTACTCGGCGCGAACGAGTCGGGGGGTAAGGACAGTGAAGCGGTAGGTGTCGCCACGGACAACCGCCGCCTCGTCGGCCACGGGATCGAATTCCGGCACGTGGTACTCCGCGAGCGTCATTACTCCGGCATCCACGGCGCGCCCTTATAAGGGCGGCGTCATCGCCATCGAGTGGAGCGGCTTTCGATCGGGCGGATTCGCGGACCGAACGTGGCTATGTCTGCGTGGGATCCCGCCCCTCGCCTGCCTCGGAGACCGTGACGAGGTCGTCGTAGTTGAGCGTCAGTTCCCAGTCGAACGTCTCGAACTGAGAGAGATCGATAACTTCGTAGGATGGTACTGTCCCGCGGTCAGACTCGCCCTCGCGGTCGATCGGAACGCCCCACTGATCGAAAGCAGCGAACTGATAGGAGACATCAGTGCGCCGATCCTCGTTCCACAGTACCAGTCGTTCGGTGTCGGCGTGCTCGATTCGCTCGACACCTACGTCGACGAGCGTCTCGCCGATCGCTCGTAACTGGGGCTGGGTGAGTCCGGCCGCGAAGTTTCCGAGCCAGTCCAGATCGGTCCGCTCACCGCGGCAGAACTGTGCGGCGGTTTCCTCCAGCGGTGGCTTTCCACCGGCCGGCATCTCGAAGTGCCACAGCAGGTCCTCGATCTGCCGGAAGCGCCGATCCGTTTCGGCCTGGAGCGGGCCATCACCGTCGAGATACACCGTCACCAGCTCTCTCGGGTCGGCATCCTCGATCGTGACTGTCAGCGTTCGCGTCTCCGTGTCGTAGGACTGACTGTGGTTCGTCGCGCCGTCGACGGTGACGTCAGCGTCGTCACTGACCCCACGGACAGAGAGCTCGTAGGTCCGGTCGTCGGGTACGTACTCTGTCGCGCCGCGCGCCGGTCCGATCTCGAAGGCCAGCCAGTCGTCTTCCCAGTGACTCGAAAGTTCCGTGATCGCATACTCGTCCGCCAGATAGTCCTGGCTCGTCCCGTCGTCCTCGTACAGTTTGAGGGTATTGTCCGCGCCCGGGAACGTCAGGATTCGAAGTCGCTCGGGGTTGTCGACATCGCCGAAGGTTGGCTCGCCATCGAGTGGGACGATCGCCCCTGCCTTCGCGTAGACCGGGACATCCTCCAGATCCCCGTATCGGGTGTGGAACCCGCCGGTGTAGCGATCCCCCGTCTCGAAGTCGAACCACTCGCCGTCGGGCAGCCAGACGGGCCGGCGCGAGAGATTGGTCGTCTCGCCACGCTCTCGGTCGTGGGGCGCGACCAGTAGCTCACTCCCGAAGTAGTACTCGTTAGGCCGGTTGTAGGCGGCGTCCTGCTCGGGATGGTGGTAGTACAGCGGCTGGATCAACGGCTCGGCCCGGTCGTGGTTGCGCCAGGCCATCGTGTAGAGGTAGGGGACGAGTTCGTGTCGGCGCA
>Ga0207718_100731_pt1 | contig 23907 bp, 24 predicted proteins | sample A23M2SouthBayCA_FD_187749 | JGI IMG/M metagenome (GOLD analysis project Ga0207718, IMG submission 187749) | Aerobic enrichment media microbial communities from Eden Landing Ponds, California, USA - A23 M2 (SPAdes) | ecosystem: Environmental > Aquatic > Marine > Unclassified | place: Emeryville... | reverse complement strand
CTTTTCGAGGACCGTCACTTCGGCCCCGGGGCTCGTCTGATCGATCACGAACGTCGCGGCTGCTGCTGCGGCTCCCGCACCGACGACTCCGATCGAAGGCATACCCGCTCGTATGGTCCTCGTCTACAAAATCGCCCGCTTTTCCAGACTGGCGCTGTCGGGGCCGCCGGTAGGGTTATCGGGATTGCAACACACTAGGTGATATGCGCTCCGACAGTGGGCCATCCGGGAGGAGGCGATGGCACCGACGGTCCTGATGCTCGGCTGGGGGTACCCGCCGAACGTGACCGGTGGACTCGATACAGCCATCTACGAGCTGATCGAGGAGTTCAAACTGCGAGACGACTTCGAGATTGAACTCGTCCTGCCCGCGGAGTTCGCACCGGAAGACGAACCGAACATCTACGGCGTCGAGACAGGTGACGGCGATTTCATCACGCGGGTCAACGCGATGGTCGACACCTTCCGTGACCGGGCCGCCGACGCCGACATCGTCCACACGAACGACTGGTTCGGATACAAACCCGGAGCGGCCGCAAAAGAGGCCCACGACATCCCGTGGGTGACGTGTTTCCACTCGCTGTCGGCCGAGCGAAACCGCGATCCGCCGCCGGTCGAACTCGAAGCCGAGCGGAAGATTGTCGACGAGGCTGACCACTTGCTCACGGTCAGCGAGATTACGCGCGAACGGATCATCGACCAGTTCGGCGGCGACCCCAGGGTCATCTACAACGGGTATCCCGAACTGGAGGCGACCGGTCGGGATCTGAAAGTCGAACTCGGGATCGAAGGCCCGATGATCCTGTTCGTCGGTCGGCACACCCACCAGAAGGGGATCGACCACCTCCTGGCAGCGATCGAACGCATGAGTCGCGACGATGTGACGCTGGTCGTCGGCGGATCGGGCCATCTGACCGGCCAACTCAAGCGCTTCGCGGAGTTGCTAGATATCGAAGGTTCGGTCCGGTTCGTCGGCTACGTCCCCGAGGAAGAACTCGCGGATTATTACGCCAGCGCCGACCTGTTCGTCTCTCCAGCCATCGCCGAGCCGTTCGGGCTGGCCATCGTCGAGGCGCTATCTGTCGGCACCCGTGTGGTCACCACCGAGTGTGGCGCGGCCGAGATTCTGCCCGAAGAAGTGCTGGTCCAGGTCGAACCCGAGTCACGATCGATCGCCACCGGCATTCAGCGCGCCCTCAAGGAGGACGGGCCAATCGAGTACGAGGTCCGGGGCTGGGACGAAGTGGCCGAAGAACACGCTGAGTTCTATAACGAGATGCTCGACTAGCGGAGCAAGCGAACATCCGTCGCCGGTTCGGGGTGGACGATCCGGCTCCCGGAAATCTGGTCCGAGCGCCCCATCCCGAGTTCACCGGTGCGGTCGTACGGTGTCTCGGTCTGACTGGAATCGTCGTCACTCTCGTCGTCTTCATCCGGGCCGCTCAGCCCCGGTTGATACGGCCCCCCCGAGAAGTCACTGTCGTCCCCACTGACGGCATCCTCGGGAGGCAGATAGATTCGCTCGCCGCTCCGTGACTGGACGATCACCGCCACGTCCCGTTTCCCCGTGATCGTCAGGATCGTCCGCCCGTTCCGTATCCTGGCCTCGAATCCCACCTCGCTGTCGGTGCTCGTCGACATACCTCGTAGTGGGGCTACCAGCCACTTAACGATGCGTGCGAAAAATGAGAGTGCGCGCTACAGCGCGTCGACGACATTCAGGTAACCACTGCCGTAGTAGGCCTTCTCGTAGCCCGATGGCGCGTCGGCTGCCCGTTTCAACGTCGACTCGACCTGATGCGTTTTGACATCCGACACACGGCTGACGCCCTCGGTGTTGTATATCGCTACCCGGCTGCACCAGCACGAAACCATCAAGCCGTCGTCAGCCCAAACGCCGACAATGCAACTGGAAGGGACGATTCTCCGCGGGCGCGAATTCGAACCGATCGAAGGTAAAGTGGTGGTCGAGGACGGCGAAATCGTCGCGATCGAGGAGGGCGAGACCGACAGCGACGCCATCGTTCTGCCGGCGTTCGTCAACGCCCACACGCATATCGGCGACTCCATCGCCAAGGAGGCAGGCGCGGGTCTCAGCCTCGACGAACTGGTCGCACCGCCCGACGGATTGAAACATCGACTGCTGCGGGAAGCGTCCCGCGAGGAGAAAGTCGCGGCGATGCGCCGCTCGCTGCAGTTTATGGCGCAGAGTGGAACGGGTGCGTTCGTCGAGTTCCGCGAGGGTGGCGTCGAGGGTGTCGAATTGCTCGAAGACGCACTCGACGGGCTAGCTATCGAGAGCGTGACGCTGGGGCGGGAGACGACCGACGCGATGGAGGTCAGCGACGGGTTCGGGGCGAGCGGCGCTCGCGACGGCGACTTCGATGCCGAGCGAAACGCGACCAGACGGGCGGACAAGCTGTTCGGGATCCACACTGGCGAACGGGACAGCGCTGACATCAATCCCGCGCTGGATCTCGAACCCGATTTCCTCGTTCACATGGTCCATCCCGAACCGCTCCACCTCGAACGACTGGACGACGAGGCGACGCCGGTCGTGGTCTGCCCGCGCTCGAATCTCGTGACCGACGTCGGCGTCCCGCCGATCCGCGAACTGCTCGACCGGACGACCGTCGCGCTCGGGACCGACAACGTCTTTCTCAACAGCCCGTCGATGTTCCGGGAGATGGAGTTCGCGAACAAACTCGCCGACGTCAGCGCCCGCGAGGTGCTGGGGATGGCGACCTGGGCCGGCGCGGATATCGTCGGGCTTGACTGTGGCGTCGTCGCGGAAGGCAAGCGAGCCCGTTTGCTCGTGCTCGACGGCGATACCGACAACCTCGCCGGTGCTCAAGATGTCGTCCGCGCAGTCGTGCGCCGGGCGGGCGTCAACGACGTTCGCGAGGTCGTCTTGCCGGAGTAACGTCTCGTTTTCGTCCAGGCCGCAATTATTTGTGACCACTCCGAGAACGACCGCCAATGGCGACACCGACCGTGACGACTGGCACGCTGTTGGTGTTCGGTCTGATCGGGGTCGCGCTCGTCCTGTTCGTCACCGAGTGGCTCTCCCCCGATATTACGGCTATCGGCGTCCTTGTCTCGCTAGTCGTCTTCGAACCGTACACGAACGTCCCGCCAGCAGACGCGATCGCGGGGTTCGCCAGTACGGCGACAGTCACGATCATCGCGATGTACATTCTGAGTGCTGGCATCCAGGAAACGGGCATCGTCGATCGTCTCGGACTCTATCTCGCCCGGCTCACGAAAGGGAGCGAGCGAAAGCTGCTGGGCGCAACGGTGGGCACGACCGGTATCACGGCGGGGTTCATCAACAACACACCGGTCGTCGCCGTGTTCATCCCGATGATCACCGGTATCGCCGACCGGTTCCACATTTCGCCGTCGAAACTCCTGTTGCCCCTCTCGTACGCGGCGATGCTGGGTGGAACGTTGACGCTGATCGGGACATCCACGAACATCCTCGTCAGCGATCTCGCTGCGGAGTTAGCTGCTCAGAGCCCCCAGCAGTACCCCAGTCTCCACGCGTTTTCGATGTTCGAGTTCACGCCCGTCGGGATCGTCGTCTTGCTGGTCGGTATTGGCTATCTCATGACGATTGGCCGACGGCTGACGCCCGCCCGGATCGAGCCGACCGCGGATCTCACTACCGAGTTCGATCTGGACGACCACCTCTCGCGGGTCAGCGTCCGCGACGGGTCGCCGCTTGTCGGCCACGTAATCGACGAGGCTGATGAGATGATCGAGACCGAACTCGACATCGAGTTCGACCTCTTGCAGGTCGAACGAGATAGCGAAACGTACTTCGCCGATAGCGACCACCGGCTGGAAGTCGGCGACGCCCTCCTCGTCCGCTCGACGCTGCAGGACCTCAACCGCGTCACCGAGGCGTTCGACCTTCGGCAGCGCCCACGGGACGAGGTCGAGGCCGTCGATCTGTCCGGTTCGGGCGAGCCAGGGACGCTGGTCGAAGCGATCACACTGCCGGAGTCGCGACTGATCGGCCGCACCGTCGCCGAGACCAAGCTCGACGAGCGTTTCGACACGACCGTCCTCGCGATCAGACGCGGCGAGACACTCCTGCAGTCGGGGCTCGGGGAGGTCGTGATACAGGCCGGTGACACCCTGCTGTTGCAGTCGACCCCCGAGGCGATCGAGTATCTCGACGAGACGGGCGCTGTCGTCGTCACCCAGCGAGCGAAGTCGGATCGACCACACCCCGATGCCCAACCGGACGATGTCGCACCGCTCAGCCCGAAGACCCCAATCGCCCTCGGAATCATGGTCGGCGTCATCGGTCTCGCGGCGCTGGATTTGCTCCCCATCGTCATCGCTGCACTCGGTGGCGTCTTCGCGATGGTCGCCACGGGCTGTCTCCGACCGAACGAAGCCTACGACTCGGTGAGCTGGAACGTCATCTTCCTGCTAGCGGGCGTCCTCCCGCTCGGGGTTGCGATGCAGCGGACCGGCGGTGCCGAACTGATCGCCGGGCTCCTCGTCCAGAGCGCGGACATCCTTCCGGTGTTCCTCGTACTCGTCCTCTTTTACGTGCTAACGGGACTACTCGCCAACATCATCACGCCCGTCGCCAGCGTGGTGTTGCTGGTCCCGATCGCCGCCGAAACCGCCAGTTCGATCGAAGCCAGGGCCCTGACGTTCGTCATGGTCGTGATGTTCGCGGCCAGTTCGGCGTTCATGACGCCGATCGGATACCAGACGAACCTCATGGTTTACGGGCCCGGCGGCTACACGTTCACTGACTACGTTCGGGTCGGCGGGCCGCTGCAGGCACTCCTGTCGGTCGTCGCGACGGCGACGATCGTCCTCTACTTTGGAGTGTGAAGACAGCGGCGACAGCGAACCCAGCCACTGCCCCGGGATTTATGCGGGCCCGCTGGGTACTCCCGGTGATGACCGACGGATCGGACGAGGGCCCCCCTCTTGGAATCGAAGACATCGAGGACGCACTCGAACAGTTGTTTCGTGACGGTCGGACGAACGCCATCGTCGCCTGGGTGATGGTCGGGGTGCTGGCGCTGGTGTTCGGCGAGAGCGCCCTGGAAGTCGACTATCGCTGGATCGCCCTCGTCGGGGTCGTCGGGGTCGTGGTGCTGATCCCGCCAGCGTCCTATCGCGACTGGCGTGTGATGTTGCCCTGGGAACTGCTCCTCATCGCGCTCTTTCCGATCCTCGTTCGGGGGCTGGTGGGTGGCACCGTCGGGACGTTCGCGACGTACTTCGCGCTCGCGGGCCTGGCGCTGCTCGTCATCGTCGAGTTGCACATGTTTACGACGCTCAGCGTCACGCACTGGTTTGCGGTCGTGCTGGTCGTGTTGACGACGCTGGCTGCGGTCGCCGCCTGGTCGGTGTTTCGCTGGAACGCCGATCGCTACCTCGGGACCGCGTTTCTGTCGGACAACGAAGCACTCATGATCGAGTGGGTATGGGTGACGCTCGCAGGCTTTTCGGCTGGTATCCTCTTCGACGGGTACTTCAGACGACGCGACCGCCGGCTCCGCCGGGCGATCAGGCGGGTGGTCCGTCGATGACGCTGTTGCCCCGACCGTCTCCGAAGAACCAGCAGCGGCTCACGCGACTGATGCAACTCGCGCTGGTGGCGATGGTCGCCTATGGACTCGTGGCCGACCAGCCCAAGTCGATCACCAACGGGACGATCGCACTGCTGGTAACCTTTCTTCCGGCGATGCTCGAACGCAACTACGAACTCCCGATAGACCCCTGGCTGGCCCTCTGGATCACGGCCGCCGTGTTCTTCCACACGCTTGGCTCCTCGGGGCTGTACTCCCAGATCGGCTGGTGGGATCACCTCACGCACGCGATGTCGGCGTCGCTGGTGGCGGGCGTCGGCTACACGGTCGCACGGGCGATCGACCTCCACGACGACCGGATCACGATCCCGGCCCGGTTCGCGTTCGTCTACATCTTCGTCGTCGTCCTCGCGTTCGGCGTGATCTGGGAACTGTTCGAGTTCGCGCTTGACGTGCTCGCGGACGCTACAGGTGCGACGATGCCCCTGGCCCAGCGCGGACTGGACGATACGGTTCGGGACCTCATGTTCAACTCACTGGGCGCGCTGCTGGTCGCGCTGTTCGGACAGGCCCATCTCACCGGGTTCGCCGACGTCGTCAGAGAACAGTTGCTCGAAGGCGACTGATCTACTCGGCACCCAGCCCGGACATTGGTGAGGAGCCGGCCGTGATCGCCCCCGCAGCGAGCAGCGACGCCGAGAGGACGATGTAATCTGCATTCGGGTGGAGCCCAGCGACGCTAGCGCCGGCGTCCACGATGAACACCGTCACGAAGAAACTCAGGATTGCGAACACCAGCATGACCAGTGCCGCGATGATACTACCGACCAGTGCACCGAACGAATCGAGTACGCTCATCTGTATGAACCTCGACAATACCAGCGGCCGGAGCCCGTAAAAATCCCCGGCCAACGCGATCAATCGACAGCAAGCCGACTCATAGTGAGTATTGTAGCGATTTCCCGGTACAACCGCCCGCGTTCGGGCGGTCGATTTGGAACAGATCTACAATAATCACTATCAGGTATCGATCTCGACTTCGACCGGGCTCTCGGTCACTTCGGTCTCCTCCTCGCCGTCACCGAACAGTCGCCGGACGATCACCGTCACGGCGACCGACAGGAACAGACTCCCAATGACGAGTTTCGCGACGCTGGGGCTACTCTCGCTCGGTTCCACGGGCTCCTCGTCACTATCCCCGACGGTTTCGTTGGTTCCAAAGCGAGCGTCGTCCAGGTGGATTTCGAACAGCGTGATCTTGCTGACCATACCGTAGCTACACTCGTCTCGGTGAAGACAGTTCCGTCGCGATGGCATCGGGTGTGACACTCGGTGAATGGCGAGCGTGACGGTCCGCTGTTCCCGTGCAGACCGCTGATTTCCTGATTCGGGATAGAAATCCACTTACAAGAGGGAACGAAACACCGTTTTCAATGAGTGTCCTGGAGGGAGCCTCGTGCGCGTCGTGATTGTCGGGGCTGGCGAAGTCGGATCGAACGTCGCCGCCAGCCTGGCCGACAGCCACGAGGTCGTGGTGATCGACCTCGATAGCGACCGCGTCGAGGCACTGACCTATTCGCTGGATGTCCTCCCCGTCGAAGGCGACGGCTCGTCTCTGAAGACACTTCACGAGGCCGGCGTCGAGGAGGCCGACATGGTGATCGCCTGTACCGACGACGACGAGACCAACATCGTCACCTGCGGAACGGTCCAGACGGTCTCGGATGCGTTCACCATCGCGCGGGTTCGGTCGACGAAATTCCTGGATACCTGGGAGCACTCCGAGGGTGCACTCGGCGTCGATCTCATGATCGGGACGAATCTGCTGGCCGCAGAGAGCATCGTCCGAGTGATCGGCCTGCCAGCCGCCGAGGACGTCGATCGCTTCGGTGATGGCCTCGTCCAGATGGCCGAGTTTCCCATCGACGCCGACAGCCCGGTCACTGGCAAGTCCGTCGCCGAAGCCGACACGTTCGACTCGCTGACGTTCGCAGCGATCATCCGTGACGACGAGATCGTCATTCCCGACGGGGAGACGTGCCTGCTCGACGGTGACGACCTGGTCGTGATCGGCTCACCGGAGAGTGTGAGCAGCTTCGCGACGACGATCGCACCGGGCGTCGACGGTGTCAACGACGTCATGATCTTCGGCGGAAGTGACATCGGTTCGGAGACAGCCTTCCTACTCGGCGAAAAAGGACTGACACCGCGACTCATCGAGCCGGACCCCGAACGTGCACGCAAGCTGGCGGAGTCACTCCCAGAGACGACAGTTCTCGAAAACGACCCGACGGACCAGGAGTTTCTCGAACGTGAACACATCGCCGATGTCGACGTTGCCATCGCAAGCCTGGGGATCGACGAGCAGAACCTGTTGACGGCACTCCTGGCCAGGCGTCTGGGAGCTGATCGTGTGATCGCCATCGTCGAAGACGGCGACTACACGGATCTATTCGAGGCCGTCGGGGTCGACGTCGCTGTCAACCCCCGGCAGGCGATCGCCGAAGAGATTACCAGATTCACGCGTGAAAAGCAAGCCGAGAACGTCGCAATCATCGAAGACGACCGTGCCGAAGTACTGGAGATCGAAGTCGCTGCCGACAGCACACTGGTCGATCGACCGATCCGCGATTCGATCAAGGACCTCCCGGACGGCGTCGTGATCGGTGCGATCACACGGGACGGGCGCTTCGTCGTCCCGCGTGGTGATACTGTGATTCAGGCCGACGATCACATCGTCGTCTTCGCCGCGGCCGAAATCGTCGAAGAAACCATGCAACGGATCTGATATGGTCGGATTTACTTCCACGTACGATCTGTCTCTCAAGGTCGACTGGCAGGCGTCGGTGAGTCTGGTTGGCACCGTCCTGAAGTACCTGACCGTCCCGATGATGCTGCCGCTGGTGACGGGGTTGTACTACGGCGAAGGGATCATCCCGTTCGTCGCGACGATGGCAATCCTTCTGGGAGTCGGATTCGGGCTCGAACGACTCGACCCGGATCCGGATCTCGGTGCTCGCGAGGGGTTTTTGATGGTCGCACTCACCTGGCTCGCGGTCGCGATGGCCGGGACGTTGCCGTATCTCATCGCCGGCACCGGGACGATTGCAGATCCTGTCAATGCACTCTTCGAATCGATGTCAGGATTCACGACGACGGGGGCGACGCTGCTCGGTAAGATTAGTGTCGAAAGACACGACCACTCGATTCTACTGTGGCGACAACTCACCCAGTGGCTCGGCGGGATGGGGATCGTCGTTCTGGCAGTGGCGATTCTCCCCAAACTCTCGGTCGGTGGCGCACAACTGATGGACGCCGAAGCGCCCGGCCCCGGAATCGAGAAGCTCACGCCCCGGATCCGAACGACTGCGCGCGTGCTGTGGCTGGCGTATCTCGGCTTCACCGTCCTGGAGTTTCTGCTCCTCTATGGCCTGTATCTGGCCGGATTCGCCGACAACATGCACTTCTACAACGCGATCTCCCACCCGCTGACGACCATGCCGACCGGTGGATTCTCGCCCGAAGCGCGATCGATCGAGGCGTTCAGCGCTGCGGTCCAGTGGGTAATCATCCCCTTCATGGTCGCTGCGGGGACGAACTTCGCACTGTTCTGGAAAGCACTGCGTGGGGATTTCCGCGTGTTCGGCCGCGACCCCGAATTCCGGTTTTATGCGGGTATCATGGGCGTGCTGACGGCCATCCTGGCCGGGCTGCTGTTTTCCGGTGTCGGGACGATCGATCCGACCAGCGTTGCTGAACCGGTGATCGGCGAGTACGAGGACTCGATCCGTCACGCCGCGTTTCAGATTGTCTCGATCGTGACGACGACGGGATACGCAAGTATCGACTTCGAGTTCTGGGGTGCACCCGGAAAGTACCTCCTGCTCTTTGGGATGTTCATCGGCGGCTCGGCCGGGTCGACTGGCGGGGCAATCAAAATCGTCCGATGGCTGGTCATCCTCAAGTCGATCAAACGCGAGCTGTTTTCGACCGTCCATCCCGAGGCCGTCAAGCCAGTTCGGCTGGGCGGACGTGCGCTCGACGAGCGCGCCTTGCGCGGGATCTACGCGTTCACGCTGCTGTACGTCATCATCTTTTTCGTCGGCGTCGCGCTGGTCGTGACAGACGCCTGGATGGTCGGCTACGACGAACTGGCGCTGTTCGACGCGGTCAGCGCCGTCGCCGCCACCCTCGGCAATGTCGGGCCGGGATTCGGTGAGGTCGGTCCGATGGGGAGCTATCTGTACTTCTCGGACTTCTCGAAGCTCCTGATGGTGTTTCTGATGTGGATCGGGCGGCTGGAGATCCTGCCGGTGTTCGTGTTGTTGACGCGGGCGTACTGGCGGTCGTAGCGGCAGAACGGCCGCGTCCGTACTGGCGGTCCTGACCGAGCGAAGCGAGGTGGACCTCGGGAGACGACCGTCGGGAGTCTCCCGGTGGTCGTAGCGGCAGAACGGCCGCGTCCGTACTGGCGGTCCTGACCGAGCGGAGCGAGGTGGACCTCGGGAGACGACCTCGGGAGTCTCTCGGTGGTCGTAGCGGCATTACAGCCGCGGGCGTACTGGCGGTCCTGCCGGTGACCATCGTAACGCACTGGGAACACTCCAAGGGACTATTTAGGACCGGCCGTAAGAGGCGCTTATGACAACCGGCGTAGTGCTGTTGAACTTCGGTGAACCGCCGACGGCCGACCGAGACATCGTCGAAGACTATCTCCAGCGGATCTTCTACTCGAACATGGACATCGAGGAGGATCCGGATCTGACGCCCGGCGCTGCCCAGAAACGGGCAAAGAAGTTGGCCAGGCGCCGCGCCCCGGGGCTCATCGAGGAGTACGAGGAGATCGGCGGCGGTTCGCCACTCAACGAGCAGGCGCAAGCCCAGGCCGATGCTCTGGAAGCCGAACTCCGGAATCGCGGCTACGACATCCAGACCTACAGTGGGATGCTCTACACCGAGCCATTCACCCACGAAGCAGCCGAGGCCGCCGTCGAGGACGACGTCGACGAAGTGCTGGGTCTGCCGGTGTATCCCCTCTGTGGCCCCTCGACGACGAACCTCTCACTCGACGAGCTCGGGGAGGGCCTCGACGAGGCCGGCTTCGACGGCGAGTTCCACGAGGTTAGCGGCTGGCATCGCCACCCTACGTACAACCGGCTGCGCGCCGACAACATCCGTCGATACTCGGAGGCGGAGGGTGTCGACCTCCAGGACGAGGGCACCGAACTGTTCTTCTCCGCGCACGGGACGCCGAAATACTACCTGAACGAGGGGAGCCGTTACGACCGTTACGTCGACGAGTGGTGTGCCGGCATGGCCGGCATGCTCGGTCTCGACAGCTACACCCTGGGCTTCCAGAACCACGACAACCGCAGCGAGGTCGCCTGGACCGACCCCGACATCGAGGACGCCATCGAAGACATCGACGCCGAGCGTATCGTCGTCGAACCCGTCTCGTTCATGCACGAACAGAGCGAGACGCTCTCGGAACTCGACATCGAACTCCGCGAAGAAGCCGAGGAGGAAGGGCTGAACTTCTATCGCGTTCCCATCCCGCACGACGACGACCGCTTCCCGTCGGTGCTGGCCGACCTCGCAGAGCCATTCCTCGCGGACTTCGACCCCGGCTACTATCAGTTCCGCCAGTGTGAATGTCGGGACAAGCCGGGGACGATGTGTCTGAACGCGCCTGCACCGGACTGGGAGTGAAAAAGGGTCGTCTGGGGCGGATCTACAGCTGCTCGATCACGGCCGCGGTGAATTCCTCGGTACTGGCGTCGCCGCCCAGATCGGCGGTGTGTGGCCCCTCAGCAAGCACCGTCACGACGGCTTCAGTGACCTGCGTCGCTTCGTCGTCGTAGTCCAGATGATCGAGCAGCATGGCCGCAGAGAGGATCATCGCGCTCGGATTGGCGATACCCTGGCCCGCGATGTCCGGCGCGGAGCCGTGGACTGGCTCGAACAGCGCGTTGTCGTCGCCGACGTTCGCACTCGGGAGCAGGCCGAGGCCGCCGACGAGCCCCGCAGCGAGGTCCGAGAGCACGTCGCCAGCGAGGTTCGGGCAGATGATGACCTCGTAGTCCTCGGGGTTCATCACGAGCTTCATCGCCAGCGCGTCCATCAGTTCAGTCTCGTAGTCGACACCGCGCTCGTCGCCGACCTGCTGGGCGGTTTCGAGGAACAGGCCGTCGGTCTTGCGCATGACGTTGGCCTTGTGGGCGATGGTGACGTTCTCGTAGCCGTGTTCTGCGGCGTAGTCGAAGCCGTACTCGGCAATCTTGCGGGAGGCGTCCTCGGTTACGACGCGGGTCAGCGTCGCGACGCCGTCGGCGATTTCCTCTTCGATCCCCGAATAGACGCCCTGGGTGTTCTCGCGGATGAACACGATGTCTGTCTCGGGTTTGACTGCGTCCAGCCCGGGGTAGGCCTTCGCTGGGCGGACGTTGGCGTAGGAACCGACGACTTCCCGCAGCGGGAGGATCACGTCGGCGGCGGACTCGCCGGCTGCGCCGAACAGCGTCGCGTCCGATTCGCGGGCGAGGTCGGCCGTCTCCTCGGGGAGAGGCGTGCCGGCCTCTTCAAGGACGTAGTCGCCAGCCTCGCCTTCGACGAACTCGAAGCCGAGATCGAGTTCTTTCAGGACGTCAACTGCTGCAGGCGTCACTTCCTGTCCGATCCCGTCGCCAGGGATGACCGCAATCTGCTCTGTCATGCCTGACCGTCTCGCGGGCGTCGAAAAGAGGGTGTCGATATGGTGAGTCAAGAGGATTATTTATTCCCCATCTGACCGTAGTCCTCAGAAAGAATGACCGTAGGTGAAAACAACTCACAGAACATTCTCGGCTTTCCAGTGTCGCGATTTGTTGCACGCTTTGGCCGCGTGCAGCCTTCTCAATGAGTCGATAAAAGAATCCGTCAACGGCATGTTTTTGACCGGCTTGGGAGCGATTGGCCACATATTTCGACGGCGGTTGATTGTATCCACAACTCACCCAGATCACCATGTTCTCAAGTGCCTGCTCAAACTCACTAACGCCGTAGCTTTGTAAGTAGTAGGAAGTGAATAGACTATCTATCAGCAGAGGTAGTTCGCACTCTTGTATTCAACCCGTCGGGGCGGTGGAGAATACATCAACTCCATTACAATAACATAATGATAAATCCTCGATCAACGCCACCGTCTCGGTTTCCGCGAGATTAAACAAGCCGTCGGCTGAGGGACAATCTTGCAGAGTCGATTATCTATAATACCTCAGCATTCACCCTTCACAGTGGTATGGCAATCACCCCATGGTTAATTATCAATCTTAAAAAATAAGAATGTATATAATTCCTCCCTAAAGTAGGAATTGTATGGTTTCGAAAAAATCCTCAGCCATATTAGTTGTAGCACTGGCAACTATAATAATTGTACAGCCAGTCGCGGCTACCAAACCCAATTCGATTGAAAGCAGAACTCTGAAAAGCGCCCCCGAACATCCAACGGGCCCACCTCCCGTGGACGGTATTGACTGCGATGGAGATGGTGTCCCGGAAGACCGTTTGAACGATTATGGAGAGAATTGTGAGGAAAATCAAGATAATAGTTCGGACAGCCGTGCCGCCGGGAATAACGAAAATACAGACGAAAAAACAGGCCCCCAGAAGGTGACTGCAATGATAAGTGGTGCTGTGGTTGATACCGGTAGTACAATTGCAGAAACTCCAAATTGTGCAGCTGGAGGAGAATGTACAGATGAGGTCGTTGCTGCAGGATTTACATTTGCAGCATGTAAGGGTGCTTGCACAGCGGCGCAGACGGGGCTATTTTTAGGAGAGCAAATAGTTGAAGAAGCAACGGGAATCGACGATGATATCGGATAAATAGCATCACTTAAGCCCATCAAGAGTGTATAGTAAAAAACGAATCTATAGGGAGAGACGTATGAAAATACAGAATCTGGAAATTAGTGAGGTGATGCAGCCATACGTGATATATATGATTTCTCTTGCTGTAGGACTTATCCCGGCGTACATTTTTAATCAATATCTTACCTCATTCTCTGATAATTTCATATTCGTCTTAATCGGAGTGGTTATACCCATTCTTTATATAAATAAAATGGGGAATTCAATTGGAGTGTGTTTTTTCACACAATGGCTAATTATGAGCGCGACAGGCGCCACGGTCATATTTTATTTGTCACATGAGATAACCATCTCTTCGCTGTCGTTCTCCCCATTTATCAGTAACCTGACTGCAATGACGGTAACTCTTATTAGTCTGGAATTAGGTACGAGGTTCGCATTAAGTTAGAGGGTGTAGCATTCATTCACCAAGAGGGAATATACAATATATGACTACTCATAAGGAGTGTCATGTGGATGATTTTCCTTTTTCAGGCACCGAGGGCTTCCGAGTGAGCGATCGAGGTGGCATTCAGAAATGTCTACCGGGCAGGATCTCTCAGATGAGGATTAGTTTCTCGAAAGATTGTGTATATCGATGTCTTAGTCAGGTTCACCAAGGCCCAGTGGCTCGTCTTCGAGATCCTGCTTCAGCAACTGGAACGTCCGAGCTCGTTCGATTCCAACTAGCGATTCGACGGTATCATACTCGACCCTGTCGTCATAGTAGGCCTCTGCGATTCGCTGGCGAAACTGCTCGCTCTCGGTCACGCTCTCGATATGCGTTCGAAGTGCGTCGACTATCACGTCTGTGCGGTCTCTACTTTCGAAATCGGCGATTGTATCGACCTGTTCAATAAGCTCCTCATCCACGTCGAGAGAGATCAGTTCGCGATCTTCAGCCATAGATGAAGGTTCGTCCCACTGTGTAGTCTGTTTTGCGGCGTGGAAACATTGACGTTATTTCACTTTCACACCAGGGTCGATATTTATTACACACCCATACCACAGCCAAACAGCATGCCAACAGAGACCACAGTAGAGGTGAGATAGTCAGATGCGCGTACTCGCGCGCTTGCGAGCGCGGCGCGACACCGCCTACGACAACGCGTATCACCACAAACTTCAGGGGAGACTCTGGGGCGCGCTGGAGGACACTCAATACGACCACCTCCACGACGAGAACCGCCCGAAGCCGTTCTCATTCAGCAACCCGTTTCCACCTCGGGACATGGAGGAAGGCGACGAGCGGACCTTGTTGGTTGCCTCGCCAGAGGAAGAACTGCTCGCCAATATTGCAGCCGATCTGAAAGACGAGCCCGAGCTGAACATCGGCGAGATGCCCTTCACAGTCGAGGGGTTCACCCCGCTCGCGCCGGACGTCGGCGAGCCCGGAACCTCCGGGACGATCGACACCGGCACGGGCGTACTCGTGCGGATTCCGCCCTGGCGTTTCGAAGAGTACGGCCTCGACATCGACCACGACGAGGCCGAATTTTGGCGATCCGAGCATACGATGGAGCCGTTTACGAACCAGATCGAGGCGAATCTGGACAAGAAACACGGCCTGTACTGTCCGGACTACTTGCCCGGCCCCTCCGAAGTCGAGGGCGATCTGTTCGACGGTTACGAGCTGCTGAAGACGTTCGCCATCCCGGTCGAGCCGGCCACTGGGCGTACGGAGACGTGGGTCCTCAGCAAGTGGGAGTTCGACTACACGGTCCGGGACGACGATCATCGCAGGCATCTGAATCTGGCGCTTGATGTCGGAGTCGGAGAGCGCAATTCGCTTGGATTCGGGTTCGTGAATATCATCGAGAAGACTGGCCCGAGTGAGACGGAACTGGAGGGCAAGAATGCTTTCGCCCGATGAGTTCCGTGCAGAGTACCCCGAGGATCGTCTTCGCGAGGAGCTTCCTAAGACACCGATTTCGTCGCTTCGGAAGATCCAGTACCTGTACGGGAAGCTCTACACGCTCGCGACCGCGGGCGGAGGAAAATACGCGCCGTACCTCACGCCAGACGAGGCAGGCGATCTCATCGACACCGCTGACAGCCTGATCGTCGTTCGCGTGGACGCGAGCGGTGACGAACCGAGTCTCGCCGACGACGACATCGGCCCGGTTCAGGTCACGCGATACAGTGATGATCTGGTCGAGAAGGTCGCTCACTGCAAGTATCCTGCTGCGCGCGGGATCGATCACAGCGTCACCCATCAGGCGGGGCGAAACAGCGATCCTGAGAAGCTGGCTCGCTATGCAAAAGAGCGCCTGACAAAGTGGGCGACCGACTCTGTCGTCCAAGAGGCAGCAGGCGATCACGAAGACGGTTGGATCATCGACGCACTGGCGACGCTGGGCGAAGACGAGACTGTCCTCAAACGGATCGAAGACGATCTCGTGACCAAACTCGGTGGCGAGTCCACGACCACACTGCTCACCGTGAAGGTGAAGGTCGAATCAGATGGTGCGTACCAGTGGCCCGGCGACCTCGATGTCTTCAAGGAGGCGATGCGCCAGCGCAAGCTCTCGAAGCTCGTCACCAAGAACAAGGCCGACGACTCTTCGGGCGAAGCAACGGATCTCGTCACGGGTCAACGAACGCGGACAGTTGGTACATCGGAAGATCCCCAGAACTACTATCTGGGCAAGCAGCTGGAGAAGTTCCCAGGCCTCGACATCGAGGAAGCATGGCGGACACACCCCATCTCTGAAGACGCTGCGGTGACGGTGATGAACGCCGGGACGTTCGTCGAAGCCTGCACGTACCGAACCTTCGGCGCGAAGGTGTACTACTTGCCCTACTTCTTCGGGCGACCGTCGTCTGAGGAAATCTACGAGCTATACGGTCTACTGTATGGCGCAGTGACCTACGAAAACGACGACCGGACACCAGTCGAAGATGCCTACGATAAGTTCAAGGACAGAGACGACACCAAACTCCGGTTCTACGTCTCGGCAGTTATGCCCCACCAGATGTCTCGCTACGACGTGTTCGGGGAAACGCTAAATGGGCGATTGCTCTACCCGCGTGACCTCGCGAGACATCATAATTGGATCGTCAGCAAGACATCGGCGTTCAACAGCCAGACAGACTGGAGCGCCCCGTTGCCGATCAACGAGAACTGGGGCCTGCTGACCAAGAACGAGGAGGCACTGAATTCCATCACGTCGGGCTGGTACTTCTACCAGACGTTCGCGGAACGTGACGACGATGAAGCCGACGCTGACGACCCGCGGATCGAGGCGCTCGTGAGCGTTCTTGGCGGCGATTCGATATCCGTCGACACGCTGCTCTCGGAGTACGTCGGCCGGATTATTGCCAACGAAGACGACGATGATGTCGACGGGTTCCCCTCATTCCGTGTTGCCTCACAGTTCGCACAACTATGCGCGCTGGCGACCGAAAGCCTCGATCTCCTATCGACTGATGACGCGGGCAAACGACCGATCACAACCGAACCAAACTACGCAGAATACACACCGGAGCGACTCGAAGACATGCAAATCATATCCGACGGCGGCCATCCCGCCACAGTGAAACTCGAATCGTTCATCGAAGACACTCCTGCAATCGCCAGGGAATCCGAGAATGACGAGCAATTGAACGCCGAAGAAGCGGAACAACGCAAATCGATCAGAAATCAGCGCCGGGGCGCATTCATGCTCGGCGCGCTCGTGGGTGAAGTCGGAAGCTATCAGGAATACAGCGAGGACCGCTCGACGACGCTCGTCGATCAGTTCCCGGTCAAGTCAATCACCCAGAATCGGGTTAAGAAGGTGACTCGGGAGGCAATCGGGAAGACACTCACGTACACCCGTCAGGAGAAGAAAGCTGGCGGTGGCTTCCCGGGAACGAAGTTCGAACACGTCGTCGAAGAACTCCGAGAGACGATCGTCAAACCGGACCCAGACGATTGGGAGATAGACACCGAGGACCTCCGGTTCTACTACGCCCTCGGCGTGACGTACGGAATGAACGACCACCCAGAGTGGGACAACCAAACTGACGACAACAAGGAGGAAATGTAACATGAGTGAATCCACAGAAACCGTCGAGAACCGTTCCGAAATCGTATTCCTGTACGACGCCGTCGACGCGAACCCCAACGGGAATCCGTTGAGCGGGTCGAATCGACCGCGAATCGATCCCCAGACGCAGCAAGCGATCGTCACGGACGTCCGACTGAAACGCTATCTCCGCGATCAACTGGACGACGACGGCCATGGCGTCTACATCAGAAACGTTCAGGAGGAGGGCGAACAGTTCACTCGAGCAGATCTCCTCGAAGACCGGCTCAAGGCGGTCGATCCAGACGATTACGACCTCGATGATAACGAGGGGGCAGAACAGTTCCGAGAAGACGTCTTCGGCGAGTATCTCGACGAAAGTGCCGACGTGCGCTACTTCGGTGCGACGATGTCTGTCGATACCGACAACGCCTACGCGAAGCACCTTCCCGACCACTTCACCGGGCCCGTTCAGTTCTCCCCAGGAAAGACCATCCACGCCGTCAACGAAAACGAGGAGTACGACAGTCTCACGAGCGTAATTGCCACCCAGGAAGGGAAAGAACAGGGTGGGTTCGACCTCGACGACCACCGAATTCAGTATGGGCTCATCCGGTTCCACGGACTCGTCGACGAACACGGGGCAGCCGATACGAATCTCACACGGGAAGATGTCGAACGCCTCGACACGCTGTGCTGGCGCGCGATTAAGAACCAGACGATCAGTCGGAGCAAAGTTGGCCAAGAGCCGCGACTCTACTGTCGCGTCGAGTACGGCGAGGAGAGCTATCATCTCGGAGGTCTCGACAAGGACCTCACGCTCGACGAAGACGCCTCCAAAGACCACGACGAACTCCGAAACATTCGGGATCTGACTCTGGATATCGACGACTTCGTCGACCGACTCTCGAACGCGAGTGACCAGATAGAACGTGTTCGAGTCATCGCGAGCGATGTCCTCGAGGTCTCTTACGAGGGTGACAGCGGTGGACCGGAATTGCTCTACGATGGGCTTCGTGATGCAGTCGGGTCTGATCGTGTTGATGTCGTAAACGTCTACGAAGAACACGCTGAGACGCTTCCCAGTAGTAGCGACGACTGATCATGGGACAGGAATCGCTCGGTCAGTGGACGGCATCGTCTGGCGAGAGTGACAGCCATCCGGAGCGCTGTCTGTCGTTCGAGATCCGTGGTCCCTGGGGACACTTCCGGCGCGTCGAGGGCAATATCGTCAAACAGACCTACCGGGTCATCCCCCGGACGACTGTTGCTGGCCTGATCGCCGCAATGTTGGGAATCGAACGTGACGGCTACTACGATCTGTTCGGCCAGGACACATCCTCAGTCGCTATCCAGCCAGTCGAAGAACTCCGAACGGTGAATATGCCGATGAACACGCTCTCGACGGCGTCGGGGGATCTCACATCGCTCAATCCCCGCGGGAAGATTAGCGTCAAACTACCGAATCCGGCGAAACTTCGACAACAGCACAACTACGAGGTACTCGTCGATCCAGCCTACCGGATCGATGTGGCCTTGGCTGACGAGGAGCGATACGAACAGCTCAAGGAGGCACTGGAAGCCGGAAAGTCCCATTACGTACCGAGCCTCGGCCTCTCGGAGTATCTCGCCGAGATAGAGTATCACGGGGAGTTCGATATCGAAGATGGGCCGTCAACTGGAACGGTCACTGTCGACTCGGCTGTGCCCGATTCGATCGACAATGTCGTCCTCGATCCGGAGACACGCTGCCAGGTCGAGGAGTCGCCGGCGTTCATGACCGCTGACGAAAATGGTCGGACGACGACGGAGTACACGACATATACGTACAACCCCGACGCGGGATCGCTGGCAGTCAGAGACGTAGATACATCACGCGTCGATGGGCGGACGGTGGTGTTCGTCTGAGATGGAACAAAGATACTCTCATCCTCCTGAAGACGGACGTGACGGCGTCCTTCTCGAAGATCACCTGTCCGACGTCGCCGAACGCGTGGCGTACGTCGTACCCGAGGACGCCGAAACACCAGCGGGCGAATCGCTTCGAGATGTGGTCGAAACGCTAGCCTGGGTCCACGACTTCGGGAAGGCGACGACATATTTCCAGGAATATCTACTCAAGGAGAAAAAAGCTGACCCGCCGATGCTCAGACATCACGCGCCACTCGGTTCCTTCGCGGCCTACGACGCGCTCAATGCGCAGGGGTTCGACACTGAGACGTGTCTGGCCGGCTTCGTCGCCGTCGCGAAACATCACGGTGAACTGCCGAACGTCGCAGAGTACGTCGTGGACCGGACCCACCGAGGAGACGGCAATTCGAGACAGACAACAGAGGAAGAGCGCCAGAGTGTAGTTCTCAAACAGATCGGGAATATTCATGAAGAAGTCCAGGGTTTGGCGGGGACCGTGTTCGAGAACGCGACCGATAGCTCTGGAGGCTGGGAATCGTTCGTTTTAGCGTACCAATCTGGCTCACTGCTGAGTGATATCGAAGACATTGTCGGAACAGAGACCCAGAGCCGTGGCATCGATCCGGATGCGCTCTCGTCGTCCTGTTACGGACTCGTCTTGCAGTGCTGGAGCGCACTCGTACTCGCCGACAAAACGAGTGCCGCTGGTGCGTCAAACGACACAGAAACGTATGCAGGCGAGCAGCCGAAACTCGACCGACTCGACGAGTACGTAGAAGAACTTGAAGCGAAGGTCACTGCCGACGAGGAGGGGACGAGAAACGAGCGCCTGAATTACTATCGCTCGACGGCTCGTCGTAACGTGCTCGACAACGTGGCGGAGTTCGCCGAGACCGGCGGCGGTGTCGCCACGCTCACGCTCCCGACTGGAATGGGGAAGACACTGACCGGATTGTCGGCAGCCTTCGCCCTCAGGGATGCTCTGGACGGGGAGAGAGTGGTCTACGCGCTCCCGTTCACGAGCATCATCGATCAAGTCGTCGACGAAGTTGGCGAGATTTACGAGACGGATACGACAGGTCGACTCCTCACTGCACATCACCATCTCTCCGAGACGACGATTCTCGATACGGACGATCGATCCGCTGACGACGCCGATAAAAAGGACGATGTCGCGGGGATGCTCGGTGAGAGTTGGCGCGCGGGCCTGACGGTGACAACGTTCGTCCAACTGTTCGAGAGCCTGGCCGGGCCAAAGAACAGACAGTCGATGAAACTCCCGGCTCTGAAAGATAGTGTCGTCGTGCTTGACGAGCCCCAGAGCCTCCCACTGGACTGGTGGAAACTCGTTCCCAGGCTCGCAGAGGTGCTGACCGAACAGTACGGCGCATCAGTGATCGCGATGACGGCGACCCAGCCACAGTTGTTCGATGAGGCAACTTCGCTTGTCGACGATCCTGAAACGTATTTCGACACGACGAGCCGCGTGACCTATATCCTGGATGAGTCGACTGAGCGGTACATTGCCGACCAGGCCAGGCCGAAACCTCACGACGACGCAGCCGCAGAATTACGGGCTCCGATTGACAGTGGCGAGTCAGTGCTGGCGATCTGTAACACGATCGACAGCGCCCGAGAACTCACAGATCGAGTAACAGAGAAACTGGCTGACGACGCATTCGTCAACGTTGCCGGTGTATTCGACGACATCCTCTCGGAAGCAGGAAGTGGAGCGGCAGTTGAGCCAGAAGTGTTGGCGGAAAAAATACAAAGTAGAGACGGAACACCGATTCTGCACCTTTCGACGAGGCTCAGACCCGTCGATCGACTCACGCTGGTAGAAACCGCGAAAGAGCTCACAGAAGCGGGCCAGCCGCTGCTGACGATATCGACACAACTCGTCGAAGCCGGTGTAGACATCAGTTTCGATCGCGTGTATCGTGACTTTGCACCGATCGATAGCGTCGTCCAGGCTGCCGGTCGCTGTAACCGTTCGTTCGAGCGCGACCGAGGTGAAGTCATAATCTGGTGGTTGGATCACCCGGATGAGAAGGACAAGACGCCTGCAGAGGCGGTATACAACCGCGACACAACCCTACTTCCCGTCGCAGCCTCGACACTTGATGACATTCGTGGGGAACAAACAACTCTCGATGAATCAGCAGTTGCTCGAACAGCAGTGGAGGAATACTACAGACGACTTCACGAACAAAAAAACGTCGGAGAGAAGTCCTATGCCGAGTACGTCGACGACGCCAAAGCCGATGATCTCGCAAATCTCTCGCTTATTGACCAGCAGTTAACGGCCGATATTCTTGTTTGTCGCACCGCAAGTGACAGGCAACTAGCTGACCAACTAGCCGAAGCCGACCGGACGAGCGCCTTCGAACAACGGCGTCACCTTTTATCTGAGACAAAGCCGATACGCATCTCGGTACCCTACTATCGTGCGGACAGCGAAATAGCAGAGGCGATTTCTGAACTTCCGCCACTGATTGAGGACGATGGACTCTACCGTCTCGACATGCGCGATCAGAGTCGATATTTCGACCAAGCGAAGGGGTTCGTCGTGCCCGAACGAACACTCGACAATCGATTCCTATGACCGACACAGAGACTCCTAGTGACCCGGTCGAAATACTGCTTCAAAACGCCCGTGACGAGGCGAGTACCGAGTCATTCCACGTGACCGGCGTGATGATGCAGTACTACGAAGTCTGCAAGCGGGAACTCTGGTTCGAGAGTCGGGACATCGAGATCGACCGCGACAATCCGAGTATCGTTCGGGGAACGCAGGTCGACGACACTGCCTACGATGACAAGCGTCGTAATCTCAGTATCGACGGTCGGATCGCGCCGGATCTCCTTGACGATGGACGGGTCGTCGAAGTCAAGCCATCGTCGTCACTCGTCGAACCCGCGCGAATGCAGTTGCTGTACTATCTCTGGTATCTCGATCGTGTCGTCGGCGTCGAGAAGGAGGGTGTCCTGGCCCATCCACGAGAGAAACAGCGTGAAACGGTGGAACTCACCGACGAAAGAGAAACGAAGGTCGAAGACGCGATTCGCGGAATATACGACGTAATTTCGGCTGATTCTCCCCCACCCGCTGAAGAGAAACCGTACTGTGAATCGTGCGCCTACTACGACTTTTGTTGGAGTTGCTGATCATGAACGATAATTATCACATCTTTTCGGACGGGCGAGTCGAGCGACACAACGATACAGTCCGGCTCGTGACGGAGGGTGGCGAGAAGAAGTACCTCCCAATCGAGAATGCCGAGGCGCTGTTCCTGCACGGACAGATCGACTTCAACACTCGACTGCTCTCGTTTCTGGACGACCACGGGGTCGCGATGCACGTTTTCGGCTGGAGCGACTACTACTCAGGTTCAGTCATGCCGGAACGGGGCCAGATATCCGGCCAGACAGTCGTCAAACAGGTGCGTGCCTACGACGATCCCGACCACCGATTGGAGATTGCAACGGAGTTCGTCGCTGGTAGTATCCACAACATGCGGGCGAACGTCGCCTACTACGACAACCGCGAGTACGATTTCGGTGGCTCACTCGATGCGCTCGACAGACGCCGAGACGAAATCGGAACTGTCGACTCGGTCGACGAGGCGATGGGCGTCGAGGCCAGTGCGCGCAGGGCCTACTACGCGACGTTCGACGAGATCCTGCCGGATGGGTTCGTCTTCAATGGGCGGCAGTACAACCCTCCGGACAACAAGGTGAACAGCCTGATCTCGTTCGGGAACAGTCTGGTCTATGCCAACGTCGTCTCGGCGATCAGGGCAACCGCACTGGATCCAACGATCAGTTACCTTCATGAGCCGGGCGAACGCCGTTACTCATTGGCGCTGGATATCGCTGATCTCTTCAAGCCACTTCTGACAGATCGTGTGCTCTTTCGACTGGTGAATCGTGGCCAACTTGGCGAGGATGACTTCGAATCGGAGTTGAACTCGTGTCTCCTCACCGAGTCTGGCCGTGAAACCTATTCCAGAGAATTCGAGAAGACATTGGAGCAGACTATCGAACACCCGAACCTCAATCGTAAAGTGAGCTATCAATATCTCCTGCGATTGGAGGCGTACAAGCTGAAGAAACACCTCCTCACGGGTGAGGCCTACGAGCCGTTCGAGCGGTGGTGGTAGCGTGGTGTACGTCGTGGTCGTCTACGACGTACAGGCCGACCGAACCTACCGGTTTTTGAATTTTCTCCGGCAGTATCTTACTCACGTCCAGAACTCCGTATTCGAAGGAGAACTAACCGAGGGAGACGCCGAAGAGATCAAACATCGGCTCGAATCGATGCTCGAAGCCGACGAATCGGTGATCGTCTATCGAATGTCTTCCGAGAAGTACGTCACTCGGACCGTCTACGGAGAAGACCCCGCCGAGGACGACCAATTTCTGTAGCCTGTTCATCGACCCCCCGGGGGTTCGGGGGCTATTGCAGGTCGACGAAAACACTAAGTCCTGAGCCGCCCCAGCAGACGCTATATGGCCTGATTCGGCCATGG
>Ga0207718_100730_pt1 | contig 23914 bp, 21 predicted proteins | sample A23M2SouthBayCA_FD_187749 | JGI IMG/M metagenome (GOLD analysis project Ga0207718, IMG submission 187749) | Aerobic enrichment media microbial communities from Eden Landing Ponds, California, USA - A23 M2 (SPAdes) | ecosystem: Environmental > Aquatic > Marine > Unclassified | place: Emeryville... | reverse complement strand
CGCTTTTACACGACAGATAGCCGCTGCACTGCCAGTTCGGTTTATTATCAATCGCGACAGGTTCGGAGCCGCTGCTGTCCGTGTAGCGTCGAAAAAATGGACGGATGTTGTGAAACGAGGCTTCAGTCGTCCGCAGGAGCGGCGCCGGAGCTCTCGTCGTGCTGCTTCTTGACGTGGGGGAGCTTGCCACCGTTGGCGAGGATTTCGCGCTCGCGCTCGGAGGCGTCCAGCGACGCGGTGAGTTCCCAGTCGTCGTTGACGCGGACCGTGAACTCTTCCTGACCGGAGCGGACGGCCTCTGCGACGTCGTCGACGATTTCGATGTCGTCGCCCTGTTCGATGTTCTCGTAGTCGGCCTCGTCGATTTCCAGCGGGATGAGACCGAAGTTGAACAGGTTCGCCTTGTGGATGCGGGCGAAGCTCTGTGCGAGGACGCCCTCGATGCCGAGGTACATCGGACACAGCGCCGCGTGCTCACGCGAGGAGCCCTGTCCGTAGTTCTCGCCGGCGACGAGGAAGCCGCCGTCGCTGTCGAGAGCACGCTGTGCGAACGTGTCGTCGACACGCGAGAGCGTGAACTCCGAGAGCTTCGGGATGTTCGACCGGTACATCAGGATGTCCTGCGTCGCAGGGATGATGTGGTCGGTCGTGATGTTGTCCTCCATCTTCAGCAGGGCCGGACCCGACAGTTCGGCGTCGAGTTCGTCCTTCAGCGGCACGTCGCCGATGTTGGGGCCCTTGATGAGCTCGTCGTCGACGGCCTCGTCGGGCGCGATGAGGTCGGGGTCGTCCTGGGCCATACCGGGGCCGTACTTGTCGCCCATCTCGAAGCCGGGGTCCTCGAGGTCGCCGAGTTCGTCGGCGAGGTCACGCGGGTCGACGATTTCGCCGGCGATGGCGGCCGCGGTGGCGACCTCCGGCGAACAGAGGTAGACGTTGTCGTTCTCGATGCCGGAGCGACCCTCGAAGTTGCGGTTGAACGTCCGCAGCGAGACGGAGTCGGAGGCGGGAACGTGGCCGATGCCGATACAGGCACCACACGTCGCCTCGGAGAAGTTGACGCCGGCCGCCATCATCTCGGCGGTCCAGCCCTCACGGGCGAGCATCTCGGAGGCCTGCTTCGAACCGGGCGCGACAATCATCTCGGTCTTCTTGTCCGTGGTGCGGCCTTCGAGCATCTTCGCGCCGGGGAGGATGTCCTCGTAGGCACCGTTCGTACAGGAGCCGATGATGACCTGGTCGACGTCCGTGCCGGCGACCTCGCGGACGGGCACGACCTTGTCGGGCATGCTCGGACACGCGATGAGCGGTTCGAGCTCCGAGAGGTCGACCGTGATCTGGTCGGCGTACTCGGCGTCGTCGTCGGGTTCGAGGTCGACGTACTCGTCTTCGCGGCCGAACAGCGAGAGCCACTCCTTGGTCTTCTCGTCGGTCGGGAAGATGGAGGTGGTCGCGCCGAGTTCCGTCCCGAGGTTCGTAATCGTCGTCCGCTCGGGGACGGTGAGGTTCTCGACGCCGGGGCCGGTGTACTCGAAGATTTTGCCGACGCCGCCCTTCACGGACAGTTCGCCGAGCAGGTGCAGCGCGATGTCCTTTGCGGTCGCCCACTCGGGGAGTTCGCCCTCGAGGCGAACGTTGACGACTTCGGGCATCTCGATGTAGTAGGCGCCGCCACCCATGGCGACGGAGATGTCGATACCGCCGGCACCGATGGCGAGCTGGCCGAGCCCGCCGGGCGTCGGCGTGTGGCTGTCCGAACCGAGGAGCGTCTTGCCGGGCGCGGCGAAGTTCTCCTTGTGGACGTTGTGACAAATGCCGTTGCCGGGGCGGCTGAAGTACGCGCCGTACTTGCCGGCCGCCGAGCGAAGGAAGCGGTGGTCGTCCGTGTTCTTGAAGTCGAACTGATACGTCTGGTGGTCGCAGTACTGCGCGGCGAGTTCCGTCTGGACTTCGTCCATCCCGAGCGCCTCGAACTGCAGCCACACGAACGTACCCGTCGTGTCCTGTGTCAGAACCTGGTCGATCTCGATTCCGATTTCCTCACCGGTCTCGAGTTCGCCCTCGACGAGGTGGTCGTCGAGGATTTTTTCTGCAATCGTCTGTCCCATAACGTCCGTAGGTGGTCCCTCACAAGATATAAATCCGGCGTGTTTGCCACGTATTGCGGCCGCCATCGGCCGATTTGGCAATATTCGCACCTAACAGTTGTGGCTTTTTGACTAATATTCGTTAACGTTTTTTGACGAACGATTGATTCTGGCGCCAGCGCGGGGAGAAAAGTCGACCTGTCAGGCGATTCTGGAGAAGGCGAGATTGCCGCTCGTGTTCTCGATGTACACCTCGACCACGTCGCCCTCACTGGCGCCGGGAACGAAAATCGTGTAATCGCCGCGGTGGGCGACGCCGTCGCCCTTCCGGCCGGTGTCGGTCACTTCGACCGTGTACGTCTCGCCGGGCTTGACTTCGTCGCGCTGCTGTCGGGTGCTCGAAGAGCCGCCGCCCTTCTTCACCGGTCGGAACGCACCGCAGGCGTCACAGCGAAGCATCATCGTCCGGTCTTCCTGGACGAGTCGGGTGTCCGGGAGGCCACACTCGCTACAGCGGACGTACTCCTCGGTGTAGTCCTCGACGGCGGCCTCGAAGTCCCGCTCGTCGAAGTTGCCGTTGTAGCGGCCGACGCCCTCCTCCAGTTTCCCGGAGGTCGCGAGGGCGCGCTGGACGAACCGGTGGAGGTGGTCCGTCTCGCGGGCCAGCGCGTCGGCGACCGCATCGAGGTTGTTGAACCGGGTAAAGGCGCCGTCCGCTTGCGCCTGGGCGTCGGGGACCGAGAGCCGGTCGCCACCCGACTGAATGTCGGGGACGGCGTCCAGCGCTCGGTCGAGGCTGGCTTCGTACTCCATACCCTTTCGAAGCGACCGTGACCTAAATGGGTTCCGAGACGGGAAACGCTCTTTTCGCCGCCCGACGACCCCGAAACATGGACCCGACGACGCCACAGGAGGCCTGCTTCGAGGCCGGCATCAAGTTCGGCACGCTGTATCACCAGTTTGCGGGCACGCCCGTCTCGCCGACCAGCAGCGCGAGCCTCGAAACCGCAATCGAGGAGGCAATCGAAAACCAGCCGTTCTGTGCGTCGGTCACCGTCGACATCCTCGACGACGCGCTGGCCGCCGAACTCGACGGGCAATCGGCCGACTACACGGAACTGACCGGCCGGTTCATGGAAGTAGAGATGGACATCGACTACGAGGGCTGTCGCGTCCGCGCGTCGATGGCGATGGACGGCGACTACCCACGAATGCGCGTCGAGAGCGTCGAAGGAGAGCGTGGCCCTTAGACGGTGAACGACACTGACTCCAACTCCAGAAACGCCCGCTCGTAGCCCTCGTGGCGGGCGACCTGCGGCGGCGTTGCCGGCGTGAAGACGACCTCGTCGCCCGCCCGAAGCGCAGTCGACAGTTCGGCGCCGTAGTGATACCCTACCTCGGGGTCGAACGTCCGCCGGAGGTCCATCTCCGTGAGAACCCCACCACCGCGGCGAACCGTCGCCGACCACGCCGCTCCGGGAATCGCCATCCGATTGTACGGCGTCCGGAGGTACGCGGCGAAATACCGGTCTCCGACCGGCGCCGCGTCGCCGTCGAGTACCGTCGGGACGACCTCGGCGTCGTGCGTCGAGGCGGTGTCGAGTGCCTCTCCCGGAACGTCCTCGACGGTCAACGGCGAGGGGAGAGCATCCATCCGCGTCGGCGACGCAGCGCCGCGTTCGCCGTATTCTTCGAGCCGTTCGACGGCGACGGCCTCTCGTTCGGATTCAGTAAAGGAAAGCGAAAGAGTAGCCGACTGTGGTGCATCGAACCGACCTTCGAAGTCGCCTGTCGCCCGAATCGGGAGGCCGCCGACGGTCACCTCGACCTCATAGCGGCCGTCGCCGTCGAGGATGAAGTTCCCGCCGTAGTGAAAGCCCATGCTCTGTGAGAGCATCGGGTAGATGACTTCCTCGCTGACCGTCTCGCCATCTCTGGCTATCTCGACCGACAGCCCCGTCTCGGGGACCACCTGCCCGGTTTCGGCGTCCCAGACGACGGCCATGAGATGTAGGTCGTCAGCCGGGCGGATGGGTCGCTCGCTGGCGCGATCGCCCTCGACGAGCCAGAAGCGATGCGGGGCGGCGTACATCAGCGCGATGCGATACGGTCCGGCTTCGGCCCGCCCCTGCATCGACATCGCGTTCTCGAAGGGCTGGACGTACACGCCGTCGGGGAGGTCGACGCCCTCGTAGTACGGCGGCGTCCCGGTCGGCCGCGGCGAATCCATCGACCGAGGGGTCGACTCCGGCGCCGACTCGCCGCCGGCACAGCCAGCCAACGACCCGACGGCGGCGGCGCTGGCCGTCAGGAACGTCCGCCTGTTCATCGGTCGGGATTCGAGCGCATTCGAGATGTGGGTTCTGGTTCAGCAGACGGCGATTACTCCTCGCGGTCGAAGAACTCCGCGGCACGTTCACGGAGCCGTTCGCGTTGGGTGTAGGTGAACCCGGTGAGGCCGGCCGCGGTGCCGGCCGTCAGCCCACCTACTGCTGCGGTCGGGTCGTTCTGGTCGATACCCGCCAACACTGGCGAACTCATCGTCCCCGAGAGCGCCCGCCACGTCTCGCCGCCGTCGTCGCTGAACTCGACGGGGCCGAAGATGTGCGTTCCCGTATCGCCGGGACCCTCGTTCGGCGACTCCGCGAAGTACGTCACCGTCTCGCCGGGCGCGGCCGTCGCCTCGAACTCGACGGCCACCTGCCCGCCGAGGGCGTACGTCTCGCTGTCGTCGCCCGCCACGACTTCCCACCCGCTGGGGATGCGGTCGCGAAGGTAGACGTCCTCGTCGGCATCGGCGACGGTTAGCCGGACGCGGCCGGCTTGGTCGGCAGTGTAGACGGACCGGTCGGCGTCGCGCTCGACGTCGACGAAGGGGATGGCTCCCCGTGCGCCGATGTCGTCGTGTTTGATGGCGAAGACGCCCTGATTGATGTCCGCCGAGTACGTGATGCCGCGATGGCTGATGGCACCCCAGACGTTCGGTTGGGCACTGGAGAGTCCAGTCATCTTCGACTCCTCGGGAACGTCCTCGACGGGGCGGGCGAAGTCCGCACCGTTCGGTTCCGAGAGGTCCCAGTCGGTGGCGTCGTTATCGCGGTCGGTCGGAACGCCGTCGACGACCTGCCAGGAACCGGCGCTGGCCGGTGCGGTGACGCCCGCGGTGTTTCCGCGGCCGTTGGTCCCGACGTAGACGCCATCGCCGAGTTCGGGGTCGTCGCTGATGGTCGTCCCGCGGTCGGTTCCCGGCGTCACCTGCAGGAAGCGCGTCCCACCGTGGTAGTGGCCGACGTGGAGCCACAACTCGCCGTCGTGGAAGGCAGGGTCGGAGTTGTGTGGGCTCAACTCGAAGCCCTCGAATTTCACCTCGTCTTGCCACGTGTAGTTGGCGAGTTCGCCACACTCGACGACGCCGTCGGCGTCGTAGATGTCGTCGGTATCGACGAGGTAGATGGTGCCCGTACTACCGGGGTTGGGCTTGCCCTCGCGGGGGTTTTCGAAGTCGACGCTCGGTTCCTCGTGGCTGGCGAAGGCGACCCGACGCTCCTCGCCGTCGACGGTGACCGTATCGGGAGCCGGCACCGCGTAGTGGCCCTGCAGCATCGGGAAGAGTCCTATCTGTTCGAGGTCCATCGGGTCCGAACCATCGAGGATGACGGTGCCGCCGTCCCAATAGGAGAGGTAGATGGTCGGCGTGCCGTTCTTCGGGTCGTTCTGGACGTGGACGTCGTGGCAGTAGAAGTTGAGTCCGCCGAAGCCGGTGTCGCCTTGGGCGTCGTCGCCCGACGGCGTCCAGCGGTTGACGAGCGTCAACCCGAGTTCCTGTCGGTCGAATCGGAACACGTACAACCCGGCTTCGCCCTCGTTGATGTCCTTACACGCGAAGACGTAGTCCTGTCCGTCGATGCGGTGATGGAAGCAGTTGTGGATCCCCGTCGAGAAGCCCTCTGCCGTATCGACGAGTTTGGGACGGCGCTTGTCGGAGACGTCGATTGCGAGCAGGCTGCCGGTGTTCGGGCCGCTCGAAGAGGAATCGCGGTCGTTCAGTTCTTGGTCGGCGCCCAGTTCGCCGAACAGCGCGGTGATGGGTTGGGTGCCGACGAAGACGTAATCGCCCGTGTCGTCGGCTTTCACGTCCATCATCGCCGTCGCGGGGTTCTGGTTGCGGAGGAACGACTCGACGACGAGTTCGGCCTGGTCGAGTTCCTCGAGCGTCTTCGCCCGGTTGAATTGTGCGATATTGACGATTGCGAGGCCGCGACCGCTGCTCGAACCGCGAGCGGAGAACATGCTCACGTAGGCGTAGTCGCCGTGAACGTCGATTTCGGTGATGCCGCCGAAGTGCGGCGACCGGGCGCGACCGCCCGTTCGGGCCGGTCCCTCGTCGCCGAGGCTGTGATAGCCGAACACCTCGCTGTTCTTCGATAGCCCCACGTTCTCCGGAATCCCGTCATCGGTGGTGTCGGCCTGCGGTCCGTCGGTGGTGTTGTTCGACCCGCTCCAGCGATGTCCCGCCGCCTGTCCCATCGCGCCGACGCCGAGCGTCGCGCCGATGGCCTTCAGCACCGACCGCCTCGTCTTCGCGCCGAGTTCGTCGATGTTGCCTTTCATTGCTACCTCACAGTGTCAAACACTTACTAAGAAGGGTTCTGACAAATCCGTCCAAACGTCGAGGAAGTCGGCACCGACAGAACCCCCGGATTCACCCGGTGTTTTATTCCTCAGTCGCGTGGAGAACTCATCATGGCCCTCCACGCCCTCGACGCGATAGACGACGCACTGACCGCCACGCGACGGTTCCGGCCACGCGGCCTATTCGAGTGGGTCTGGGTGACCGTCGTCGCCGCACTCGTTGCCACTCCGGGCATCAGCATCCCGACCGGCGGGACCGGTGGCGGCGGTGTGACACCCGAACAGCGCAGCGCACTCGAGGAGATGCTGCCGGCGACGCTCCCCGAGTGGGTGCCGCTCGTGGTCGCCGCACTCGGCGTCGTCTGGCTCGGCTTCGTCGTCCTCGGCGCGCTCCTGGAGTTCCCCTTCCTCCGGTGGCTCCGAGACGGCAAGCGGACGACAATAGAGGAGATAGCCGCCCACTGGAGACAGGCGCTCGGACTGGCAGCGTTCAGGGTCGCACTCTCGCTCGTGGGGTTCGCCGCCCTCGGTGCGTTAGTCGCAACCGCGACGGGACCGACTCCGACCCCGACGGACTACCTCTTCGCGCTGAGCGAGTACGGAATCGTCCTCGCGCTCGTCGGGATTCCGACCAGCATCGTCGCCGCGTTCACGACGGCGTTCGTCGTCCCGACGATGGTGCTGACCGAGCGCGGCGTCCTCGGCGGGTGGCGGCGCTTCTGGTCGACGCTGACGGCCGCACCCAAGCAGTTCCTCGCCTACGCGGTCGGCGTCGCACTGCTCGCGACCGTCGGCGGCATCCTCGTCTCAATCGCGGCGGTGGTCGGGTTCCTCGCGGCGGCTATCGTCGGCGGACTCGTCGGCCTCGCGGTGGCAGCCACTGCGGTCGGCGTCTCCGGCGTGGTCGTCGCGTTGGCCGTCGGGATACTCGGCGCGATACTCGTCGGTGCGGTCGTCTACGCGGTCCTACAGGTCTTCCTCCGGTACTACGCCCTGCTCGTGTTGGGGGCGGTCGATGCCGACCTCGACTTTCTGTCCGACCGACGGTCGACCCTCGACGGAGCAGACGCCGAGGCGGCCGCGCCTTCGGAGTAATCAGAGGTATCACGCCGTCTGCTCGCGTGTTTCACTTTCGCTTTGCGGCGTGTTTTTAACCCACACGGGATGAAAGGTGAGGTATGAGTCAGGCAACGCTCGACGACGACGAGCTGTTCGACGAGGCGGCCACGGAGATGCGCGAGGACGTGGAGTCCAGTCTCGCGGACGCCCGTGAGGCACTCCCGGGGGCCGATGCCGTCTGGGACACCGACGCCGACAACACCCTCGGCGTGTTGAACGCGCTGAAAGGGGCACTGGACACCGGCGACGCCGAAGACCACCTCCGGGACGCCAAGAAGTGGTTCGCGATGGGCAAGAAGGCCGACGCCTTCGAGGATGCCGACGACCTCGAAGCCGACATCGCGGAACTGGAGGACCTCCTCGAGGACATCGTCACCGCCCACGAACAGGTGAGCGAACTCGCCTCGACGGTGCCGGAACTCCGCGGCGCGCTCGAAGACGCCGAAAGCGCTGACGACGAAGACGACGAGTAATCAGACCGCCCGCACCGCGACCGCATCGAGCAACTCCGAGAGCGCTCCTGCGGCTTCCTCCAGCAGTTCCTCGCCCAGTTCCTCGGAACCGTTCCGAGGGTCGCCGACGACGCCCGATTCGGTGAACTCCGCGGAGTCATAAGCGAGGTTCGTCCCGTTGAGCCACTCGCCCCACTGCTCGGCGGCACCCTCGGCCGCCTCCTCGGTTCGCTCTTCGTGCACCAACTCCGGCCGCAGATGCCGCATGAACGACGTTTCCGCGGGGCCGCCGTGACCCAGTTCCTCGGTGGCGACGGCGTCGAACCACGTGTAGGCCACCGCGTAGCCGTCGCCGTCGCGGCTGATTCGGCCGCAACACTCGCGTAAAGCGTCGACGTTGCCGCCGTGGCCGTTGACGACGACGATTCGGTCGAAGCCGTGGTGGGCGAGGCTCTCCATCGTCTCACGGACGTACGCGCGGAAGGTATCCTCGCTGACCCACAGCGTGCCGTCGAAGTCGCGGTGCTCCTCGGCGATGCCGACGGGGATGGTCGGCCCGACGACGGCCTCACCGTCGAAGTCGGCGGCGTACCGCTCGACGCCGGCCTCCGCAATCGCTTCGGCGGTCATGTAATCGACGCCCAACGGCGCGTGAGGGCCGTGCTGTTCGGTGCTTCCGACCGGGAGGACTGCGAGGTCGGTGTCGGCGTCCCGGACGTCGGTCCAGGTCGACTCTGGGAGGTTCATACAGACCACAAGCGCCAGTGGCGCTTGTAAGCGGTGGTTGGACTCGAAAAACGCGGTCGCTCGCCGGGCAGCGAGAGCGGAGGAAAGCCCGCCTTACGCGATGAGGAGTTCCTCGCCGCGCTCGACTTTGACGGTACACGGCGGGGAAATCTTGTTGTACGCGCGACGGAAGGCGTCCTTCGCCACGGCGGCGTCCTCGGGGTTACACCAGACGGTGAACAGCCGTTCGCCCTTGGGAATCCGGGCGGCCGTGCCGACAATTTTCCCGAAGGCCTGTCGCATCCCGTCGGAAACACGGTCTGCGCCGGCGCCGGTCGCCTGTTTGTTCTCCCGGATGACCTGGTGGGGGAACTTTCGGAGAATCATCTTGTAGTCGCCGCCCTCGCCGAGTTCCTTCAGCATTCGGCGGTTCGCCGAGAGGCGCGCGGCCTCGAGCGAACCGTGTCGAATCTGAACTTCCTCGTCGACGATGAGACTAATCTGGACCGGGTAATCGTCGGGCTCGGCGTCGATTCGGCCCATCTTGTACTGGGCGACCTTCGACCCCGGAATGCCCGTGATGTACTCCCGTCGCGTGTACGCGGGCTTGTCGATGTCCCGGTACATAGAGGCGGGCTTGTCACTCATAGTACGTCAGATGTGGTTGAGTCCGTGGATAAAGGCTTCGAAGCCGACCCGACCTGAGACGGTGTGTCGTAGCGAAGCGAACGGACAGCGAAAATGTGCGGGCTCAATTAGCCGCGGTGGGGGAGGAACGCGACTGCACCGAGGAGGAACGCGGCACCGAAACAGTAGACGATGATGTACATGAGACTCGACATACGCTCTTGGAAGTAGTCCTGGTTGTCGAGTCCGGCCTGATACCCCTCGACGTCGGTCGACAACACGAGCGTGTCACCGCCGTCGAACGTCGAGACGTACTGCGTTCCGCCGAGTTCCGTGGTGTCGCCCTCGGCGAACCCAATCGACTGCGTGGTCGTTTCTTCCCACGTCAAGACCGCCTCCGAGGCGGTGACGTTGTCGACGGTTTTCGAGGTGTTTGCGTGTTGTATCGCGTCGCCGACGGCGAAGCTCTCGCGGTCCGGTTCGGGGAGGTACTCATCGACCGGTTGGGTCGTCCCGTTGCGGTAGCGAACGAACTCGGTGCCGTCGTCGCCCGTGTAGGTACTGTTGTCCACCTCGGGGTCGTTTTCGAGCAGCGTCGGCACGTCGAACTCTTGGACGAGCGTGAACGACTGCTCGCCCGCGGCTGTCGTGACGTTGTACTGCCCACCGTCGTACTCGACGACGGAGTTGTTGGCGAACGTCGTCTGTCCTTGGCTCGTTTGGCTGTATTCGGCGGTCGCACTCCCGTTCGACACTTCGGTGAACGTGTACGTCGTGCCGCCGAATTCGACGGTGTCTCCCTGCTGGAAGGTGTCCCCTTCGACATCGATAGTCGGTTCCTCGGCCACCGCCATCACCGAATAGGAGCTGGCGGCCATGACGAGGAAGAAGGCGATGTATATCGCCGCCCATCGTCGTTGCATACGCGGAGGGACGAAAGCCCCGCGTATAGGCGTTACTAACTCTTCTCATCCACCTCGTTCGGACCGGTATAGACCCACGGGCACGCGAGGGCGCATGACAGAGCTAGCCACGGTATAAGTGACCACATATGAGAGGCTTATATCGCCAACTGTATTAGTTGGCTCACGAGAACGTCACACGATGAGTCAGACACGACAACTGAGTGCGACGTTGCTCTCCATCGCGGTCGTCGCGACGATGGTCGGGAGCGTCGTGCTATTCGGCGCTGCCGTCGCGCCGGCCGCTGCGAGCGACCACACGAAAGACGAAGCCGAAGACCTCACCGAGCAGGCCGACTTCGAGGTCGTGTTGCCGTACTCGACGGACCACTACCCAGGCGACCAAAACGAAGCCAACGGTAGCATCGAGTACTACGCCGCCGGCGGCGACGCCTTCGGCGAAGTCGGAGCGGAGGAGGGGCTGTGGGTCGACTACGTCATCATCGACGCCCAGTGGATAGATTACTCCAACTGCGATGTCTCGAACACGAAGTCCTTCGGCATCGACCGGGGCAACAACAACGACGGAACCCAGACCGACGTCGACCTCGTCCAGAAACAGAAGAACGTCGACTTCCGGGACGACGGCATCACCATCGAGATTTACGACTTCAGCGACTTCGCCGGTGACCCGGCGTACATGGCCCCCGAAGACGCCATCGTCGCCGCACAGGGCGCCGGCTCCCAGGCCGGTACCTGCCTGACGATGACGAGCGAACCCGGCTGGTATCAGGTGCAAGGGTTCATCAACGGCACCGTCGCCGACAACGGCCCCGACGAAGAACCCTCCGACAGCGCCGAAGAAGTCGGCTTCAAACTGAACTCGAACTACCTCTACGTCTGTGACTGCGACAGCGAACAGGAGGCCCGCGAACAACTCGGCCCGCCGCCGAACGAGGACACCCAGTCCACCGCCACGCCGGAGCCGACCGCGACGCCCGAACCGACTCCGACACCCGAGGACACGTCCGAATCGACGGCGACACCGGAACCGACCGCGACGCCCGAACCGACTGCAACGCCCGACAGTTCGAACTCCGAGGACACCCCGGAACCGACCGACGCACCCGCGGACACGGCACAGTCGACCGACGCGCCCCAGAACACCGAGGCGCAGTCGGACGACGACTCGACGGGCATGACGCCGACCGCCGGCGAAGGCCCCGGATTCGGCCCCGCCGTCGCTGTCCTCGCGTTGCTCGCCAGCGCCCTCGCCGCCATCCGGCGCAGATAAACACCCCCCGTTTTCCGGTTTCTACCGGACATTAACAATAATTATAAACCCCAGCGAATAGCCAGCAACAGCGTTAGGAGCGGTGATTCTGCAGTCGTACCTACATGCACAGCGCAAGGCAGACAGCCGCGACGGTGCTGGCGACGTTCGTCGTCGTGTCGATGGTCGCAATCGGTGCGACCGCCGGCGCCGTCGCCGCCGATGGACACACCAAAGACGAGGCGCCGAACTTCGACGAGGAGATGAACTTCACGGTGAACCTCCCGTACACGACGGACCACTACCCCGGCGACCAAAACACCGAAAACGGAAGTATCGAGTACTTCGCCGCCGGTGGTGCAGCGTTTACTGAACAGGGCGCAGAGGACGGTATCTGGGTCGACAACGTCATCGTCGACGCCGACTGGATAGACTACTCCGCGTGTTCGACGGACAACACAAAGGCGTTCGGTATCGACCGTGGCAACAACAACACGGGGACGAACATCGACGAGGACCTCGTCGAACACCAGATTCGAACGGACTTCCGGGACGACGGCATCACCATCGAGATGTACAACTGGGACGACTTCGCGAACGACCCGCCGTATCTCTCCCCGGAGGACGCCATCGTCGCGGCACAGGGTGCCGGGTCGAACTCCGGTCCGTGTCTCACCGTCACCAACGAACCCGGCTGGTACAACGTTCAGGCGTTCGCGAACGGCAGCATCGCGACCGGATGCAAAGAGGAGGGCAACTCCGACTGTGAGCCGGAAAACAAGGAGTTCGTCGGCGTGAACGTCAACTCGAATTACCTCTACGTCTGTGAGTGTGACAGCCGCGCCGAGGCCGAAGAGCAACTCGGCCCGCCGCCGGGAGGGGAACCCGAGTCGACGCCGACACCCACGGAGAGCAGCGACTCGACACCGACTCCCACGGAGGCGCCCGACGACACGCCGACGCCGACCGAACCGCCGGAATCCACACCCGAACCGACCGACCCACCGGACGATACACCACAGCCAACGGACCCGCCCGAAGAGACGACCGCACCCACAGCGACTCAACCAAACAACGGCGGTGGGAGCGGTGGCGGCAACAGCGCCGGTGGTGGAAGCACCGGTATGACGCCAACCTCCGGTAGTGGTCCCGGCTTCGGCCCCGCCATCGCAATCCTCGCATTCCTCGCCAGCGCACTCCTCGCTAATCGCCGTCGATAACCCCTCTACCTGTTTTCTTCCGTTTATTCAGTTGTTCGTGTACCGTCCCCGTGTGTGATATAAACACCCGAATATGACTGGCACCAAGGATAAGAAAGTACTGTCCGCCGTTGCCTTCGATGGGACCCGCAAACCGACAATGGACTGCGACCCTGTTGTCCATCGCGTTGATTACGTCGATGGTCACCGGGGTCACGCTGTTCGCCGCGGCCGCCGCGCCGGCTGCGGCACAGGACAGCGTTACGCGAGACGAAGCACCGGATAAGACAGATGCCGCGAACTTCACGGTCAATCTCCCGTACGCGACGGACCACTACCCCGGCGACCAGAACGAACAGAACGGTAGTATCGAGTACTACGCCGTCGGCTCGGAGGCGTTCAACGAGGTCGGTGCCGAGGAGGGCGTCTGGTTCAACTACATCATCATCGACGCCCAGTGGATAGACTACTCCGCCTGCGACATCCCGAACACGAAGGCCTTCGGCATCGACCGAGACAGTAATTTGGCCGGCACTCAGTTCGACGAGGACCTCGTCCAGAAACAGCGGAACACGAACTTCCTCGATGACGGCATCGAAATCAAGTTCTACGACTTCAGCGACTTCGCGGGCGACCCGCCGTACATGGCTCCCGAAGACCAGGTCGTCGCCGCACAGGGCGCTGGCTCGCAGGCCGGCACCTGCCTGACGATGACGAGCGAACCCGGGTGGTATCAGTTGCAGGCGTTCCTCAACGGTACCGTCGCCGACAACGGCCCCGACGAAGAACCCTCCGACAGCGCCGAGGAGAAGGGACTCCGACTGCAGTCGAACTACATCTACGTCTGTGAGTGCGACAACGAACAGCAGGCCCGCGAACAACTCGGTCCGCCGCCGAACGAGGACCCCGACCCGACGCCGACGCCGACGGAGAGCAGTGACTCGACGCCGACGCCGACGGCGGCCCCCGACAACACCGCAACACCCGAACCGACAGAACCACCGGAATCTACACCCGAACCAACCGACCCACCGGACGATACGCCACAGCCCACTGACCCGCCCGAGGAGACGACAGCACCCACTGCAACCCAGTCCAACAACGGCGGAGGCGGTGGAGGCGGTGGCAACGACGGCGGCGGTGGGAACACCGGTATGACGCCGACCTCCGGCGGTGGCCCCGGCTTCGGCCCCGCCGTCGCAATCCTCGCACTGCTCGGCAGTGCGCTGCTCGCCAACCGACAGCGATAACCCGACGCCATCACTGGTTTTTCGACCACGCCGCGTTCGATTCGAGCCCCTAGTTCGTGTTATAAACTGCCTCCCATACCCTGCAGTAGGGTTAGCCTCAAATCAGTACAGCGTCCTGGTGGATGCGAAAACAGATACGTGCAACGTCGCTCGCAGTCCTCGTCATCGCGGGGGCGCTCGCGGGCGTTTCGGTTCTCGCCGTCGCAACCGGCACCGCAGCTGCGGACGAACACACCAAAGACCAGGCAGCGAACTTCGACGGACAGGCGAATCTCACGGTGAACTTCCCGTACTCGACGGACCACTATCCCGGCGACCAGAACGAAGAAAACGGTAGCATCGAGTACTTCGCCTCGGGCGCGGAGGCCTTCGAGGAACTCGATGCCGAGGAGGGCATCTTCCTCGATTACGTCATCATCGACGCCCAGTGGATAGACTACTCCGCCTGCGACATCCCGAACACGAAGGCCTTCGGTATCGACCGCGGTGGCGACAACCCCGGTACGCAAGTCGACGAGGACCTCGTCCAGAAACAGAAGAACACCGATTTCCGGGACGACGGCATCACCATCAATCTCTACGATTGGAGCGACTTCGCCGGTGACCCACCGTATATGGCTCCCGAGGACGCCATCGTCGCCGCACAGGGCGCCGGCTCCCAGGACGGCACCTGCCTGACGGTGACGAGCGAACCCGGTTGGTATCAGATACAGGGCTTTCTCAATGGCACCGTCGCCGACAACGGCCCCGACGAACAGCCGTCGTCGGGCGCACGCACCGCGGGCGTGAAGGTGAATTCGAATTATCTCTACGTCTGTGACTGTGACAGTCGCGCCGAAGCCGAAGAGCAACTCGGCCCACCGCCGGGAGAGGAGCCGAAAAACACCGCCACGCCGGGACCGACCGCAACCCCAGAACCCACACCGACGCCGACGGCGGAACCCGACGACACCGCCACCACCGAACCCACCGAAACGCCGGAGAACACACCCCAACCGACCGCAACGCCCGAGGATACGCCACAGCCCACGGACATTCCCGAGGACACCGCCGCGCCGACGGTGACTGACAGCAACACGGGCGGCGGCGGTGGCGACAACGGCGGGAATAGCAACACTGGCATGACGCCGACAGCCGGTTCCGGCCCCGGATTCGGCGCCGCGGTCGCCGTCTTCGCGTTGCTCGCCAGCGCACTGCTCACGAACCGGCGGACGTAGCGCCACTCGGCATCAACAGTCGAGAGGATGCACCGTCTGCACCGACCATTCCTATCGAATCTGATAGTTCGTCCCTGATGAATGGACCGTCGATTCGTCGTATCCGCCTTAAACGGCCGGACAACACCACCACAACACACATTTGTACCTGTTAAATATTGAGGACACACATGGCAGACCTGCCAGCTAACGAACAGAGTGATGAAGAAGACGGGCGCCTCGACAGGCGTTCGGTTCTGAAGTACGGAGGGGCCGGCGCGCTGACCGCCGGTCTCGCCGGCTGTCAGTCGCCGGAGAACCCCGCACCCGGGTTCCCGTTCCGCGGACAGGGCGACAAAACCCCACCCGGAAACGGCAACGGCGAATCTGTAGGCGACGGCGTTCTCTCGGGAGAGACACTGAACGTCGGCGTCCTCGCGCCGATGAACCTCCCACTCGGGCGGTCGATGTGGAACGGCGCCCGACAGGCGGCGGAGAAGATGAACAACAACGGTGGCATCCTCGGTGCCAACGTCAACGTCGAACTCGGCAACACCGAAGTGTCGCCGGGGAAGGCCCAATCGGAGCACCGACGGCTCGTCCTGCAGGAGGACTGCGATATGACCTGTGGCATCTTCCTCGGGTCGGCGCTGCTGCAGACGCTACCTTCTATCGCCAACCAGGAAACCATCCACATCACCAGCGCCTCGGCCGACCCCCGCGCCGGCAAACTGGTTTCGAAGACCAACGACGACATCACCGGAGAGGGCGGAGAATCCGAGTACGAGCGGTTCAAGTACCACTTCCGCGCCGGACCGCTGCACTTGCTCGACCTCGCCGACGCGATGTTGGAGTTCGTCGAGAGCAACAAAGAAGAGTACGGCTGGGAGAAGGCCGCACTTCTGACCGAGAACCTCGGGGAGTTCACGCCGTACGCCAACCGACTTCAGGAGCGGCTCAGCGACGTCATCGATGTTCCCGTCTCGGAACGACCGGGCGGTGTCAGCGACTGGTCGCCGCTGTTCAACGAAATCGAGGACAACGACTGCGACGTGGCCATCGTCGGGATGGCGCTCATCGGCACCACCGCGGTCAATCAGTGGGCCCAACAAGAGCGGGATTTCGAGTTCGGCGGCATCCACGTCCCCAGTCAGGCGTTCAGTTACTGGGAGTCCACCGGCGGCAACGTCGAACACGTGTTCTCGATGAACGCGATGACGCCACAGACTTCGAACACTCCCCAAACCCAGCCGTTCGTCGAGGCCTACCGCGAGAAGTGGGACTCGGTGCCCATCTACAGCGGGGCGCTCACCTACGACGTGATTACACTCGCCGAGCAGGCGATTACCGCGGCCGTCGAGGGCGAGGGACTCGAAGAGATTCCCGACAGCAACACGCTGATTCCGTACCTCGAAGACGGCACGTTCACGGGGAGTACGGTTCTCAGCGAGTTCCAGTTCACGCCCGCGGACGCAACGTACGCTCACGAACCGCAGTGGACCTCCATCGAGGAGACCGGCGTCCCGGTCTTCCAGCAGTGGCAGATGGACCCCGAGGTCCGCGAAGACTACGGGACAATGCACTCCTTTGCACCGCCACAGAACAAGAGCGCGGACAAAACGATTCCAGAATGGGTGAGTAACTAATGGTTCTCGACACGATACTCTCAGCAGCGTTCATCAGCGCACTGTACGCCGTCATCGCCATCGGCTTTACGCTCATCTTCGGCGTCGGTGGCATCCTGAACTTCGCCCACGGCGGGTTCATCACGCTCGGCGCCTTCAGCGCGTACATCGCCTCAGGATACTTCGGGTTGCCCATCTTCGTGGGTCTCTTGGCCGGTACCCTCGTCGGGGCCGCCATCGGCGGCGCGACGTACTTGGGCGTCATCCGCTACGTTCGGACGCGCCCGGTGACGATTCTGATTCTCACGTTCGTCATCGGCTTCTTCATGATGTACTTCGTCCGGGTGTTCGGTCGGGAGATACTGGGTATCGACCCGCTCAACATCCCGGTCGACCCCGTCATCGGCTTCAGTAGTTTCGCCAACGACGTGTTCATCTTCGCCACGTCGTGGCTGCTCATCGGCGCGCTGTTCTACTTCGTCAACTACACGCGGACGGGGCGTGCCATCATCGCGGTCAGCATGAGCGACAAGGGCGCCTCGCTCGTCGGCATCGACTCCGAGCGCATCAACCTGATTACGTGGGTGCTGGCGGGCGCCTTCGCCGGGTACGCCGGCGTGTTGCTCGCCGGCAGCCTCGGCGGCGGGTCGTGGCTCATGTCCATCGAACCGCCGGCACCGCTCGTGCTGTCGTTCGCTATCGTCATTTTGGGTGGCCTCGGTTCCATCAAGGGTAGCGTCGTCGGCGCCTACATCATCGGCTTCTTCGAGACCTTCACGGTCACGTTCGCACCGGGTGGCTCACAGCTCGCGGGCATCTCTTCGCTCGTCTTGCTGCTCGTGTTCCTGCTCGTGAAGCCCGAAGGACTGTTCGGACGGGAGGCTGCAGAATAACAATGGCTACGAAAACACCTTTCGAAGGCAACACCAAGGAACGGCGCCGAGAGGCGGTCAAAGAGAAACTCCAGTTCAGCGAACTGGCGTTGCGACACCGAATCGGCGTGTACGGAGTCGTGCTGCTGGGGCTGTTCCCCACGTTCCTGACGCCGTTAGAACTCGACGCCTTCCGGCCCGTGTTGTTCTTCATGATGTTCGCGATGAGTTGGGACGTCGTCTCCGGCTACACCGGCCAGCTCAGTTTCGGTCACGCGTTCTTCTTCGCCATCGGCGGCTACGGAAGCGCGGTGGTGACGACACAGCACGGCCTGCCCGTCATCGTCGGCATCGTGCTCGCGACGGTGGTTGCGGCGCTCGGCGGACTGCTCATCGGCATCCCCGCGCTGCGACTCGAAGGGCCGTACCTCTCGCTTGTCACCCTCATCGCGCCGCTGTTGCTGTATCAGACGTTCATCCTGTTCAGTGAGAGTCTGCCGCTGTTCGCCCCGCAGGGACTCGGTGGAACCGGTGGGCTGCCGACCCAGCCACCGCAGGTCGTCGGCTTCGCACAGGACGCCCTGATAACGGTGACTGGCAACATGTCGTGGGCGCTCGGGCGGTACTACACCGCCTTCGCCGCGTTCCTCCTCGTGTTGGCGGTCTGTTACGCCGTGACCCGCTCTTCGGCCGGAACGGTGTTCACCGCGATTCGTGAGGACGAAAACGCGGTTCGCTCCTCGGGACTCAATCCCGCGAAGTTCAAAATCTTCGCGTTCGTCCTCGCAGGCGCAGTCGGTGGGTTCGCCGGAGCGATGTTCGTCCACGCCGGCGGCTTCCCGAACACCGAAAACCTGCTCGGTCCCGGTCGAATCGACCTCAGCATTCAGGTGATTATCATGGCGATTATCGGCGGCATGGGGACCATCGTGGGCGCAGTCGCCGGCGCGTTGCTGTTCGCGCTGACGACCGAACTCGTCAATGCGCTCACGTTCACGATTCCGGTCCTCGGCATCGAGTTCGCCGCACTAGACCCGCTTCCGACGTTCCTGCTCGCCATGCTGGTGTTGGTGTATCTCCCCGACGGCGTCGTGCCCGAAGCGATTCGACGCGGTCGTCGGATGCGCGCCCGCTACCGCGGCGAGGAGGTGCCCGAACCGGAACCGACCGGTGGGAACTCACCCGTCCAAAGTACCATCCAGAAGTACCGCGAGGAAATCAACGATATCATCGGACGTGATAACAAATGAGCACTGATAGCGAACGAGCCGACGTCGAAGACCGGTCGTACGGCCCCGACGACGGCATCCTCGTCGCCAACGACCTCCGCAAGGAGTTCGGCGGTCTCGTGGCGGTCGACGACCTCTCCTTTGCGGTTCAGGAGGGCGAAATCCTCGGCTTCATCGGGCCGAACGGCGCGGGGAAGTCGACGACGTTCAACTCCGTCACGGGAACGTACCCGCCGACCGACGGCACCGTCTACTTCAAAGGCGAGGACGTGACCGGCATCCCCGCCCACGAGATGGTCAAAAAGGGGATGGCGCGGACGTTCCAGGAGTTCGCCCCCCTCGGGGACCGCTCCGTCGTCAAGAACATCGAACTCGCACTCGCACCCGACGAACTGTTCACGCTCGCGGGCGTCGGCGGCGAGAGCGAAGCCCTCGCCACCGAAATCGCAAAGCGTGTCGGGTTGGGTGACGTCCTCGACCAGACGCCCTCGGAACTCCCACACGCCGGAATGTTGAAACTGGAGTTAGGCCGGGCCATCGCGACCCAGCCGGACGTGATGTTGGTCGACGAGCCCTTCGCCGGCCTCTCCGGGAAGGAGGTTCAGGAACTCTCGGAAGTGATGGAGTCGCTCCGACAGCACGGCATGACGCTCATCGTCGTCGACCACAACATGCGCGGCCTGCTGAACCTTATCGACCGCGCGTTCGTCATCCAGTTCGGGTCGAAAATCGCGGAGGGAGACCCGGATGAAATCAAGAACGACCCGAAGGTTCAAGAGGCTTACCTGGGTGGTGATGAGATATGAGTGCGGATAGCACGGACGACTTCGAAAGCGAATTCCAACCCGCCACGGACACCCAACCGACGCCCGACGCGGTACTCGAGGCCGAAGACCTCTCGGTGTCCTACGGAAAGGTCCAAGCGCTTCGCGGGTTGGACCTCACCGTTCGCGAGGGCGAAATCGTCTCGCTCATCGGTCCCAACGGTGCCGGCAAGACTACCTTCGCCAACACTGCCTCCGGGTTCCTGCCGTACAACGGCAGCGTCCGCTACCGGGACCAAGAGGTCTCGAATGTCGGTCAGACCGCACTGGTCGACCAAGGCATGATTCACTGCACCGAGAAGCGGGACCTCTTCGGGTACATGGACGTCGAAGACAACCTCGAGTTGGGCGGCTACCTGCAGGACGACGCCGTCATCGAAGAGCGCAAGGAGTTCGTCTACGACCTGTTCCCGCGACTCGACGAACGGCGCGAGCAGAACGCTCGCTCGATGTCCGGCGGTGAACAGCAGATGCTCGCCATCGGGCGTGCGCTGATGGGCGACCCAGACCTGCTCATCCTCGACGAGCCGACGCTTGGCCTCGCGCCCGTCATCCTGAAGGACATCGCCGAGGCGTTCGACCCAATCCAAGAACAGGGCGTCACCATCATGCTCACCGAGCAGAACGTGACGTTTGCCCTGAAACACGCCGACCGCATCTACCTGCTGGAGAACGGTGACGTGGTCCGTGAGGGCACGCCCGGCGAGTTGAAGGGCGACGACTACATCCGCGAGTCCTACCTCGGCGGTTAGTTCCGCGTTCTCTCCGATTCGAGACAACACAGCGGGAATCGACGAAAGTTTTTATCAGTTTCATCGGGAGGGTATCATAATGCGCCGTAGAACGACACTAGTTGCCCTCCTTCTCATCGTACTCGGTTTCAGTGCCCTCTTTTCGGTGGCCACGACCGCCGACCACGGCGACGAAAACACGAACTTCACCATCACCCCGGAGAACCGTAATCCAAGTGCGACCGACGTGAGCCACGAATACAGAGTTGAATGGACTGATGTCTCGACGGGAAACGCGGGGATGGACGATATCGACACCGTCACCGTCGTCGTCCCGGAGTTCGTCATCGAAGGATGTGAGAGCGGCGGGTTCCTCGGGTCGTCCTACAGTCTCTTCGTTGACCGGGGAGATAGCACCGAATCACTGAGCGTCGCCTCCGAGACGTGGGACGGCGACGCCGTCGAGTTCGAACTCGAATCCGACTCTCCCGACTCACCGTTCCGGGTCGGCCACGCAGTCGTGTTACAGTTGGATGGCTGTGTCGAGAACGCAGCCAATGAGGGCTGGTATCAAGCCGCTGCCGCCATCGAAGGTCCCGCCGTGACCGAAGGACAGAACGTCACCCTGCAGGGAACCTCCCACTACTTCGGCATCTGTGAAGGCTGTTCTAACGACACCGAAGCACGTGAAGAGCTCGGAGCTCCCCCTTCGGAACCGACACCGACGAAAACGACAATGCCCACCTCAACGCCCACGGCGACTGCCACATCCACCCCGATGGCCACCCGGACGCCGGAACCGACGCCGATAGTGACTCCGACATCTACTTCCATGCCCGAGTCGACGCCGACACGAACACCAGAATCAACCAGTACGGACACACCGGGACCGACGACGACCTCCGGTAGCGGCGGTGACAACTCCGAAAACCCGCCGTCGGCGTCGACCGTCTTCGGAGTTGACCCACTTGCGGTCGTCGGTGCCGTCGCCGTCGTCTCCATCGCGCTCGCGGTACTCGGCGCTCGGCGGCTGTGATAACGAAAAGCCAAGGGCCGGATTTGAACCGGCGTAGAGCTGCTCTGCAGGCAACCGCGTAAGGCCAGACTCTGCCACCTTGGCGCAATTATCAGTAACGGAGTGGTCGGTTTAAGCGTAGCGGTACGTCGTATTCGACGGCGACGGCTCCGAAAGCGGAGGGGCCTCAGTAACTGCGGGGCAGCCCCAGCGTGTGTTCGGCGACGTGGTTGCGCATCATCTCGGTCGAGCCCGGAGCGACCTTCCCGAGCCGGGAGCCCTTCCACATCTCGATGACGGTGTAGTCACGCGAGAAGCCGTTTCCACCGTGGGTCTGGACCGCCACGTCGGTGGCGTCGTGACCGACTTCGGTGGCGCGAAGTTTCGCCATGTTCGACACTTCGGCGGTCTTCTTCGGGTTGGATTCGTTGTCGACCATCCAAGCGGCCTTCCGGACGAGAAGCCCCGCGGACTGCAGTTTCGCCCACGAGTCGGCGATTGGGTGTTGGATGCCCTGGTGGGCACCGATGGGCTGGTCGAAGACTTCACGTTCGTTGGCGTAGTCGACCGAGCGGTTGATAGCGCACTTGCCGACACCGATGGCGCCGGAAGCACCGAGGAGTCGCTCGGGGTTGACCGTATCGAACAACTGGTACAGACCCATGCCCTTCGTCCCGATGATGTCCTCCTCGTGGGCGCGGTAACCGTCGAACGACAGTTCGAACTGCTTTTCGGGCGTCGGGATACCCACGTCGAGTTCTCGCGCTTCGATAGCCGGGTCGTCGGGGTCGACGAGGAACAGGGTGACCCCCTGCATCTTCGCGGAGTCGTCCTTCGGCGACGTTCGGGCGACGAGCAGCATCTGGTCGGCCACGTCGACGCCGGAAATCCACTGTTTCGTCCCGTCGACGACGTACTCGTCGCCGTCTTCCTCTGCGAACGTCGTCATGTTCGGCGCGTTGTGACCGGCGTCGGGTTCTGTCAGCGCCATCGCGAAGTTCACGGAACCGTCACAGATGCCCGGAAGCCACTCTTCTTTTTGCTCTTCGCTCCCGTTCTCGGTGAGGGTGATGCCACCGAAGCAGACGTTGACGACGAACAGCATCTCCGCACCGAGACAGCCGTTGGCACACAGCTCCTCGACGATGGCGGACAGCTCCCAGAAACCCATTCCCTCGCCGCCGTACTCGGTGGGAATCGCGGCACCGAGGAATCCCGCGTCGGCACAGTCGTTCCAGAACTCCGTCGGTTCTCGCCCCTCGGAAACCTCGAGCCAGTAGTCGTCGTCGTAATCCGACGCGATATCGCGGGCCGTCTGTCGAATCATCTCCAACTCTTGGGTCTCTTCGAACCCCGGCTGTGAGGATTGTGATACCGTCATACACACGCCTCGGGACCGGAACCACTTAAACTATGCAACTAACCACGTCTTGAGAGTTTATTCGAGAGGACTCTCCGTGTTGCCACTCTCGGTGAAATAAATGCAAAAAACCCCCGACCAGCGCGCTGCTGGTCGAGGGTTGAATGAATGGTAGGCGGCGAACCAGATTTCCCAGAGACTCTCGTACTCCAGTACTCGCTGGAACGCTGGCGGGCTTATCTTCCGTGTTCGGGATGGGTACGGGAGTCGCCCCGCCGCTATGGCCGCCTTAACGCCGACTCGTGGAGTCGAACCACGATAACGCAACCGTGCGTCGGTGGTGAATTCCGTATGTACGTGCGATCCAGTTTACGCCCGGACCCGCTTCATCGGGCGGAGCAATGATTGGTGGCTTCGGTCAGTTAGTGCTTGCGGGCTGAACACCTCGTTGCCTCGGTGCTTACACCCCAAGTCTATCGAACTCGTCTTCTACGAGAGACCTCGGCGATGCTTCTTTTCCAGGTGGGTTTCGAGCTTAGATGCGTTCAGCTCTTACCCCGTGGTGCGTAGCTGCCCGGCAGTGCCCTCTCGGACAACCGGTAAACCAGTGGCACCCAACCGTAGTTCCTCTCGTACTATACGGTCGTTCCTGTCAAGCATCAGACACACCCAGTAGATAGCAGCCGACCTGTCTCACGACGGTCTAAACCCAGCTCACGACCTCCTTTAATAGGCGAACAACCTCACCCTTGCCCGCTTCTGCACGGGCAGGATGGAGGGAACCGACATCGAGGT
>Ga0207718_100728_pt1 | contig 23979 bp, 19 predicted proteins | sample A23M2SouthBayCA_FD_187749 | JGI IMG/M metagenome (GOLD analysis project Ga0207718, IMG submission 187749) | Aerobic enrichment media microbial communities from Eden Landing Ponds, California, USA - A23 M2 (SPAdes) | ecosystem: Environmental > Aquatic > Marine > Unclassified | place: Emeryville... | reverse complement strand
GAGACGACGTTCAATCTCAGTCGAGGAGGTTGCGTTGTGCACACTCGCCACCTCCTCATTCCTCTCGAAAAGGTGCCTCGATAAGCCGTTGTTGTCACGTGGTTCTTCCCTTAGCTAAAGACGCATGGGTGCTGGATAATCTCTTCCGAAACGCAATTGACCACGGTTCATCACCAGTTTCAGTCTCGGTTGGGAGTCTCGATCTAGATCGCGGTAGTGGATTCTACGTGGCAGACAATGGACCCGGCATCCCGGAAAGTAAACGAAACGAAGTTTTCGACTGGGGAGAAACGACAATGGGCGATGGAACAGGCTTCGGACTCGCTATTGTCACCGATATCGTCGAGGCACACGGCTGGCAGATTTCAATCGCGGACTCCGATGAAGGGGGTACATGGTTCGAAATTGATGGGATTAGATCAAGAGGTGAATCATCAAAATGACCCCCTCCTGTCACTGAGAGAACCCGGGTCGCGTCATTTGTGTGAATTACCGGTCGCGTTAAGTTTGGCGTGAATTGTGGTAGACGGCGAAGGTTTCGAGCCAGGATTCAGCTGTCGGTGGGTCGACATGGCTAAAACTATTTGTGAACGATGATGTTCGACGTTCTACCTCCCAAAAGATACGTTCGATAGAATTGCGAGGGCCATGCTGTATCACCTGGAAGTCGTACCCTTCGGTGTCGAGGACTTCCACGAGGTAGTCAGCGTCGTCGACGAGGATCGTGACGCCATCGAGGCGGGTGCAGCGATGGAGATCGGCGAGAAACCAGCGCGTCGTCTGTTTGTTCGTGGTTGGAAAGAGCCTGACGTGAATCAGTTTGTTCGTCGCAGGATCGACAGCACCGTACAGCCAGTATTCGAGGCCGTCGATGCGAATCATCTTCTCGTCGATAGCGAGTTGATCCGTCGTCACCGAGGACTCGGGCTAGAGATCGGCCTTGTGAACCCAGTTGTGGACCGCAACGTGGCTCCGATCGATTCCCCACTTCTTGAGATGTCTACTAACATCTCTGAGTGACATACCTCCAAGGTGACACTGGATCGCTTAATAAATTGCCCAGTTGGGCGTTCGCTGGCGCTCCACAAACGACAAGTCTATCCAGTCGATAGCGTCATCGAGGCGTTCGATTTCGGGCATTGACACTCAGAGATCGAGCGCCTCATCTTCTAAGTTAACGCGACCTACTCAGCAAGCTTGAGTTTCATTTCACGCCAGAACACGGGAGCTGGCTGAACATAGCCGAGATAGAGTTCAGCTCCCTGTGGACGGAGTGTCTTGATCGGCGCATTCCCGACGCAGCGACCTCCGCACGGAGGGTCGCTGCGTGGGAACGGACACCAAACGAAGACGAATCTACCATCGACTGGCAGTGCACAACCGACGACACTCGCATCAAACTCCGCCAGCTATATCCAACAAACCACGCTTGAAGCCGCAGTAGTTTTACGAGCGGTTCGGCCAGGTCTCTGACGAGGACGTGATGCGGTATCTGGGGCGGGACATCTGACTGGAACACTGTCGGGACGGGAACGCGGTCACAGCGCGTCGACGAGTCCCTCGGCCCACCACAGTAGGTCCTCGTCAGCACCGCTCCGCGCCACACACTGCAGTCCGAGTGGGAGGCCCACCTCGCGTTCGACCCAGTCGCCGGTTGTCCCGGCTGGCACTGAGACGACGGGCAACCCCGCGTGCGTCCAGGGCAGGTTCATCACCGGATCGCCGGTGTCGTCGATCCCCCCGGGCGCCGGGCCCGGTGCAGCGGGCGACACCCACAGGTCGACGCCTGCTTCGTCCATCCGGGTTTCCAGCGCCGCCCGCAAGTCGTGGCGACCCTGTCGCCCGTGGGCAATCTCGGCACCGGTGACCTCGTGCCCCTTCTCGATCAGGTCCCGCGTTGCGTCGGCGTAGCGGTCGGAGTGCTCGCGGTACCACGACTCGTGAGCAACGGCCATCTCGGCGGCCATCAGCCGCTCGTGGCGCTTGTTGACCGCTGCAACGTCCGCCAGCACGTCAACGCGCTCGACGTCGTAGTCCGCGTTCGCTAGGCGTTCGACCTGTGCCTCGAACGCCTCTCGGCCGATATCGTCGGTCTGGTCGAGATAGGGCCCTTCGGGAACGCCGAGCGTAGGGCGCTCGCAGGGTTCGGGGAGCATGCGCCAGTCGTCACAGCCGACGGCTGCTCCGAGGCACGCCCCTGCGACGTCCTGCGTGAACCAGCCAACGGTGTCGACAGAAGGGGAAACAGGGATCACCCCTTCCGTGGGAACGCGGCCGAAGGTCGGTTTGAATCCGACGATCCCGCAGAATGCGGCCGGGCGCGCAACCGAGCCGATAGTCTGGGTGCCGAGCGCGAGCGGGCAGAAGCCGGCGGCGACGGCGGCCGCCGATCCGCTGGAGGAACCGCCGGGCGTATGGTCGGTGTCGTGGGGGTTGCGCGTCGGCCCCGGGTCGAAGTAGGCGAACTCCGCCGTGACGGTCTTAGCGAGTACGATCGCGCCAGCGTCTCTCAGTCGTGAGACGACGGTGGCTTCCTCGCCTGTCAGGACATCCGCTGGGAGGTCCGACCCAGCCCGCGTCTCCAGTCCGTCGACGTGGAAGACGTCCTTGACTCCGACAGGGACGCCGTACAGCGGGGGTCGCTCGGCCGGCCCGGAGTACCGGTCGGCGAGGTCTCCTGCTGCCGTGCGGACACGCTCCCAGCGGTCGGATTCGCCGACGAACGCCCCGAGTTCGGGCTCTAAGTGGCGCGTCCTGGCGTTGAGCGTTTCGACGTACTCGACGGGGTCGGTCCGACCGCGTCGAAGGTCGTCGGCGGTCTCGGCGAGCGGCGCGTCGTGAATCATGACTGGGGAATGCATGCCGATGGTCTTGGTTGCCCGGGAAATTCAGTGACGGGGTCGACAGTCGTGAGTCGTCGGCTATAGTAATCGTTAGAATTATCTCCCTCGTTAGAATTATCTTCCCGTAAATTGTTGCGCTATGCAATGGATCATCTCGACGAAATCTCCGTCGAAGAACTTCAAGACGCTCTCGACAACGTTGAGGGAAACAAGCCGACACAGCGGTTGTTAGCGGCGATTGCCTACAAGAACGGTGTAACGCAAACCGAACTCGCGGAGTGGCACGACACTGGCCGAAGAACGATCTACAGCTGGCTGATGCGACTTGATACGGACGAACCGCTTGAGCAAGCCGTGTCTGATGCTCATCGATCCGGGAGAAAACGAAAGCTCTCAGAATCACAGCAAGAAGAATTCGAACAGACTGTTCACGAATCATCCGAGGAAGTCGGGATCGAGGCACCAGCGTGGACGCCGGCACTCGTCCAGGAATTTCTCGAAGTCACCTACGGCGTTGAGTACTCCTATCCGAGTTGCCGGTGGTTGCTTAAAGAAGCTGACCTGGGCTATCAAAATCCAGTCGTACAGCTTCTGAAGCATGACTCCAGCCGAGGAGTATTCCACGACGAGCCCAGTAAAAGCGAGCGGAGAAGGGCGCCACAGAAGTCTGCATCGATCAGGCCCGGAAATCCGTCGAGGTCGACCCGCGCGTCCCGTGGGTTCCGCGTGGTTCGTAGCCGACAGTCAAACTTTCTGACCACCGCGACTGGACGTGTCTGATCGGTGCATTCACCGAAGACGGCGAGAGCTTCTTCTTTCGATTTACCGCATGCATCACCACCGATCACGCAAAGCACACCATTTTAATATTATACAAGAATTCATATAATATCATATTGTCGTACTCGATAGAACGCCGTATTTCCAGGCATCGGCCGTCGCGGACTTGGCGGCCGATGACGACCTCGCCTTCGTCTCGTTTACTGCATACCCGCCGGAACGCAATCCTGTTGAGGAACTGACCGCGGTGATCGATGCTACTTTGGCTTAACTTTCGATCCCAAGAGTGAGCAATTAATTCTAATATAGACAGTGCCTGAGTTCACAATTCTTACAACTGTCTTCAGATCAATATTATTCTGCGGGCGTTTCTGGATTTTACAGGAAAGTGGACTTCGAAAACATTCTGACTGGGGCCCGAGATTACAATGATAGGTTTGTAATTCTAACCGGCAATCAGAGTTTACTCTTCTGCAGATAGTCTGAGATCGAGTCTAAATTCGTTTGCGAGTCCCCGAAGCGTTTCGGCGAGGGTTTCTTCAACGCTCTCGTCGGCGAGTCTGTGTGCCGGACCGTTGGCGCTCAACGCCCCTATCTCTCCAGACGGCGATTCGGTCACAGGAGCACTCACAGCTCGGATTCCCTCGATCTGTTCTTCGCGGTTGTAGGCGACTCCTTCTTCACGCACTTCCTGGAGTTCTTGGTCGAGTTTCTCGCGGTCAGTGATCGTGTTCTCGGTCACCTCCGGAAGTCCCCATCTGTCGATGATTTCGTCGACACGCTCGTCAGGCAGGTGTGCGAGCAACACTTTCCCGGCGGCTGTCGCGTGTAAATAGAACCGTTCGCCCGCCTGTTCGTGTCGCCACTTGCTGTGGTCGCCAGCGTTTCGTGAGAGGTAGACCCCGCGGCCGTGCTGTTCGACGGCGAAGATCGACCGGTATCCCGTCTCTTCGACGACCCGTTGCGTGTAGCGGTCGGAAAGCGTGTACAGTTGCTTCCGACTGCGGAGGGCTTTGCCCAGCGTGACGAACCGCAGGCTGAGATCATACGTGTCTCGGTTCTGGATGACGAACTCCTGGTCTTTGAGCGTCGCGAGGTGTCCGTGGACAGTGCTCGGTGGTTTGTCGAGCGCCTCCGCGACTTCCGAGACTGTGGCCCCATTCCGATCGTCGAGTAAATTGATGATCTCAAGTGACGTCCTGGTCGTCTGGAGCGTCCGGTCTTTATCAGAAGTCATGGTACTCGGTTCGTCGTCGTCGGGTATATTCGTTATGGCCGAACCGGGTCGTTCCGGAATACCGCCGAGTAATATCCGGGATAGCGTCGTATTTCAGGGGATCTGGGTCGATATACGGGGGTATCACCGTCTCAGAGGTGTCACCCAGGGTGGGTTTGCCCCACGTGCGACAGCGGAAAACATGGTCAATGAGCTCTCCTGTAGCCGTTCGTCGACTTCCTTCCCCTTCATTTGAGCCTGCCGAATCGAACGTGTCTGTTCGTTTCGTAACCCTCGCTCGTGCTACCCCGAGATATCCGAAATATCGGCGGCGATCGAGGTAGCTCAAATTCGATATGTTCACACGTATCGCACCCGTCCTGATGTGGTATATGGTATCATGGCCTCTGCTTGCCGCTCGACGTTCGTATAGCACACTCGTGGTTCGACATGATCGAATGGAGTGGGCGCGGTTCCTCCAGTCGGAGCGACTTCTGGTCCAGAGAACGAGTCGTTCCGTCGGCTCTCACGGAAGGATAGCAGATCTTCGAGAGACGCGAGACAGGACATCGATAGGCTCAGTCAGATTTCCGACGGAATTATTATTTACGATCGCGACCCGAGAAACAGGTAGTACATCGATGGTACGCATATCACACTCACGCGACGAGGGTGTCGTCCGAGCAGTCCTATCCGGACAGATACCACTGGACGGTGTCCGAGCCGCGGTTCCGCGGTATGTCGGGGCGGATGCATTCGTTAAATGCACAGTCGGGATGGGTTGTAGTGGTCGACGATGACACCCGCGAGCGAGCGATCTGGCGAATATCACGTCTCGATCGACGGATCCGACAACGGTGATGGGAGCCGGGAGGACCCGTTTGAGACCATTTCGGCCGCCGCCGATGTCGCACGACCAGGCGACGTGATCACCGTCTCCGAGGGGACCTATCGCGAGCGAGTCGACCCACCACGTGGCGGAGAGTCGGACGAACGACGGATCGTCTATCGTGCGGCCGAGGACGCGGACGTCGTTCTCAAGGGCTCGGAACTCGTCACTGGATGGGAGCACGTCCGCGACGACACCTGGCGGGTCACGCTCGAAGACGATTTCTTCGGCGAGTACAACCCGTACGACGAACGCATTCGCGGAGACTGGTTCAACGGTCGCGGGCGTGACCACCACACCGGCGACGTCTATCTCGACGGGGCGTCTCTCCCGGAAGCAGCCACACGGGAGGAGGTGTTGTTCGCCCTGGACGAGCGATGCTGGTACAGCGAGGTCGAAGACGGAGTGACGACGATCTGGGCGAGTTTCGGGGACGACGACCCGACCGACATCGAGGTCGAGATCAACGTCCGGCCGGTGGTGTTCTATCCTTCCGCACCCGGCCGGGATTATCTCACGATCCGCGGGTTCACGATGCGACACGCGGCGACACAGTGGGCCCCGCCGACGACCGAACAGGTCGGACTGCTCGGGACACACTGGAGCAAGGGATGGCTCATCGAAGACAACGTCGTCAGTCACTCCCGGTGTACGGGGATCACACTCGGGAAGTACGGTTCGAGCGTCGATGACACCGGCGCGACGGCCCAGCGATACAACGAGACGATCCGGGACGCACTCAACAACGGCTGGGAGCGGGGGTCCGTCGGACACCACGTCGTCCGCAACAACGTCGTCCACGACTGCGAGCAGGCGGGAATCGTCGGCAGTATGGGGGCGGCGTTCAGCGAGGTCATCGGGAACCACGTCTACGACATCAACGTCGAGCGACAGTTCGTCGGTGCCGAGATAGCCGGGATCAAGTTCCACGCTCCGATCGACTCGACCATCGCGAACAACCGGATCCACCGCGCCCGCCGCGGTATCTGGCTCGACTGGATGACACAGGGGACGCGCGTCACCGGTAACCTGCTGTACGACAATACCACCGACGACCTGTTCGTCGAGGTCAACCACGGTCCGTTCGTCGTCGACAACAACGCTCTCTTCTCGTCACTCGCCGTGCGAAACTGGTCGCAGGGGGGCGCGTACGTTCACAACCTGTTCGCGGGGGACGTTGACCAGCGCCCCGAACTGGATCGCCAGACGCCGTATCACGAGGCCCATTCGACAACGGTCGTCGGCATCACGGAGATCGAGGGCGGTGACGACCGCTACTACAACAACCTGTTCGTCGGTGGGAACGGACTGGCCACTTACGACGACGCGGAGCGCCCGGTGTGGATGGAAGGGAACGTCTTCTTCGACGGCGCACGACCGTCTGAGCACGAATCGGACGCTGTCCATGAACCCGAGCGGTCACCGACGGTCGACCTGTTCGAGGAAGGGGACGCTGTGTTTCTGCACACCGACATCGAACGGGACGTGCTCGAACGCGCCAACACCAAGCTCGTGACGTCGGACGTACTGGGTAACGCAGCGGTGCCCGGACTGCCCTACGTTTGCCCCGATGACACAACACTCCGGGTCGAGACAGACTACTTCGGAGCGGAGCGGAATACTGAACAGCCGGTCCCCGGGCCGTTCGCCGATCCACGGGACGGACCGCAGTACCTCGCCCTCTGGCCGCGTTGAACTCGTCGCCGTCTCTCCCGGCAGGTGCGTAGCGTACTGGGCCCCACCGGAGCAAATATGAGAGGCCCTTTCGTACGTCGTCCCACGATGGGTTTAGCGATCACTGACGGGATCCACCGCATCTCGTTCACGATAGACGACAAACTCCACGCGTTCCACGCCGTCGAGACCCCACGCGGGGTCGTCCTGTTCGACACCGGCGTGCCGAGCACGCCCGAGGAGGAGTTCGCCCCTTTCCTCGCGGAACTGGGGTACGACCTGGGGGACGTACACACGGTCGTGTTCACGCACGCGGACGCCGACCACATGGGCGGGAACGTCGCGCTCAGGGATGCCAACCCTGACGTGGTGTACGCCGCACACGCCGACGACCTGCCGCTGATCGCGTCGGTCGAGACGATCTGGGACCGGCGCTACCGTGGGTTCGAACCCTACGGCGTCGAGTACGGCGAGGACGTCGTCGACTGGCTCGACGAGATGCTGCCACCTGCGGACGAATCGGTCGACGTCGGCCTCCGCGGCGGCGAGCAGATCCCGATGGCAAACGGCCGGACGCTAGAACTCTACCACACACCGGGCCACACTGACGGGCACCTGATCGCCTACGAGCCGGAATCTGACGTCGTGATCGGCGGCGACGTCGTCTACCCCGAGGGGGCTTTCGACATCGACGGTAACCCGCTCCAGCCGCCACCGTATGTCGACGCCGACGCGTACCTCCAGACGATCGAGTTCCTCAGAGGATTGGCCCCCGCGACGCTCTCGCTGACGCATTTCGAACCGCTCCACGGGGACGAGGTAGTCGATTTCCTCGACAGAGCCGCCGACTGGGCAATGGGCTTCGAAGCGACCCTCGTCTCGGTCCTCGAAGACGCCGGCGAACCGCTCACCGTACCGCAACTGATCGGTCGGATCACCGAGCGTCGGGGGTCGTTCGGCCTCGACCTCGACCTGGCGTTCCCGATCACGGCCCACCTCGAACGGCTCCGGGGACGCGGGCGTGTCGCGGAAACATCGAGCGATGGACTCCCAGCGTTCGCCGCGACGTAGGGCAGAGTTCCCACCACCGCAACGTATTTGATCCGCGGAAACGCAGTTGTGGGCGATGAAGCCTCAGAGGAGAGACGACAGTACTTCACTGGCGGGTCCGTGGTCGTACCTCCGGGACCCGGAGCGGATGTTCACGGTCGAAGACGTCGGCGAACGGGAGTGGGCCGAAATGGAGTTACCGACGAACTGGGAGTTCGGTGGACTGGACGACTACGACGGCGTTGTGTGGTTCCGACGCTCTTTCGAGTGGGAACCGACGGCGTCACCGACCTGGCTCCGGTTCGACGGCGTCGACTACTTCGCCGACGTCTGGCTGGACGGGACGCACCTCGGCGACCACGAGGGATACTTCGAGCCCTTCGAGTTCGAGATCTCGGACGCGCTGGACGCCGGTAGTGACCACGAACTGCTCGTTCGCGTCGACTCTCCCCGGGAAGACCCGGAAACAGTCTGGCCGGATGAGAAGCGACTCGTCAAGGGCATCCTCCAGCACTGGGACGGGCGCCCGGGGTCGTGGGACCCGGAGTACGGCCAGGACATGAATACGGGGGGTATCTGGAACGACGTCACCGTCTACGAGACAGCCCCCGTCCGCGTCCGCGACGCCAGCTACGCGCCGGTCCTCCTCGACGACGGCTCCGCAGTCGTCCGCGCGACGGCGACAGTGCAGAATCTCACGGGCGAACAGGTCGAGGCATCTCTCTCGGGTCGCGTCGAACCGATCGACGACGAGAGCGTCGCCAGCGACGGTGACGGGGACGGCGACGATGACACGGATGAAGAGCGCAACCAGGGAGCCTCCGCGACACGCGAGCGGAGCGTCCGACTGGAACCGGGAACCACCGACGTAGAACTCGCCGTACACGTCGCGAACCCGAAGCTGTGGTGGACGTGGGACATGGGCGAACAACACCTCTACGAGGGCACTATCGCGGTGGCTGTCGATAGCGAGACAGCCTCGGAGTGGGTCGACCGGTTCGGCATCCGGGAGCTTTCGATGGACGATCCCGGCGAGGAGTGGCGACTGAACGGCGAGCCCTTCTATCCGCGCGGGTCGAACCACATCCCAACCCTGTGGCTCTCCGAGTACACCGACGAACTGATCGCGGAGGACATCTCGTTGATGCGGGAGGCAAACCTCAACGCGATGCGAGTCTGTGTCCACGTCACGCATCCCGACTTCTACCGGGCCGCTGACGAGGCGGGTATCCTGCTCTGGCAGGACTTCCCGCTGCAGTGGAGTTACGACGAGTCTCCCGGATTCTACGAGGAAGCCGGGCGCCAGCTCGAGGGGATGATAGATCTTCTCTACAACCATCCTTCCGTGGGGGTCTGGTGCTGTCACAACGAACCCTCGGTCAACACTGGGACGCTCGACCACGTGTTGTATCAGCGTGCCCGGGAGGCCGACGCCACGAGGTACGTCGAACACCACTCGGACTTCCGCGACCACACGTATCCCGGCTGGTACTACGACCACTACCGGGAGTACGCGGCGCTCCCGGGCGCACCGTTCGTCAACGAGTTCGGCGCGCAGGCGTTGCCCGAGGCCGACTATCTCCGGGAGTTCCTCGGTGAGGCGGCCTGGCCGCCCGACTGGGACCAGTGGACCTATCACGATTTCCAGTACGACCAAACGTTCAACGTCGCTGGCATCGAGATGGGTGACTCCCTGGAGGAGTTCGTCGCTAATTCTCAGCGTTACCAGTACAACCTCGTGAAGTTCGCCATCGAGCGCTACCGGCGCGCCCGCGAGGAGACGACCGGCCTCTTTCACTTCATGTTCACCGACTGCTGGCCGGCGATCACCTGGTCCGTGATCGACGACCGGCGCGAGCCCAAGGAGGGCTTCCACGCCCTCCGGAAGGCTTGCCAGCCCGTCCTGCCGACGATCGACATCGGCCGGCACACGCACGTCGCTGCCGACGACGGGCGAGCGTTGTTCCGCGACGTCGTGGTGGTCAACGACCGCCCCGACGACATCGAGAGCGCGACAGTCCGACTGCGGTTGCGCGGCGACGACGATACGGTCATCGAGGACGAATACGAGGCCACTCTCCCAGCCAACAAGGCGACGACGGTGCTCGAACTCGGGCACAGCGACGCGGTGTGGGAGGTGACTGACGACGTCGATCCCGGCGAATACGAACTCGTCGTCGACGTCGAAGTCGACGGCGACCGGATCGCTCGCAACGACGAGCGGATCACGGTCGTCGAAGGAGTAGCCGCCCAGAAAATAGATCTCTGAGACCACGGAACCGGAATACGGTCGCCAGATCCACTCACTCGCCGATATTGACCCGGAGGCCACACCGGTCAGTACGGACAACCGCGAGGTCGTGCGCCCCGACCTGGACCGCACCGCGGGCGGCGTTTGCGGCGCCGTGGATCCACTCGGCGTCCGCGGGGGCGTCGACCGAGATCGGGGTCGACCGGAAGTTCGTCACCCACGTGTAGCCGTCGCGTTCGGTGACGTGGACGCGCTCGGGTAGCGTCGATATCGTCTCGATCCCGGCCCGATCGAGCAGGTCGTCGACGACGGCGTTCGCCAAGTCGTCTCCCGGCCAGACGCCGACGTACGTGGCGCCACCGCCCCCGCCGTTCGCGCTGTCACCGCCGTCTCTGACATCGTTGTAGGTAATCGCCGGTTCACCGGCGGCGGGGCCGGACACGTGTTCGCCAAGTACCGTCGCATCATCCGGAAGTAGCCACTCTCCCCACGTCCGGTAGTCGTACGTCTCGTCGCGGTAGCTGACGCTCGTTTCGAGCGCTGGCGGGAGGCTCTCGTGTTGGCCGACTTCGGCGCCCACGGTGTCACTGAGCGGGCCGGGAAAGAGGTCGTCGAAGAGTTGGTTGGACGGGTCGGCGACACCGGTCCTGATAGTCGTCAGAAGTTCGCCGCCACCCTCGACATAGGTCGCCAGGCGGTCCCCGAGATCCGGCGGGAGGATGTACAACGTGGGTGCGACGACGGCCGCGTAACCGTCGAAGTCGCTGTCCGACGAGACGACGTCGACCTGGACACCGCGGCGTCTCAGTGCGCGGTAGTAGGTTCGCAGGTGCGCCCAGTAGTCGAAGTCCGCAGCGTGCGGGTAGGCCTCGATTGCCCAGCAGCTATCGTAGTCGTGTAGCAGCGCGACCTGTGCGGTTGGCGTCGCGAGATCGTTCAGACCGGCGAGTTCGTCGGCCGCCTGGTCCGCTTCTCGGAAGCCACGGTCCGCGGAGCCGTCGTGTCGTCGGAGGCCGCCCCAGTACTGCTCCTGTCCTTCGCGACAGCGCCGCCAGCGAAAGAAGTTGACGTTGTCCGCGCCGTGGGCGTGCGCGTGGTGGGCCCACAGTCGCATCATCCCGTCTGCAGGCTCCGGTGAGTACGGGAACGCGACGGTGTCCCCGGACTGCTGTTCCATGATCCAGAAGGGCTGGTCGAGGACGCTCCGATAGAGGTCGTGGTTCAGGGCGATCTGCGCGGGATCGCCCGTCCTGAGACTCTCGGCGGCACCGTCGTCGAGGTCGTTTGCGCTTCGCTGAGCGTACAGGGTCGGATAGGAGTTCCAGGTGACGAGGTCCAGGAGATCGCCGACCGCGTAGGCGTCGAGGTCGGAGAAGTCGCCCATAAAATTCGTCAGGACGGTCCACTCGGGGTCGACCTCGCGGACGAGGTCGGCCTGTAGGCGGGCGTAGTCGACGACGCTATCGCTGGAGAACCGATAGAAATCGAGGAGGCGTGAGGGGTGGTGGCGGGTCGGTGTCGGTCCCGGTGGATCGACTTCGGCGAACGAGTCGTGGTGTTGACTCCAGAAGTCGGTCCCCCACGCCTCGTTGAGGGACTCGACGTCGCCGTAGCGCCCGGCGAGCCACTCGCGGAAGGCCTCGGCGCAGTCGTCACAGTAACACCGGGTCGTGTCGTGACAGCCGAACTCATTGTCGAGTTGCCAGCCGATCACTGCGGGGTGGTCTGCGAAGCGTTCCGTGACGCGACGGACGATCCGCTCCGTCTCCTGCCGATAGGTGGGCGAGTTGAAACAGTAGTGGCGGCGGCTCCCCCACTCCCGGACGGTCCCGTCGGGGTCCTGCTGGAGGATATCGGGGGCTTCGTCGACGAGCCACTTCGGCGGGGCACCCGTGGGTGTGCCGAGGACGACGTCGATGTTGTGCTTTTCGAACAGGTCGAGTGCTGTGGCGAGCCACTCGAAGTCGAACTCGCCGCGTCGCGGTTCGACTCGGGACCAGTAGAAGACGCCCATCCGGACGTGCTCGAAGCCAGCGCTGGCGATCGTCTCGATGTCGTCCGCCCACTCCGAGCGCGGCCAGTTCTTCGGATAGTACCAGGTGCCGATCGTCATGTGCCAGCGAGGTTCACCGCCCCAGTATATCAGTGTATGTGTGCGAAAACGATCAGTTCGAGGGCTGACCGGTCCAGTTAGCCAGGAATCGGGACGATGTCGGTTTCGCTCCAGTCTGTCGGTGATCTCGGAGCGAAGCGGAGTCGGGGTCCGTCGTGTCCCTACAGCGTCGTCTCACGGACGATCGTCTCGGGGTGTTGGAGGAGCGACTCGTCGAAGCTCGTACCGAGACCAGGGCCCTCCGGAGGTTCGAGGGTTCCGTCAGTAACAGGGAGGGGGTCGGTGACCAGGTTCCGGTGCCAGCCGTCGTAGCGGTCGCGGATCGTCTCCATCACGTAGAGGTTGGGTATGGTCGCGCTCAGGTGGGCGTTCGCATAATGGAGCACCGGACCGCCGGAGTTGTGCGGCGCGACCGGCAAATGGTTCGCCTCGGCCATCGCGGCGATGGCTTTCCCCTCGGAGATACCGCCGGTCCAGCAAAGATCGGGCATCACGACGTCGACCGCACCGGTCCTGAGCGCCTGTTGGAACTCGTAGCGGCCGACGAGACGTTCACTGACACAGAGCGGCACGTCCACGTTCTCGGCGAGTCGACGGTAGGCAGCGTAGTCGCCCTTCCGGACGACGTCTTCGACCCAGAGAGGGTCGTACTCCGAGACGGCCTTCACCAGCCGCTTGCCCGCGGTCAGAGACCAGAGCCCGTGGAACTCGACCGCGATGTCCATGGCATCGCCGACCGCCTCGCGGATGCGCCGGATCGGTTCCAGGCCCGCCTTCAGGTCGGAAGTTTTGATCCGCTGGCCGCGGGTCTCCTCGGCGAACGGGTCGAACGGCCAGATCTTCATCGACGTGATGCCCTGGTCGAGCAGCGACTCCGCGAGTGCGACTGGTTCCTCGTGGAAATCGTACTCGGTGTCGTAGCAGGTGTTGTAGGTCGGTATCTCCTCGCGTGCCTTCCCACCGAGCAACTGGTAGATCGGCTGGCCCGCCAGTTGTCCCTTGACGTCCCAGAGCGCGATATCGAGCGCACTCATCGCCCGCATCTCCGCTCCGGCGTGTCCGTAATAGTTGAAGTACGTGTACAAGTCGTCGCGTATCCCCTCGAGATCGCGAGGGTCGGCTCCAAGCACCTGGTCTGCGATGGGTCCGTGTATCGCCTCTCGTTCCATCCCCGCCTGGGGGAACGTCTCACCCAATCCGATGATCCCGTCGCTCGTGTGGACGCGGAGCACCGTGAGCTGTATGTCCCGCTCCGTGTCGGTGAGCGCCGACTCCTCGGCGAACTGGATAGTCTGGAGCCCGGTGATTCGCATAGGATATGCTCTCTATGATTAGTTAAAAATCTACCTGTGCCCCTGCGGAATCCGCGTGGGTGGTAAGTGGGGCCGTCCCTCCCCGTAAACCGTCCGTGTGGCACTCTGACGGTGATTTACCAATCGGCAACGCTTCCGTCCTCGTGTGTGCGCATCGGGATGTACTGGTCGTGGCCCCGGTTTTCGGCGTCACGGAGTTCGTCCTCGTCTATCGTGACACCGAGCCCGGGGTCGTCCGGGAGGTGGAGCGAGCCGTCCTCAACAGTGAGTCCGTCCGAGGCGTATCGGTCGAACGACCCGCCGTAGAAGCCGGGCGTCTCCTGGACCAGAAAGTTCGGGATCGCGCTGTCGACGTGGGCCGCGGCGGCGACGGCGACCGGACCGAGCGGACAGTGCGGTGCCATCGCGATACCGTGGGTCTCGGCGAGTGCGGCGATGCGGCGCACTTCGCTGATCCCCCCGGCGTGACTGGGGTCGGGCTGGAACACGTCGACGCCGCTGTCACAGATATCGCGGAAATCCCAGCGCGAGAAGCGCCGCTCTCCCGTCGCCAGCGGCACGTCAGTGCCGGCCCGGAGTTCCCCCAGCCGGTGGTCGTGTTCCGGCCGGACGGGTTCCTCGACGAACATCGGCTCGTAGGGTTCGAGCCGCGTGAGGACCCTCCTGGCCATCGCCGGCGAGAGCTTGCCGTGTGCGTCTACCGCGACGTCGACGGCCGGACCGACAGCCTCTCGGACCGCCCGAACTTGCGCGTCGACTGCGTCCAGGACATCCGGCGAGGCCACTGGCCACGTCTCCGCGAACGGGATCACCTTGAGCGCGTCGTACCCCTCGTCGATGCGCTCAGTGGCGCGCTCGGCTAGCAGTTCCGGTGTCCCGTCGAGTCGCTCGGGAGAGTCGTCGCCCACGACTGGTGCGTACACCCGCACCGACTCCCGGGTCGGTCCGCCAAGCAACTCGTACACCGGGACACCCAGGTCCTTGCCCTTGATGTCCCAGAGCGCCTGGTCGATACCGGCCAGTGCGCTGTTCAGCACCGCTCCCCGATGGTAGAAACTTCCCCGGTAGACCGCCTGCCAGTGGTGTTCGATCCGGCGCGGGTCCTTCCCGACGAAGTACGCTTCGAGCTCCGAGATCGCACCGAGAACCGCCTCGGCCTTCCCTTCGAGGTTGGGTTCCCCCCAGCCGACGTGACCGGCGTCGGTCTCGACCTTGAGGAATACCCACCGCGGCTGTACGCTGAACGTCTCGAAACCGGTTATTTCCATTCGTCCGTCACCTCGATGGCTACACGGCGAGTTCTGCATGGAACGGGTTAAACGTTGACTGCACACTGGCCGAAATTCTCGCCCACCCTGTGGTTTGATCGATAGATTGGCATCCATCCTTCAGTGAGATCGCCGATTCACGAGTGGTTCCGGGCGAAATAATAGAAAAGTTACGAAATTTTTATATACTAGTCTTTGGTATCCGATCACGTATGTCAATTAGTCACGACCCCGATGAACGAGAGGGCCGGGACAGCGACGGGGACGACACTGTGGATGACGACACCGAGTACTCGAGAAGGGGATTCATGGAAACAGCCGCAGCAGCGGGGGCTGTCGGCGTCACAGCTGGCCTCGCCGGTTGCCAGGGGAACGGCGACGGCGGTGACGGCGGCGACGGTGGCGATGGTGGCGATGGTGGCGACGGTGGTGACGGCGGCGACGGTGGTGACGGCGGTTCTGACGGAACGAGCACCCAGGACTTCCTGTGGTGGACGATGGAGGGGTACGTCCAGGAGATAACGGATGCCATCAAAGAGGCGGCCGCAGGGTTCGAGGACGAATCCGACCAGCCGCTGAACGTGATCACCGAGGTCGTCACCTGGGACGTGGTGTTCCAGGAGTGGGAGGCGACGATACAGGGACGAGCGACCCCGAACGTCAGTCAGATGGGGAACGAACACTCGACCAACTTCGGCCTGCAGGGCGCCAACAGACCGATCACCGAAGTCTTCGAACAGCACGACGACTGGTACGAGATGATGGACCCGTGGGCGTCCTGGGACGGGGAGAAGTGGGGCGTGCCCTGGTATCTGGAAACGCGGCCGCTTTACTACAACATGGAGGCGCTAGAGGCGGCCGGCCACTCCGAGCCCCCGGAGAACTGGAAGGAGATGGTTCAAACTGCGATCGACGTCGCCGAGGGGACGGAGTACTTCGGCTACGCCGACGCGGGCGCACAGGATTTCGTCACCGGCCAGCACGTGTTCAGCTACACTGCACAGGCCGGCGGGACGATGTACGGGTACGACGAGGACAGCGGGCAGTGGAGCGTGACGGTCGACGAACCGCTCTCGCTGTTTGCCCACCTCTGGTACGGGAGTTTCGGCAAGGAGTGGGACGCCGCGCCGGGCGGTTGGGGCGGCGTCGACAGCCAGAGCGTCATCGAACTGTACCGGGAGGGCCAGGCTGGTATGGCACGCCAGACCGGTGGCCTGGCGTCCCAGCTCGTCAACAACGACCCGGACCTGACCGAGAACACGGAACTCACGATCGTTCCGACCGGTCCGGACGGGACGAACTGGTCGTACTACGGCGGCGGTTGCCTGAGTCCGTTTACGGATGAGGTGACACGGTACGACGCCGACCAGTCAATCTCGGACGCGTTCATGAGCTACATGATCCAGCAGGACGTCTACGAGACGCAGATGCTCGCTGGCGCGCCGCGCATGCTCCCGACCCGGAGTGGCCAGGAGGAGGTCAGACCGTTCACCGAGAACCCCACTGACATGCCCGACGCGTGGCTCGAGACGTTCGTCGACCAGGCCTCGACCGCTCTCAGGACGGGTATCTACGGTGGCCGCCGGAACGCTCCCTTCCTCGGGGCGCTCGAAGGACAGACGACCTCTTACGCCACCGCGATGTCGTCGATGATCGGCAACGATGCCGACCCCAAACAGGCGCTTCAGGACATGGCAAACAACATGCGGAGCGTCATCTCCGACCAAGAAGACTACGACCTCCCGCAGAGAGGTGAAGGCGACCTCCCGTCGCTCGACGACCTTGAAAGCGCGGGCGCGCCCGACGAGGTCTTCGAGTGGCTTGACGGGTCGAACGGCGCGAACCAGATCTGGAACCCGTACGCCTGAGCGGGCGGTCCCGAGCTCCCCGATCACGGGGGGCGGTTTTCTCGCAATCACATGATATCCAACACATGAACGTCGAAACTCTGTTAGCCGACTTCACAGAGCGGGACTGGCAGACGATCACCGAAGCCAAACCGGTTCGATTCGCGATGGTCGGCCTCGGCTGGTGGACCCGCGAGGAGGCGGTGCCCGCCGTCGAGGAGAGCGACTTCTGTACGACGACCATCGTCGTGAGCGGGTCCGCCGATAAAGCCGAGTCGGTCGCCCGAGAGAACGATTCGGTCCGGCGCGGAATCACGTACGAACAGTTCCACGAGGGCGTTGCAGCCGACGACTACGATGCGGTGTACATCTGCACCCCGAACGCGACACATCCGGCGTATGTCGAGACGGCCGCCGACCTCGGGAAAGACGTACTCTGTGAGAAACCGATGGCGGCAAGCAGCGACGGTGCCCGGCGGATCATCGACAGCTGCGATAACGCCGACGTAACGCTCATGATCGCCTATCGGATGCAGACCGAACCCGCGATTCGACGCGCGAGGGACCTGATCGACGCCGGACTCGTTGGCGACCCGATCCAGGTTCACGGCCACATGTCCGACTGCGTTCCGGAACTGATCCCCGACCCCGACCAGTGGCGACTCGACCCGGAACTCTCCGGGGGTGCGACGCTCATCGATATCGGGCTCTATCCGCTGAACACGACTCGGTTTCTACTCGATAGCGATCCCGTCGGAGTGTACGCGGAGACGTGTTCCGAGCACGAGTGGTTCGAGGACGTCGACGAGCGCGTCAGCTTCCAGGCCGAGTTCGAGACGGGGGCCTCGGCGGTGTATACCGTCAGCCACAACGCCTACACCGCGAGTCACCTTCGCGTCCTGGGCAGCGAGGGCGAACTCACCGTCGAACCGGTCTTTTTCCCGTGGGACGACAGGGAACTCGTCGTTCGTCACGGGGGTTCGACGAGCAGCGTTCGGTTCGAGCAGCGAAACCAGATGACCGAGGAGTTCGACTACTTCGCGCACTGTCTGCGCACCGACAGCGACCCTGTCGCGACCGGGAGGCACGGACTCGTCGACATCGAAGCCGTCGAGGCGATGTACGAATCGGCCGAGCGCGGCGAGCGGATCGAACTATCGTAACCGCTGCACGGACACTTGATTCCGGCGCTTTGGCGTCTGCCCACTGTCCCGTTCGACTACTCAGTATCAGCCGAACAGTTTCTCGAGCAGTGCCGGGGTGACCGGCTCCTCGGGATCGAACGACGGCCCGGAGACGTACTCGTATAGACTGTGATAGAGCTGTCGCGCCGCCGGCTGGTCAGTCATCTCGGGTAACGGAGCGGTACAGACGAGCAGGTTTCCGTCCCCCACGCACATCTCGAACAGGATACCGAACTTTCGGTTCCGATAGGGAGTGTCGATCGCCTGGACGATCGGCCGGTAGCCACGGTCCATCGCGCTCCGGTAGCTATCGGGCATGTCGTCAAGTTCGACCGGGCGAGCCTGTTGGACGACGTGCCACCACTGCCAGTCGCTGTGGCCATCCGTCGGAAAGTCCGCGAGCGACGGGTGGTCTTCGTCGACGAGTAGTCCCATCGTCCCGGGGTTCCCGCGGTCCTTGAAGTGTGAGTAGTTCCAGAAGTCGGGTTGAAACGCACCCTCGACGGAGAACCGGAGATCGTCCGGGTAAGGAAACAAGAGGACGTCCCCGCCGTGTTCGAGGGCTTCGCCCGCCTCCGAGAGCGTTCGTGTCAGCGTGGCTCCTGTGGAGTCGTCAACGGGGACATCCTCTGGATACACCCAGAGGTCGTACCGGTTTCGGGCGCCGAGGTCCTCGACAGAAACTTCCATCGAGACTTTCCCTGGGGCCGTCACATCTTCCAGGGGTGTTTCGACGGCCCCAACCTGCCGGAGGCCGCCCCGTTCGATAGTTCCGCACTCAAATCGCCCGCTCGCGACGTCTTCGCCAGTCTCATCGCTGAGCGTCCACGAAACGGTTCCATCCGCCACGTCTTCGGGTCCGTAGTGAGCGACTTCTATCTTGCCCGTCAACACGTCTTCTGTCGTCCAGGTACGTGCGGGGGTCCGAAACAACGGGACGACGGATGCACAGAACTCGCGCCAGTGCTCTGGGGCGACAAACCCCTTGTCGTCGAAGTGCGCGTCGAGGACGCCGACGAGTGCAGTCCCCTGTCCAGGAAAGTCCTGGAGTGCGAGCAACTGGAAGCCGCCGAATCCTGGGGTGCGCAACGCCGCTTCGATCTCCTCTCGGTAGCAGTCCACCTGTAGCTGTCCCGACGCCGCCACGAAGTCCGCGGCGAGGTCGTTCATCTCGTGTGCTGCCAGGTGGTTCTCGAATACATCGAAGTTTCGCGGTTCGAGCACACCGGTGTATTTCCACGTCTCGTCGAAGTCGGGGTACGCTTGATACTGACCGATCTCGTGGGAGATAACGGGTACGTCGTAGCCATCGATCGACTCCCGGTAGTCGTACTCCGTCGACGGCGGTTCGTTATTTACGAATCCCCGGTCGTGTGAAGGATACGATCCCCGGACGTCAGTGTTCGGTTCGTCCGCTGGTCCCGTCCGCATGGTGACCCAGAAGTCGTCGTCATCGGGAAGCGTGGGGTCGGTGAAGTAGTTGTTCGACCCCTGTGCGTACAGGTGTCGCGAGTCGGCCTCCCGACAGGCCTCGACCAGCGCTGCCATTCGCTCTCTGTCCCCGACCAGTTCGTTGCCCAGCGCGAACAGCACGAACGACGGGTGGTTGCCGTACGCCTCGAGGATCTGCATCGCCTCCTCACGGTAGTACTCGTACAGTTCGTCGTCCGCAAGCGCGGTTTCTGGATTCCAGAGCGGGAGTTCAGGCTGGAGGTAGACCCCGACTTCGTCGGCCGCTCGGAAGGCGGCCTCCGGCGGACACCAGGAGTGAAACCGGTAGTGGTTCAAGCCGTATTCTTTCGCGGTTTCGAACACGTCTCGCCACGAGCTCACGTCCATCGGAGCGTATCCGGTCTCCGGGAAGACGCAACAGTCGCAGTTTCCGCGGAGAAACGTGGTTCGACCGTTTATCGATATCTGCGTTCCATCCACGCTCACTGTCCGAAATCCGAACCCTTCCCGCACGGACTGAATCTGTGTCCCGTCTTCGGCCTCGACAGTCACTTCCAGTTTGGCGGTCGAGGGTGCGAACTCGTCCCAGGTTTCACAGTCGTCGACTTCGGTCCGGCTTTCGACCCTCTGTTCTGTCCCCGGCTCGACGGTCACCGACTGCGTCCCGGGCCCTCGAAGCGCCCCGCCTTCGGCGAGAGCAAAGCACACCTGGCCCACGAACGCGGACTCACTGTTATTCGTCACGGTCACTTCTGGTTGGACATACCAGGATTCGTCGCATTCTCCCGTCGATATCCGGATGTCGTCAAGGGTGACGAGCGGCTGAGCGCGGAGTTCGATGCGACCGAGGACTCCGTTCCAGTTGGTCTGAGTATGTTCAGTCGCCATGTGCGACATCCCGACGCCGTGTGTGTCACCCAACATCATCCCCTCGCCAGACATCACCCATGCGTCGTTATCGACCCGGAGCGTCAGTACGTGATCTCCGGGTTCCACCAGTTTCGTGAGGTCGTACGTGTGTGGAGTCGTCAATGATTCTCGGGAACCGACTCGCGTCCTGTCGACCCACAGGGTCGTCGGTCTGGTCCGTTCGAGGAACAACTCTGTGCGCCTGTTCTTCCAGGAGGGTGGAATAGTGACGGTCCGTTGGTACCACACGGCACCCTCGTACTCGAACCGACGGCTGAGCCGTTCCGTTGGTCTGTCCGTAGTTCGATCGCCCAGTCGCGCCTCGTCTGTGGTTCCTGGTAGCGCCATCGACTCGCCGAAAGTCTCCGCGTACCATTCCTCGTCGATACCGACATCCGTCGGGTCGAGACAGACGGACCACTGCCCTCGGAGAGATAGCTGATCGGTTCTCGTCGACATCTCGCAATCATCGACGAGCGGTAATAAAAACGTTCGGCTCCTACCAATGGGAGGGCTACCGTCCTGTAATGAGGGAGGAGACGCCGGTTCCCCGGTGTGTCGCTGGTTCCCTCTGAGTGCGCCTGAAAACCTCGAACGCCACACCCAGCAGTCATCTGATGGGCGGATTCCACCTCCTTCAGGACGTGAACGAGTTCGACCTAAGAGACCTCCACTAAATATAAAGTAAATTATAATAGAATTTGTTGTGGAGTCTCAACGTTTTTTACGTCACCACATCTCTAGTGGGTCGATGTCCGGAATTAGTGCCGCTGACCGAGGGGCAGAGATCGAAGAAAGGGGATATACCGTCATCGAGAATGCCTTCGACCGGGACGAAGTCGTGGAGATGCGTACCGCTGCGGATCGCATTCTAGAGTTGATCGTCAATTCGTCGCTGGCCAACGACCGCACAAGCGGGCGCTTGGCTCTCGTCGAAGACGAGTCGGGCGGACAGATGGTCAAGAAGATTCAGCCGGTGAACGACCTCTCACTGACGTTTTCCGAGATCAGCAGGGACGAACGGTTAATAGAGCCGATGCGGGAGTTTATGGGCGACGAGCCGCGGCTCATGGAGGAGAAACTCAACTACAAGCAGCCCCTCCCCAGCCCCATCGAGGGGTTGGACACAAACCGACCCACGGATGCGTGGCCGCCTCACAGCGACTGGGCATACTTTCGCGCGCAAGACTATCCGCAGACTGTCGTGTCCTCCGCGATCGCACTTGACGACTTAACGGAAGCAAACGGAACGATGCGATTCTGGCCGGACAGCAACGACGAGTACATCGAACACGAGCGCTTCGACAACGGGCTGGGCGTTCCCGAAGAGCACGTTGACCGCGACGAGTCAGAGCTGATCGAGGCACCGGCCGGCTCGTTGATCCTGTTCGACTCACTCGTCTGGCACGAATCCGCCGCGAATACTACCGAGGCCCCACGACGACTGATGATCTATAGTCACTTCCCTGGGTCTGCGGCGCAAGAGTTCGGCATAGTTGAGGACGAGCGCAACGGTGCCACCCGGCGCAACGAGTCACCGTACGAGTGGCGCTACCAGGAGTTGAAGGACCGCAACGAGTTTGCAGACAGATTCGAAGCACCGGTGGTCTGAGCACTGGTACAGTGTAGCGGCCTCGTTTAGCTACGTGAATCCACGGTCATGAGTGGCTGACACCGTGTTCGAGGTCTCTGACAGCGGGTGTCGGGACGAGTTCACAGAATTGACCGAATCTATAGTAGACGTTAGAAATAATTGCCTACTTTTGGAAGCGATAGTTGGTCAAGAGCGGTATCGATCGCCGTAGTGAGTTCATTGAGCGAGTCAAAGAATCGGTTGTTCAGTGCACTTTGGAGTTGTCTCCAGTACTCATCGACGGGATTGAGTTCCGACGAATACGCCGGTAACGTGACGACCGACGCCTGGAAGTGCGGCGCTCCATCTAGCACGACGATCAAGTCTTCTTCGAATTCTTCGCATAACGCAAGAATGAAATGTTTCGCGTGCTCGGCGGTGACGTACTCGGTGAACCGTGAGAAAAAGCAGTCGCCATCTTCGGTGATCACGCCGAGCAGACACGTCCAGTCGCGTTGGCCGGATAGTTCGATGGTCGGCCGCGTGCCGCGCGGAAACCACGCGGTACGCGGCTCGACTTGCACCGATTTCTTGGTCTGATCGATACAGACTACTGTGGCGTCCATCTCCGCTCGCTTTTTTTTATCTCGTCGTGGAACTCCTCTTGGTCGGATTCTTCAGATTCGGCGGCTCTACGTCGAAGTTTTTGATAGCTTAGTCCAGCTTCTTTCAACAACCGCCGACAACTCGGGTAAGAGTACTCGACGCCGTAGGTTTGTTCGAGAAACTCCTGAACGAGCGCCGGCGTCCACGCCGGCGCGTCGATCCCGACTTCCTCGGGCGGTTCGTGAACGGTTTGTTCGAACTCTTTTTGCTGTATTTCTGAGAGCTTTCGTTTTCTCCCGGATCGATGATCATCAGAAACAGCTTGCTCAAGCGGTTCGTCCGTATCAAGTCGCATCAACCAGCTGTAGATTGTTCTTCGCCCGGTATCGTGCCACTCTGCAAGTTCGGTCTGCGTTACACCGTTTTTGTACGCGATCGCGGCTAATAACCGTTGAGTCGGCTTGTTTCCGTCAACATTGTCGAGGGCGTCTTGGAGTTCTTCGACGGAGATCTCGTCGAGATGATCCATTGAATATAGCAACAAATTCTGAGCGGAAAGTTCTAACGATTACTATAGGTGGGCTCGTCGACAAAGGACTCGTCGAGAAAGGTGAGCGCGATCGTCGGACGAACTACTACAGCCTCACCCGGAGGGACGCCGTGAGATCGAAGCTCGCCGAGAGTGGGAATCACAGTATGTCGATCCCGAGGGACAGACTGCCTGAGAAGACTGAGCGTCTCGCTCGGTACGAATTCACTTACTCCACGGTCTCGACGCCACGAATTTCGAACCGGGCACCACTGGTTTCGCTCTTGGTCACCTGCACTTCCCACTTGTGTGCGCCGACGATCTCCGCGACAATGGCGAGGCCAAATCCAGTCCCCATGCGTCTTTAGCTAAGACTCACACCTCGGTTGCGTAGCGGTAGCGAGCGTCTCTTTGAGGATCGGGCGCTGCTTGTGGATCTTCTGTGCATCTTCGATCAACCGCTCCAGTAGTGGCGGTGGCGA